>Ga0182030_10010254_pt1 | contig 19067 bp, 14 predicted proteins | sample 812S3MmetaG_FD_121299 | JGI IMG/M metagenome (GOLD analysis project Ga0182030, IMG submission 121299) | Permafrost microbial communities from Stordalen Mire, Sweden - 812S3M metaG (Illumina Assembly) | ecosystem: Environmental > Terrestrial > Soil > Wetlands > Permafrost | place: Sweden... | reverse complement strand
AATGTTGACATTCTTATAGATGTTGAAAGGCGTTGTGAGCCGCTGCGCAAATACATCGACAATGTCATCGTCCGTGAAGGACCCATTGTTAAACTCGATACGAAACGTGTTCAGCCACTCTTGCGTCTGCACAGTGCGATGAGTATCAGGAGCATGATTCATGAAGCCTTCGAACTGCACCTCGCGCACGCCGGCCCATTTCGGCCGTGTCTTAAATTCCGCATCCACATAGTCGCAAATGCAATCGGCACGCTCAAGAAATCCGACAGACGGGTTGAAGTTCGGGCCGACTTTTCTATGCTCGGCCTGCAAATTGAACCAATTGGATTGAAAGTTCAGGTTCGCGGCGAGGTTTGTTTGCCCGCTGGAAATACCCGGTGTCCGGCTCTGGGCAGCATACCCGCTCAGAACGAGGTCCTTGAACAACACGAACCTGCCATCCGCGCCAAAGGTATCATTGAAAGTGGAGCCCACATCCCCGGAACGCTTGTCGATCCCCATCGCTCCAATATAGGATCCGCTTCCCCAGAGTGACTTCTTCATCCGCAGAACCGCATAGTTTGCCCAAGGGTTCGGACCGGATGACCGGGTATCTACATCCATGGCTCCTAACTCGAACCCACCGAGTGTGCCTGTGACCTTCGCTCCGCCGTTGATCGGAACCTGCTGCCCGGTAATTGGATCGATTCCTATTTGACGGCTGAAGAAGAGTTGATCCGTGCCGCCGATGCCCAGGGGGAAGGCGAAGACGCTCGCGTTCTCCAGAAAGAATTGCCTCTTCTCGGGGAAAAACAACTTGTAGGGAGTGAGATTGAACTGCTGCACGTCCACATCGCTATCGGCGAAGTCTGTGTTGCCGGTGAGATTCGCCACTAGATTCGAACGCAAGCCGATCTTGATATCGACGCCTCCTGTGTAAAGGCCGGCGGTTCCTGGAGTCAGGCCGCTGGCGGTTGCATCGGCAGGCAGATGGTTGAAACCACTAAGAGCATATGGCTTGATGATAAACAGGCGCCCGCTACCGATATTGTTGATGCCATGCAGTTCACCCGCCTGACTGATTTTATTGGCACCGAATGTTCTACGCCAGGCGCTCCAGAGGTCTTCTTCGTTCTTTCGACGAATGAATCGCTTGAAGTTCAGCCCCCAAATGACATCATTGGAATGCATGAAATTGAGCGTCGAAAACGGAATGGCCACCGTGGCCGTCCATCCGTCTTGAGTGATACGAGCTTCCGAGGTCCAGACTCCGTCCCAACCCGTGTCGCCGTCCTGGGTGTCGCCAGCTTGTTCGTCGGTAATCACAGCGTCTCGTTGCGTGCCGAGCGGGTTGATCTGAAATACATAAGCATTGCGGCGATCGTGTTGCGAGTCGATGACGATTTCAAAATAGTCATCCAACTCCTGCGTCACGTCGCGACGGAGTTGGGTAGCGACGGGGCCATTTGCTGAAGAACCGTGGCAGGCGATCCCAAAGTAGATTTCATTCCGCGAGTACAAAACTCTCACTTCTGTTTTCTCAGTCGCGGCATGGCCTTCGTAAGGTTCTCTCTGCTTGAAATCGGTAATTGGCAACGCTTGCTGCCATAGAGGGTCGTTGACGGTGCCGTCCAAGCGCGGCGCGTGATCAATTCGGATTGCTTCGGCACTGCGTTGCCCTTCCGTCTCGGCCTGTAAGGGTTGCGCCTTTTGAGGTGCTACGACTCCAGCAAGGTCCTGCGCAGTAGTGGTAAGCGCGTTGGGGGATTGTCCCAGCGCAATCCGCGCACATAGAGCCAAGAGTAATGAACTCGCATGAAGTTTGTAGTTCATGAACTTAGCGCGGTCCCTGCGAATTCAGCTTGGCGCCATAATCCAGGACTGGTGAGAGCAAGTCCCCGTATTGAATCGTTCGCAGCACATGAGTCCCATCCACTTCGTCGAACGTCAGAACCGTTCTGGCATCCGTGAGAGAAACTCCGGCTGGGGCGAATGTCCACGAGAAGGCCTCTTTCCAATCCTCGCTTTGCAGCCTCACCATTGGGGAGCCAAACACTACCGGCTGAATCGAATAGTTTCCTGGAGGGCAGCTTTTGCCGGAAACCGTGAAGCTGAACGGAACATTGACCCTGGTTTGCGCCGTCGCCTGGGTTGTCGTTAGAGCCGCCGCCATCGCCATTACCGCTACGCACAACAAAGACCTGTAGAACGTGAGTCGCATATTATGTCCTCCTCCGGACTTCCCTTACCCTACGTGGGCTAACTGAAGATCTCCTGAAGAGCGATCAGACGGTTCTCGTCTCGCATGCAAAGAAATCAGCTACCCTTGAGTTCAAGGTGGTGTTGCGATGCATGTGCTGATCGTGGAAGACAAGAAGAATCTCGCGCTGATGCTCAAGAAGGGATTGGAAGAGAAGAGTCATTCGGCCGTCGTTGCCTTCGATGGCCGCGACGGCCTTGCGCTTGCGGAGAGCGGAGAGTTCGACGCCATCGTTCTCGACCTGATGTTGCCTGGGATGGATGGCTTCGAGGTAGTCCGCAGGCTTCGATCTGCGAAGAACCGCGTGCCGGTTCTGGTTCTCACGGCCCGCGACACAGTGGGTGATATAGTGTCGACGCTCGACCTCGGCGTGGACGACTACCTAACCAAGCCGTTCGCTATGGCCGAGTTCATGGCTCGTTTGCGTGCCGTCGCTCGCAGAGGTCCCGCGGTACGAGGCGTTCGCCTGGAGGCAGCGGATGTGGTACTCGATCCCGCCACCGCTGAAGTGACACGAGGCGGAACCCTGGTCGCGCTGACCCGCACGGAGTACATGCTTCTTGAATACCTGATGCGACGCGCAAATCACGTACTCAGCCGCGATTCGATCATCGAGCGCGTTTGGGGCAGCGGCGCCGAAATCGAAGGCAACACACTCGAAGCCTTCATCAAGAGTTTGCGGGCGAAGATCGACAATGACCGGGAAATCAAATTAATCCAGACTGTTCGCGGCGTAGGCTATCGTTTGCAAACCGGAGTTGGACAATGAAGCCCCTTCCTGTACGTATTCGGCTCACTGCCTGGTACCTGGTTGTGACTGCTATCGTTTGCGCGATCGGATTCGCAGGTGCCTATCTGAGTATGCGCGAAGCTACGGAACACATGGTCAACAAGGAATTGCGCGCCCGCACTCGAGAGATTGCTCAATTCCTGGCGGATCGCAGGGGACTTCACCATGGGACGGAAACTTGGGAAGAGGCATTCGACAAGAGCTCAGGAGTAGAGCCGAGCCACGAGTTATATCAACTGAAAGATGCCTCGGGTGCATGGCTCTTTCAGGCTCCCGCAATGAAGGCACTAAATATTCCGGCTGGTATGCCCGACAGAAGTCGCCCTGAGCATATCGAGACATTCTCGCGCCGTCACGATTCTATTCGCCTCCTGACTGCAACCATTGCAGTGGCGGATCGTGACTACCTCGTACAGGTCGCTACGATCGTTACGCCTCTCTATGAAGTGCTGGCGCTGTTCAAATGGATCGCAGTATCCACGTTGCTCTCGATCCTCTTTGCATCGGGTTTCGGAGGGTACTGGTTGAGTGGACGCTCCATGAAGCCTGTACGCGATCTGGCAAATACTGCGCGGCAGATTTCAGAATCGAACCTTGGACTGCGGCTGCCCCATCCACAATCCGACGACGAATTAGGCGAGTTGACGAACGTCTTGAACAACATGTTGTCGCGACTAGAAACAGCATTTACGCGCATCACGAAGTTTACGGCTGACGCATCGCACGAACTCAGGACACCGATTACAGTGATCCGCACAACATCGGAAGTGATTCTCGAACGCCCGCGGCCAGTGGAGGAATACGAAGAAATGGTCGGTCAAATTCTGGTGGAGGCGGAGTTCACAACGGAACTCATAGAGAATCTACTGACGTTGGCCAGAGCTGATGCAAACCCTGCCCAACTGGAACTGTCACCGGTGGATGCCCGGAGCGTAGTCGAGGAGTCGATCACTGGTTGGCGGGCGTTAGCGTCCAGAGAAGGTCTCGAATGGTCAACTTCAATCGAGCCTGTACCGATCATGATTGTGGCTGATAGACAATCTCTCAAACGTTTGCTCCTCATCCTCGTAGACAACGCGATCAAATACACACCGCGAGGCGGTACTGTGCGTCTCGCACTCCGATCGACCGCAACTCAGGCAGTATTCGATGTCGCCGACTCCGGTATCGGAATCTTGCCCGAGGATCTTCCTCATATCTTCGAGCGGTTCTACCGCGCCTCAAACGCGCGCTACGTCAACACAGACGGATCAGGTCTAGGCCTGGCAATGGCCCAATGGATTGCCGAAGCCCATCATGGCAAGCTCGAAGTGCTGAGTGTCCCGGGCAACGGCACAACCTTCCAACTGAGTCTTCCGCTGCGATTCGATGCTCCAGCTAGCATTCGATTGAGGACGGCCACGCCGACCGCCGCTTCGGCCTGCTGACCAGAGAAGCTTCGCGCCCGTAGGCAAGGACCGGCGATGGCCTTGTACTGGCTCATCCCGGTGCTTGTTTTGCATCGAGGGGGGAAGCCTTTCAGTAGTCTTTCCCAGCCGAGCCGATTGCGATCCTTATCCGTGCAACAACGCCGTTCCCAGGACCAGTTCTTTCGACGATGGTAGAGAATTCCTAACAAGATCAACATGTTGGGTCATGTCCCCAACGTACCAAACCGGGCAAGACCCCCTTGCCACCTGCACCGAAAGTGCGGAAGATCCCTTATTTTCGGGATGGTATTCGCCTATGCGGTTTCGCCCGTGCATGCGGGCGAATGGACCACGCGCTAGAAGACCCGCACAGGCTCTGGCGCCTTACCCACCGATGTGGCGCTGGAGATATCAACACACCGGAAAACGGCCCTTCTCGTACTGAATGCGTCGAAATCGGGGTACCGGCGCTATGCGATTGCCTCTCATGCCGAATGTTCATGCGGTCAATAGGGAAAATGTTCGGCGATCAATTATGACCACTTCTTTATGTTCTGATTGTATTAAAGAGGCCGAAAATGGTTGGACGCGACCCATGTTTGAAATACATTTGCCCGGTTTGTGAGGCATCGCCGCAAGAACGGTGTCATGTCATGGTCGGCGTCATCTGCTTCGAATCCCATCGGCAACGTATGGAACTCGCCAAGAACACGCCCCCTCCAGAGCACGCTTTTGCTGATGTGCATCACTTACCGAGAAGGTGGCAGGCTTCCTAATCCGGCCGGCGCAACTGCTTCAGGGCGTCTCATTCCCCAAGTTCAAGCAGGGTCCGGGCATGAGCGCCGCCAGGGGTGTTCTCAGGGCCACGTTCTCAAGCCATCGAATGGCCGTGACTGCACCGTCCAAGCTTACGATCTTTCGGCCCTGCCTATTTTCGCGATATGATCGCACCGGCTTCAGGGTGTGCATCGCGGCTGGTTCCTCGAGGGTCTTCTTAGCTGTCATGTCCTGCCTCGCGACAAGTATTCCTCAAGGCCATGTGCCGGAACTGCCTCGGACTGCTCCTCCACCTCACTGCTGCGCACGGGATATGGCTAGGCCCAAGGGTGTCGATGTTCCCTCTACTGGGCTTGCCTGCGTCCGCTTCTAACCGAAAATGCTCGTTGCGGCGGCGAAGGGTCCCAGCCATGCAACATTATCTCGGAGGTACATCAGCGCTCGACTTCGAAATGCCTCGTCAGTCTCGACGGACTTCGCGAAGAGAAGTTGGACCGACCTGTGAGCCCTCCAACTCTCGCTTCCCTCAGGCGGAACCTCCGACGAATGGAACGCGCGATAGTCAATATCAAGGTCCATCATCAGTTGGATCGCTATCGAGGAAGGGATTTCCCCGTCCCGGTAGAGGGCAGCTATGCACTCGATGATCACGCGCATCTGGTGGTCATCTGTGTAGGCTGCCACCCTCTGCTGAAACAACTCGGTCGTTTTTTCCGTTGCCGATGCTTCCGCTCCGGTCATGAGAGTCCCTCCGTAATTAGTCTGCAGTTTCCGCCGCCCGCTGGAAGCTCCCGATAAAAATGCTTTCGATTGAGGACATTCCTTCGAGTGGTTAGAATGCCAGCATCGAAGGACTTTGTACAGCGGTTTTGCATGCTCTGGTTGGGTGTAAGCAGGCCGTACCGCACCCCAGTGCAGGAAGGCGCACCACTGGGGCTATGTCGCTTTCACTCTACCGTGTGGACACTGCCCGGCTGGGGCGTTGGTCGCTGGGTTCAGTCGTCTCAGCTATTCGGACAGAATTCCTAGTCTCCCACGAGTGTTCCCCAGGCATTGGGGATTGGTCTGTATAAAATTGACCAGAATTGGCGAATTCTAAACGCCAGTACCTTCACGCGTCACTTGGTCGCCAATACTTCATCCGCGGCGCAATGGTTGTCACCCAGGGGCGGCTACAGCGTGTTCCCCAAATGTTCGGACGGCGGCGTCTGTCGTTTCGCGCGCAAAAGTCGTCAGCCGGCAATTTTATTGAGAAATTAACCTAAGTCGAAGCAAATTAAAGAGAACGCCTTGCTGGACGGTTAGTATCATATAAGTAAACAAGTAACCAGTTTCAAATTACTTTGAGCGGGAAAAGATCGACGCGATGGTATTGTGCTCTCGCCGAGTGACCGCATAATCAGGTCTTAATCTGTCACTTTTTTGTGCACGAGCCCTATACAAATAGGAGTCATGCGGCCGGGTGATTTGGTAGTTCCGCGCCTTCGATGTGTTTCGTCATAACAGCAAAGGCTTTGATTCTACTTTTCACCGATTCACGCGGTCTGCGCACCATTTACGAAGCTGAGCATGCAGTGGCTTCAAAGGAGAATCCTTTGAGCTAGGGCAAACGCATAGGCTGGACCGAAATTGTCTGACCTGAACGAGCGCAACCGAGAGCTTGAGGCGCTGGTGAAAGCGCGGACCCATGCCCTGGAAGTGGCTATCCACAGGCTTGAGCTGGAGAGCAACACCGATTGGTTGACCGGCATTTCCAACCGACGCAACTTCGAACGTATGCTCGCACAGGAATGGAACCGCGCAATTCGAACTGGCTTGCCGCTCGGACTCATCATTCTGGATGTGGACCACTTTAAACGCTTCAATGATAGAGACGGTCACCAGGCGGGCGACGACTGCTTGCGCGCCCTTGCCCACGCACTGACTCGGACGGCGCGGCGTGCGGGGGAGCTGGTCGCTCGCTATGGAGGCGAAGAATTTGTCTTGCTGTTGCCAAATACGACCGTACTCCACGCCCTGCGGGTTGCCTGCCAAATCCAGCTTGGGGTGTGGTCGTTATCAATTCAGCACCCAGGTACGGCTCCCGGTATCGTCACCTGCAGCCTGGGGGTCGCATGTCTGAATGCTGCTGAGCCGCAAACTAGCGACGAGCTGGTATGGCGAGCCGACGTGGCACTCTACCGAGCAAAGCGCTCGGGGCGCAACCGCGTTGTGTTGGCAACAGAATCGGAAACCCTGGGTGAAGTTCAAGAGCAAGGCTCCTCATGAACGGTCGGTGACAAATGGGTCTTTATTGCGCGGTGCGTTTCACCGCAGGGATCTTGCCCGGCGCCTCAAGCAGGAACTTGGGATTGATGCGTGCGTCGTGCCAGCGGACGCCAAACCACAAGTGTGGTCCCGATGCACAGCCTGTCGCTCCCTCCCGGCCCAGTGTCTAGCCCATACTGACTTCCTGCTCGGCATGGACCTTGATTTCTGAGAGATGGAAGTACATGCCGATGAGCCAGACGCCGTGGTCGGCGAACACTGGCCCGCATTCGGGGACTGATTCCTGGACCTGATCCTATATGGAAAATTGAACAGGTTTGCAGCTCGCTCCGGACAAGATATTCCGTACTCTTGCATCCGCCTTTTTTGAGGAACAACTCTATAAGGTCAGAGGCCTAGACAGTTGCCTTGGCGGCTCCTGTGGAAATGCCTCCGTCCACCAGAAGTGTCTGCCCGGTGATGTACCGGCTTGACTCCGAGGCAAGAAAAACAATGGCTCCATCAAGATCGTCAGGCCGGCCGGGCCGCTTCACCGGAATGCGATCGCAAATATATTCGACCCATGCCGCATTTTCATATAGAACCCGATTCTGCTCAGTTTTGAACCAGCCTGGCGCGAGACAATTCACGGTAATTCCGCGACTGCCCCAATCGTCGGCAAGGCTCATGGTAAGTTGCCGTATCCCGCCGCGGCTTGCACCGTAGGGCGCAAGCCCCGCGTATCCTTGCACGCTGGTGACCGATCCTATATTGATAATGCGGCCGTAACCCCGTTCGATCATGCCTCGCGCAACCGCTTGGGCAACAAAGAATGAACCGCGCAGGTTTGTGTCGAGTATCGTGTTCCAGTCGTCCCAACTGACTTCAAGCGCGGGCTTGCGAATATTGCAGCCGGCATTGTTGACGAGGATATCGATCTTGCCGAAATGATCCTCGATCGCCGTGATCGCTTGCTGGATGCTGGTGTGGTCGCGCACATCCAATGCGGCGCAGAAGGTCTGCCTTCCTAGAGCGCCAATTTCATCGGCAAACCCGGACAGCGCACTTTTATCCCGACTGGTCATAGCTATGTCGGCGCCGGCGCGTGCAAGTGCTCGTGCAAAGTACTGCCCGAGACCCCTACTGCTGCCGGTGACGAGCGCGACTTTGCCGGATAAGTCAAACAATGAGTCAGTCATGAGTTACTTCCTTCGGGATTGTATTCTTACGGCTCAAGTACTACCTTGAGCAGGCCACGTTCGCGCTCGTATAAGCGATGAAACCACGAAGCTCCATCCTCAAGCGGGGCAACGGCGGAGATCAGCGGCTCAACCCGAATGGCCCCGCGCGAGATCAACGAGATACATGCGGGATACTCGCCTGAAGATGCACACGATCCCTGCAGGCGGATCTGGCGTGTGACCGTCGATTGCAGTCCAAGTTCAATCGTCGGCGCGACGTTACCAATCAATGTCACAGCACCGCCCTTCCTGACGCTGTCGAGCGCAAGCTTGACTGGAACAGTGCTCCCAACACACTCCATTGCTGCGTCCGCACCGCGGCCCGACGTCAAGTCGAGAATTTGAGGGATAACATCGGCGCTTCGAGAGTTGAAGGTCTGTGTCGCGCCCAGACTTCGCGCCAGTTCAAGCCGCGATTCATCTACATCGAGAACAAATACACGGCCCGCGCCAGCCGCGCACACCGCCTGCAAAGTGAGCAGCCCAATCATGCCCGCGCCCACCACAACAACTGTATCGTCAAGCGCTATCGGGGTAAGCGACACGCCATGAACTGCCACGGAAACAGCTTCGATCATTGCCGCATGCGCGTAGGGCATGCTTTCCGGTAACAAGTAGGCGATCCGTGCAGGCACGGCAACAAACTCCGCAAACGCACCCATGCGCCGGAAAGCTGGGGTCGAAACTCCAATGACTTCGCGATTCTCGCAGAGATTGATCTGGCCCCGTAGGCAGTAAAAGCACTTGCCGCAATATACGGTCGAGTCGAATGTTACACGGTCTCCTTTGCGAAAATTCTCGACTGCGCTGCCTACGGATTCAACTATCCCGGCGGCCTCATGCCCCATCACGATAGGAGGAAGCCGCCTGCCTGTGCTGCCGTCATAACCATGCACGTCGCTTCCGCAAATCCCGCAGGCCTGGATGCGTATCAGTAACTCGTCCTCGGCTGGCAGCGGAGCGGGCAGGTCTACAATGCTGAGTTGTTTATACTCGGAAAGTAAAAGCGCCTTCATTGATCCTCCATGTCCCATCGCAGCGAGATCTGTCCAACGGAAGCGGGAAATCCGATGCGCTCGCGCCTATCTCCCGCTCCAAATCGATCCTGACTGGCAACCAATCAGAATAGAACATTCGCCGGCATTCGTCCGGCAGGCGGTTCAATCCTGCCAAGCAGAAATACGTATGCCGCAATTCCAATCGCCAGATAGATCGCCGACACTCCAAACGCCCACGCGAAGGATTGCCGGGCCGACACCAGGTAGCCGGTGACAATCGGCGCGGCGATTCCCGAGAGTTGATTGGAGAAATTCACGATGCCCCCCACCTTTCCGACATTGCCTCTGCTGGTAATGAGCGACGGAATCGACCAGCCCACCGGAGATGCCGCGGAAAGTCCGCCGATCGATACGCTGATCCAGATCAGAGCCTGTTGTGCGCTGTGCGCATGAGCCGCGCCGAAAATGCCGAGCCCGCAAGTCGTGCCGCCAATCAGGATGACCCTGCGAACCATGCTCGCATCCCAGCCGCGCTGAATCAATGCATCCACCAGCCATCCGCCTACCAATATATCCAGGATGGTTGCAACAAGCCATGGGACGCTTGTGTAAAGAAAAGAATGAAGAAGATCGATGTGCAGCGCAAAGGAAAGATAACTTGGCAGCCACGTCAGCAATAGATAGAACACATAGTTGTACGAACCCATGCCAACCGCCAACCCAATCACCTTGCGTTGCGTGAGGAGATAGCCGAGCGAGTCCGGTTCCATGTGCACAATCTCATGCGGACGTGGAACCCCGCCTTCCGTCGCAATGTAACTTCGTTCCAAATCGCTTAACGCGGAATCCTCATCCGGATCGCGATACATTCGCCAAAAGAGTAGAAAGTAGAGGAAGCTGATCAGGCCGGTGATGGCGAAGCTCCAGCGCCAGCCGACGTGGATCAAGACAATACCGATCACTGGAACACCGACTGCCGAAGCGAATTTCGCCGCGGCATCGAAAATGGATGTGGCGAGACTCCGTTCCTGTTGAGGGAACCAATACCCGGTAGCTTTTGCGTTAGCAGGAAATGTAGGCGCTTCCCCCACTCCGAGCGCTAGCCGAGCAGCGAATAAAGAATGAATGCCTGGAGCAGCTGCCGCTCCGAATGAGGCGACGCTCCACAGGAATGTGCTGATTCGTCCAATCCGTTTGACGCCAAATTTGTCGAGTAATACCCCAATCGGCAACTGGCACAAAGCATAGGTCCAGTTATAGGCACCCGAGAGATATCCGAACGCAATATCCGAAATTCCAAACGCGGCAAAGAGAGAGGCGTGCGATACGGAAAGGTTGACTCTGTCAAAGTAGTTCACCAGCACGCCGATGCCGAGCAGCCACGCGATTCGCCAGCGGCGCCTGGGCAGCACTGGCCGGTTTTGGGCCCCTGAATCTATCAACGGCTGCCTCTCTGCGAAGTAGCGCCCTCATGCTCCGGCGCTCAAAGGGAATACCGATCGCCGGCAATATGCATTGACGCTTCCTACCGCTGAACCCGACGCAGAACCACTGGGATACTTGCCGGCGGACGCATGTTTGGATTCCTCGAAGGATCGGACCCATCGGGCGGCGGCCCAATCGCAGGGCGCGAACTCGCCGGCTCCTGTGCGGGAGTTGGCGCCGGTGTGCCCGGAGCCATCGTTCGCTGCAACTCGATCCGGTCCCCTTTCACCGTTCCCGAATACATACTGTTGCCCGTCTTGAATGCGACTTGATCGCCATTGACCTTGCCGTCCTCAATCGGGGTGGACGCATCGTTTCCGCCAAATCCGCCGCCACCGCCGCCCTCCACCGTCCCCGTCAGATTGCCCCTATTGTGCCGCAGAGTGAACAGCATATTTCCGTTGTTCACCAGGGCCGCGGGCAGGGAACTGCCGCCACTTCCCGGCATCGGTCTCCACAGACCGGTCAGGCCTGAACCCGTCGGCGTCTCGCGCTCCCAAACCGCTACTTGTGGGCGGAGGGTCACCGCTTTCGCCGCAACCAATACGCTGGCCTGCGAGAGTCCAGGGGAACTCGCCTCCACTGTGATGCTCCCAGCCGTCTTCGTCGATTGAACGAGAGCCATACAGAAACCGGAAAAGGCCCTTCTCGATGTGCCCTTGTCGGATTCCTGATTCGTTGGATCGCCATTCCCAACGCCAATCAGTTTTCCCTCGCCTGAAACACGGAACGTCACTATGTTATCCGTGATGGGAACCACGCGGTCTTGTGCATCGCGAACTTCGACGGCGAACATGACCACGTCCTCGCCATCGCTTGAAACTTCCTGCCGGTCCGATCTCATCACCAGTTTTGCCGCGGAACCCGTGGTTTCGCGCTTCTCTGTCATCACGACCTTGCCGTCTTTGAATCCCCGCGCCTCAATCGTGCCGGAAGCATATTTCACGTTCCACGCCAGGTGTGAATCCTTCTTCATTTCCTTCGTGCCCAGGCTCTCGCCGTTGAGCAGCAATTCCACCTTGTCCAGGTTCGAATAAACCCAAACCGCAATCTCCTTTCCTTCCATTCCCGGCCAATTCCAATGCGGAAAGACGTGCAGAACGGGCTGGGATGTCCACCAGGATTGGTAGTAGTAGAACGTGTCCTTCGGGAAACCGCAGGTATCGATCATCCCATACTGCGAACTGATGTTGGGCCACCCGTTCGGCGACGGTTCGCCGCGGTAGTCGAACCCAGTCCACACAAAGCCTCCGGAGAGCCAGGGCCGCGCATTGCAAAAGCTCCACCATCCCTCCGCCGAAGCGCGGCCGGTTGTGGTGTACGGATCGTACGAGCCCACATAGCCCTTTTCAAAGTCGGTAATGTAGATGCCCCGCGTGCCCACCGCGCTGACAGTTTCCGTGCCGACTACTGGCTTGTCTGGATGCGCTTTGTGATAGGCCTCGGCACCGGGATCCATATAGTTGTAGCCCATCACATCGCACTCGACCAGGCCTCCGACACCAATTGCCCGAATGGGAGCGATCGACACCGGCCGCGAGCCATCGAATTCTGCCGCGACGGCTTTCATTGCGGTCAGAATGTGCAAACCCACGTCCGTGTTCGCCTGGCCTTCTTCATTCCCCATCGACCACATGAAGACGCTGGGATGGTTGCGGTCGCGCCGCACAAGATTTTCAAACTGGCTCAGCCCTTCCGGATTTGAAGACATCATGCGCGTTTCATCGAACACCAGCACACCCAACTCGTCACATGCGTCGAGCAGTTCTGCGGTGGGAGGGTTATGCGAAGTGCGCAACGAGTTACAACCCATCTCCTGAAGCTTTCTAACGCGGTAGTACTGCACGGCATCGGGCAGAGCCGCACCCACGCCCGCATGATCCTGGTGATTGCAAGTTCCTTTCAGCTTCACTGACTTGCCATTCAGAAAGAAGCCATTCTCCGCATCGAACTTCAACGATCGAATGCCGAACCGCGTTTCGTATCGATCGACGATCTCCCCGCCCGCCCTCACCTCCGTCACCAGCTTGTAAAGGTTCCTCTCCTCCAGCGACCAAAGCAGCGGCCCGCTCACATCCATCTTCTGCGCAAAGGTCTGCTCTCCCCCTTCCAGGATGGAAACCTGCGCCGCCGCCGACTTCGCCACTTCCTTGCCGGACGGATCCAAAATCGTCGATACAACCCGCGCGGTCTGCGCACCCTGGCCGCGATTATCCACCTCCGTATTGATCGAGAGCGTTGCTGCTCCGGCCCGCACCTCGGCAGACACGAACGTGCCCCATTGCTTCACATGAACCGGGTTCGTCTTCACCAGCCAGACGTGCCGGTAGATCCCCGCTCCCTCATAAAACCACCCATCGCTCGAAGTGGCATCCACGCGCACCAGCAAAATGTTCCTTCCGCCAGCAGTCACAAAGTCGGTCACGTCGAAACTGAAGGGATCGTATCCGCCGCTGTGCCGGCCGATATAAAAGCCGTTGAACACCACCATCGTCTCGCGGTAAGCGCCGTCGAACTCAAGAGTGATCCGCTTGTTCGCGTCCGCTGCTGAAAGCTCGAAAACGCGGCGATACCAACCGACGCTGGTCGCCGGGTAGTTTCTTCCCAGCGGGTAGAACCCTTTGCTGGCAAGCGACGGATCGTTTTCGAAAGGCAATTCCACGGCCCAATCGTGGGGCAGATCCAGGGCTCGCCAATCGCTGTCATCGAATGCAATCGAGCCGGCAGGAAGAAAACTCCCCGTCTTCTGGAAGCTCCCTGTCCTTCCACTCCCGAACGCAAAGTCCTTGCCCGGATCGTTGGCATCTCCGAAATGGAAGCGCCAGCCGAAATCGAGCAGCAGGCGTTCTCGTCCCGCTCCGTCAGTTGGAGATTCGCTTCGAGTGCCTGTGGGCAGCGCTTGCGAACCGAACTCTTCTCCTGTAATTTGAAGCGCTGCGCCAACCGGACCCATTCCCTGAGCCGCCACCACCGCCGGCGCAAGCAGGCTCGTCTTCAACAGATCGCGTCGTGATAAGGTTTTCATTTTTTGCCTCCAGTGAAGGAACCTGTGAAAGGGTCCGCTTGCAGCCGTTGAGAATAACTCGGAGGATTCGCTCGAAATCAAAAGACACGCCAGTATACGCCCCATTGGCTCTTCCGCAGTCGCGCTGTACTTGAATCCTGGATTTGGCCCCTATATTTATCAACAATTTTGCGGGATCTAACTGCATTTCTATTGCAGTTGAATCCCAGACTGTTGTACTTAAAGCCGGGACGAACCGGCACCTAAAGTCTGTCCGCGATTTAAATGCAAGAGTGGAAACGACAGCCTATGCGCTGGTCTGCAGAGGGTGCCCACCTCCTCCTACAGGTTCGTTGCGCCGTACTCGACAATCGACTCGAAATGCTTTTTCGTGAGTGGCTGCCTATGTTCCCACCACCGGACCATTCACCACTGTGACCGTCCCCAACTTTGATACAGTTCCCCAAAATCACCGCTACGGTTTCCCGTGTTACGTCTGTTTCCCCATGTGTGCATGCTATCGTCAATACCCCGGCGGGTCCGATGGAAGCTGTTTGCTCATAACCTTCGATCCACTTCGGCTTTCCCCAGGAAGAAGGCGGGTCAGCACCTGCGTTATGCTTTTCGAGGAATGCTCGACGTTAACTCACTTTATGGCCTGCACACTCACGGAGCCGCTCAACGGCTCCTTGCATCGAAGGCTCCAACGACTTCGTTACCTCCATCGTTGCTTCAATTGTTACCGGGTGGAACGAACCAGTTCCCGTGCGGGTCTATCCCCCGCTGAAAAACAACGCCTTTCGCGGTGCAGTTCTTCCAAATCATTCCTGTAACGCACTCGACCTCGCTATTCGCACCAGAGCCCGTGGACTCACTATTGCTCTGATCAGTTGCTGCTGGTCAACGAATAAGTGGTGGTTTGCGAGACACTGCCTGAGGGGGCAGTGATCGTGATGGTGGACATTTGCGTAGGGTTCTTGGGCCCACCGCAACCGCCGGAGGAAAGCAGCGCCAAGCCAAACAGAATCGCCGCAACACCCCTGAAGAGATGGCGATATTTGCGAGTTCCGGCGAGCAGCCAGAAGCAAAAGCCAAAATCCAGGAATACCAGGGAAGCTGGACGAGCGCCTGCATCGGGATGCGCGCTTGCGGCAGCCGAGTTGGAGAAGCTGACTGCGGTGCTGATCGCTGCACCGGCCGGTGCAACTGTAGCCGGGTTGAAGCTGCATGCGACTCCAGACGGGAGTCAGGAGCAGCTAAAGCTGACGGAGCCGGTGAAGGCGTTGATGGGCGTGACGGTGAGTGTGGCCGATGCTGGGGTTGCGCTGGTCTCCGTGCCGCTGGTTGGGCTAATTGCGAGTGAAAGCCGCCGCAAGCTATCGACGCGAATATGTGAAGCCGGATACAACTAGGCGGTACTTACGCATCCGCTCGGAGCGTAAGACCCGTGAGTATTTCAGCGCGATGGAATAAACGCCACAATGACTCCCGCATCTTAGTACTTCTGACGAAGTTCCCGGAAGAGCCCGAGTGACCCCAGTGACAACAATACGGTTTGTCTTCACCTGATCGGTGCGTGCCCCCTCGGTGCTCTTGTCGGACGTCAGGAGTATCAGTGCATGGCTGCCGTATCCCAACAGAAGCGGGAACAGAACTCGAAACTTGTTGAGAGGATGCTGCCGACGGAAGTGAGAAGAATTCAGCACCCTTCAGCACCCTCGGAGCAAATACAGACTCCGGGGGGCTAAGTCGGGAATCGTTCAAGATAAACCAGTTGTTGGTGGACCTGATCGGGATCGAACCGATGAACTCTTCCATGCCATGGAGTGAGTCGAAACGCAAAGTATAGACGGTACAGAACTTACGAACCGGCTGAGTCGGCAAAACCGGCACAATAGGCGCTATTTGCGATAAAAATGCGACAAACTTTTCAGAAGCGCGCCACAGGGCTGATCGTGGGGGATCAACCCAACCTTTTCTCGGCGCTTCATCCACTGCAAACTCCAGCAATAGACACGCACATATAGGGAGACAGTCGGGATACGAGAGATTTCGCGCACGGTGGAGAGGTAGCGTCGTTCCCAGCGGGGACAAAATGCCTGAGCAGTATTTCGAGCACTTCTCGGCTTCTAAGGAGAATCTGACATACTTTGGAGCACCTTTAGCGCGAAGCTAAATTCGCATACGTGCTCCCGAGGCGCGACCTCAACCACGAGGAGTGGCGCAGCAGGCACAATCTCGATCTGGAGAACCTGATTTATAGACTTGCTGCTGCGTTGGATTCATATCAAGTCTTCCGCTCGGTGATCTACATCACTACGCTTGTCGCGAGTATGATGTATATCGTACATAGGTTGACCATGGGACGTTTATCCAAAGTCGTGCTGCTGGCGGTCTTGCTGATCATCGCGGGATTTCCAGGAGCCACGTCCCTTCTTTGTGCTCAGCCCTCTGGACCGCAAGGCCATGCTTGCTGCATGGCGCATGAGCAAGCCAACGCTTCGCATTGCGCCGCGCCCTCTTCGGCCTTGTCGGGAACCCCGTCCTGCTGCAAAATAGCGCCGATCGAGTCAACGCCCATCCAGCCTATCCTGTTATCGGGTCTTTCACAGGACAGCGCATACGGTCTGCAGGCAACAACCGTTATAGCCGGAGCGCTCCCTGCGCCGGCTCTGCTCTTACGTCGAGGCTCTCCGCATTTGACGAAGTTGCAGCATTCGCCGGTTCACGCCCTCCTTTGCACCTTCCTGGTCTGATCCCCTCCCTCGTCTAGAACCGCTCAGACCGAACGGTCTGTCGTGTACTTTTCAGACAAAGGGAGTATTCCATGCGAATTACAAGGATCCTTGCGATCCTGCTGCTCTTGCCAGCTTTCGTTCTGCCTGCGCAGGACAGCAAGGCGATGCCGCAAGCTGTGAGCGCGAGTGAACGGACCGATCAGGAGCCCGTTCCGCAGGTGTTGGTGCTCGACGATGTCATCCGTGAAGCGTTGGAGAAGAATCCGGAGGCCCAAAGTGCGCAGCACACCATCAATGCATTGCAACGGCGTGTGCCGCAAGTAAAGGCGCTACCCGATCCGATGGTTTCCGTTGGATGGGCGGGCAATCTTGCCCCGTTCAGCGTAATGCAGGGCGACAACTCCAGCTACCGTGGTGTGACAGTCTCCGAGCAATTCCCCTATCCGGGCAAATTGAAGCTGCGTGGTGAAATCGCGAGCAAGGAAGCAGATGCAGCGCAAGCGAACTATGAGGCTATTCGGCGGAGTGTGACCGCGGAAGTAAGAGCGGCATATTTCAACTACTTCTACTTCGACCGGGCTATTCAGACTACAGAGCAGAACAAGGAACTTCTCGAAAAGCTATCGAAGATCGCCGAGGCACGTTACCGGGTTGGAAAGGCAATGCAGGCAGATGTGCTGCGGTCTCAGGTGGAGATTTCCCTTTTGATTGAGAAGCTCACCGTTCTCGAACAACAGCGCGGAACGGCGCAGGCACGGCTCAATGTATTCATGGTGCGCTCACCGGAGTCTCCTTTGCCTCCCGTCGGGGAGGTTGAACCTGCAACCATCCGGTACTCTCTCGACGAGTTGTATGCTCTTGCGACGGCCAATGACACCACTGTTCTACTGAATAAGACGATGGTGGAACGTGGCCACCTGGCTGTCGCGCTGGCGCAGAGAGAGTATAGGCCTGACATCGGAGTCAGCTACATGTACCAGCAGCGTTCGGCGCTGCCGGATATGAACGGTGTGACCTTCAGTGTGAATATTCCCGTCTTCTACAAGAACAAACAGCGCCAAGGCGTGGCCGAAGCCAGTGAAGACCTTATGAGCGCCGAAAAGATGCGCGACAACCGGTTGAATGAAGTCAAGTTTGAACTGAAGCAGCAGTACCTTGGCGCCAAGGCTTCGGAACGGCTGCTGACTCTCTACTCCAAGGGCGTGGTCCCGCAGTCGTCGCTCGCTCTCGAATCGTCGATGGCCTCGTATCAGGTCGGCAACGTGGATTTCCTCTCGCTCCTCTCCAACTTCACCACTTTGTTGGATTACGAAACGGATTACTACCGGCAACTTGCCGACTACCAGACGGCCCTGGCGCGGATTGAAGTTTTGACTGGCGTGGATGTGACAGGGCCGCAAGCTCCCGCACCATCGGGTTCTCAGCCCGCAAAGGAGGCAAAGTAATGCCTATTCAAAACTCAGCAAAGAGAATCATCCTCGGCATCTTGATCGTTTTGACGCTGGGGCTTGTTTTTGCCGCTGCGACTCACCATTGGTTAGGGCAGGGCGGGCGAACTGTAGCCGCGTCCCAGAGCACTGCATCGCAGAGCAGGGGGGACGAGCGAAAGCCCATCTTCTGGTACGACGCCATGAATCCACAGCACCATTACAACCAGCCGGGTAAGGCACCGGATGGCATGGACCTTGTTCCTCAGTATGCGGAACAGACGGCATCGCCCGCAAAGCAGGATGCCACCGCGGGGGCACAGGACATGGCCAACATGCCGGGGATGTCCACAAAAACTGGAGATCGCAAGGTCCTCTATTGGTACGACCCGATGCATCCGGCCTACAAATCGGACAAACCGGGAACGGCTCCCGATTGCGGAATGACTCTTGTCCCCAAGTATGCGGAAGATCAGAGTATGGCCAAGATGCCAGTCGGCACTGTGACGATACCGCCGGAAAAGCAAGTACTGGCCGGTGTGCGAACCGCGGTTGTCGAGCGCAAATCCCTGGTCCGCGACATTCGCACCACGGCACAAATTGTCGCGGACGAAACGCGAATTGCTCATGTCCATGTCAAGGTGGCGGGCTACATCGACCAAGTCTATGTTGATTTTGTCGGGCAGCTTGTCAAGAAGGGGCAGCCGCTCTT
>Ga0182030_10010253_pt1 | contig 19068 bp, 17 predicted proteins | sample 812S3MmetaG_FD_121299 | JGI IMG/M metagenome (GOLD analysis project Ga0182030, IMG submission 121299) | Permafrost microbial communities from Stordalen Mire, Sweden - 812S3M metaG (Illumina Assembly) | ecosystem: Environmental > Terrestrial > Soil > Wetlands > Permafrost | place: Sweden... | reverse complement strand
GAAGGTCCATTGTGGAAAGTGGACAATGTCGATCTGTATTACTAGACAGTGACAAGTGATCCACTCTGGCGACGCCACGGGCATGCCCAGGTAAAGCCCTTAGAACTTAAAAAACAACCTTCCCTGGCCCTGAAATCGCGTCTGCACTGCAGGCCACCTTCCGTGGCTTGCGGGAACTGAAACGGGCTTTATGCCAGGATGAAACTCCCGGCATAAAGCCCGCAGATTCAGCGCAAAGTTGAGTTCCTTTTAGAAAATCCGGTAGCCGATACCTACGCTGGCGCCGTAGGGCGACAGGGTGGTGTTGCCCCAGTCCGGGTAGTACTGGTATTCCGCGTCCAGGGCCCGGATGCTCAGCCGGTGGGTCATCTTGATGTCCACGCCGCCGCCGAAGGCCAGGTCGGTGAAGCGGCCGTGGCCGGCGGGCTGGCCGTAGTAGTAGGTGCCGAAGTTCATCTCGGAGAATCCGACCAGCGCTTTCGCGTATACAGTGGCCCTTTTAATGCGGTAGACGGGGAGCCGAGGTCCGACCAGGTAGTTGTCCTGGTAGACGGAGTAATACTCGTTGAAGCGCTGCCAGCGGCCCTCGGCCTCTAACTGCACCCAGCGGCTCAGCTTCACGTCCACGTAAGCGCCGATGCCGAACAGGGGCTGGGGGCTGGCTTGCGGAATGGGGGTGGGGTTGTCGGAGGAGGTGAACGCCCCGGCAAAGGCGGGCTGAAAAATGGAGGCCATGCCACCGGCGGTGATGGAAACCTGGCGGGCAGTGGCGGCGGGAACCACTTGCGCGTGTAGCGCAAAGGCTCCGGAGGCAAGCAGCATAGAGAACAGAAGAACAGTCGATCGTCTCATGGGTGCGAGTTAGGTCCAGTTCAGGTGAACGTGCGCCAACAAAGAGAGGGAGATTTCAGGGAGATCCGGACCGGAACCCCGGCCTGAAGGCTTCGACGCCCACTGGCCGGGATTCGGGGCGGATTGTTTTACTGCGGGTTGGGCTGAGTTGTCGTCGTCGGCGCCTGCGTATCGTTGGTGGGAGCGGGTTGGGTTGTGGTTGCATCCGGCGGTGTGGCCGTCTGCTGGTCGCCGCCGACGGGAGCTTGCGCGCCGGGCTGCTGGGAAGCCGAATCTCCCGCGGCCGGAGTGGCCGGCGCGGCCGCCGGAGCTGTCGCCGGCTGAAGTTTGGAGGCGTCGTAGCGCTGCAGCTTGTAGAAGACCGGGGTCACTTCCAGAGGCATCTTGTCCCTGGGGCTCATGTAGGCGTAGATCTTGGCGTTCAACTGGTGCACCCGGTCGTCCCAGGGATCGGTCTTGAGCCAGCTTCCCAGGGGCAGCGCCGGACGCTGAGTCAGGTCGTTCCAGTTCAGCTTGGGCGCCAGCTTGGCCAGGTCGGCCATCCACGGCGTGCCGTCGGCCTTCAGCAGCGAGTCGCCCAGCTTGGGCGTGTTCAAGTTCTTCAACACCTTTTCGCGGTCCACCAGTTGCGCATAGTAGAGGCCCGCGGTGGGCAGCTTGTCCTTGTACATGGAATTCTGCAGGTAGGCCATGGCCTGCTTGGCGGCTTCGGCGTTGTCGTGGTCCGAGTGGTACATATCGATGCGCTGGAAGGTGGACTCATCGGGGAACAGCAGCCGGTCGTTGAAGGCGTAGCGGGTGTCGATGTGATGGCCCATGACGATGTGCGCCAGTTCCATGGCCACCACCGAGGCAATGGATTCCTCGTTGGGAAGCGAATCGATCAGGCCCTTGCTGATCAGGATGGTATTGCCCACAGTGGTGGTTTCAATGGTGGTGGAAAGCAGAATGCGGGTGTGCACCGGGTCGGTGAAGGCCAGGTTGTTGGGCACCACCAGGTTGACCACGATCTGATCGAGCACTGTGTTCTCATAGCCGCCGGGAGTGAGCGGCGCCACCAGGCCGGCTTCGACCAGCCGGTCGATGACGTTGTTCTCGGCCTGCGTGATCCAAGCGCGCGTGGCCTGGAGCGGACCCACATCCTGCGAGTCGTCGCTCTTGTCCACCGCATCGTCCACCTTGACGCTGACGTTTTCGCTCTCCCTGGTGGGGAGCTTGAGCGAGTAGCCCCAGAAGTGGGTCTGGGCCTTCAGGCCTACCGTTTTTTCGCCCTCGATGCGCTCGGTCTCTTCCACGTAGACAGCCACCGGCAGCCAGATGCCGGGCTGCACATTCATGCGCCAACTGTCGAAGTGGAAGTAGTAGCGCGAATCGTCTTCAGAGCGGGGCGGCGTAAAGGTGCCGTTGAAGCGCACCACGTTGCCGTCCTGGTCCTCGATCCAGATGCGCCCGTAGAAGCGGCCCATGCCGGCCACCTTGGGATGCACGTCGTAGACCCTGGTGCGGACCGAACCCAGGAACTCCCGCCGGACGTAGCTGAAGACGTAGTGCTGGGTGTCGAAGCTGGAAGGGTCGAGGAACATCATCTCGGTGAAGCCGAGGGGATTATAGGCAAACCGGGTGTCCAGCTTGAGCGCCCTGGTGAGGCCCGAGACGGCGGAAAGCGAGCCCTTGAAGAAGCCGTGCTTTTCTTTCGAGCGCGGCTGGTAGGACTTGTCGAAGAAGCCCTTGCCGAAGTCGATGCGGCTGAGCATGTACTGGTCTTCGACCGGCACCTGATAGAGCTTGATGTCTGGCTTGGTGTTCTGAATATAGGTTTCCACCAGCGGAGTGCGCTGCTGGATGTTCTTGATCAGCACCTTCTCGCGTCCGATGGCCTTTTCTACCAGGGCCGCCTGTTCCGGCGTCAGTTGGTGCGCCTGCTCGTACTTCGGTTCTTTCTTGGCGTACGCCGAGGCCACACCGAGGCCGATCAACAGGAAGGTGAGGGAGATCTTCCGAAACGTCATTTCAAGCTCCTAGTGCTGGGTCTTCCATATCTTCCTCTGGCCGCAAGCGCCATTTGGCATCCCGCGACTCAGCGCAGCTGTCGTTCTGGTTTGCTGCGCTGATGCTACGCCAATTGGAAGGTAATCGTGATGTTGGTGGTCATGTCGACAGCCTGGCCGTTGCGGGTGGCCGGATGGAAGCGAATCTGCTGCGCTACGCGGCGGGCCTCTTCGTCGAGTCCGTGGCCCAGGCCATGCACAATGCCCTGCACCACAACCTGGCCGCTGGCCGTAAAGGTAACGCGCAGAATCACATCGCCCTGCACTCTGAGCTGCTTGGCCTCGCTGGTGTACTCGACCGAGGGTTTGGAAAGGACTTCCAGGTTGGTGGACATCGGCTTTGCGGAAATGTGCTGGGGCGCAACCGCCTGGGCTACGGTGGGAATCCCTGCCGAGGCCACTTTGACGTTGCCATATTGGGCGGTGGGAGCCGCACCGGTCCCCCCCGGAATTCCGGCGGAGGCCACTTTGCCGACCACTCCGGCATTGGAGCCGGACTTGGTGCCGTTGCCAAAGCCGGTTGAGCCGACCACGCCCCGGGGCGCGACTGCGGGACCCTTCATGCCCCCATAGGGATTGCCGATGGCGGCCACTGTCGCCGGACGGGTGGCGTTGGGGTTGGGGGTGACACCGAAGGTTTGGCCGAAATGTACCGGAGCCGTGGAGGGGTGGGCCTGGGGAGTCTGGGCGGGAGCTGCCGCCGCGGCCAAGGCCGCCTTGGGCTGCGGGGCCAGAATCACCACCGGCTTGCCCGCCTTGACGGGCGGCAGGTTGACCTTGGCTTCCATCTGGATGGGTTTGAGGTCAGGCTTGGGTTCCGGTTTGGGCAGGCTGATCTTCGGCGCCTGGAACTTGACTTCCGGAATTTTGGGTGTCTCGACCACCGGCGGAGGCGGCGGAATTTTCACCTTGGGTGGCGCGGGCGGCGGGGTGGTGGGCAGGATCAGCAGCGTCTGCTCGTATTGATGTTGATCGATCACCTTCTTGGCCATAGACCCAAAGTAGAGAGCCAGAACAAGAATCAGACCGTTGATCACCACACTGGTGATAAACGAGCCGGGCCTGCTCTCAGGCTCGGGAAGCAAACCGAAGGTGGCACGTCCAGAATAGGGTCTCACCGGCATGGTTTCGTTCCTCGTTTGAAATCGTGAAGATGGCGTAGTATCGTAGCTTTAAAGTCCAGTCGGAGCATCGACAGCGACTTGCAAAGGAGGGTGCGCAGGGAGGCTCGCGCCTGCTGCTCACTTTCTTGCCCGGTCGCCAGCCAGATAGACTCTCTTTTAGTAGACGCGTTTTCATCCGGGGTTGCTGTGCTGGAATGCACTTGCCCGGAGGTGTTTTTGCCAACCTGTTCCCGTGTCGCCGGATCCAACGAAAAATGCCCATGCGGATGCCTGATAGACGCAATGGCGGCGGTTATGCTCAAGTGAATTGTGGAAGGCCGCGGAAACTCCTCGTCCCGGCGGGGATGCCGTGGCCTGCGTGGCGCCTTGCGACAGTATGTGAATGTGGGCCGTGAATGGGGCAAGTTCAACACTCCAATCTGATTCCAAGGCGCTAATGCAAGAAAACCGAGATTCCGTCTCCTCTTACAAGCGTATCTCATCTCCGGATTGAAGTGCAGGGAAAAGGAATTACCGGCCCCCGCAACTTGATCATTCGGAATACGATGCAGCATCCGGCTAGCCGCCTTGCTGACGGTCTGTGGATTGGACGGGTAGAGAGCGCCCGGGTTTGCTCGCTGCAGATGATCTAAGTGTAAACCATAGTGTAAACGAAAGGTGACTTTTCTATGAAAATACTGGTTACTGGCGGTGCGGGCTACATAGGTGGGACTGTTGCAGGACTGCTCGCCCAAAATGGGCACTCGGCGACAATTTTTGACAACCTGAGCCACGGACGGCGTGATCTTCTCCCCCGAGGGGTAGATTTTGTTGAGGGAGAGCTGGCAGACCGGCCGGCGATTGAAAACCTTTTCATCGCTGCCAAGGAACAGGGACAACCGTTCGACGGTGTGCTCCACTTTGCCGCCTTGATTGAGGCTGGCGAGTCGATGGTGCATCCCGAGCAGTTCTTCCGCAACAACACCGCCTCGACGCTGACGCTGCTGGAGGCCATCCTGGCCGAGGGGCCGCGGCGGTTGGTCTTTTCATCGACCGCCGCCGTGTACGGCGAGCCGGAGGTCGTTCCCATCCGGGAAGATGCGCGCCTTCAGCCGACCAACGCCTACGGCGAGTCGAAGCTGCTGGTGGAGCACATGCTGGGCTGGATGAGCCGCATTCACGGGCTGCGTTCGGCTTCGCTGCGCTACTTCAACGTGGCCGGCGCCCCGGAAGGCAAGGACGGCATCCCCCGCGGGGAGGCGCACGACCCGGAGTCGCATCTGATCCCGCTGATTCTGGACGTGGCCCTAGGCCGGCGCGCGTCCATACGCATTTACGGCGACGACTATCCCACGCCGGACGGCACCTGCATCCGCGACTACATTCACGTATCCGACCTGGCCGACGCCCACCTGCTGGCGCTGGCAGCGCTTGAAAGCCACGACCGCCTGATCTTTAACCTGGGCAACGGGCAGGGATTCAGCGTGCGGGAGGTCATCGAGTCCGCCCGGCGCGTGACCGGTCACCCCATTCCCGCCGAAGTGCATCCGCGCCGCCCCGGCGACCCAGCCGTGCTGGTGGCGAGCTCGGAGAAGGCGATTCGCGAACTGGGGTGGAAGCCGCGCTACACCCAACTCGACGACATCCTCCGCACGGCGTGGGTGTGGCACCAGAAGCGGTACGCGCAGTAGAATTTCCGCCGGGCTTTCTAAAGGTGGCGAAGGATGGATATTCCAGACGTTTCTGAGTTAATGCCTCGACAATTGCTGGAACTGCACGCGAACATAGAGGAGCAGCTTCGCGCTCTGAAAATCATGCGGAGCGCGAACAACCCTACTGGCGACCTGGCGGAATATCTTTTTCGCATGGCGTTCGGATGGGAGGCATCCACTAATTCACAACTCGGCTTCGATGCCACTGACGGGGATGGTAAGCGGTATCAAATCAAAGGCCGTCGAATTGCAGGCTTTAATAAGTCTCGACAGTTGTCCGCTCTCAGGAATATTTCCGAGGGACACTTCGATTTTCTTGCCGGAGTGCTTTTTGGGGAGGACTACGGGGTGATGCGTGCGGCAATTATTCCGCACGCAGTCATCCAACAGCGGGCATCATTTCAAAAACACACCAACAGCCACCGGTTTCTGCTTGTCGAAGGCATATGGGAAGTTCCCGGTGTTGAAGACGTGACCGAAAGACTTAAAGCGGTCTGGCACTGATCTGGATTTAGCTATGACCTGCGGGGAACATTCGCGAGCCACATTCTCGTAGTTACATTCGCGGATACGTTTGTGGTAATATCTGCTCGTGGAGTTCGAGTGGGATCTGGCGAAAGCCAAGATCAATCTGCGCAAGCATCAGGTGACCTTCCCATACGCCACTCGTGCCTTTACCGACCCCAACCGCATCGAACACCCCGACGAAGGCGAGTACGGAGGAGAGGAACGTTGGCGCGTAATCGGGCGAGTCGAGGAATTTGTGCTGGTGGTGGCTTATACCGCCCGCTTGGATCGAATTCGCATCATTTCCGCCAGGAAGGCGACACGCTATGAGCTCATCGAGTACTGGAATGGTCAGGTATAGGCTTGATCCGGACAATCCGCCGCAGATGACCGAGGAGCAGATGCAGGCGCTGCGCGATTTGCGCGACGAGGATATCGACCTGAGCGATATTCCGGAGCAACCCACGACCGGCTGGCGGCGCGTCTCGGAATTGGTTCCTGCGGAAAACAAGCAGCAGATTACGTTGCGCCTGGATGCCGACGTCATCGCGTTTTTCCGCGGGACCGGGCGGCGCTATCAAAGCCGCATCAATGCGGCGCTGCGCGAGTACGTCAACTCGCAGAAGAAAGCCGTCTAGTTCTCTGACCGCGTAATTTCGCACCATTGAGGTCCGTGGTTTCCCAGGTCTCAAAAGCGAGAGCTGGGGCACTCTGGCGCTACGCCCAGTTTCCCGACTCAGAATCCCCCCGAAGGGCGTGCAGGAGTTCAGCGCGGCGCAGAGGCCTCGACGGTGCGCAGAAGCTCCACGATCTTGGGCGCGGCGATCTGGCGGTAGTCCGGGGCGAGCAACCCGTAGGTTTCAACGGCGTCGTACTTTCGGCCTTCGCCGCTGGATTGGGCGCCGTTCAGCGGCCAGTAGCTCCAGGAGAGGTCGTTCTCCTTCAAATAACGGATAAAGAGGGTGAACCAGGCCGAACCCGCGCCGCAATCCAGGGTTTGGCAGGTGCCAAACTCGCCCACCCAAAGGGGCACAGCGGGCTCGGCATGGAGCAGGAAGCCGGCGCGAGCGTCATAGGCCTGCTTCAGATCTTCGTAGCTGGCGAAGACGTGATTGTCCATGTTGTAGGCGTGGGGGGAATAGACGAGCCGGTGCAGGACGGAGAGCTGGACGGGCAGCTTGTCAAAGCCGGTGAAGTCGGTGGAGTAGTGGGGGCTCTCCACCATGATGAGCAGCCGCGGATTGGCGGCCAGAACGGCGTTGCCTCCCCGTTCGGCGGCATCATGCCAGTCGAGCTTGGGGTCCGCGCCTCCCCACGCGGCGCCGGAGCGCAGCTCGTTGCGCAGGTCCGCGCCCACCACCCAGGGCTGGCGGCGATAACGGCGGGCGATGGCCTGCCAATCCGCGATCCATTGCTTCTCCGGGTAATCGGCGTTGTACCAGAGGCCGTTGCCATCCGTGTCGTTGCAGCACCAGTCGGCGCGGCTCACGTGGTTGTCGAGGATGACCATGAGGTGTGCGCGCGCCAGCTCGGCGATAACCGCATCCATGACTTCCATGGCGTGCTTTCCCTTGAATTGCGGATTGGCGCGCACGGCGTAGTCCGGCACCACGGGATTGCGTTCGAGTGTTTCATTGGCCCAGGGCAGGCGGACGGAGTTCACCCCCAGAGCCTGGATGCGGCTGACAATCGCCGCCAGCGGAGCGTGATCGAGTCCTCCGGGCACATATTCCTTTTCATCGAAGCCGAACCAATTCACCGAGGCGAGGCGGACCGGATTCCCGGCGGTGTCGAGAATCCGATAACCGCTGGTGTGCAGCGGCGGCGCGAGGTCAACTTTCTGGGCGTATCCGGATTGGGCGTATCCGGAAAGAGAGACTGCAACCAGGGAGGCGGCGGCGAAACCAAGCGACCTTCTGGAGAAAAGGATTCTCATTTTCAGAAGGATACACCGCAGTATCGCTGAATCTCCCTGGCCGGGGAGCGCATCTTCCAGTCAAGGCCGTGCGAAGCTTAGTCTGGTCCCCGGGCGGGGCGGCGAGCTTTCGAAAGCGGCTTGCCGTTTGTGTGCCTATGTCGGTAAAGTGTCTCCCACAAGCACTCTCCACGGCAGCGCACGTCCTGCGGCCGGGTGCAAGCTGTTCGAATCTGGCTTCCAAGCAAAGGACGCTCTCATGTCTTCCTTGCCCGTTTCTTCCGCAATCAATCAGGATCTGGACTCCACGCTGCGCGAGTTTCGCGTATTCCCGCCGCCGCCGGAGTTCAGTGCAAAGGCGCACATCAAGAGTCTCGAAGAGTACGAGACCCTTTACAAGCAGTCCATCGCCGACCCGGAAGGCTTCTGGGCCGGCGTGGCCCGGGAGCTGCCCTGGTTCAAGCCCTGGGACAAGGTGCTGGAATGGAATCTGCCGCTGGCCCGGTGGTTTGTGGGGGGCCAGTTGAACCTGAGCTATAACTGCGTCGATCGCCACGCGCTGGGGGCGCGCGGCGACAAGACCGCGATCATCTGGGAGGGCGAGCCGGGCGAGGTGCGCCGCCTGACCTACTCCGAACTCCACCTCGAGGTGCAGAAGTTTGCCAACGCGTTGAAAGAGCTGGGCATCAAGAAAGGCGACCGGGTCGCCGTCTACATGGGCATGACGCCGGAACTGGCGATAGCCCTGCTGGCCTGTGCGCGCATCGGCGCCGTGCACTCGGTCATCTTCGGCGGTTTCGCGGCCAACGCCATCGCCGACCGCGTCAACGACTCCGGCTGCGTGGCCATCCTCACCCAGGATTCCAGCTACCGCCGGGGCAACGAAATTCAGCTCAAGCGCACCGTCGATGAGGCCATGGCCGCCTGCCACACCGTCAAGCATGTGATCGTCTACCGCCGCACCGGATCGCCGATAAAGATGGTCACCGGCCGCGACTGGTGGTGGCACGACCTGGTGGCCAACGCTCCCACCGAGTGCCCGGCCGAGCCCATGGATTCCGAGGACCCGCTCTACATCCTTTACACCTCCGGCACCACCGGCAAGCCCAAGGGCCTGGTGCACACCACCGGCGGCTATGCCGTGCAGACCTACATCACCGCGAAGTACGTCTTCGACCTGCGCGAGGAGGACATCTATTGGTGTACGGCCGACATCGGCTGGGTCACCGGCCACTCCTATGTGGTCTACGGCCCGTTGCAGAACGGGGCCACGGTTCTGATGTACGAAGGGGCCCCGAACTGGCCCGATTTCTCCAGATTCTGGAAGATCATCGACGATCACCAAGTGAGCATCTTCTATACCGCGCCCACCGCCATCCGCGCCTTCATCAAGTGGGGTGACCAGTACGTGGAGAAGCACGATCTCCGATCGCTTCGACTTCTCGGAACCGTGGGGGAACCGATCAACCCCGAAGCCTGGATGTGGTATCGGGAGAAGATTGGCCACAATCGCTGTCCCATCGTGGATACCTGGTGGCAGACCGAGACCGGGGCCATCCTGATCGCTCCGATTCCCGGCGCGGTGCCGACGAAGCCCGGTTCGGCCACGCGGCCCTTCTTCGGCATTCAGCCGGAGGTGGTGACCAAGGAGGGCGAGCCGGTTCCGGCCGGGCACGGCGGCCTGCTGGTGGTGCGCAAGCCGTGGCCTTCGATGGCCCGCACGGTTTACGGCGATCCGGAACGCTACAAGAAGACCTATTGGAGCGATGTGGAGGGCTGCTACTTTACCGGCGACGGGGCGCGCCAGGATGCGGACGGCTACTTCTGGCTCATGGGCCGGGTGGACGATGTGATCAACGTCAGCGGCCACCGCTTGGGCACCATGGAAGTGGAATCGGCGCTGGTGGCGCACCCCAAGGTGGCCGAGGCCGCCGTGGTGGGGCGTCCGGACGCGCTGAAGGGCCAAGCCATCTCCGCCTTCGTCTCGCTCGAAAGCGGCAATCCTCCCAGCGAGGAGTTGAAGGACGAGCTGCGCAAGTGGGTCTCAAAGGAGATCGGCTCCCTGGCGCGTCCCGACGACATCCGCTTCACCGAAGCACTGCCCAAGACTCGTTCGGGCAAGATCATGCGCCGCCTGTTGAGGGAACTGGCCACACACGGGGAGATCAAGGGCGACACGACGACTCTCGAAGACTTCACCGTAATTGCCAAGCTGCGGGAGGCGGAAGAGGGGTAGAACGACCGGAGGCCGGAATGCGGCGTTTGCGCTACGGCGTGGCCGTGAGTCTGGATGGCTTTATCGCCGGACCGAACGGCGAGTATGACTGGATTGTGGCTGACCCGACATCGATTATGCGGCCATCCATGCGCAGTTCGAAACGCTGCTGATGGGACGGAGGACGTTCGAGGCAGCCAGGGTGAGGGCGGCTCAGTGGCCGGGTCTTGGCCACCGCTGGATGGTCGTGTCGCGCACCCTGAAGCCGGAAGAACACCCCGGCATCACCATCCTGAGCAGCGGGGTCGCCGAGGCGGTGGCGGCTTTGAAGGCCCAGCCGGGCAAGGACATCTGGCTGATGGGCGGCGGCGTGCTGTTCCGCAGCCTGCTCGACGCCGGATTGGTGGACAGCGTTGAAGTGGCGCTGATGCCGGTGATGATCGCGAGCGGAACTCCGCTGCTGCCCCAAGGGCGCCGCCGCTGGTTGCATCTGACCGCGAGCAGGACGCTTCCCAGTGGCATATTGATGCTGACGTACGCGGTCATGCCGGAGCCCTCCTGCGCGTGAGATTTCGGCCTGGAACGCCGGCCCCGGAGTACAATCACTGACACGGAGGACCATTCCCATGGCCGCAGCCGCTTCCCTGATCTCCGTCGAGGAGTACCTGAAGACCAGTACCGACCCGGACTGCGAGTATGTGGCCGGCGTGCTGGAGGAGCGTGCCGTGGGTGAATTGGACCATGCAAGTTGGCAGAAGGCGCTGGTGCGGTGGTTTGCGGGTTCTGAATCCGAGTGGGGTGTCCGGGTTTACCCCGAATTGCGAGTGCAGACCAAACCAGACAATTTCCGTGTTCCCGATGTGACGCTGCTCAGCCGCGAGGCTCCCCGGGAACAGATCATCACCCATCCGCCGCTGGCCGTTTTCGAGATTCTTTCTCCGGAAGACAGCATGACGCGCACTCTTGAAAAGCTCGCCGACTATGAGCAGATGGGCATTGGGGCCATCTGGGTGGTCGAGCCCAAGAGGCAACTCTACTACCTCTATCGCGAGGGCCAACTGACGCCTGCAACCGTCTTCGAGCTGCCGGGAAGCCCGTTCAGCGTTCCCATGGCGGAGATTGCGGCGCTGGCGGACTGAGCCAAGTCCATTGACACCCACCCGGAAGGCTCCTAATCTCTGGACATGGAAGTGCAGCTCAGCGTCGAGCAGGAAGCGCAACTGTCCCGCATGGCCGCACAGGCTGGCCGGGGAGTGGAAGAGTTGGCGCGCGAGGCTGTGGATCGGTACCTGAGCGAAGAGGCTCGCTTTCATGCCGCGGTCCAGGCTGGCCGGGACGCAGCCACGCGGGGCGACTTTGTGCCCGCCTCAGAAGTCTGGGCCAACGTGGAGCGCGAACTCGAAGCCTAAGACCACTGGAGGCTCGGTCCAATGCAAGTACGATGGACGGCGCCCGCAGCCGAGGACCTCAAGGAAATCACCCGTTTCATCCGCAAAGACAGCGCATCCGCTGCTCGTGCCGTTGCCTAAACGCTATTCGATGCCGCCAATGCCCTCGATCTTTTTCCCATGAAGGGTCGCGAGGGAAGAATCGCCGGTACTCGTGAGCTTGTTCTTCCGGGCCTTCCGTACATCGTCGTCTACGAGGTGGCGGCGACCGCGATTCATGTGCTCCACATCTATCACGGCGCACGGAACTGGCCGCCAGAGCAATGAACAAGCAAAACAGCAAAGAGGTGGATGATGCTCATCCGCCTCTTTGCTGTTTATGGGTCAGTATTCGACTAGAACTTGTAGACCACGCCGAAGGAGGCGCGGGAGTTGCGGTGCATGTGCGGCGAATATCCCAGGTGCTGCGGATCTTCGACAAAGGACGAGGCGATGTCGTCGCCTGAAGCGCGCAGAGAAAAGTGCGGGCTCAGTTTATAGTCCATTCCGCCGCCGGCTCCGCCGGCAAACGAGATGTTGGGGGTGGCGCTGATGCCTCCGGTGTGTTCGCCGCCCAGCAGGACACGCACAAAGCCGTCGAGGCGGCCATAGAGGTTGGCGTGAAAGACCGGCCCAAACAGTACCGCATCCACGGTGGGGCTGGTGGGGTTGCCGGAGGCGATGGGCTGCGAGTAATAGGCGCCATTGGCGGTGAGGCCGAAGTACTTGCCCCAATCGCGGGTCAGAGATGCTTCCACGCCCTGCAAGCCGTAGCGCGACTGGTTCACCTGGTTAATGCTGGTGTAGCCGTAGCCGGCGGAAAACTCGTACTTGTAGGAGGGCTCAGCCCGCTCGGCGGGGGCCGCTCCGCGATCGGGGGCAATCTGGCATGTGGCCGCCAGGGGCACGAACATGGCCGGAATCACGGCCAGAATCGAAAGCAGAAACTTCCTCTTCAATTTGGGACTCTCCTCAATACCTTGCTGTGTCTAGAGCGAAACCGGAGTCAACACACCCTTTCGGTGAGCCTTCCAGGCGGCTCTTTCTTAAGAAAGAAGCCGCTGTATGGACTCGTCTTCGGGAAACATCTACTCTGGCTCCACTACACTCCGCCGCTCGCAGGGCCTCGCCCCATCGGGCAGCCGCTGAAACTTTGATGCGCACCCTCCTAGACTATCCTCTCCACCCCGGTTCCAAGAAGTTCGGGGGCCGGAATGTCTTTGAGATGCCCCTTAACGCGTCTGTACCGGAACCGACTCGGCCATCCGCACCAGTTTCCCGGATCGCTCTGTTACTGTGACGGCGACCCCGTGTGGAAGATAGCGGCCGATCACCTCAGGCCGGGCCCAATCCAGATCCCAGCCGTTCTCGATGGCCACCACGGTGTAGACGCCAGGGGCCACATCGTGGAGCGAAAAGCTCCCATCCGAGTCCGATTGGTCGCGCCGCGCGAGGCTTCGCATGGCTTCGGGCTCGGTGGGAACAAGCACCACCATCACCCCGGACCGGCCCTTCGTGACGCTGCGGGCAGATCCCTCCACCCTGGTCTCCGCCAGGCTCACTGTCGCCGCCACCTGCAAGGCCCGGTCCCGCACCGCAACCAGGCTCCCGGCGTGTATGCGCCCGCCCACGGTCACGGAACCGATGGGCAGCGCCCGGCCCGAGCTCTCGGCTCCGAGTTCCCAACTCCCCGGCGTGACGGAGGGGAAGTTGAACAGGCCGTGCGCGGAGGCCGCTTGCAGCGATTGCTGGCTGTGCGCCGCGTCCAGGGCCGTCAGGGTTACGCTGGCATCGTCGGGCAAGGGGGAGCCGGTCGAAGTTCGCAGGGTTCCGGACACAGCCACGGTGGGCGTGCCCAGGCCGGGGTCGATCTGCAGGTTTGCGCCGGCGTCCAGCTCCGCAACCCGCGGCGGATCGCCCTGCGAGAGCTCGTAGTGGCCCGGGGGCAAGCCGCTGAACTCCACCGTGCCGGTCTGCATGGCATCCATGAAGCTCGCGGTCTGGGCTGAAACATCGGTGCCGAAGACGGTCAGGTGCAGCTCGGCGCGGGCAACCGATCCATCCGGCCGGCGCGGCGTTTCCACGGTCAGGTGCAGAGCCGGAACCGCGTGGAGGTTGATGTTCGCTTCTTCGCGCGCGCCGCCGGAGAGCACAATCCGGGTGGCCGAGGACTCGTCGGTTACCGAGTCGAAAAAGGTCACCGGGTAGGCCACATCCAGGGCAGCGCTCGAGTCTCCGCCCACCTTTTGCCGCGCCGCGCCGCCGGAGTGGTGCATTGCGAACCAGGGTTCCGCCGAAACCGCCAACAGGTACTCGCCGGCGGCCAGGTTGTCGAAGTCGTAGGCCCCGGTGTCGTCGGTGGTGGTCGAATTCACCTGGGTAGTGCGCTCCCCCGGTCCGCGGCCATGGTCCCGCAGACGCTCGAAGAGCATGACCTTGGCGCCTTCCACCGGGTCGCCGCCGTCGCCGGTCACAACCCCATGCAGCACCGCGCCCGGCGTCAGGCGGAAGACCAGCCCGCCGGTCTCCTGGCCTTCCCCGGTGACAATCGCCGTGCTGTACTCCTCGTGCTCGTCGTAGAAGGCGGTGCGGAATCCGCGCTTGGAGGCCGTCAACTGGTACTTGGCCGCCAAGAGGCCGGGCAGCGCGAAGCGTCCATCGTTGTCGCTCTCCACGGATTCAATGGTATGGCTGTCGGCCTCGGATAACACCGCGACCGTCGCGCGCCGCACCGGTTCGCCGGCTGTCGCGTTCACTACGGTCCCTGAAATGGTGTAGCCGCCGGTCGCCGCCGCGGATTGAGGCTCGGCCAGTGGAGGGTGTGCCGAAGCCGGGTTCTGCGCTTGCGTCCCCACCGCGGCCGCGAGCGCCAGACCGCAAAGCATACCGAGCGGCCAACTGGCCCATGCCATTTTCCTCATCGTCCTCATCGGGCCGGCGCCTCCAGCACCAGGTTAGTCGTGGTCCCCGGAGACAGCACGACAGCCTGCCCCGGCGAGGGCAGCGCGGCGAGAGCCGCCGGGTTGCGGTACTCCAGCCGCACAGGGCGGTCGAAGGTGTAGACGCGATAGTTTCCCGGCGTCAGTCCGTCGACGGTCACCGTCGCGCCCGAGGAGGGATGCACGGTCAGAGGCGGAATATCGGCCGTGGTGTCAAACTCGGGAACCACGTAAACGGTGTAAAACGGCTCGTCTCCCGGCGTGAACGCGGCCAGCGCCTGGGGCAGTTCCAGGGCCAGCTTTGCGCAGTCGTCGCGCAGGGTCAGCTCCATGGGCGGAGCGGCAGCGGCGAGGGCCAGGTTCAGCGTCTCGCGGGCCAGGTTGATGCCTCCGGCGGTAAACGACCCCACGCAGAGGCTGCGGTCGTTCACCTGGGTGTCGATCCAATAGGAACCGGGTCCGGCGGAATTCAGCTCCAGCAGGTCGGTCCCCGCAGGTTCTGCTGTCGCCCCGGTGCCGCCGGTGTCCGAGGGGGCATCGCTTGCGTCGGAAGCCGCGACGGTGATGAGGTTTTGCAGGCCCTGGCCCGCGATTGGGCTCTGCCCCGCCTGGCCGGCCGCGCGCGCGGCGCTCAGCCGGATGGGCCAACTGGGAATGGGAGAAAGCGGGATGCGCAGGTTGGCTACCGCGTGCCCGGCAACGGAAAACTCCACAAATCCGGCCAGGTAGGGCTGCTTCGCGCCGGGCCTCAACGGCCTGCGGGCGGCGCTCATCTCCACGACCTCGTCCGGAGCGGCTTCGACAAGCAGGGTGTAGGTTCCATCCGGCAAGCTGGCCTGAACGGTGTGCGTCGCCGCATCGTATTGCGCGGAGTAGGCCAGACGATGACCGGAGGCATCCAGCACCTGAGGCGACAGAAGGGCAGAAAGGTTATCCGCCGTCATGTTGTCCCCGTATGGTCGCCCATTGGGAGCGAAAGCCGTCGCCGTCACCATGTAGAACGTTTCCAGCGTCAGCGACAGGTTGGCCTCCGCCTGCTGGCCACCGGTCAGATGGATGCGCGATGCGCCCGTGAACTCCCGCGCCTCGGGGAAAAAGACGCTGGGGTAGCCGCTACGGGCAACCTTCTGACCGCTCCCCGGCGCCACCACGGTGACCGCGGGCTCGCTCTCGATGGTGGCCTGCGTGTACACCACGTAGACCCCGTCCGGAAGGCCGGCGAACCGGTAAGCCCCGTCGCCGTTGGTCCTGGTGGTGGCGTCCTGGGCCCAGACGGCCCGTCCGTCGCGCACCACCTGCTTCATCAGCGTGACCGTTAGCCCCTGCGCCGGGTCGCCGGTGGAGAGCTCGATGTGGCCGTGGATGGACGAAGTGGGCGAAAGAGCAAAGTTCAGTTCCGGCATCGCGGAGGCCACTAGAACGCTGTGCGCCGGTCCGTCCGACTGGTAGCCAATCTCCTCGGTGGCGTAGGGCCGGTCGAGATAGCCAGGCTTCAGCAGCCGGAAGGTTTGGGGACCGAGGGGCACGCCGGGAATCTCGAAGCGGCCCTCTCCGTCGGTGAGCGCGCCAGTGTCGGCCTCGCCCTCGATCCGCACCAGCGACCGGGGCAATGGCTCACCCGTTGCGCCGTTGCGCACCACCCCGGCGACGGTTGCGACCGAGGCTGCCGGAGCCTTTTCAGGCTCGTTGGGCGGCGACTGCGCCGGATCAGGCTCCTGACTGGAGTTTTGACCTGTAGCCTGTCCCACATCCTGTCCGGGTCGCGACCCGGTTCCCGAACCAGCGTACTGCACCGCTTCCTGTTCTGATTCTGTGCTGTTCCTCGGCTCCTGGGAGAGCGTGAATCCGCCTTCGAGCGGGGGCGCGGCCGAGGCGGAGCGCACTGCTCCCTGCGCCAGGAGCGGCGCCGGAAGCAGCATCAAGGCGGCCGCGCAGGCTTTTGCCGCTCGCCGCAATGGGCTTTGCCACGAGCCGCGCTTCTCGCTCATCCGCCTATGGATTTTTTCAGGGTCCACTCGTTATTGTGACGGTTTCCGGCCGGGAAGGGAATCGGCAATCGTGGAATTCCGGTGCGGGAGCCGCTGGCTTCTGCCCAGGGTCTCAACTCCGCTCCAGGTACCAGGGAATGTTGATGACCACAATGCGCCGATTGCCGCGCATGAGAAGGATGATCTTGAGCATGTCGGCGCGCCGGTTGTGGAGCATGTTTTCCCACCAGTGGCACACCACCAGCTCCGGCACCAGCACGCACACCTTGTGAAAGCTCGACTCCCGCTCGACGGTGAGAATGTAGTCCACCACCGGGGCCAGAACGTAGCGAAACGGCGACTGCAGAATCTCCAGCCGCGGGACGCATTTTCCCGCATCCCGCAAGGGCCTGGCGACCTTGCCTTCCCAGTCGCGTCCGAGCTGGTCCGGTTCCTCGCCGGTCTGCACGTGGAGGCAGCGGATATCGTTCGAGATCGACAGAGCAAACGACAGGGCCTTCTCGGTGATTCGGCTCCAGCGGTCGATGGGAATCACCACGATGGGCTCGGTGACCTCGGCGGGGCTGATGGGTCTGGAAAGAGCGGTCTCCCGCGACACATCGACGTAGTGCCGGCGAACCATGCGCATCAGAATGACCATGGCGGCGATCAGCAGCGCGGTGATCCAGGCCCCGTCGACAAACTTGGCCACCAGCACCACCACGGTCGTGATGCCGGTGGCCACCGCGCCCAGGCCGTTGACGAACATGCGCACCGGAGCGTTGCCCTGGCGCTTCCAGTGCATGACCATGCCGGCTTGCGAAAACGTGAAGGCCATGAAGGCGCCGATGGCAAACAGAGGGATGAGCCGGTCGGTGACGCCGCCGAAGACGATCAGCAAGAGGGCGGTCAGCGCGACCAGTACATAGATGCCCCAGGAGTAGAGCAGCCGCCGCCCGCGCAGCAGGAAGATGTGGGGCATGTAGTTGTCGAGGGCGATGGCGCGCGTGAGGCGGGGAAAGTCGGCAAAGGCGGTGTTGGCAGACAGGGCCAGGACCAGCAGCACCGAGCCGATGGTGACGTAGTAGAAGGCTCCTCGGCCCATCACCGCCCTGGTGAGCAGCGATAGCACGCTTTCGTAGCCCGGGCCGCTGGGATTGGTGGCCCCGATGCCATAGGCCCGGCACAGCAGCGCAATGCCGGCCAGCAGGATGGCCAGCAGAACGATGATGATGGTCAGAGTAATCTTGGCGTTGCGGCGGGTGTCGTCGCGGAAGGCCATGACGCCGTTGCTGACCGCCTCCACGCCGGTCATGGCGGTGCATCCGGAGGAGAAGACCTTGGCCAGCAGCCACCATCCGGCCATTGCCGTGGTGGCGGCCGGCAGCACGGGCAGCGTGGTGGCCGGATGCAGCGCGCCTCCGTGCATGACATGCCACGCGCCGACGCCGACGACGATCAGCAGCGTTACGGTGAACAGGTAAGTGGGAATCATGAACACCACGCCGGTGTCGTGGACCCCGCGCATGTTGATGATGGTGAGGATGACCAGAACGCCGAGGCAGAGTTCGAGCGTGTAGGGTTGCAAGCCCGGCGCGGCGGAGATGAGCGCGCCGACGCCGGCGGAGATGCCCACGGCGGCGGTCAGGACGTAGTCGATCATCAAGGCCGCGGCGGCCAGCAGTCCCGCGCCTTCGCCCAGGTTCTGGCTGGCCACGGTGTAGGACCCGCCGCCGTGGGGATAGGCGTCGATGGTCTGCCGGTAGCTGAAATAGACGATGACCAGCAGAATCACGATGGCCGCGCTGACCGGCACAATGTATTTCACGCCCATCAGGCCCAGCGGAATCAGCAGCGTGAGCGCCGCCTCCGGCCCGTAAGCGGCCGAACTCAAGGCGTCGAGGCCGAAGACGGGAATCCCGGCCAGGGGGCCAATGTGCTCCGCGCGCTCCTCGCTGGTAGCCAGCGGGCGCCCGAAGAGCAGATTCAGAACGTTTGTGGATAAGGCCATGGGTGAGTTGTCCGGCAGTGGGGATTTGGAGGGGAACGCTGCCGAGGGAATTGTCTCATGGAGTTGATCAGGCCTGCTCTTGACTTGGCGTTTGCGCGCTGGCTAAAAATCCTCGGTCTTCTGCCGAACCTGTCGAAGGGAAGGCAAAAGGCCGAGGACTGTTTGGCGAAGCTACAGCGTTTTCGATTCAAGTGCTTACAGAAACCACGATGTCGAGTGGCTTTTTCCCCCAAGAAAAAGCCACCTTGCACGATCTTCAAATGGCAACATGTGAATCGAAAACGCTCTGATATGGAGTGACCCTGTCAACCTCTGCACATCCGCGGGGTTGTTTTTGTCGTTGTCGTTGCTTTTGCCGTTGATCGAGAACAG
>Ga0182030_10010252_pt1 | contig 19069 bp, 16 predicted proteins | sample 812S3MmetaG_FD_121299 | JGI IMG/M metagenome (GOLD analysis project Ga0182030, IMG submission 121299) | Permafrost microbial communities from Stordalen Mire, Sweden - 812S3M metaG (Illumina Assembly) | ecosystem: Environmental > Terrestrial > Soil > Wetlands > Permafrost | place: Sweden... | reverse complement strand
AAGGGATAATCCTAATTAGAAGACAGTGAGCTATAAAGCTTCCAATAATATGTGAATCGTGGCCGTCGCAAATAAGAAGTCGGTATTGACCATTGGCTTTCGACGAGTTGCTGGCTCAAAGACATGTTTCAACCCATCGAGATTGCTTGTCCAATCCTTTGTATTTGCTGAGTAAAACCACTTTTCAAGGACCTCGTTTGGAAACCAGTTCTGGAGAAAGTTCTTGCCCTTGAATATTCCAAGTGGTGGAATAGTTGTTCCACCTCCACAAATACACTCAACCATTGAAAGACACTCCTGACGGCCTGGATGCGCTTGATGCTTCGTACGGAGATCTATACTTGCCAGATTGGACATAAAATAGAGCTTGATCTATTAGAATATCACGTCCTATAGAAAATAGGCTTTTTCGGCGTAGCATTGTTGAGTTATGTATACTTTATGTCAGGTGGTGTCGGAAAATCCCAGTTATGCAAGCAGAACATGATGGCCACGCTTATTCATAACAAAAACCCAATCACAGTTGTATGAGCAACCTTTTCTTGTTTCCCAACACTCCTCCATAATTTTGAAAGCCTCAAAACATGTCCCGATAGTCGATTGATTAATTCCTGCGGTGGAAATAAAACCCCGAAAGAATGTGTGCTCTCTCTCAAGTGCTAAGCATCCAGAAATGCAGAATGGCCAAACCAGATTTCGTAACAATTTAGCGTCCGCTAAGCTTTGGAAGGCAATTATGGTTTTCGAGACACTCTCTACGATCTCAGGTAGCTCCGGGTGGGCGCCGGAGACAACAACATGGAGGTAGGTCATCGCCGCGAGAGCAAAGATTTTGGTTACTTCGCCAGGAGTAGACGCCGAAGGCATTCCGGAAGTATTTCTCGAGGAACTTGCTGTCAAAGATTTATTCTCCATGTCGGCCAGTCTGTCTCGTAGACGCTCCTCAATTTGGCCACCCCGTTTTGCAAGCTCTATAACGCTTAGCTTGGATCCCTTCTCAGCGTCTTTCTTCCACTTATCAAGGAAGGAAATTTCGAGAATAAAGATCATGACCCAGTTTTCACAGCCTGCGAGGCTTTCAAGATGGATTCCAGCCAATTCGAGTGTAACTTTGTGGTCTAGCCTTAGGAAAGAACTCGACCGAGTAGACGCACACGCAATAATATCAAACCATGCGAAGGAGCCAAGTAGAAAGCTGGCTACAGTGTCGCCTTCCGACTGTAAAGATTTCTCGTTTTGCTGTCCAAAACCCTGGCCCGAACCTATCGAATCTTGCGTGGCTGAAGCCATTTGCGACCGTACCAGTGCCGGAACTAAAATAGCCGCTGCACCAAGATGTGTTTGCCAATTCTCCGTACCACCACTAAACAGCTTTAGACTATCAGCATTGAAGTTAGTACCAGAAGTAGCAAACATACCTCCCAAAACAAGAGCTGGAGAATACAAGTAAGAGTCTCTACGCTACGGACTAAGCCAGGAGTATCGCTCCACGTATGAGATTGTTCTATACTCCGTTGCATTTCTCGCAAGGCCAGATTATAGTGTCCGCCCTCAGCTCTTAAGCAAGCAGTGTCCCTAGAGACGTCACTACTTCGAGGACGTATTGATTGTTGATAATACTCGCCCAAGGCCAGGGCTGCATGGTAGGTCGATTTGTCTCGCCTTAGGATCGAAAAAAGCCAACCCCTCCCTTGTGTATTAGATAAACGATAAAATGGATATTGAATGTAGAAGACTTCATCCAAGTAGAGCATGAGTAGCATGTCGTCTGAGTTTTCCCAAATGGGTAACTTGTTGGAACCCGCCGACGAACAGGCTAAATTCCCAACTGTCCTGGGATGTGAAAAATTGGTTTCTGTGGCAGATACCGAGGCCATTTGATGAAGATATGTAAGGTCACTTGGCAATTGGCCTTCCTCGTAAGCTGCTGCACTTGATGTCGCGTCACATAAATTAGCGGGAGTGTCCTTTCCTATATCATACAGAGTATGTCCTTTAGAAGCATCGTTATTCCATCCGATTTTAGTTTTGCGTGGGCTTATCGTAAGAGGGATTAATGTAGGTTCTCCACTAGGAAACGTACATGGCATGAGGTCGGATTCTTGATCGGTATTCTCGCTATCCATAGTAGCATCAAGTAATCGCCGGTCCGATGCTCCTATGTCGCCCTCTTCGTTGAAGGATAATTCTGCAGGGAAAATGGTGCTGTAGAAAGACGCGCTCCGAAGTGGTTCGTTAGAGGTAATTAACTCTTCGTCGCCGCTTTGAAACTGAAATTTGTCTTGGAGTGCATTGCCAAACGGTATCTCCGCAGTTTTATGAGCTGGACTCAGCCAGGGAAAGGTCAACGAGGAGACTTTTTCACTTGATAATGGATTCAACTCCTGTCTTGGATTATGTGGTGACTGAGTCACGCGAGATAACTGTCTCCGCCGTCTCTTCGATTTGGTCTGGCTAACAATACGGCGGATATTCACAGCTTGCTCTCTCTGGAGTACTCCCTTGTCCATCCAGTCAGGCCTAGGGCCGTATCCGTGGCAATGTAATTGGAGAGAAGCGCACGTCGAACACAAAGGGCGATTCTCATCACATTTCTTTTTGCGGACTCGACAGGTCCAGCAACCATTTAGGCTTCGAGCGGCTAGAATGAAGAGAAAATGTCAGGATTCCACTACGTTACTCAATTATCGAAGCCTGAGAAACTGTATAAGAGATGAAACTTACCGTTTGAAACGCTAGTGGTCATAGTGGAAGTTTTGTGACGATCCAGAGAGCAATATAAGCGGGGTTCAAAACCGCGCAGGGGGGTGAGTCGTGTGGGGTCGTGTGGAGGGTATTTTGGTAGGAGGGTTCTCCATAATGAAGGGGAGTAGGTGGGGCGGACGTGCGTGAAGATAAGTCAATCCCAGGTTATGCGATCCGCTTCTGGTCAACGGTGAAGATGCGAGTCCTTAGCTCACTTCAGTCGATCGCAACAATGCCTATGCATAGCATACATGGGGAATGTTTGTCACATCCTTGGAAAGCGGAGCTGTTGCAGTATAGACGAGAGCTACGCAACTCCAAGGACTTGGTCCCTGCGTTCACCGAACACCGTCTCACATACGTTATCCCAAATAAAACCGTAGACCTATTGTGACCTTCTAGAAAGGGTATTCGAGCTATGTTACACAAAGAGAGGCGTATATAGTTACTGGCGGTTGCGCTAGTACTATGGCGGATTAACTCCGCAGTCACATGATATTCTCTGCCCTCCGCTTGGGTGATATAGGGTGCGCTGCGAGCACACAACCTAGCCTTTAACTTTCTTACTGCTTCTAATAGGTACTTAGATTCTAACATAGGTATTTAGATACTAATAGAAAGGAGGGCCTTCGGCCTCTATTCGCCGCCCAGTCAAAGGCCCTCTAGGTAAATAGCAAAATCTATTTAAAGTAAAAGTAAAAGGCGGTATATTATGTAATGTTTTAGCCAATCAGTATCAAACTCGATCAATGTTGGCTTTTTTTTCTCGTATAACCCTTCAATATAAAACAAGTTTTATAGTTGAAGGTACCCACTCGCTTGTGAAATCCGTTATCTTGAAAGGTGCTACAGTTGTACCTCGTTATACCGGATTCCCGCAGAAAAATTCCCGATATTTCCGGCCTTCCGATATACCTTAGAAATCCGGTATCTACATACAAATTTATAAGGCCGCGATGGGTTGTTCCGGTACAACGAGAGATCCGGTACATCGGATTCCGATATAAAGAGGTATGACTGTATTATGAACAGTATACCCACCGGGATACCCTGCTCAATCCAATACAACTCTAAGTATGCTGTCAGGGAGGGTATGATTGCCAATCACGCAGCACCGATAGGGACTTCGAAGATGCCTGTAAGGTACGAAACATATGTAGGAGGACTGCGATTGGTACAAGTGCGAAGCGATACCCCAGGTCTCTACCTGTCGCGCAACGTACAGGGACAGACAGGGACCTGATCCCTTCCTCGGGTGATGCGGGGTTATTAAAATCTATTTGTGTGACATGTGCCGTCGCTAAATCCTAGCAAGGTACACCGGTTTACTAAGAAAAGCCATTCGACCGGCCAACTCGCCAATTGAAATAGCCCACATGTTGACCGGGGGAATAGTTTTGATATCTGACTGGAACCCTTGTTTCTGATAGAAGGATTTTGTATAAGCCAGAGATTCCGGTCGGGAAGTGAGTCTATAAGATATGAGTATGCCTAAACAAAGCTAGGCCACCGTGAAGTGTACTTGTGAGGGCGGCTGCGCCTCTTCCTTCATTCCGTGTTACGATAAGTTTTAGCAGGAAGGCATAATCGGACTTCACTGTTATCAGATATACCTCCAAAGTAAGAGTCGAAATCGGCTTCATACTTACTACGTGAACACTCAATGATTTCATCTTACGGGCAGCATAGGAGGTCGAACAGACCCTCTTAACGACCAATGTATTGAATTGGGGTTCTTGTCAGCTGTGTAGAATGAAAAGGGGGGCAGGTCATATGACTTAGGCGAGCCCCTGACGTAGATAGGGCTATAGGTTGAATACTCCTTTGAATATATGATACTACATTAGTTTTTAAAGCATTATCTTAGATTAGATTTAAAAAAAAATCTTTGAATATTTAAAATATTAATAGAAGTAACTTCTATTATCTCTTTATTTGTATCGAATTAAGGCCTAATAAAGTACTGCGAGTGTGGCCGATAAGACGCTCAAATCCATTCAATCAAGAGTATATCAGCCTATTAGTTGTACGGCCATAGATCCCACATTTCCTTCAAAATTGCTAAATTTTGCGGCCACGTATAAAAACAAGCTCTGTATCCACCGAATACAGGATCTCTCTCCTCCCATACAAATCATGGAGAAGTTGATCTCAATGGACTTGGAACTTCTGCCTCACTCGTGGCTGCAGGGCAAAGGTGGACTGGTAACTGCGGGTGGTGGCATGGATAGTTGGAAGAGAAGCGATATTCTCCCCTACCAAACGAAATAGCATTCCAAATGCTTTAATTATCTCCATAATAGTATGTGTCCCACCGGAAAATATATCGACGTGATTATCATTGCAGGTGACTATTAACAAGGACACATAATTCGAGAAAAGGAGTGAGTTATAGTGGTGAGATCTGCCCGAAGTGATAAGCGCATGTCACACCCTCAAAGACATAATTTATTGCCATCCGATCCATTTTAAGATGCTAAAACCCCGACGACGCTCAATAATCTCCTTTAGACGAGATGCATCTCTCGGACAGCACTTTTCAATGATCTCAGAGACGCTATTGTAGATGGGATATTTGATGATACGGCCGGAGAAAGTCGGTTTCTCGCTAGAATTCCCTACCACAATCTTTTCATCTGGATTCGCCCCATATTCGAGAAGCAGTTGGATGGCATCTGCCCATATTCTGGCTGTATCTTGTGAAGTGTGCTTGACCTGCTGAAAACAGTATCTTAAGAAGTATTTCCAGACTGTGGTCCCTTGGTAATATTGATTTGGGTCTGCTTTTCTACGAAGAAGTGTGCGGAGCATCACTGGATCGATTTCTGTTGAATATGATGAATCCATGGGTAGAAGAAGTGCTGCAAACAACAGTGGTTGACTATGGATCCCTTGGATAAGGCTAGGCTCTTGGTTAAGTTTGTGAATAACGTAGTTCTTGAGTCCAACCTGGACGGCCATAATGAGTATCCAACCGCGCTCATATTTAGTACCCAGCAATCCTAGAGTTGACCTTCGATTGGTATTGTCGAGCGCAGCAAGTGTTTGATGCCTAAAGAGATCTGTGAAACGATTTGCTATGGCGTCGTCTGCGGCTTCGATTAATGCAATTTCAGAAGTATCAGAACGTCTCTCAAATGCCGCAGCATGATATAAAAACATTTCAATGAGATCTACTTGTATCGTGTAATCAGGATCTTTGTTTACAGACAGTATATGACCCTTCTTGAATGCTGGCGCTAATTTTATGAGTGCAAGAACAGCTCTGCAGAGGCTGAGATCAGCGTCAAAAGGCTCGTCGTGGGCAGAGGTGTAGATCCATTGGGAGAGCATTTTCTGCATCTTGGTAGTTCGAAAGAAATCTCTGACCGTACGGTGGAGGAAATCAACGAAAATTGCTGAAGAATGATCGTAGTCCGGGTTCTTGAGCTCTACATTGGCATGAGGGGCAACTCTTTTTTGCACGATATCTATGACCTCCAATAAGTCTCTACAACGAGCGTTCACCCGTTTTTGAACGACAATACTTTTGTTGATAGTATCTTCAATTGTCCAAGGCTGGATCTTTAGCCTGAGGGAGTAATCCGAGTGTTGCTCGTCGAGAAAGGAGAATACCATTAGTGGTAAAGCTCCGTCGGCAGCTAGACACATTTGTAGTATCTCAGCAGTCTGCCGGTGATACACGTCTTCGATTGTTCCTAGCATATTCATGAAATAGCTTTCGAGGTCTGGGGGAATATCATCCAGTCGTCGCTGAAGATCAGACAGCGTGTCCCCATATCTGAGTCCGCGTAAGAGAGACTTGACAACCAGGAATACCCAGAGAAATACGCCTTGGGCCTTATCCACAATTTCAGTCGCTAAGTCTCCGAAAGAAGCGGCATCATCCTTGACCGGTTGAAATTTAAGGTTCTCCTCGAGCAGATCGTGAATATATCGACGAATATCGTTCCTCGTGAAATCCTGGAGCATCAACTTTCTATCCGAATCGCCTGCCAAAGCTTGCTCCAACTCGGTCCAAGGTCTACTTGAAACACAAATCTTGATATCAACCGAGACCGCAAATCCTTTGAGTATCTCGACAATGTCCACGGGATCTCCTTCATACTCGTCCAATCCGTCAATAAAAAAGCACAATCGAATTGGTAGAATAGTTTGTTTTGTCAAGGTGCTAAATGCTTCGAACAGTTCTTCACGTGTCCATGCGCTCTCAAAATAAGGCATGGCGCCTCCGCGCTCCCAGCGTTCTGGGGCGATGATCGGTATTAAAGCAGGACATTTGCGCAGGACATCATACAGAAGAGATTGTAGAAGACCTTCCTGAGATTTCTGCATACCATTACCCGCACTCCAGAAGAAGTATGTTCCTGTGAAGAGAAGCTTGGAGCCCGCCCATTCTTCCAATAGACTCTGGACCTTTTCGTTATCACACAAGTATTTCATCAATGTTGATTTCCCTGATCCTGCTTTTCCCGCGATCCAGTAAAGGCCACCTTGGGATCTAAGCCATTCCATATACGTGATTCTCGGAAGATCTTCCGCATTTGAGTTTCCTAGGATCCACTCAAATGTTTTCGTATGAGCTTCGACTATCTTAGAGTGCCGAGCCCTCATCGTCTTAAAAAGTAGGCTGTGGAGGACTTTTTGCTCAGAAGCTAGCTTTATACCTTCGTCTTCCAAATGGGCAATCTTTACGGAGAGGTCTTCAAACTTGGCTTGGCTCGCCTTCACGTTACGAGAGAGAGCCAGAAGCTCGTCTTTCAGCACGGCCAGGTTGTTTGAGCTTTGAATTTCCATGCGGCTATGGGAATACGATAAATCTTTAAGAGCGGAGAGGGAATTAGACTGCTGATTGCTATGTTGGCGTTGTCAGTCTCTCAGCTAACGCACGTGAAGAACAGAATATGACGCGCTAACCAGAACAACGGGCTTGAGAATAGAAAAAAGGAACCTCAGATAACGAACCTTAGTATTGCAATGAGTCGGAGTGTGATCTGACTCCGAAAGCTATCAAGACGCTTTTGCATATCTTGGATTTCAGTCTCCTTCCAAACGCTCCTCAAAGCTTGCCGAACGCTCTTCCATTTTTTGTGAGAACCAGAAACCGTCAAATCTTCAAGAACTTCTACAAGCTTGTCTCCCAGGATCTTGCACTGCGCCGAGAGGTTGACTAAAGCTGTTTCGTCCTTTGAATATGGATGTTGCGGGGATCCTTGGTCATGTGTCTGCAGCTTCCTCGTGATCGAACTCAGATCTGTCACAGTTGCTTTGAGCTCTGCATTTTTGGGGAGGGCCCCATCTGCCGAACGATATAGCTCAACGCCTCCTGAAACTAATTTGGCACTGAAGTCAACGAATTGTACAATGTTGCCCGCCAGGCCAAGCGCCGAGAAAGGATCCAGCATCGTGACGTCCCGAGATGGGGACAAAGCTACAAGGTTTCTCGAATGCCTAGAATAAGTAATACGTCAGGCCACAACAGATCTCTTCATAGTGAGCGACCATCATCGGGCTGGGACGAAGGCTTATCGACGATGATGACGAGAATGGAGGTCGCAGCCTAGCGATTCACGTGACTATTCAACTCTTGCATTCGCGCCCAACATGAATACCTGCCGAGCGATCATTGTATCCACTGTTGCGTATCCAAATTATACATTCGTAGCAGCAAATCCACTTTGTGCTTTATATGATTCCTCTGTAAGAAGCTGAGAATTTAAGGGAAAGTCTCGCACGTGATGCCTGGTCCTTTTGAGTTGGTGGCGCTAATGGCGCCGTGCGGCTGAAACTCCTCTGCTTTTCTTCATTTTGCTGAAAAGAAAGTTCGATTTCCTACTATTTCATGCTGTATAGTTTAAGTTCAGGATGATGGCATGTAGTCTCTCATTTGAGAGTTTCCTCTAAAGTCTTATGATATCGAGCCTATCGCCCATATCACGGCCCAACATGAGAACTAATCGATTGCCAATTTTTCTAACGCTGGCTGCGGCCCTTGTGGTATCAGCAGATCAAGTTCCAAGGAATGATACTGGTTGGTTAGGTCTCTTGATGATTCACTGGACTATTGATAAGCTCATACTCAAATCCACGCAGCCGTTTTCGCCAACATTTCCACCTCATTGAACGTCACAAACAGGACAAGCTGCGCACCTCAAGCCCAGTCAGATCCAAGAACCATATCTTGGCAAAGCGCCTTCTGGGCACTCATGGCCCTCTCCCTCAACGCCATGACCCAATCGTCTCCATCCGACGACTACCCCTCATCAGTACCTCTCTCCCCGGCACGCTCGTCGCCCATCATCTGTCTTACCGACACTTTAATCGTCCTCCTGTGGCTCTCCTATGGTCTTTATTCTGGCCACGGCTTTCTCAACTCCGCCAAAGCTCTCCGCAATGAACTAGGGCTTCGAAGAAATGATTCAGAAGGGGATTTGAAGGAAGGGATTCCCGCTTCCGCTATTATCTTTTTTGCTCTGGGACCGCTTCCTCAAGCAGTGAAGTTGTTGGGGTGCAAAGGGGTCCCGTGGACTGTGGTGTGGTGCTTCTTTTATTTGGTATCTTTCCTGCTGAATGTGGGAGTTATTGTGATTGCGGGACCGAACGGATCAGCCAATGAAAGAACCTCTACGAAACCAGCGATGAGTTCACATCTGAAGCACAAGCTTGTGAATATATCGCAAAAGCTGACAGTCATTGGATACGTGGTCCAGATCACTATCTGGGCTTTTGTCCTGGTGAGACTCGACATGACATGGTTCAAGGTCATTGGCATCATTGCCGGTGGACTCCTTGGTAGCATTGTCTTAATGGTTGCTTTATACCTCATCCCAACTTTTACATTCATTAAATGTTGTGGCGACGGTGCAGTATACGTTATCATGACTTACTTTGTTCTCTTGATTGCCGGGGCATTTATCCCGGCATGTCAGAAATCGCTAGGCATCCTATTTGGTCTCTTTCTCAAAGACGGGGTGGTTTTAGTTCTTGGATGGATAGGCGGAATCCTTTTAACCTGCTTATTGATCATTATTCTCATCGCTATCGGGATAGCAATTATCAAGAAATTTGACGAATTGCTCAAACGCTTTGCAAATAACGGCAAACTTCCAGACAATCAACCTCCCCAAGGAGGTTATCAGCGATTACCGTCGCAGCATATCCGTCGAGTTGCCACAGACCCTCCAAATTCCACTTCATGGTCATTTGATCGCCGTCTTGAGCAAAAGGCTGCATGGCAGACGTTCAGCTTATCAAGATTGCTGCAACCTATCAAAGGCCGGAAGAATGCTGGCGAAGATTCAGAGGATGATACGAGACGACAATTAGCTTTGTCTTTTGCGCTTGCTAATCTGATCTTCGGACTCTTGTATTATTGCTTCGGTTATAGCGATAAAGGGACCTGGAAACCGGGCTGGACGGATATGCTTGGTTGAAATGCAAATCGCGTTCAACAGAGTACGCCGACCCTTGGAATCAAATAGATAGAAAAAATGGTCAAGATCTAGCAATTGTGAGACATTCCCAAATCCCTTTGATTGCTAGATAATCGAGCCCCCCAATCAAAGAGCTGTCTTTGTTTGGATATCGAAATTTATGAAAGGTCTGGTCGCTTCCTTTGAGAAGAAGAATCTGGAACAGTACACATTGTTCAAATACATCTTTATCCCCACGAGTAACATCTAGCGGGCGAGAAATAGCCCTCGCAAACACAACATGAACAGTTCCATGCAGTTGCATAAGGCTTACACAAGATGCCAATTCTTGTATTCCGTCAGTTCCTCCAGTCTGCATATTCCTCAACCTCTAGCTTCATCCACCATGTGCCATCTTGAAAACAATATTTGGGCGTGCGGACACATCGAAGAGACAGTAATCTCCTGCGGACATCCCCACTCAGAAGCTCAAAACTACACGAAAAGACAAAAGAGAGGTCTCTTCCGACGCCTCTTCACACCAGCACCGGCATTACCTCTTGCGTGCAAGAAGACCAACGGGCGCCGACACATTCACCGAATGTGCCAGGCCTGTACCGAAGCCTCCAACCTCTCGTGGGAGCGCTCCCGATTCGACCATCTCGACATCGAGGCCAGCGACGCACAATTCTACGCCGCTCGACAAGAGCAAGTCAATCATCAAATCAAACGCAAACCCGTCCCCCAACCGTCACCATCTGTCAATCTCAGGCGGAGACGAACGAGCACCCAAATCGCGCGGGACGCGGGGAAGGAGGCTATGATCGGATACGGATGGCACAACGACGCGAGGGATTCAGCAGCGCTGCCACCTCATCTCGTCAGTCAATTCATCAACATCTCCGGGACCAACACGGCTTCGCTTCCAAGTCCAACACCCCGCCCAGCAACTTCCTCTCGAGTCAACGACGACCCGACAGGAATCAACTGGGACAGGTGGTTCGCCGCTGAACAGACAAATCACGGACGGCTGCCACCGGCACCAGAAGAACCTCTCCCACAACCACCGCTCAGAGACAGCGCAGGTCGTCCTCTAGGTGGTGATAGCAGGACGGTTATCCCAAGAAATCCACGTTCAGTCTCGCCACTTGACAAGGAAGAGGACGAGTTTCCAGATTCTCCAGTTTCTCAGGTTGAGAATTCCAGGTACAGATCGATCCAAGCCTCTCGACTGACGAGCGCGGCTTCGAGTATCGATTTCTCACTTCACAACGCGCTGGACGCCTGGGAAGAACCCAAACGCGGGCGTAGCACCAGGCGGTGACAGCATGGGAAGAGAGGACAACTCTTAATTAGCAATGTAAATATTTACAAAAACAAACAAACCTTTTACCAAATTTGATATGAGTGATCATGATATGCTGTAGAAATCATTGCCCTAGTGACACTATTCTTTGAGAACAAATATTTGATAATCGTGATGCATTAATGTGCACAAAGAGAAAGAGAAACGCCTCGCACCTTCCATGCATATAATCCTTACTCGCTTTCCCAAAAAAAAAATCTTCTTTGTTCATCTCTTGCAGATGTACCAAAATGAAACCGCATTAGTATTTCCCTCGCACCAAGAGACCTCCAATGATGTGGCATGTATTGGTCGCTCTTCATCGCGGCTCGAGTCATATAGCACCATGTCCATACTCTAGGGCGAGTTCTTCCATATTTCCTTATGATCTTGAAATCCTCCTGATGCCCTAGTTTGCCTTCCCACTCTTCACAGCTCCATTCGTCTTCTCCCCCCGAAATTTCTTAATCTCCTTCTCCACAGCCTCGTTCACCCTCTTCTGTAATTCGGGTCTATATCCACAAGCAAATAGGAACTCCATAAAGACGAAGAATGGCGCTAGGACCAAAGCTTGTAGAAGATTATCCAGTAATGCAGGCGCTCTATGCTCAAATGCCCCATGCCCAATAAATTGTGCGACCCAGGCAACTACGAAGATAGCAATAGCGGCCACATTTGAGTTATAGGTATAGGCCGACGTGAGGTGGTTGGCGAATGCAGTCCAGCCGATTATAAGAGGTAGGAGTATAGTTCCTGCAACAGGTTCGAGGAGCATATAGAAGCCGGTGTAAAGGGTCGCGCCGATCGTGCCGGCGTTCAATGGAAGGTTTGGAATTGTTAGCCAGGAAGGCAGAGGGATTAAGGTTGGGCTATTAGTGGCCTGTGGATACAATCAGCTCGGGGTCTTGCATGGGGAGGAAGCGATGCTTACGAGCAATAAACTGGTTAGGAGAATTAAGGGAACGCATGTCATATGTATCCCTATGTTGACTGGATTGTGATGATATGCTCCATACTACTCAAAATCAGTCTTTGCGGCGTCCAAATGATTGCGAGTTGACCTACGAAGCATAACTGCTTCTCTAGATTAAGGGACATTCTGTGTGAATTGCTTGAAGGATTGGTGGTTGGGAGTAGGGAATTCTTGGTTGTGGCAGTCGTACGAAGGATGAGTTGTCAATCAACGAGATCGTGCTTGCCTCAGAATCATCACTGGCCTCACGAGATCATGAACGGTGAAAAATGGAGGCGATGGTGTTGAGTAATTACGCGGATCCATGTTATCAAGCAAGGAAATCGAATGATATCCACATATCAAACATGTGCTTGCCTAGGTTAAATGGAGCAGTCCGCCGACTCGCCGCAACCACGATGTCTTTTGCCAGTGATCATTTCTACTGCGCGATTGCGTTTATCTCAGCCTTAACAAATAAAATAATATCGAATTCTTGGCAGCTCAACAACAACAACATACTTTGTCTCTCGACGACCAAGTCCACCGTCTTCGTCAATAGACATATTAAAAAGCATCGACAACCTTTGCGCACACTCTGTGACGTCTCCAGAGAAGTGCCAGAGTGTTCAGTCTTTGCAAATATTCATTCTTTTGAGCAGTGAGTTATGTTGCTAACCAGCGCTTCACTGCGTTCTGGACTGATTACTCCAGAGTTTCTCAGTGACCAAGCGCATCATATCTACAGGACTGCCTAGATTCTCGCGATCAAGGAGCATACATTTATGGGGTTGGGGGAGCGCGTTTGCGAAGTGCGGCGTCCTGGAATCTTCGAGTAAATCGATTTAAGAATTCACTTTTGCCCCCACCACAAGAGTCGCCTTTTTGCAACGTAGCTGTTGCTTATCCGAGCTTGCGAGCCATTAAAATACATACTTTCGAAACATTCGTTCCTTAGATCACCATCGATCAGGATGTTTTTCCTCTACAACCTCGAGAGACAGGTTACCCTGCACCCTTCTTACTTTGGCCGAAATATGCACGAGTTGGTCACAGGCAAGCTGTTGAAGGATGTGGAGGGTACATGCACAGGTCGATACTATATTATCACTATCATGGATACTTTCAACATCTCTGAAGGCCGTATTTTACCCGGCAGCGGGTTGGCAGAGTTCACCGTTGGATATAGGGCTGTGGTTTGGAGGCCTTTCAAGGGCGAGACCGTAAGGCGGCGATGATGAGGTCTCGATCTTGCATTTGGCTCACATTTCTTGCAGGTTGATGCTATCGTCAACTCGGTCAACCATATGGGCTTCTTTGCAACTGCTGGTCCCCTACCGATCTTCGTATCCGCGCATGTGTGTTCTTCAAATCCTTAAGGAGACAAGACTGATATTGTAAATAGCTCATTCCTCCTGACATCAAGTTTGATCCGAATGCGACTCCTCCTCAGTTCACCAATAACGAGGACTCGGTTATTGAAGTCGGTACTCATGTCCGGGTGAAGCTGATTGGTACGAGAGCAGAAGTTGGAAGCATTTATGCGATTGCCAGCATCAAGGAGGATTACCTTGGGTATGTGTCTGTTCCTGAACATCTACAAGGATTTTTACTAATTCTTTATCAGATGCTTGCAAGGCTCGTGATTCGATAACCAGAGTGGAAGCTGAGAGAGCAAGATTCCTAAAAATGTACATCATCAACCCTAGTTAATGAGATAATGCATCCGCACTGGGGCCTAATTGTGCCGTCACGGCTGTATCCGGTGCTAAGACTCAGTGACAACTGACGTCTATCATCTTGAACATTCATCACAACGATGGCCAATCAGGGGGTAAACCCCGCTCAGATTTAACCATTTAGAGGCCTTCAGAAATCTAGCACAGAATGTGAATTTCATTTTCCCTTGAGGTTTGGAACCAAGTGCAGGTGATTTGGTTGGTGAGTATCCATGGTGGGCACACCCTTATTGCTGTCACGGTCCCAAAGTTTGACCCCTTTACATATCGCGACTCAGTTCACCTCTAGCCCTGACTCCCACACCAATTTGAAAACAAACTGAACTCTCACAGAAACCTATCCCCGGTTTCCTCTGTATCCTCATATTTTCTCTTTCACACTCAACATCTCTAAAGAACGGCCATCAACACCCACTATTACAGCGATAATTTCGATACCAACAACTTGCGATCTTCATTGTCTCATTCAATATTGAACATTCTAAAGTCGAACGTTTTTAGAAACCCCGTCAAAAAGATCCTGTGCTACACAGTGCTTTGTCTTAATTCGAACATTCGAGACCTTAGACCTTATAGGTCCTTGTGTCAGATCCTACATACCTCTAGAAATTTCCAGAGTTCATATATATATAGATCGCCAATCACTTCAAACTTCCAAAATGCCGTGCATAGTGGATATCGAGGGCTGTGTCGGTCCAATGCGTAGGCTGGGAAGAGATCTGGGACTCGATCCCGAATACAAGAGAGCTTGCATCCTCAGAAAACACAAGAGAATCACCATCCTCGGAATGGAGCGTCAGTCTCCCACAGCACACCTCAACGTCCTTCGACATCCCACCTGTGAAAACAGGCAACATCGCGAGAGAGATGAATATTTGTCTCCTGCGCTCCATAACGTTCCCGATGCATACATTCGCTACCTTAAATCCAAGATGACCGAGTTCGCCAATGGCAAGAATCAGCGAAGATTTTGCCGCTTCACGATCCGCCGACGAATAGCCCATAACGCGTGGTGTGGTCGTCTAGAGCATCGCGCCATGGCGTTCATGGAGACTGGTGTAAGTTCCAACGATAAGGCGAAGACGATCAAGAAATATAAGATAGACATCGAAGATATAAGATCCGAACGACTTTCGAGAAAGGTGGATATGGCAATGGCAACGATGCCAGCTGTGGGGCGCAATGGGCTTTACCTTGAAAGAGGTTGGCAACCTGAGGATTGGAAGGATATCAAGAAACAGATCAAGGAAGAGATTGAAGAAGCTAAGAAGCTTTTGGAACAGAGCACCAGCACTATCAGTACTCTATATGAAAGTATATTTGATGCCGGAAGTGATCGACAGGATAACGACAAAGATGGGGTCAGCTGTGACGAATCCCCTACGAGTTTAAGATCCAAGAAACTCACCAAAAGCGCATATTGGAATGAGATTAATGAGGATTCAGATGATTCTGACTCCGATGAGGACGAAGATTTAATTTGCTGGGACGGATTGGAACCGGAAGGGGGCATCGTTTTCACGGATTGTAGGGACGATAAAGAGGAGTCCGGGAGAAAATGTTATGAATATGCAAAGGGGGAAACCAACAATGACGAGGAAGATGGCAGCGAGGATGAGGATGAAGATTTCCCTCACCTTTATTCATTCGAGAATCCACCATATGCGGCGGATGCAGCAGCGCAACCTACCACAACCACCGAGGTAACGGACAAGGATCCTCCCAAGCACCTAGATAGCATTAGCGAAGATATCACCACTGTGGGAGCCACAAATTCACCAGCCTTGCCATTTGCGGGCTTAAAATTGTGTGGTGGAAATTCACCTGGTTCGGATATCAAAATCAACGCAAGCGAAGAATCAAGCGGTGCGCACAAAAAGAATTCGACCCAAAATCCTTCGCCTTCGCAAGACATTTCTTGTAACCTTCCTGACATTCTCGACATCGCTCAGACATCTTCCGCACACTACCAAACTGCCAATATGGCTTCCGCTACCTCTTGCGATACTATCCGTATCATTGACGACACCCACCCCAACACTCCTACCGACTTCAAAGCTCCCACTGAAGCTGAGTGCTTCTTCGCGATTGCATGGACCTGGTACATCCCTGATACCTTATCCAGCACCAAGAACTACTGTTACTTTACTCTTCACCCTTCTACCGTCCCCGCTCTCAGCGTCGCCCTCGCCTCTGCTATTCCTTTCCTCCGCGTCACCTCTCCAGAAGGTCACGTTTTCGAACTCGAAGAAGGTTTCGCCCCAGAACATATCCCTACCCTCCAAGAGCTTGAAAAGGCAGCCAAGAAGATTCACGAGGTGGAGTTGTTGCTTGATGAGTTTCGGGTGTATGAGGAGGAGGACGCTGATAGAGAGATACGTTTGCGTAGTGAGCGCTGGTGGTCTGAGACTTATGCCAATGAGATGGAGGCACGCGCTCGCGCGAAATGGGAGGAAGAGGAGGCTGCGGAAGCTTATCGCATCTTTGAGGCCGATATGGAGGCCATGGAAGAGCAACGTGCGCAAGTCCAATTCACTAAGGAGGAGATGGGTTTAGCCGAGGCTGGTTTCGATATGTCTAACTACCAACGCACCCGTCGCTACAGCGATCCTGAGGAATACACCTACGGATCCGTCGATGCTATCTCTGCTATCATTGAGGCCACCTCCATCAATGAGAAATGTGCTCCGATTACCGATACATTCACCAGCCCCGACTACTTCACCGAATGCCCCTCTACCCCATCATCCACAAAGTCTACTATTAGCTCAAGCAATAGCTCGCCCTCCGCCTCCATCCTCTACGAATCGGATGATGATGACAACAACAATATTCTACTTTCACCAGCACAATATCGGAAACTCTGCTTCTTGAATGACCTTCGCGGCGTCCGGGAGAAGGTATTGGGTGCTTGTGTCGAGAACGAAGAATGGGGTTACTAGACGGCGATGGCGGTTATTTGGTGGTTATTGAGACATGGAATGATGGTTATTTGCATACCCGGTAGAAACTTACTTAATATGATCACATCTACTGTGCCTGCCCCGTTTGACGTTGTGACCTGCACGTTATATTATCATAGCTTTATCCCACCACGCCCCTCCTTTGTCTCTCGTGCATTTTCTTTCCAATATTTAATTAAACGTCAAGTACTTTCACAACCAAATAATAGCCAGGAGATATCCCCATGATTATGTTTAGAACTACTTAATCTATTTGTGCTTTGGTCCGTCATCTGGCTCACCTAGCACAATTACCACAGGCGACACATTCTAAATCCCCAACTTCTCACCTCCATCCTGTGCCACTTCCTCCTCTTCGTTCTCCATACCCCGCGCATTCGAACCATTTCTCCGTCGTTGTATAAACGCTGTTAATCCAGCATTCCCAATGAACAGAACACTTATCTTATGCATGCGGCCTAACAGCTTGCCACCCTTCAAAAAATTCAAGAAAAATACTTTGAGCTCAACTTATCCAGATAAATCCTCCCCAAAACGACGGTGAATGAGATACCTGCCAATCAACTAAAGGTATCGGCAGACCCACCATCTCCCCAAAAGTATTCTCACTCGCAAAGACAATAGATTGTGTTTCTAGATCATCTGCTAGAGCTTCCGCCGTCCAGGTAACTAGTAGAGCATTAATCCCATACGCCGCATTGAGAGAAATGTATACAGAAAAATTTGAAGTCCGTAAAGAACTCCCCAAACAACAAGATTAACGTTCGAGAACATGCAGACGCTCCTGCCAATATCACTGCCTCCCACCGCAACCCACTCAAATCGTTGTAGTAAGACACTGCAATGGAGGAAACTACAGATATGGCCGAAGAGACAGCCCGAGATTGTTGGCAGCTGTTATATAGTATTTTCAGTAGGTGGAAGCCATATGATAAAAGGGGTATTATATCCGTATAGGTAAGTGAAGAAATTACTGTGATATGCACGCAGGTAGAGAAGATTACTCGCTTCAGACATCTTCTGAACAGACTCAAATTCAAGCCTCGAGATGGCATGGATCCATCAGCCTTGATGTGAGTTATACCCATTGTAGAGGCGATCACGGACGTGGGTGAGAACTGAAAGGGCGAAAGGATTTGACCGGGGGTCATGTTCTGGATCTCGCCATTCTTCTCCACCCACTTGAGCAATCATTCTATATTAGTAGAATGGAGCATTCTAGTGGTTTGAATCTGGTAACTTTCCTTTACTCAGTTGAACAATTCTAAGGCAATGACTACGTAGCAAAACCCGCGCCCTAACAATGTGTATCATCACATGAATATGTGAGTTTCATTCAGACTTTCTACCCTATTTGGTACCTCGGCCAATGTTTAAATGTATTATGGGAAATAAAATAAAATCGTATTAAACCAAATTTAACCATTTTATATCTTTTTCCATTTGTCATCTTGCTATCATAAAGTATATTTATTATTACACTGCAAAAAAGGAGACCGCGAAATACCGGGAAACTCTGGTGAAATGCAGGATTTCACAGTATTTCGCGAGTTTTTTTGGCGGTATTTCGCGAGATTTCACGGTATTTCACGAGATTGCACGAGATTTCACGTTATTTTTGCCAAAAAACTCGCGAAATACCACCAAATCCTGCATTTCACCATTTTTTTTCGCTGTATTTCGCGCGCTTTTTTTAACCGTGTATCACAAAACAAATAATTATAATGTTGCAATATTTAAGAATCGATATTAACAATTAGAAATCATAAAAAATTCAATGAAATTAATAAAATAAACTCTTACACATCAATTTGATATAGAGTTTGATTATGATTTAAATTGTTGTACATAAATTTTCCATTCAGTGTAACGTAATTTCTCTATACATACTCCTTTTTCATTTTTAATATTTT
>Ga0182030_10010251_pt1 | contig 19072 bp, 15 predicted proteins | sample 812S3MmetaG_FD_121299 | JGI IMG/M metagenome (GOLD analysis project Ga0182030, IMG submission 121299) | Permafrost microbial communities from Stordalen Mire, Sweden - 812S3M metaG (Illumina Assembly) | ecosystem: Environmental > Terrestrial > Soil > Wetlands > Permafrost | place: Sweden... | reverse complement strand
TGATACTTCATCTTTGGAATGTGGTGGCGGCGCGGGGCGTTGTACTTGTTCGGCATGAAGGGGCAGCCTTTCAGCAATCTTTCCCAGCGTAGCCGATTCCAAGCCTATCCGTGCAACAACGCCCATGAAACGGGACCTCGCTTCGTCCGCGCTCTTCCAGTTCTGTCTCGGTGAGCAGTTTATGATATTCGGCCCGGTCTTCTATCACAGCCAGTTGCAACGGATCTCCAACTTGCGGTGCGGCCAGGCCCACTCCCGGAGCGTCGCGAAGAGTCTCCCTCATGTACTCAATGAGGTTCTGAATCGAAGGGCTCAGGATTTGCTCCTTCGATAGCTGCTGCGAGGCTGCTCGCAGGGATGGCTCTCCAACATTCACGATTTTCAAACGCATATTAGACCATCCTCAATGCAGATTACCGCATTTAAGCTCGATGCCAGCTTCCGGCTCAGGCACCAGCCCGCGCTCCGATATCAGGACGCGGCTTGGCGGAGCGCCTCAGGTTCACTTCCCCAAAGGAAACGCCGCGCTGCCCGGCTTCTCTTCAATGAAAGAAGCCCGGCAGCGCGGCGATCTGATGGGGCGGATGGTTGAAATGTTAGAAGGTGAACTTTACTGCACCCTGGAAAACCCTTGCGCCGTAACCCTGGGTGGTGGACGTGATCTGGCCGTATGTCTTCGAATTCAAAGCTGTGCTGGAAGCCAGGTATCCGGAACTGCTTCCCGGTGCGGCAAAGTCCGGGTGGTTGAGCAGGTTAAATGCTTCGAAGCGCAGATTCACTCCGAAGGTATCGTGCAGGGGGAACGAGCGGGTCAACGCAGCGTCCGCCTGGAAGAACTTGGGTCCGCGATACGCAAACCGCCCCGAGTCTCCGAAGGTACCTGTCGGGTTCTGAGCAAAGGCTCCCGTGGTCGCCAGATTCAGATACTGCGCATTGCTGGATGCGCCGCTCTTGATCTTGGCGTGCGAGTAGATGGCGCTTGCATTGACCACGTTGGGGCGGTCGTTGTTGACGTCGATGAGCGAGTTGTCGATGCCCGAGGTGACGGTGAACGGATTGCCGTCGGTAATGTGCACCAGCGGCGAAATCTCCCAATGATTCACGACACCCGACGCAATGCCATGGAGTGAGTTGAAGTGGCTGGAAGCTACCACGGTGGTATTGACGATGTCTCTGAAATCGAATCCGCAACTGGACTTGTCACCCTTGATGTTGGCTGGATTCTGAATCGTAATCGTGCTGACATCGGCTGCATTGTCCGAGATGTCGATGCAGTGCGACCATGTGTAGTTGGCAAGGAGCACGAAGCTCGAGGACATCCGGTGTTGAATGGTCGCCACCATGCCGTGATAGCTGGCATTCGCTCCCGCCATGATGTACATCGAGCCGGTGCCGCCGCCCTGGTAGAGCGGACCGTAGGTCGGGTTCGCCAGTGTGAGCGCGAAGCGAGACGAGTAATTGCCCGTGGTGCAGCCTGCGCTCAGCGATCCGCACACAGTGCTGTTGTAGACGGCCGGATTCATGGGCAGTCCATAAGGTCCGAAGACCGTCTGGTTTCCGACATAGTCGAGCATCGCCTGCCAGCCGTGCCCGAACTGGCGCTGAATGCTCGCCGTCCATTGAAGCATGTAGGGCGAGTGGAATTTCGTGGGCATCACAATGTACTGCGACTGCTTTTGGAAGGCCACGGATGAGGTCGGAATCTGTGCCAACGGGAAGGGGTTGGTGGTGACCGCGCCGTTCGACCACGGGCTGTCGAAGCTGAGCGGCTTGCCTGCGGGTGAATTGCCCACCGTCTGGGCAAAGGGCGGGTTCTGTTGGTTGCGCTGCCCGGTAAACAGGTTCGGTTCGTCGTACACCAGCGCCGCGCCCACGCGCAGAACCATCTTGCCGTCGCCCTTTGGATCGTAGGTCGCGCCTATTCGCGGCGAGAACTGCCAGGGCGAGTTCTGCGTGAATGCCTTGGGTACCCCCTTGTCGCCGTAGAAGAAGCTGCCCGCTGGGGCGTTAGGGTAGACGGTGCTGACCTGGTTGGCGAGAAACGCTGCATCGTTAAATACCGACCCACGATTGAAATAATCCGTTGCGACGAACTCCGGATCCCAGCGCACACCGCCTGAGAGAACAATCTTGTTCGTCATGTGATAGGTGTCCTGGATATACATGCTGGGAATTGGCTCACGAAGTGCGTTCTGCTGCGCCTTGCTCTGCGCGAACGCGCTCATGGCGCCGGTCAAGAACTCCAGGTTCGCGTCGGCCACCGTGCCGCCGCCTGGGCTCTTGCCTGTCGGCCCCTTGATGCTGTAGTTGCCGCCGAAAGTAAAGTTGCCGTCGCCTTCGTAAACGTTGTTCACGTTCAGTTCGGTTTGCACCCACTCGCCGCCGAAGGAGACCTGATGTTTGCCGTGCATCCAGTTGACATCGTCGGCCAGCGCCAGCGTATTCACGTTGAAGTGCGCCGCCGAACAGGTGCCGCAGTACATGCTCCACTTACCGGACACCGATAATTGCATCCCCACCGTCGTCATGTCGTAGATGCTCACACCAACCTTGCTGGAATTGAATCCGTCGGCATTCGGTCCGCGGTTGTCGCGCCGCCGCATCACGGTTGCGTGGGCGGAGTTGACCAGGTTCTTGGTCACCATATACGTCTCACCCAGCGTGATCGACTGCCCCCGTTCGGAGTTGCCCGCCGTTGTGGTCAGCAGAACATTGGTCGGCGAATAAAATGCCGGCGACTGATAACCATCCAGAAAATACCGTCCATACAGGCTGTTGTTGGGCGTCAGCGTCGCGTCCACGCGGGTGATAAACTGGTTCTCCCGCACCTGGGACGGGATCGCATAGGTCACCTTTCCTCCCGGATCGGACGTGGGGGGAAGATACTTCACCAACGCCAGCGCAGCCGGGCTCGGGTTCCAGGTAACGCCTGTCGTGTCGGAGTACATATTGTTCTTCAGCGCAATGCCGGTCAATGGATCGAGCATCTGATCGCCGACATCGGATGCCGAGAAATCTCCTGTCAAGTTCGCGGCTGTCGGCACATACGATACCGTGTTGGACTGCGTCTGTGCGTTGACCCACCGTTGATAACCAGCAAAGCCGAACAGCTTGTCGCGGACGATCTTTCCGCCAAACGTGCCGCCAAACTGATTTTGGTGCAGCGTATCCTTCTTGGTGGAAAAGAAGTTGGTCGCATCGATGTAATTGTTCCGAATGAATTCGAACGCCGATCCGTGATATTGATTCGAGCCGGAACGCGTGACCACGTTCACCAGTCCACCGGGGTGCAGTCCGCTCTGAGCGCCCAGCGCAGCTGTTTCCACGCTGAACTCGGCCACCGCGTCCGGAAAGGGAAACGGCATGTTCACGTTGGTCATGTAGTCGTTGTTGTCGCCGCCGTCCAGCCGGTAGTCGGTCGCGTTGCCTTGTCCGCCGCCGATGGAAATGACTGCCGAGCTAAAGAATGTCTTGCTGCCCGATTCGTCGTTGTTTTCGTTGGCGTTGACGGCGCCGCCTGTGAGAGTCACCAGCGAGGTCATCTGCCGTCCGTTCAGCGGCATCTCGGTGAGGGTATTCTCGTCTATCGTTTGCTTGAGCGAGCTATCCTCGGTCTGCAGTTGCAGTGCCGCCGACTGCACCTCGACGGTCAAATCGGTGCGGCCGATCTTCATCGCGGGGTTGATGGCGATGCTGCTACCAACATCCAGCAGGATGTTCGACTGGCGAAAACGTTCGAATCCAGCCGCCGTAACCTCCAGCGTGTAAGTTCCGATGGCGATGTTCGGGAAGCTATAGAGCCCGCTTCCATCGGAAACAGTGGTGTGTTGGACTGACGTTGCGGTGTTGGTGATGCTCACCGACGCGTTTGGAATTACCGCGCCCGTTCCGTCGGCAACTGTTCCCTGGATGTTGGCCGTACCGGCAGTTTGTGCGGTCGCCGACATGGCAATCACAAGGAACATGGAAAGAATAAAAGCCCAACCGCTGAAGCTGATCAGCGATCTGAAACGACCAATACCCATACAGCCTCCCAATTTTCTGTCAAAACTCATTTGCAAACGAGTACCCTTTCGCTGCTCATTGCCGCAGGGCCTTCTCTTCTTGATTGACCGGCGCTGGAACTCTCACGCAACAGAAATGTGGTTCACTCCTACGGTTCACCTTAATACACAGGTCAGACCACGCCTGTCAAGTGGAATCGAGGCAGGACGAACGCATCCATGATTAAACAGCCCTTATCGAATGCCCGTGAGAGGGCCATGGCGTCGAAAAACACAATGCGCCCTAGTGCTTCAGACCCTATAGAGGCTTCAAATAGCGCTTCCGGAGCGGGGAATCGAGAGACAGAGGCGTCCCCGGACGGTTACGCTATCCGGTCCGACCACCGGAGCACAGACGTTTCCGCATCGACCCGGAACAATCCGCTCCGTCTGGAGAGTCCCGGCCATCGAGCTGAACTGAGCCAGCAGTGGTCTGGAGGTTCGAAGTCTGCTGGCGAGGTTGCTTCCGCCTTCTACCGGTCGTGATCGGGCCCGGTTCAGGAGCCGATGATCGTGGACCCGACGGCTCTGACGGGGGATCGGCTAGAGGACAGCTTCGAGGTTGGCCTGCGCATGGCCGCTAGTGGCAGATCCCGCGTCGTGCGCAAGGCCCAGGCAGTCCACGGCGGGGCCTAGCACGAGCAGAGCCATCAGCAGAATCGCCGCATGAAAGTCCTGGAGCTGCGGCGCGGCGGCGGAGTGGCCGTTGGCATGCGCAACCAGGCGGAGGGTAATTGCGCCGGCCGCGACACCCATGCCCGCGCCGAGCTGCATTACCGCGCTCAGGAATCCGTTGGCCCGGCTCATGCGGCCCGGTTCAATTTCGGAAAAAGCCAGCGTGGTGATACAGGTAAATTCCAGCGACCGGCACGCACCATGAAAGTAGAGAATAGCGAGGAGCAGAACGATGGGCGTGGTGGGGGCCAGTGTGGCACACATGGCCACTGACGCCGCGGTGATCACCCCGTTGACAATCAGCACGCGGCGAAAGCCGAAGCGGCGCAGAATGGGAATGATGACGGCCTTCATGCTGAGATCGCCGGCGAAAAGCGCAAGCAGGTATAGTCCCGATTGAAAGGCTGAGAGGCCGAAGGTGATTTGAAACATGAGGGGAAGCAGGAAAGGCAGCACCGAAACGCCGATGCGGAACGCGCTGGCTCCATAGATGGAAAGGGAATAGGTTTTGTGCTTGAGCGACTCGAAGTCGATCAGCGATCGGGAGGGATGGCGGCGAGCGGCTAGAATGGCAACCGTTCCGCTCATCAGGCTGAGCGTCAGAATGGCGAAAGGAACCTGCCAATGGCCGCCTTCGCCGCCAAGTTCCTCCATAGCGTAGACGGCTCCCCCGGAAGCGAAGCCGCCCAGCAGGAAGGTGAGCCAGTCGAATGAATATTGCTCATCCCCTTGGGCGTTTTCGATCCACAACAGCGCCAGAACCAGGGCAACGCCACCGATGGGAAGATTGAGAAAGAAGATCCAGTGCCAACTCGCATAGGTGGTGATGAAGCCCCCCAGAGGCGGGCCGATGACCAGCGCCGAAAGCCCCGGCCATGTGATATATGCAATGGCTTGGGTGAGACGGTCTCTCGGCGCGGTTCGCAGAACGATGAGCCGGCCGACGGGAACCATCATTGCTCCGCCGACGCCCTGTAGAATGCGTGCCAGAACGAACTGCCGCAGCGTGACCGAGACGCCGCAGAGCGCCGAAGCCGCGGTAAAGATGCCAATTGCGGTGGCGAAGACGGAACGCGAGCCCCAGCGGTCGGCGACCCAGCCGCTGATGGGGATGAATACGGCCAGGGTGAGCAGATAGGCAGTCATCCCGATATTGAGATTCACCGGGCCGACATGAAAGCTGCGCGCCATCTGCGGCAAAGCCGTTGCGATGATGGTGCCGTCGAGCATCTCCATGAAGAAGGCCGACGCGATCAGCGCGGTGACATAAAAAGGCGAGCGGATCTTCTTCATAGTCCCAGTTTACAAAAATACCGGCCCCCGCTCTGTCCCTCGTAGCCGCCGGAGCCGGACCGGAGTTGGAGCAGCGATTCGATCCGGGGCAGAATGCCGTCCCAAAAGAAATCGAGAAGAGGTATGACCTCTTTGGTTCCCTCGGGTATGATAATCCCGGAAGGGAGCTGTCCGCATGGGATATTTGCGAGAAATTCAACTGGGACTCAAATTCAGGCGGCAATTGTTTCTGCTCGCCTTCGCGGTACTTTTTGCCGCCGCTTTTGCTGTGGCGCTGCATGCCTCCGCCCATTGCAATCCGCGCAACTATGGAGCCAAAGGCGACGGCATCTCCACGGATACGGCCGCGATTCAGGCGGCGATCGAAGCGTGCGAGCGGCAGGGCGGCGGAACGGTTTCGCTGAGTGCAGGCACATACCTGAGCGGCCCGATCGGGCTCCGAAGCAACATTACCCTGCATCTGGACAAGGACGCTATGCTGCGCGGTTCCTCCAATCACGCCGACTATTCGCCCAAGACGGAGTTCCGGGAGCCAGGACTGCAATCGCTCGTGAGCGCAACCAATGCCCAGAACGTCGCCATTACCGGGGAGGGTGTGATCGACGGCGCGGGGGAGACTTGGTGGCAGATGGCGCGAACCGTCAAGAACGCGGGCGTGATGGGGTCTGACCACCCGCGTCCCAGGCTGATCGTCTTCGATCACTGCAAGCATGTCCTGGTCGAGGGAGTCACCATCCAGAACTCTCCCATGTGGCAGTTGGTTCCGTACTACTCCCACGATGTGACCATTCGCAACACCAGAATCCTCGCGCCTCCCCACTCGCCGAATACCGACGCCATCGACCCATTCTCGTCGACCAACGTGCGCATCGATCACGTCCTTGCCGACGTCGGCGACGATGACATCGCCATTAAATCGGGAGCAATCGGCTCTGCCGGACCGGATGCGCCGAGCCGCGATATCAGCGTTACCGATTGCACCTTTCTGCACGGGCACGGTCTCTCCATCGGGAGCGAGATTGCGGGAGGCGCCATGAATATCCGCGCGGTGCGAATTCACTTCGTGGGGACCGACAATGGCATTCGCGTGAAGGCGAACCGCGACCGCGGCAACGACGTGGGACCGCTTCTCTTCCGCGACATCGATATGAAAGACGTGAAGAATGCGCTCATCGTCAGCGAGTACTATCCAGGGGTTCTTCCTCCCGAAGGAGAACTGCCGCAACCCGTTACGCGTCTCACGCCCCACTTTCACGACATCGTGATCGAGAATCTCTCTGCTGTCCGTAGCCAGTCGGCCGGAGTCATTGCCGGTTTGCCCGAAGCGCCGATCCCCGGCGTCGTACTGCGCAATGTGAAGATCGCGGCGCAGCATGGATTGACAGTCGCCTATGCCGAGATTACGGGCCAGAGCCTGACGGTCGAGGCCGCTGAGGGGCAACCGATTTCGAAGCTGGCGGGAGCGAAAGTTCTGTTGCGCTGACGCCTTTCGTCAATCGAGCCGTTCGCCGGAAGTCGTTTGTCGACGGACGAGGATGTGCCTCTGCGCCGCGGACAGAAATCACAAATTGCGGCCCAGAAAGACCGGCGCGATATGCCTGCGATAGAGATTCTCCGATACGTTCCTGGCGATCACGGCCTCATTGGCTTCGAGCATATCCAGGTAGCGCTTCCCCATCTTCGCCGCAACCTTGAAACCGACATGAAGTAACTGGCGCAGGCTGCTGTTGTAAGCTGGCGCTCCCGGCACGTGACGCAGAGCGGAAGTGTATTCATCGGAAGTCCAGCTGCGGACCAGCGGCGGAGAAGGGAGCCGCGCGGGGTCGATATCGATCACTGTGGCGTACGGCGCGCACAGCTCCTCGCGGTGTTCAAAGGCTTCGCAGTAGATATCCTTGGCCAGGGCCAGCCCTTCGCCTCCGGCCTCTGCCAGACCGATCAGTTCTTCCAGCCAGGTGGTCCCGGCGGTCTTCAAGTGGACACCCGCATCGAACCTCTTGAGCGTGGCGTGAATCGCAGGATAGATGGAAAACTTGTCGCTGCCGGAGTGTACGCTCAACTTGAGATTGTCGGGAAGGCCGTAGCGCCGCACCGCGTAGGCGATGGCCGCAACGTCCAGCGCCATCTCGCGCTCGAATTGCACTGGATCGCCAACATAGTCCACGCCTTTGTTGAAGCGGCCGCTGAACTTCGGGGCGATGGTCTGAATGGGGATGCCTTCATCGGCGATCGCCGCCAGAATGATGAGCAGTTCGCCTGGGCTCTGTGCTGCCTCGGTCTCGTCCATCGACACTTCCGCGATGAAGTTTCCCGCGCCCTTGGCCTTCTCGATTGCGCGGTAAACCTCGCCCGCCTGTTTGACGGCAGCCAGATACTTCTTCGCCGAGTGCCTTCGATTTTCCGGTGTGATCTCGATCGCCTCATTTGCCGCATCCAGGTGAATCGTGCCTGACAACTCCGGGTGTCGATTCGTAAAGCGATCGATCTCCGCCGGAGAAATGTCTAGCCCAATAGAGTCTGCCACGTCGATCGTGTAGAAATCGCATGCATCGAGAAAACGGTCGACAGTGGCGAGCGTGATATGGTCGGCATCGCAGAAATATGGCAGCTTCCAGGCCAGCGCCTTGGCTGCGGCCTCGGCGGCCTGCCGCACTGAAGAGGGCTCGGAGCCGATGATGGTGTGTTCTCGATTCGACTTGTTCCATACAGGAACGACTTCGATTCCGTCGCCAAGTGCCTGTACGCAGGCTTGCAGTTGAGCCTTTGCCTGATGCGCAAATCGGTCCCCGGTGCCTATGGAATATTTACCGAGTTTCAAGTTTCGACTTTCCACGATTGCCCCCTGCCGGCCGTCTGCTGCGGCTCGCCGCTCCCCTTCTCCGCGATAGTGCGAGGTCAGACCACAGCAGAGGTCCGGCCTCAGTATACACATGCGCAAGGAACTAAATCCCGCGGATTTGCACTTTTCGAGACGGAAATGCAACTCCGGTGCTAATCTCTTCTTGCTCTGCAAATTGCATTTCAAGAAAGTGCGAATAGGTATATGCCGCGAATCCAGAAAGAAGTGCCCGATACCCATCGAACCATGCAGGTGGTCAACCACATCACTGCTTTGATCGAGAAAGGTACATTGAAGCCGGGCGACAAAATCCCTCCGGAACGCGAACTCGCTCGCTCGCTCAAGATCAGCCGCGCCAGCCTGCGGGCGGGACTGGGCTACCTGGCGGCCATGGGGGTCATGAAAGTGCGCCACGGCGTTGGAGCCTTTGTGGCCGATGGTCCTGCCGAACTCGGCAAGGCCTCTCTAAGTCTGATGGGCCTGCTTCACGGGTTTCAATCTTGGCAGATGTTCGAGGCGCGGTTGATTCTCGAGAGCAATCTTGCCGCGTTGGCCGCCGAGCGCGGCACAGAAGAGCACTATACCGCACTCGCCGAAGAGGTGGCCGAGATATTTGCTTTCGTAGACAATCCCGCTGATTTCCTCATTCACGATGTACTCTTCCACCGGATCGTCGCGCAGGCTTCGGGCAATCCGATTCTGGCGGCGCTGATGGAGACCGTAACGTCTTCCATGTATGACAGGCGGAGCAAGACAGTGGGGCGCTCGATCGATCTGCGCGAATCCGCGGAGATGCATCGGGAGATCTTCCGGGCCATTCGCGCACGGAATCCCCAGGAAGCGCGCCGACTGATGGAGCAACATTTGCGCCTGGCCCAGATTGCGCAAGACATGGAGCGCCCTTCGCCTCGGACGGCAACCAAGGGGTCGGCTCAGCCGAAGCGTCGTCTGGTGGGGCAAGGCTCAGCCCGATCCTGACCATCGATTGCGGCGGGGATCGATTCGCGGCGGCAATTCGGCATGGAGTAGAGCGAATGGCGCGGTTGTGTTTGGTGTTGGGTTTGTGGCGCTCTCCAACATGAGCAATGCGCAGGACGTACATGTGCGGGTATCGCCGGATATGCCGCCGGGGACCGAAGCAACCATAGAGTTTCCCGCGATCGAGAAAAGCGGGTTTTGAACCCAGATCACAATAGTGCTGTTAAGAGATTACGGGATTTCTTCGCTGGAAACATTTATTTGGTGGACGCGGTAGGAATCGAATCAACAATCTAACGTACTTTCAACAACATGCAGGTCGGCGGATGACACTTTAGACCGTGCAGAGCAGCCTAAAACCGATAAAGAGAGCGCAGATAGAGCGCGTCTTCGCGCCAGCCGTGTTGTAACCGACTCGAATGTGCGGCGTTTAAAAACCCCTTGCATTCTTCCAGCACTCGTGGCAGTATGTAGTTGGTTTTCCGACACGGGCGCATAGTCCGTGGCATTGGGAAACGAATTCAAATCACACGAGCCTGAGGGTTCGTGGCAGGAGAAAACCGTATGTCTGCTATGAGCAGCAGTCCCACTTCTACGTCTGCAGTAAACCCCTACAAAGTCTTTGAAAAGACCGAACCCTCTTCCGGTCGCATGGCGATAGCTATCGCTGGCTACCCGTATTCGTCGAGGGCTGCGATCCTTGACATTGTTGACAACAGCGTTGCGGCCGATGCCACTGGCATTTCGATTCATTTGCCAAGCAAGACCGACGGCGACGTCGTCATCACAGATAACGGCAATGGAATTCCGGACGAGATCATGCAGGAAGTCTTGCGTGCTGGCAGCCGGGTGCAAGACCGCTATGACGCGAAGTCGCTTTCTCGCTATGGCATTGGGTTGAAGGGCGCTGGATTCTCGCTCGGCGGCAAGATCATCGTATTAACTAAGTTTGGCAATGGCCCCGTTCGCCGGCGTTGCATCGAGCTTTCGGTGATCCAGGCAGCTGACGAGTGGATCCAAGATACGCGTTCACCGTTACCCGAAGAGGAAAAGTTCTTCGCGAAAGCGTTGAAGGAACTACCTGGTGAAAATGGCAAACACAGCGGCACCGTAATCGTAATCAGTGCGCTGAATCTTCGGTCTCGTGAAATCGGGAAGTTGAAGACTGACATCGCTCGTTCGCTTGGGGAAACGTACCAGAAGTTTCTCAACCGCGGGCTGCTGAGCATTCAAATCAACGACACCGAGATTGAAGCGGTAGACCCCTTGCATCGTGAAGATCCGCAAACTCTCACGCTCTACAAGCGAGAGCCCGTCACGTTGAGCAGCGGTGCGACCATCTATTTCTCCGCCGTTGCCCTTCCTCACCCACACCAAATACCTCAGGATGTCAGGCGGAGATATCGTTATACGCAGACCAACCAGGGATTCTACCTCTACCGCAATGGGCGGCTACTCCGGAGCGGCGAGAATCTGGGGCTGTTTAACTACGACTTCCACTTGAACGCTTTCCGGGCCGACCTTGAGTACTCGACAGACGCGGACGAGCATATCAACGTGGACGTGGCCAAGTCCTCGGTAACCGTAACACCAGAAGTGCAGCAGAAGTTGCAGGAAATGGTGACAGTGTGCCGGAAGACCTGCGATACAATCTGGCGCGAGAAGGATGTCCTGACCCAGGAGGACATCAAGGGACTCTTTGATGATACAAACAAGCTGATCGGATCTCGCTCAAATCTTCTTGTCGAGAGCATCGGGGCACGCAAGAAGAAATCCCGCGCGGCTGCTGAAAATGGTACGCAGTCCGCTGGCGACACCGGCACCGCCGGCGACGGCGGTCAAACCGCGCTGCCTGGCATTGAGGGAGCAACGCCAGGATCTACTCCGCTTCTCCCGGCTCCCAAATCCTCTCTGAGAGATATCCCGTACCTGCAGCCTGTAGAGAGTCTCCCTGGCGACGTGCTTTATCGTCCAATGTGGGTAGGTCAACTCAACGCCGTGGTCGTGCAGGTCAACATGCAGCATCCGTTCTATAAGGCTGTGTTTTCGACTTCCTCGGGCGAAGGCCGCGACTCACTACCTCGTGCAGCGGCCACCGCAACACAACAACTCATCTTTGTCCTCGGTTTGACGGAGTGGAGCTTCGCTGATACCGAGGAATTCGAGCGCCTTTTCGAGCAGTACCGGCGGTTCGCTTCTATGAACCTTCGAGCATTGCTGGAATAACCTAACACCAAAGTCCGACGACACTAGACACAAAGCCCCGGCCAACAATGGCCGGGGCTTTGTGTTGCTGAGTGTAGCTGCCGAGGTCGGCCTTGGCTTGTGGTGCAACCACGCCCGTCTTTCGCCGGCAACAGCTAGGTTCAAACAACAGAAAGGAGGTAAATCATGATGAAACTCTTTGTTCTTTGCGTCCTTGGTTACATCGCGCAAGTGATTATCGTCGCACTTGTTATCCAGCTGATCGAGAAGCAATCCCGCTGGCTGAATGAGCAGCAATCCCGCTGGTTCTGGTAGCGCGGCCACGGCAGCCAGATCGAAGCCTGCAGGGCGTACTCGCGGCAGGCTTCTTTTAGGCCGTAGCTTTCTTGTCTTGGATTTACTTGACGCCACAAACCCGAAGACCTAGTGTACGGGGTAATGAGAAAGGATTTCCCAAAGACTTTGGGGGCATTGGAACAACGCTTTGGCACCGAGCAGGCCTGCGCTAAGTACCTCGCAGGCCTTCGCTGGCCTGGCGGGTGGGTCTGCCCTCGATGCGGCGGAGCGAAGTATTGTTTGGTTCGGCGCAATCGGTGGCGCTGCGACAAGTGCCATTATGAGATGTCAGTTACGGCTGGAACCATCTTTCAGGATAGTCATCTACCCCTTACGACCTGGTTTCGGGCGATGTGGTACGTTACCAGCCAAAAGAATGGCATCACCGCTTCAGAATTGCAGGACCTCCTGGTCCTGGGCAGCTACAAGACCGCCTGGGCGATGCGGCGTAAATTGCGCCGGGTCATGGTTCTCCCTGGCCCGGGCCTGCTGGAAGGCATCGTCGAGGTTGGCTTGACTAGTTGGAGTGAAGGGCAGAGTGGCGCTAACGGCAGTTGGACCAGGCGCACCTCCTCGATTGTTGTCGCCGCCCAAGAAGAGGGAAAAGGTGTCGGCCGCATATGCGTGCGCTGCATTCGGGACCAGACCAGGGCCAGCCTGCACAAGTTCGTCGCCCAGACCATTGCCCCAGGAAGCACCTTCCGAACCGATGGTCTGCCCGCCAGGATGGGATTGAAGGGATATGTCCACGACGGCCAAGGACAACTCCGGCGAGGGCAGGGAGAGAACGTGCTTCCCCGAGTTCGCGTCGTGATTTCATTATTGCAGCGATACTTACGTTCAATGTTGGGGGACGCGATTGAGTACCACCCTCTGAACGATTACCTCGCGAAGTTTGCCGTTTCTTATAACCAACTTCCTTCCGGCAATCCTGGCCATTTGTTCTATCGCCTGGCTCAGCAGGCGATGCAGGTAGCCCCGGCTCCATTTGAAACGCTGATTAAGCAACAATGAGATGCGCACAGTGGCGTCAAGTAGATACGATAACTTAATCTTACCGCCTGTATATTATTGATCCTTTGTCACTTGCGCGAGATCAACTTCTGTCTCTAAGGTCTTTCCCTTATCTGCGGAAATGGCCTTCCTGTGCCAATCTCGGGACAGTTCAGAAGGGAACGAAAATGCCCCGTCATGCGATGCAAATAGGAACCAGATTACATCGGGTGCTTTTACGTCGGGTCCAGGTTTTGGATGAGCTGGCTGTCGACGATGATCAGTTGGAGGAGCTGATCGAAGCTAGTCAACTGACCGAGGTCAGCATTCGCGGACATCGACGCTTCGACAGCCATGAAGTCGACGACCTGGTTGGGAGGTCGATTTGCAAGCGGCCATAGCACCTAACCAAGTTTGGCTCAGCTGGGAGAAGGTAACCGGGATCCTCCAGATCCCCGACACCGATATCCACTGGTTGGTCAACACCGGCCAGTTGTCCCCTAAAGTGGTCCGCAACGAAATGATATTCAACTCGCCCGATGTCTGGCGGCTGATCGACAGCTACAGATCAACACAGGCAAGAAGGAAACACTGACATGGAAAAGATCACGAAATACGCAGCCGGAGAAATGCTCTGCGCCGCTTGCAAGCAACCGCTGCCGGCGGTTGAGACATGGCCTGGCAGGTTCGTCATTCACTGCGAGCGGGCAGAATGCCAGCTCGCGGCCAGGAATCATCCAGCCCGGCGTTATGTGGGTGACAAAGAGGTAAAGTGCCAAGCTCCTGGGTGCGGCGAGTACGTGCCTTCCGGATCTTATGTCGCCCGGCAAACACACTTCGCGTGCTGTGGCAAGTGCTGGCGCGCGTGCCGAGTCCAGAAGACAAAGGGCTACACTCTGGTGACCTGTGCTTGTGGGTGCGGTGAGCAATTCCGCAGCGGCAAAGCCATTGGCAAGAACTACTTTTTCAACCGAGATCACCACGGCCGCTTTGTGACGGAGCAGGCGCTTCAGCGCTGCGGGATCCACCGTCCGCTGGTTCAGGAATACCGCGAAGGATTCTGCATGCTGCATTACAGCAAGAGCAGCCGCGGGAGTGTGCTGACATCTTCGGTCGCCTTTTGTGAGTTCCTGAATGAACGCGGCATTGTCTCCATGAACGACGTCACGCCGTCAACCATCACCGCCTTTCTCATTTGGGGGAGAGAAAACGGCCGCAACCAAGTGGAGCACTCGATCTGCTTCCTGAAGATCTTCTTCGACTGGCAGATTGCAGAGGAACGGCGCCTGCTTCCGAACCCGATCGTAAACTCGATCCATTGCATTCGCCGCCAACCAGCTGAGCCCCGTCCTTTAAGTGATGACCAGCTCCAGGATGCATGGAAGATGCTTGACGAGCGCGGCAGCGCACGCATCCGTCTCGCGATGGCCATCGGCGAGGAGAGCGGCCTGCGGATCTCTGAGATCGCAAATGTGCGGATTCAGGACGTAGACCTCGTCAGGCAGCGGATAACAGTGCGGCTCCCGACCAAGGGAAAGAAGCCTCGTTGGGTTCCCTATGGTGAGAAGACCCGGGTGTGTCTTGATGCCTGGCTCAAGGTACGTGATCCTGATTGCGGTCACGATAATCTCCTTCATGGAGCGTACCGTAAACCTTCAACGGCCCAGTCCATCCGCGATGAATTCAATAAGGTTCTGACAAAACGAGGCAGCACCTATCACAACGGCCACCAGACCAATCCCGACGGATTCGATACCTGGTCGACTCACGCGCTCCGCCATACGATGACCAGTAATCTTTCCAATGGAGGGGCAAACGCCGCAACGGTTAAGGCCATTGGCGGCTGGGGTTCTGACAAGGCTATGAATCCATACATCAAGGTAGACGAGACCGTTGTGCAGCGCGGATACGAGACGGCAATGAAGCGTTCCAAAGAGGAACGCGCCCAGAAGAAGCCAGTGCAACGGGTGAGTCTCGGGGACTTGGCCAAGCGGAAGAAGGCAGTCACTAAGTGATTGCTAATCAATAGCCCAGAGAACGTTGCGTGTAAATTCAATTACACGCAACGTTCCAAACCACGGAAATGGAGAAGTTAAACGATGGATATTGATGCCTTTATTCAATGCGTCGAAAACAACCCCGATAGAAGCAACGACACCGTCCGGGCATACCGGAGCGATTTAGTTCTCTTCGATCGTTTTCTCAAATCAAACAAGCTACGAGTAACTCAAGTCACTCATGCTGTGGTCCACGACTACATTCAGCACCTCAATCGGCAGCCCAATCTGCGATTCGGAAAGATTGGTCTCAGTCGCGCCACTATTCGCCGGCGCCTCTTTTCTATACGTAGGTACTTCGAGTTCCTAAGGGCGACCACGAATTCCAAGCTGAGAGATCCTACGTACGGCATCAAAACTGGCGACCTCAATAATGACGATTGCAAGGCAGTAGACGAGAGCACGATCGATACCCTGCTGGCTGGCGTTACCACTGCGCGAGACAAGGTTCTGATCTCACTCTTTCTGAGCTCCGGGCTTCGTTTATCAGAACTTCATCAGCTGGATCGCGAAACAATCGAGACCGATCAGGCTGATGAGGATGGGGAAACGACCGGTCCCGGATCCGGTGTGATCTTTGGGAAGCGCCGGAAGAAACGGCGTTTCTGCATTGATGCAGAAACGACCAAGGCGCTTGTGGATTATCTGGCTTGTCGCGAGGACGACCTCCCTGCCCTCTTCATTTCGGAGCGCCGGCAGCGAATGTCGAAAAGAGCGATTCAGTATACCTTGACCACCTGGTGCAAGAGGCTGGGTCTCTCGCCGATGCACGTCCACCAGCTTCGCCACCAGTTTGCAACGAGATTGGGCAATGCCGGCATCGACTCGGGGGTCTTGAAAGCTCTGATGGGACACAGCGATCTCAAAACCACGGATCGCTATTGCAAGCTCTATGACGACACCATTGCACGGCAATATCACGCGGCAATGGAATTCGTCAGAGGGCCGGAGGCGTAAGGCTTTCGCCATACGACTCCGGCTCCAAACCGGAAGTAGTCTCAAACAGCTGGACCAGGAATCCTGGGCGGCACGTATGCACCCCTGGTCAAACCACAACCAACCCAACCCGCGCATCCAGCGCTTGGAGTCATGATGATGTCAACTCAGCAGCAATCCCGCCGCTCTTCTCCGATCACCGTCCGTACCACTGTCACCAACGACCACCTCCATCAACTCCTTCATGTAGCGAAGGAAGATCCGAGGCTTCATGATCTTCACGACATCGCAAGCATTATCTCGTTCACCGGAATTCGGCCGGGGGAATTGAGAGGACTTCGTTGGGCTGATATCGACTTTGCCGAGCGCCGGTTCTCCGTCGCTGTGAAGTTCGGTGGCCTGCGTTATGTACCCCTCAGCACGAAGGGTCGCCAGATTCTAGAGGCGCTTCGTGACCGGGACCCGGCAGGGGTGTTTGTTCTTGGAAAATCACCGCAACAGGTTCTTGCCCGAGTGCGTGCACAACTCCGCGCTGTCGCTGGCAAGATGGGCACCGGCCCGGTTTCTCTTAGGAGTTTGCGCCACTCGTTCTTCACGCACGTTATGCGTTGCGGAGCCAATGCAACGACCCTCATGTGCATCGTCGGTTACCGGGGCTATTCGCCCATCAAGTCATTCCTGACCCCGGCGCAGATATGCACGCGCGCTGCTGACGACCTGGCGCGCCTCGCGCAAATCTAGCCATCGAGAAACCTAACTTCAAATACCGCGCAGCTGGAATGAGATTCATATGGCAATCGAATGGCTTACCGCAATTGAGGCCGCTCTATACGTGAAGGTCAAGCCTCGCACGCTTCTGCAATGGGCACGTGAAGGAAAGATCCCTGCGCACCGGTTGTCTGGGACACTGCGCCGTGTCTGGAGATTCCGAAAGGATGAGCTGGATGCTATTCTTTGCTCGTCATCCGCTTTCTCTGCTGAGTGGAGGCAGCAATGAGAGTCCAGCGACACACAACCGGATCCGTCCGCTACGACAAGCGGCGGCGGACCTGGAATTTCCTTTGGTATGACGGCCCAATTCGCCGGTCAAAACGCATCGGAACGAAGCAAGAATTCCCAACCAAGGCGGCGGCATGGAAAGAGGTTGACCGCCTTGAAATCCAGCAAGCGAAACCACAGAGCGAGGCCAGGGGGGACACGGTGAGCAGCTTGATTGCACGATATGAAGCGGAGCGCATGCCTTCACGTCATACCACTGCACGTGTCTATCGCTCCTTCCTTCGGAATCATATTCTTCCGAAGTGGGGCGATATGGGGATTCAAGCCTTACAGCCCCGGTCGGTCGAATTGTGGCTCCGTGAGCTGCCACTTTCGCCAAAGTCCAAGACTCACGTGAGATCCCTCTTGCATCTCCTCATGGAGTTTGCGATGTGGGCGGGCGTGTTGGACATCAGCCGCAATCCAATCTCCCTTGTCAGGAACATCGGGGCAACGCGGAGAGTACGCAAGGCACGGAGTCTCAGCGTGGAGCAGTTCCAGGCTTTGCTGAGGGAATTGCCGGAGCCGTTCGCAACGATGGCCCTGGTCTCTGTGTGCCTGGGCCTTCGCGTCAGCGAGGCCCTCGCTCTTCGATGGGCTGATTTGGATTGGATTGGTTCGCGGCTGAGCGTCAGGCGGGGCATCGTCAATCAGATTGTGGACGATGTGAAGACGGAAGAGTCCGCGAGAACCTTCGATCTTGCAGACGAATTGCTGGAACGCTTGAAGAACTGGAAACAGTCTTCCGAGTTCTCGGGGGCGGAGGATTGGATCTTCGCCAGCCCGTTCAAACTTGGCAGACTTCCGTACTCCTACACCGGCACACGGCAACAGCTAAACCGGGCATCGGAGTCCGCTGGAATCGGGCACCTCGGCTCGCACGCTTTCCGCCACACATACCGCTCGTGGCTTGACGCGGTGGGCACCTCTGTTGCAGTCCAGCAGAAGTTGATGCGGCACACGGACATCCGTACGACCATGAACTATGGTGATGTCGTGACGGATGAAATGAGCACAGCGGGCCTGAAAGTAGCTGAGCTTGCATTCCAATCAAACGGAGCGCAGGCGGAGCGCATGGCCATCTAAGTTATTGATTCTATGGTGGACGCGGTAGGAATCGAACCTACAACCTGTCGGTTAAGAGCCGTGCGCTTCGTTCTCGCTCCTGCTGCTACCGGTTGATATAAGTTCCTATCGTTTGTGCACTTTGCCAACTCCCTCCTTCCCGCCAATTGCTATCTGTACTCCCAAGATTATGCCCTATTTTGAAGTAGGGTGGGCACAAAAATGGGCACAGTCGTCCGGGGTGATTTCTCATCAAAAGGTTTGAATAAAAGAGAAAGACTATGAACGCAATTTCAATCGGAGTCCGGACATGCGAGCGTGAGTGTGCGTTGCACTACGCGCTGGGCCAGTGGACAGAGCTAAACGTGTTCTGCTCCGATGGTGCGGTCAGCATCGACAACAACGTTTCGGAGCGCGAGATGAAGCGTGTCGTTCTCAATCGCAAGAACAGCCTCTTCGTTGGCAATCCACGCGGCGGGAGAACAGCGGCGATCCTGGCCAGCCTCACCAGCACTTGCCGCCGGCACGACATAGACCCGCAACTGTATCTCACGCAGTTGCTGACGAATCTATCGCAGGTGCGCAAAAGTGAACTGTCAAACTGGCTCCCTGAC
>Ga0182030_10010249_pt1 | contig 19073 bp, 15 predicted proteins | sample 812S3MmetaG_FD_121299 | JGI IMG/M metagenome (GOLD analysis project Ga0182030, IMG submission 121299) | Permafrost microbial communities from Stordalen Mire, Sweden - 812S3M metaG (Illumina Assembly) | ecosystem: Environmental > Terrestrial > Soil > Wetlands > Permafrost | place: Sweden... | reverse complement strand
GGGGTGGGGTGGAAGTGGGGGGGGGGGGGGGGGGGGGGGGTGAGTGTTGGGCCCGGGGAGGGGGGGGGGGGCGGGGGGGTGACGAGGTGCGGGACATCGGGGGCCGGCGGTGACGAACGGGATTTTTTTCGAAAGTGTCTTTTTTTGATGAATTCTGAGCTTGCATATGCAAGTTCGGGAGGCTGTGGATGCTACACGGTTCTGATCTCCATGATGCGTTGTTCGAATTCTTCGTTGGGGACGATGGATTTGTTTTTGATGCGGGTCTTGTATGTATTGATGGTGTTGACGGAGTATTCGAGGATGCGGGCGATCTTTTCGTTTTCGTGGATGCCCATGCGGATGAGCGCGAAGATGCGGAGGTCGGTGTTGAGGAATTCGTGGTCTTTCAGCTGGATCTGATCATCTTCGGGGAACAGGTCGTTGAAGCGCTGAATAAAATCCGGGAAGAGTTTGAGGAACACCTTGTCGAAGTTTTGGAGCAACTCTTCCTTTTCCTTTTTCAAATTCGTGTTATTCACCAGGGTGATGACATCTTCCCACTTCCGGTAGGCGATCTTCTGTTCGATGGATTTTTTGAATTTTTCGATTTTGGCGAAGGATTCGGAGTCGGCGTTGAAAAAGTAGCCGATGTACTCTTCCTTGATCTTATTGGCCTCGGATAGTTTGTTGTTGGTTTCGACGAGGCGTTGGTTAATCAACTGTTCCTTTATATGGGTTTCGGTAATAATTCGTTGGGCAACCTGGAGCCGGTTGACCTGGCGGAGGACGATAATGACCAGGGCGATCACGGCGAGCAGCAGGACGGTGGCGATAATGGAATAGGTCACGAATATGCTCTTTTGTTCTTCGACGCGGCTGATCTTTTCGCCTTCTATGAGGGGTAGGATGGCGCTGACCTGGACTTTGCGTTGCCGGGCCCCATAAAAGATAGCGTCACGGATGGCGATCTCGATGTAGGTAGAAGCGCTGCGCACGTCTCCTTTTTTATACAAGAGTTGTGCGAGGTTAAAAATGGCGGCGGTCTCTTTGGTAGAGGACTGGATATCCGCGATCGCGGCCCTGATAAGCAGGGCGATGGCGGTGTCGGGTTGTCCGTTGTTGATATAGATGTCGCTGAGGGTAGAAGTGGTAATGGCGAGATCGTGCAGGCTGAGATCCGGCCGGTCGAGCAATTGCCTGAAATCGGTCAGCGCTTCGTCCCTGCGGCCGGACTTTATCTCTTTCAATCCCTTAAAATAGGATTGCTGGAAGGAGGCAGGGGGATAGAGTAGTAAGGCTGAATCCATATAATCGTTGCCTTTCCGGATATAATCGGGTGTATTGTAGGCATCGTTGTCGAAATCTCCCAGATCATAATAATAGCGGCCGAGCAGGGCATAATATTCTGCCTGCAGGCTATCCGGGGCTTCGCGGATGTGGATTTTGGAGAGTGAGTCGAGGGTCTCCTTGAACAGGCCGGAGGAGAGCAGGCAGAAGTCCAGTTTGAGCCGGGCGTAGGTAATGCGGGCGGGGTCACCGAGTTGAAGGGCGGTTGCCTGGAGGTGACGAGCATAGGTAAAGGCTGAGTCGTAATTAAAGACCTTATAGGCCTCGTATAACTGGCTATAGCTGTTGAAAAGTGCAGGAAGATCGTCCTTTTTGGTTTGAGCTGCGGCGGACTTGATCTGGTCCAGAGCAAATTTGAGCTTTTCGATGGACCTCAGTTTGTCGGCATCATATTTTGGGGTTGCTTCAATGGCGCGGTCGAGTTCGGGTAACAGTCGGATGTCATTATCCTGGCCTTGGGCACCCAGGAAAAAGAATAGGCTTAGAAGGATGGGAAGCATTCGGGTGCGCACGAAATGTGGGGCATTTTTGAAGCCCAAATATACACAAACGGACCGAAGGTCGGCCGGCCGGCATATATATATAAAAAAGAAGCCCAGATAGAAATCCAGGCCGTTGCTAAAATCCAATATCCTATTAAAAGCCATAGTATTAAAGCAAATAGTAGTCCAGATAGAATTCAGGGAGAGAATAAACGTGTTTCTGTATCGGATGAGGAATTCCGTGGATTTTTTTCCTCAGTCGTCCACGAATTTCTTCAATTTAATCTTTGTGCCATTGAGAGTGTTTCCCCGAGAGGAGGTTTGTGCCATTGGGTGTGTTCCTCCGGGAGGAGGTTGTGCCATCGGGGAGGGTTTTTGTTGCAGCGGGTCGTGTAACTTTGTCTTATGGTGACAAAAGAGGATATCATTTTTTTACGTCAAGCGATAGACTTAGCCCGGCGGGGAATGGAAAGCGGGCAGGGCGGACCGTTTGGTTGTCTCGTGGTCAGGAATGGCGACGTGGTTGGGGAAGGCTGCAATGGGGTAACATCCACCAATGACCCTACGGCCCATGCTGAGATCATGGCCATCCGGGATGCCTGTCGCCGACTGGGTGATTACCAGTTGGCGGATTGTACGGTCTATGCCTCCTGCGAGCCCTGCCCCATGTGCCTGGGGGCATTGTATTGGGCGAGACCGCTGCGGGTGGTGTATGCGGCTACCCGGCAGGAGGCGGCGGCGGCGGGATTCGACGATGACTTTATTTACCGGGAGATCGATCAGCAGCCGGACCGGAGGAAAATTCCATTCGTCCATCAGCCGGAAGGGGCTGCAGCGGAGTTGTTTGCGCGCTGGAAGGAGAAGGCGGATAAGCGGTTATACTGAGGAAGATGGGGTTCCTATAAAAGAGCCGACCCCGCGTGAGGCGGGGCCGGTGAGGAAAGGTCAATGGTTTGTATTGTTCAGTTAGGGGCGTATTACTCGGGGCGATAAGTTTCCCAGGTGGCGGCGTTACCGGACCGAAGGGAAACATGGCCGTCGGCGTTTTGGAGGGTAACATAATAAGTAGTCTGGTTGTCGCTGTTGATTTCGAACAGGTCTGTGATCCAGTAGTTATTATAAGTTTCTTTCAGGTCCATCAGCAGTTGGATCGGCAGCTGGGTCGACAAGATGTTGCGGACGACTGCGAGCAATTCCCCGTTACCGGAGTAGAAGGCGAACAGGACCATGTTGTTCAGCTTAAAGGTCACTTTGGTGTAGGCCTTTTTGACTTCTATCCCCATTAATTCAGCGTGTTTGAAATCTTTGTGGAAGGAGGCGGTGATCAGATCGTTGCCGTCACGGGCGGGGGCACTGACGGAAGCGGCGTTGTTGATGGAAACTGGGATAGCGAAGCTGCTGCTGAGGCCGACTGACAGGAACAGGGCTGCTACGATAGCGATTTTTTTACTCCCATTTAAAAGGGTCTGGCCGAGGTTGTTGGTGGTGTGTAACATATACTTAGTTTTTACTGTTTGATTGGTTATTGTTTGATTATTTACTGTTTGCATAACAAAGATAATGATTTAAAAAGGTACTATACAATACATAGTACATTGAATGGCATAATACCTTTATAAGCGGTAAAAATCGCATCCGGGGCGGCTATTTGGTGAGTATTTGATTTCATTTTGATGGGCCGGCGGGGGATTTGTTTTGCTCCCTGCGGGCAGATATGGGATTGCCAGCGCGATGCCACAAAACATATCCTTTGATAATCAGTTGATTACGGATTCATGCCCCAAGAGGACCGTCCGGTTTCGAGCATCCGGGTGTCCGTTTTTGGTCAAAAGGCCGGGAAAGGGATGGGGGAGTGTTCGGTTTTGGAGGAGGGGACAAGGAGGGCGAACCGGTGTGGGTCAGGTGGAAGAGGGGAATTTTAGAGGGGGTCGTGGAGACGGGGTGGATCAGACAGGGGAGGGAGAATTTTGGGACTTGGCGGAGGGGAGGAGGACACGAAGGAGATTATTTACCTCTTCCGGCCGGCTGAGCAGGAACATATGCCCGGCTTTTGGAATGATATGGGTGGGATGGGTGAAGCCGATGGGGAATACTTCGTCCCGGGTGCCATGGACATGATATAATGGAGAGGGTATTTCTGTATTATTCCATTCCAGCACTGCATTGAGGGCCCAGTGGATGAACTCGTCGTCGCCGGACCAGATGACGGATTGGATCAGGCGTCGGTTGGCGAGGGTTTTCATGGTCAGGAAATGTTTGACGCTAGTGGCAACCTTTAACAAGGTTGCGGGGACGATCCTGCCCAGTCCCAGTTGGCCGGCGGCCCTGAAATAGGGGGGCAAGTGGGCCGACAAGGGGATACTACTGATAATAATGGTGCATTGGGGGGCGATACGTTTGGCTATTTCGACAGCCATGATTCCGCCGAGGGAGAGGCCAATGAGGACGAAGGGTTCGGATGTATCGATCTGGGCGATCAGCCGGGAGGCGTAGGCGCCGAGAGCTTCGTTTTTTTGCGGTGGAATCCAGCGAATGTGGGCTGCCTGGTAGCCTTCCGGCGGCCGGATGTGGGTGAACATGCGGTCATCGGCGCCGATGCCGGAGATGAAATATGCTGTCATGCGTCTAGATTTTTTGCTTGATGAGGATCAGGCTGGCTTATGCCTCAAATTTATGCCAAAAAAGGGTTGGGCACGCGGGGGAATCCGGGGAGCTAGCTGCTGGCATGGGGCCAGGGGATTATGGGAGGACTTCCTTCAAAAAAACATTGACAGTTTCCGGGTGGCTCATGACCAGGATATGGCCGGCTTTTGGAACGACATGCGTCGGATGGGTGAAGCGAATGGGTAATACCCGATCTTTTGTGCCGTGGATTATGGTCTGCGCCCATGCCAGATATGAAATAGACGTTCAAAAGCCTGTTGTTAAAGGCTTGAAGATAATTCATTTTTCCTACGAGATGGCGCGAGGGCGGATTTAGGAGGATGTGACCGGTGATCTTAGCGGGGATCTTCGATGATGGGTATTAGCGGAGGCGTCGGTCCTCTTCCCTAATGGGCAGGTCATTGATGCTGGCGTACCTTTTTTTCATCAGGCCGTTGTCATCGAACTCCCAGTTTTCATTGCCATAGGCGCGGTACCATTGGCCGGATGCGTCGTGAAATTCGTATTCGAAGCGGACAGCAATGCGATGGCCGGTGAAGGCCCAGAGTTCCTTTTTGAGTTTGTAATCCAACTCGTGCTGCCATTTGCGGGTGAGGAACTGAATGACCTGTTGTCTGCCGTTGAGGAATTCGGAGCGGTTGCGCCATTCGGTGTCTGGGGTATAGGCGAGCGCTACTTTTTCGGGGTTACGGGTATTCCAGGCGTCTTCGGCCAGCTGGACTTTTTGAGCGGCGGTTTCGGCCGTGAAAGGTGGAAAGGGAGGTCTTTGTTCCATGATGGGTGATTTTTTGATGGGCGAAGCTACGGAGCCGTGGGGTAGGAGGATGGTGTCTGTCGGGGAATTTGTGGTATTAAATGAGGATAAAAGTGTGAAGTATTACAAAAAGTGGTTCCTTAAAGTGTGAGATTTTGCAAAAAGTGGTACGTCTTTTTGTGGTCGCTGCCTGGCAGGTTATAGGAAGGGCTCTGCAAGCGGTATTATTTTATCTTTTTCTTCTTATCTTTTTACGGGATTGGCTTTGCAGGGCTTAACCACTATTTTCGTATTATGAAAGTTATACATTCTAACGCGACCCGGCGGGTGCTCAAGAGCATCCAATGGGTACTTTTGCTTTGTCTGCTGTCCATGCACTTCAGCCGGGCTGTGGCTCAGCCGGAGGTGGAACCCTGGGGGAATATGAATGGCATCCGGGTCGACGGGCAGTTGATGGAGTTCGAATCGAGCCTGAGGGTGATCGGCACAGACGGCACCATCCTTAACGCTACGGCGAAGGAAAAGCAAAACCCGCATTATTCCCGCGAGGGAAAGGTGCAGATCATCAATAGCCATCTCGACAGCCTTTATTTTAAGGAGACCGTGGAAGAGAGCGGTGCGGGGTCGGCACGGCTGCGATTTGTCTGTACGGCTCACGGAGATATGAAGCTGAGAGGGGTGTATTTCAGCGTGGATCTGCCCGAGGATCTATCTGAAGGAGGAACGCAGCAATGGATCGATCCATCCCCTGTTTCTCTACGGCGGTTATCGCCTGAATTGCGGGATGCCTTATTCAGTGCGTTTGCGGGCGGTGTCAGGATCTTTTCCTCCCACCAGCAGATCGAGATCCACCTGGACGAGCCTGCCCTGATCGCCGGCACCCTGGTAGAGCAGGCCGGTCACAGTCATATCCGGCTCGATATTCCTATTCAAGCCGGTAACCTGCAAAAGGATCAGTCTGCACAAACTGCCCTGTCGATCACTACGGACGGAGAGGTCGATCGCACTCCCATCCACCTGGAGCTGAATACCGCTGTGTCCGGCCGGTCTTTCGACGGTCTCGGTGGCAATTTTCGCATTCAGAATACCAAGCTGGACCCGCAGGTGATCGACTATTGTCTTCAGAACCTTCGTGTCGCCTGGGGAAGAGTGGAGTTACCCTGGCGTTTCTGGCAACCGGTCAGGAACAGCCAGCCGCTGGATTCGGCAAAGGCGGGCAAGCTGCATCCGGCGGTGCAACGGGCCATGGATATGGCGCGGACGTTGGGTGAAAAGAAGATCCCCTTCATTCTCTCTGCCTGGTTCCCACCTGACTGGGCTATTTTGGGACCGGTACATTTCAGACCGGGACCGGACCATATCTGGGGCAACCCACTGAACAAGGACAGTACGACGGCCATTTATAAATCGATCACGGATTATATCCTTTTATTGAAGCAACGGTATAAAGTAGAGCCCAAATATTTCTCTTTTAATGAATCGGATCTGGGTATCAACGTCCGGCAGACCGGCCCCGAGCATGATGTGCTGATCAAAGGGTTGGGCGCTTACTTTGCCAGCCATGGGTTGGCTACCAGGGTCTTGCTGGGAGATAATTCCGATGCGACGACCTATGCCTTTGTCGATCCTGCGATCAACGATCCGGCAGCCCGGCCGTATATCACGGCCGTCAGTTTTCACTCCTGGCGGGGCTGTGATTCCGCGACGCTGCGAAAATGGGCGGATGACGCCACTAAGCTGCACGTACCTCTGCTGGTGGCTGAGGGCAGTATCGATGCGGCGGCGTGGGCCTATCCTGCCATCTTGCAGGAACCAACTTATGCTCTGCGGGAAATCAGTTTGTATACCCTTCTGTTGTCTATCTGCCAGCCGGCAAGCATCCTGCAATGGCAACTGACCACGGATTATTCACTCCTGGCGGGCGGCGGTATTTTCGGCGACACGAGCGCGCTCCGGCCGACGCAGCGATTCTGGAACCTGAAGCAACTGTCCATGACGCCGCGGGGCCTTTCCGCGATGCCACTGAGCTGTGACCGGCCGAATGTTACGGCGGCAGCGCTCGGCAGCAATGAACGTCATCTCTACGCCCTTCATCTCGTCAACAACGGAGCCGCCCGGGAGGTGATTCTAACGGGCCTGCCGTCGAAAGTGAAGGCTTTGCATATTTATACGACCAACCAGACGGAATCCGTCAAAGAGGGGACGCCTGTCAAGGTAGTAGCAGGCCAGGCGCAATTCACGCTGGAGGCACAGAGCTATGTGCTGTTGGTGAGTGAGTGAGGAGGCCCGGAGATTGTTCCCGACGATTAGTTGACTGAAAAGACGTGGTAAACAGCGTGATATTGCACAGTGCCGCCGGACAACAGCATCAGCGGCGTAGAGCAAATCACCTATTTCAATAATAGTCCCGATACGCTGAGGAGTCTCAACATGAAACTGATCGTGAATGTTCACCGTACTGGCGGGCGAGGAGGGGCAGCCGATACATCGGCCGGGATCAAGGTTGACGAGATCATGATACGGGGCGTCAAAACGCCCTGGGATAATAATGAAGCTATTACTACCAATCAGATGGTGAATTTATCCGATCCGTTGATGCCTCATGATTCGATAAAGCTCGACATTGCCTGGCATTATAACCTGTCACGCAGGCGCGGCCGTGAAGGTGTAATCGATTCAACCAGTTTTTATATCGCTTATTTTTATCCGCGTGTTTCGGTTTATGACGATTACATGGGGTGGGATACGCAACCGCATACGGGCGCCCTGGAGTTTTATAACGATTTTAATGACTATAATGTTAATGTAACTGTCCCCAAGAATTTTATGGTATGGGCTACCGGCACATTGCAGAACCCGTCAGAGGTGTTACAGCCTGATGCTGCTGAACGTTTGAAGCAGTCAATGACGAACGATTCCACCATGCACGTGGCTGCCATGCAGGATTGGGCCGATAAAAAAGTCACCGCTCAAAATCCCACCAATACCTGGAAATGGGCTGCAACTAATGTGAGTGATATTGCGATAGGTGTAAGTGACCATTACGATTGGGATGCTGCGAGCGTAGTTGTTGACAACAAGACCGGGCGGCGTGTCAGCATGCAGGCTGCCTTTGCGGACTCGTCACAGGATTTTCATCATTCGGTCCAGTTTGGCAGATATTCGTTGGCCTGGTTTTCGAATAATTGGCCGGGAATTCCCTATCCCTATCCGAAATCAAATGCATTCCAGGGATTTGCGGATATGGAGTACCCTATGATGATCAACGACAGCCGTACTCCCGATCTTGTTTTTGCCGAATTGGTGCAGGACCACGAACAGGCTCATACCTATTTTCCTTTTTACATGGGTACTAATGAAAGTCGTTACGCTTTTATGGACGAGGGGTGGGCAACTACTTTTGAATACCTGATCGGCATTTCCGAAAGAGACCAGAAATCCGCTGACGAGTTTTATAAATCATTCCGGGTCACCCGATGGATCCACGGCTCACATGACAAAGAAAACCCCATTATTACACCCAGCCCGGATGTTACCTTTGGGGCAGGTAATAATGCCTATGGCAAGCCGTCGCTGAGTTATCTTGCTTTAAAGGACTTGCTTGGCGATAAATTATTCAAGAAGGGATTACATAACTACATGAATAACTGGAATGGTAAACATCCTATTCCCTGGGATTATTTTTATTCGATGGAAAAGGGCTCCGGGCAGCATTTAGATTGGTTCTTTTATAACTGGTTCTTTACCTCCGGCTACATTGACCTTGATCTGGCTAAAGTCGAAAAAACTGCGAAAGGGTATGTGCTGGACGTTAAGAACATTGGTGGCTTTGCTGTTCCCTTTGACGTGGTCGCTACTTATGACGACGGGTCTAACGAAATTTTTCATCAAACTCCAATAGTTTGGGAGCGCGATCAAAAAGAAATATCTGTTTATATTAAAACCGGGAAAGTAGTAAAAACGCTGAAACTGGAGGGTGGAATATTTATGGATGCCAATGAAAAGGATAATACGTGGACAGCGGATTAAAAAGGTCATAGAAATTGACCGAAATGAAGAAGCCGGACGCGAAGTGGTATTGATATAAAAAGGAAAAACGGATCTATGATCCGTTTTTCGTGGAGGTTACCGGAGTTCTATCGAACCACTAATCAGCTTGCTTCAGTTCATAGATATTATCAAAAGTGCTTAAAATCAAGCGTTTGGTTGCGGCAATGGCCTGCGGAAAAATGAGAGAAAAGATCGCATTGGTTTAATCCTGACAAGGATTCGAACCTCGATTGATAATCAATGTACTACAAGGCAAGTATAAAGCAAAGTGTAAATCCATCTCTTCTGGCATTCGGTCCCTTTCTTGTGTGAAAAATTAGGCTTAATTTGCAGAAAATGTATACGTTAGACACCATATTGGAAAAATTACGGCTGCACAAGCCTGAACTTCAACGGAAATATCCCATTTCCAGGATGGGAGTGTTTGGCTCTTACGCGCGGGGTGAGGCTAACGAGAATAGCGACATCGACATTGCCGTAGAACTTAACGGCCCTATGGGGCTAAATTTTGTTGCTATGGCAAATGAAATTGAAGATCTTTTCGGGATCAAAGTGGATGTTGTACCCAAACGCTCTATCAAGCCTGCTTATCTCCCCTTTGTAGAAAAAGATATATTGTATGTCTAAACGTCTTCCCTCTATTGTCGTAAATGACATCCTATACTGTATTGATCACGTAACATCATTCACGGCGAATCTATCCTTTAAGGATTTTGAATCCAACTTTATGGTCATCGAGGCCTGTCTTTATAACATTCAAATAATCGGAGAGGCTGTCGCTCAACTACCGGATGATGTCAAAAACGGTAATCCAAATGTTCCATGGGCGCTCATAAAAGGTATGCGCAACAGGTTAATTCACGAATATTTCGGTACCGATCTCCCTGTGGTTTGGAATGTGATAAAAAATGACTTACCTACTTTTAGATTGAATCTTCAGCTTATTCACAAAACCCTTGTTGAGGATGGACGATAGTTAACGTCGAAGGTTACCTCCGACAAGCTTTATGACACCTGCGCCCTATCCTTCGGCGCTTTGCTTTACCCAAGTTACCTCATCCGGCTGGCACCGGATGGTATTTTTCCAACCGTTCGCTCTTGCGAGCAAGCTCAGATTACTCCCGGAAAAACAACAACCGATCGAGAGCCGATGGCATTTCAATTGACAGAGATATAAATGTCGCGGAGATTGAGGGTGACGGTATTGTAGACGTTCAGCAAACCGAGTCCGATGTTGATGGCGGAACTATCTCTGACCCACCCTAGTTTGATCGACAGCTGGCACGAGGTTTTTTTCATCTGTTAACTTAAAGGTAATCCTCGTCGTCGGATTGGTTAATAAGACCTAATACATTAATCCTTAAATTCGTATGTCCGCGGCATAGCCTTTTCAGCCTTTTAGTTTTTGGTTAAACCTTATTCAAAGCATGAAACAGACCAATACTGAAATATCCAAGTAGTATTTCTCAGCGTACGGTCCATCGAAGAGATCAGGCGTAATATGAAGGACCGGGCAAATGTGACCAATACGGCCAGTCTGAAAGATTTGCATTCAGAAACCGGATGATAGAATAAGAATAACTTTTTTTCCTGTCCGAAAAACGCATTCGAAAATGTTGAAAACCTATTTCAAAACTGCGTGGCGCAACAAATTCCGTAATAAGACGACGACGCTCATCAATTTATTGGGCCTATCGGTGGCGTTGGCCGTATTTGTTTTTATCGCGCTTTGGGTACAGAATGAACTGAGCTTCGACCACTATCATCAAAATGCGAAGGATATTTTCCTGGTGCAGCAGGAATATATCAAGACCAGTTCCGCAAGCCCCATCACGCCGTTACCTCTGGGTGACGCGCTCAGAAAGGATCGGGATGTGGAGTATGTGGCAAGGATGGGCCGCTGGCTGGGGACCTTGAACGTAGATGGAAATCTATTCGATGAAAAATCCAGGATCGCGGTCGACCCTGATTGGTTCAAGATCTTCAATTATACCGTGTTGAGCGGGGATATTTGCTCATTCAACGACAACCCTTTTTCGGTTATTTTCACCGAATCGAAAGCAAAACAGCTATTTGGAAACAAAGACCCCATGGGCCGGGTGATCAAACTGGATACTACGTTGTACCAGGTGAGAGCCATTGTAAAAGACAATCCCATCAATTCGAGCCTACAATTCGATATGTTGGTGCCGATGGCGGCACGGCTTGCCTATCGAAAAGGAGACATTAACAATTGGGCCAACGCGAGCTATCGGACCTTTATCAGGGTACGTCCTCATACGGATATCGCTTCCTTTGCTAAAAATGCAACCGACCTTACCAATGCCATTTCTGGCAAAAATGGTTTTTCGTTGGTCCTTCAGCCTCTGGAGGAGTTGCATTTCGACACCAACTCCGGAGACCCCGCCTTTCGCCGCGGCAGCCACATGGCTGTTTTTGTATTCAGCACGCTGGCCGTATTACTCCTGCTCTCCGCCAGCATCAATTATGTGAACTTTACTATTACGGAGGCCAATGTCCGTACCAAAGAAATAAGCATCCGGAAAATTGTCGGGGGAAATTCTACGCAACTGTTTTGGCAGTTTCTAACGGAATCCTTTGTGTTATGCGGGATTGCCCTGATACTGTCTTTATTCATCATGTAGCTGGCGCTACCGCTCTTCAATAAACTTACGGAAACGAACTTCCGTTTATTGGGCGGGTCAGGCATGGTGTGGCTGTTCTTATTGGGTGCTTTAGTGGTCAGCACTTTGCTGACTGGCGTTTTACCTGCGTCGTCGATGGCTTTTTTTAAACCACTCGATTTTTTGCATGGCTATACGATTTTAAGATTAAAAAATTTATTGCTTCGAAAGGGGCTGGTGGTATTCCAATTTGCCGTCGGCGTTATCTTCATCATAGTCACCATTGTTGTTTTCCGGCAAATGCAACTGGCGCAGGCCTCTGCCGCGCATTACAATCGGGAAGAGGTGGTTTCGCTTGTATTGCCTTCCCGGACGTTACAGGAATTGAATTACGACCAGCAAAAAATAAGTCGATTTTCGAAGACCTTTACAGATGAACTACAAGATCAACCCTCCATCCTGGGTATGGTATTTGCTAGCGGTTCTATCGAAGGTTCGATAAATTCCAACAGTTTAATGAATTGGTATTGGGACGGGCTGGACACCAGCATTAAAGTTTCTATAAGCAATGTCACGCTGGAACCGGGAGCAAAAAATATCTTCAATTTGCAACTAGTGGAGGGCAGCTGGTTTCGGGAAGACAAGTCCGATAAAAAGAATTTCATATTGAATGAAACGGCAGTCAGGAAGTTCGGACTCCGGCAACCGGTGATCGGGCAAACGTTTGCAAGAAGGGGACAGGACACCGGGCAGATAATCGGTGTGATAAAGGACTATAATTTTAGCTCCCTATACAACGAGATCGAGCCGATGGTGATCAGCGATAACGAGGATGATTTTAAACCCGATTTTTTTATTAAAATAGCTTCCCGAAATATCCCGAACGCGATGAATGCCATCGCGGCCACCTGGAAAAAGAATATCCCCGATGCGCCGTTCGAGTACCAGTTCATGGATCAGGCCTTCGACAATTTGGATAAGGATGATCTGAAAGTATCCAAATTGGTATTGCTCTTCAGCTGTCTTTCCATCCTGATCTCGGCTCTGGGGTTATTCGGCCTTGCAGCATTTGTGGCGGAACAAAGAAGAAAAGAGATCGGCATCCGGAAAGTAATGGGCGCTGCCGTTGCCCAAATCATCTTCATGCTTTCCAAAGAATTCCTCTTGCTGGTAAAGATTTCTGTGATCATCGCCTCGCCCATCGGTTACTGGATCATCAGTAAATGGCTGGAGAATTTTACTTATAAGATTGGTGTAAGCTGGTGGATCTTCGTCGTTGCCGGCTCGATCGTTTTGCTTATTTCAATGATCACCGTGAGCTTTCATGCGATCAGGGCTGCCACTGGCAATCCAGTGAAGGCATTGAGGAACGAATAAAAGAAGAGGCCGGCTCATAAATATCGCCCAAGGCATCAGTGGATATCAAAGGCATTTTCAATGTGATACAATCAAAGGTGCTTAAAATCAAGCGTTTAGCCCTCCTTCTCAAGATCTGACGCTCCGCCGTTAGGATGACACCACGCGCGATGTTTCAATACAGCATCCCAAACATGGCCACCCCGGATTTTGCCAGTGCCGGATAGGAGCCAATCAAATAAGCATCTTTAACAAGTGGATATTTTGACATGGAAAAAAATAGGGTCAATTCTTCGTATTAATCAAGCTCACAACCACTTTCGTCATCATCTCCTTTTCTTCCGGCTTGCTTTCGGCGATCATGAGTGTGAGCGCCACCAGGGCATTGTCCGCGATCTTTTTAGAGCCGTCTGGGCGGTACAGGATGCCATTCTTTTCCAGGAACCAAACAAATAGAAAAGCCGCGATCCGCTTATTGCCGTCCGAGAAGGAATGGTTTTTAATGACAAAATACAGGAGGTTGGCCGCCTTTTCCTCCACGCTCGGGTACAAATCGGTTCCGCCAAACGTCTGATAAATAGCCGCCAGCGAGCCGCGGAACGAATCGTCCTTCTCGTTCCCGAATAGAGTGCTACCGCCAAATTTGTCCTTCAGGCCTTTGATCGCCTCCATCGCGACAGGGTAGTTGAGGTGAAACAGCTCGCCGGGCGAGGTCGCCTCGATCTCCAGCACCTGGTGGTCATACCTGTCCAGGACATCGAGCGCATAAGTATAGTCTGTGATGACTTTTAACAAACCCGCGGCCTCGTTGGCGCTGACCGCCTGGGTAGCCGTGACATTCGTGATCAATGCCACTGCCTTTTTCAAGGTCTCGTATTGTTCGGTCTTCTCCTGCAGTTTCTTTTCATTCAGGGAATAGCCTTTGACCAGGTAACCTTTCAATACCTGATTGGCCCAGATCCGAAAGGCGGTGCCTCGCTTTGAACTGACCCGGTAACCGACCGACAGGATGACGTCCAGGTTGTAGAATTTCACATCTCGCTTGACCTTCCGTTTGCCTTCTTGTTGAACGACCGAGAAAATCTCGGTAGTTGACTGTTCCTTGAGTTCTTCTTCGGAATAGATATTTAAAATGTGGTCATTAATGGTGTTGATATCTTTTTCAAATAAGTCAGCCATCAGTTTTTGCGAAAGCCATAGACTTTCGCCTTCTAATTTTACCTCAATTTGACCAGGTCCGTCCTGGTTATCGTAGATGACTATTTCGCCTTTCCCTTCATTCATAAGTAAATAATTGAAAATCAATAATTTTGAACTTACCGGTTTTTCCGGGTAGTTGGAAAACGTTGTCTGTTAATGCCCTATGGAATAGTCGTGGCTATTGTTAAAACACTCCTAAAATGTTGATAATCAATAAATACGAACTTACCGGCTTTTCCGGGTAGTTGGAAAAATTGCCCAATATCTCTCTTAAACCACAACGCCACCTACTTACTTGTCGACTAATCGAAATTACCTTGATGGGATCAGCCCGAACGCACAAATTCGCATCGGGTATACATCATATGCAGTCGTGACGTTTGCGTTCTACACAAGGTACAACACGAATACCACCGCTTCCAAATAAATCGGAATGCAGCTACAATGGATTTTGCCCGACCAAACTTGTGCAATTCTTGCACACGTTCACAGAGGTGAAGCCGGTCATTCAACCGCTATCCTGCTGCATAATTGAACCGTTACTTGCAGGCGATCTCAACATCTCAGCTATAAATTACGGAGATAAACTTCCTAAGTATGGAAATTTGGTGACGATCCCGCTGGGTAATGTCGATCCTGTTCGGTATGCCGCCTGGCACGGTGATGAGATAGATCTATATATGAAGGATGCAGGCATGTATAAACCTTCTGATTATATTAACAAGGGGGGCTTATAAGGTTAATTTTACCGATGTCGGCCAATTAAAGGTCCCTGGCGAGTTCGTACTATATGAAGATCCCCGGATAGATAATTTGCTTAAGCAGGAAGGGGTAACTACAACAGGCTTCATTGTTAAGACTAAATGGGGAATGACGAATGGTAATAGTGCATTTGCCTGCGAGTATAAATATCAGGTGGCCGGACAAACGTACCGATCGGTTTTTAGCATTTTTAAGGACTTTAAAGCCGGGGCACAATATAAAAATGGGGATTCGGTCGAGGTGTTGTATGATCCAAAGGAGCCATTGGTCCACACGGATAAAATTAAAAAATGATCATACCAAAGGATAAAACGATATTGGCTTAGGGGAATTGGGTACAGGAAGAATTCCCAGCGATGTTTACATTAAAGATGGTACAAGGAGGTCGAGATGCATTGAATGATCCTTTGATAAACACGGAGTGAAGTAAGGGGGCAGTATGGGCCACTGAAAACAAAAATGATCATCGCGTGATGATCATTTTTACGCGGTCAATTAAGACCGCTTTGTGGAGGTTACCGGAGTCGAACCGGTGACCTTTTGCATGCCATGCAAACGCTCTAGCCAACTGAGCTAAACCCCCTTCTGTTGAAGCCAATCGTCACGCTGCATTGGGCAGGCGGTCTGATTGGGGAGTGCAAATATATAGGATTTTGGGTTAAACAATTCAAAAATCAGGGGTGTTATTTATCTTTACGTGGTCATTCAAAATCAATTTTATGGGTGTCTGGAGGCAGATTGAAGAATACTTCTACATTAAAAAGCGGGACCCCAATGCGCCAAATTCGCAATGGATGCGGTACATGCATGGGATCAACCGGATTTCCATTTTCATGTTCCTCATTGGATTGATCATTCTGTTGATTAAGTTGTTCGTTATTAAACATCGCTAAGGGGGAGGGGGAGCGGCGGCGCTGATGCAGGGCTTCAGGTCTGGCGGGTCCCGAGCGGGTCACCGGCGGGTCATGAATTGCAGGATACTGGCGGCGGCGTTAGCGGAGGCATGGCCACCTTTGCTGAGTAATTCCTTGAGGGCCCGGTAGTCTTCCTGCAGCTGTCTGCGGCGGTTGTCATTGTGGAGCAGGTCGTCCAATTCCCGGCGGAGGTTTTCGGGGGTCAGGTCATCCTGGATCAACTCTTTCACTACCAGCTTATCCATGATCAGATTAACGAGGGAGATGTATTTCACCCGGATCAGCCGTCTGGCGATCTGGTAGGAGATGGTGCTGCCTTTGTAACAGACGATCTCGGGTACACCGAACAGTGCTGTTTCCAGTGTGGCGGTGCCGGAGGTGACGCAAGCGGCCTGCGCCTGCAGCAGCAGGGCATAGGTCTGGTTGCAGACGGAAGAGACATTGGGATAGGGCGCCAGCAGGCTATCGTAGAATGCCGGCTCCTGGCCGGGGGCCTGGGCGACGACGAATTGAAAGTCGGGGAAAAAGCGGCTGACCTCGAGCATGATCGGGAGTTTCTTCAGGATCTCCTGGCGGCGGCTGCCGGGTAAGAGGGCGACGACCGGCTTGGAAAAGCGGGGGAATGGGGGGGCTGCGGAGGGCGCGGGGGAAACGGCGGAAACGGAGTGGTCGGCGCGGAAGCGGTCGATGACTTCGACGAGGGGATGGCCGACGTATTCGACGTCATAGTTCCATTTTTGGTAGAAAGCCGTTTCGAAGGGGAGGATGACCAGCATTTTGTCGACCGTCTCGCGGATCTGGCGCACGCGGCCTTCTTTCCAGGCCCATACCTGGGGTGAAATATAATAGAAGATCCGAAGTCCCTGTCCGCGGGCCCATTTGGCGATGCGCATATTGAAACCGGGATAGTCAATAAGGATAAGGGCGTCGGGGCGGTATTGGAGGATATCCTGCTTGCAGAAGTCAAGGTTGCGGAAGATGGTGCGCAGGTTCATCAGTACTTCGGCGAAACCCATGAAGGCAAGATCTTTATAGTGCCTGACAAGATCGCCGCCTGCTGCTGCCATGAGGTCGCCGCCCCAGCAGCGGACGGAAGTGGAGGGGTCGAGTTTTTTGAGCTCTTTGATGAGGTTGCTGCCATGGAGGTCGCCGGAGGCTTCGCCGGCAATGATGTAATACTTCATGCGGGGCGAAGATACGATTTAAATGATGTGGGTTGCGCAGGGGAATGCGGATGGAGGCGGGCATGAGGGCATGAGGGCATGAGCGCGTGAGGCGGACCAGGCGGACTGCTGACGGCGGGTAGGCTTTTTTTCTTATCTTGTCGTTCAAACCTACTACACACATGGCTATATACAACCGTCGCTCATTCGTGAATGCGCTGGGGACATTCTCGGCCACGGCCTTTCTTTCTTCCCTGGCCCGTCCGGCCTGGAGCCGCAACCTCGACAAGGCGCTGATGACGGCGGAACATCGGGCGCCCGAACAACTGGCTGGCGACGAAGACTTCTGGTATTATGTACAACAGTCCTTTACTGTTTCGCCGGAACTGATCAATCTGAACAATGGCGGCGTCTCGCCTTCACCGAAGGTGGTGCAGGATGCGATGAAACGGTATCTCGATTTCTCCAATGAAGCACCCAGTTATTATATGTGGCGGATACTGGATGAGGGCCGTGAGCCGCTGCGCAAAGATCTGGCAAGGATTGCCGGCTGCTCGGCCGAAGAAATTGCGATCAACCGCAATGCCAGCGAAGCGCTGGAAACGGTGATCTTCGGTCTCAACCTGAAGGCCGGCGATGACGTGGTTCTTTGCAAATACGACTATCCCAATTGCATCAATGCGTGGAAACAGCGGGAGCTGAGGGATGGGATAAAACTGGTCTGGGTGGACCTGGAATTGCCCAGTGAGGACAACGATTACATGGCTGCCCAGTACATCAAGGCCTTTACGCCGAAGACAAAGTTGGTTCATGTGACGCACGTGTATAACTGGAACGGGCAGATCGTGCCGGCACGAAAGATTGCGGATGCGGCGCATGCAAAGGGCATCGAAGTGCTGGTGGACGGCGCTCATAGTTTTGCGCATTTCGAATATAGCATTCCCTCCCTGGGCGCCGATTATTTCGGCACGAGCCTGCATAAATGGCTGGCTGCCTGTATCGGCAGCGGAATGTTATACGTCAAGAAGGACAAGATCGCTGCGCTCTACCCGCTGTTTGCGGCACCTGACGCGAAGCAGGACAATATCCGGAAGTTCGAGAACCTCGGCACGCGGCCTTTCTTTATCGAGCAGGCCATCGGGAAGGCGATCGGGTTTTACGATATGATTGGTCCGGCCCGGAAGGAACATCGGTTGTTCTACCTGAAGAATTACTGGATGACGGCTGTGAAAGATATTCCGAAGGTGAAGCTGCATACTTCGCTAAAGCCGGGGTATGCCTGTGCCATCGGCGTGGTCAGTGTCGAAGGAAAGACGCCGGGAGACCTGGACAACTACCTTTTCAACGAATATAAGATCCATACGACCAACCTTAACTGGGAGAACGTCCACGGGGTGCGTATAACCCCCAACGTCTATACCACAACGAAAGATCTCGACAAATTGATCACCGCGATAGGGGAATTCGCCAAAACCTAGGGTAGAACAAAATGAAGAGAGAAATCAGTTTATTACAGGCGACTTCCATCAATATGATCGACATGGTAGGCATCGGACCGTTCGTGATGCTGTCCGTCGTAATAAGGTCTGTAGGCAGCAATCTTTTTATCTGGGCCTGGGTCTTTGGTGCTTTTACGGCGTTGGTGGACGGAATGATCTGGAGTGAACTGGGTGCGGCCTACCCATTGGCCGGCGGCAGCTATAATTTTTTGAAGGAGGCTTATGGGAAGAAGGGGGGGCGGCTGATGTCCTTCCTTTTCGTGTGGCAGACCTGCC
>Ga0182030_10010248_pt1 | contig 19076 bp, 11 predicted proteins | sample 812S3MmetaG_FD_121299 | JGI IMG/M metagenome (GOLD analysis project Ga0182030, IMG submission 121299) | Permafrost microbial communities from Stordalen Mire, Sweden - 812S3M metaG (Illumina Assembly) | ecosystem: Environmental > Terrestrial > Soil > Wetlands > Permafrost | place: Sweden... | reverse complement strand
TTGCCACTCAAGAGACTTATCCAAGCTGGGGCTACATGTTAGCCAACGATGCCACAACTCTTTGGGAGCGCTGGGAGCCGCTGACTGGCGCCGGCATGAACTCGCACAACCATCCAATGATGGGATCGGTTAGCTCATGGTTCCAAAAATATCTTGGCGGAATCAACCCCGATCCAGAAGGCCCAGGCTTCAAGCGGATTGTAATTCGCCCATATGTTTTGGGTGACCTGACTTGGGTGCGTGCGGAGTACAACTCTCCCCATGGCCTGATCGCCAGCTCCTGGCACAAAGACAATGGGACACTCACACTGAGGGTAACAGTGCCCGTCAACACTACGGCAACTGTTTATGTACCCGTGGGAGCCGCTGCCAATGTTACTGAGGGCGGAAAGCCTGCGTCGACGTCGGCGGCCGTCAAGTCGCTCGGCAAGCGGGAAGGAGCGGCCGTATTTGAGGTGGGGTCGGGTGACTACGAATTCGTAGTTAAGTGAAAGACGACACGGGCTAAGGGCCTTCTTGGACTTGGTTATACCTATAGACGCTCCGGCACCGGCCGCGACGGGACAAGGCTCGATCAAAGGATCTGGCCGACACCCGCCGCGGCCGATTCGTTGTGCTGGTGAAGAAGATCAACTTCCCAGTGCATCCAACTGAGCCGTCGCCAAGTTACTTGGCCGCAATAGGCAAGCAACCACTACAGAACTCCTCCAATCCGCACTGAATGACGGCGCATCACAGTGCCGAAGACTCACATCCAAATTGCTAAAGATACCAGGATCGATCGGCACCACAAGGAATTCATTAACGGTACAGCGCAGTCGGTGGCCGATATCCGCTGTTCCATGCGATCTCCGTTTGCCGCAGCGGCACCGCAAGCAGTGCGTAGTAATTGTCGGTGAGGTACCCTTCGTAGCCCATCGGCGTACCATTCCAGCGCCGAAAATCGTTTGACCTGCCGCTTTCCCCACGGCCTTCGAATCCGCCCCTGTCATACTCCCCAAGCATCGCAAACAGAATGCGATCCGCATCCACCTTGCGCCCCAGGTCATACAATGCCGCAAGCGTGAAGAAGGCAAAACAGGCCGTTGCACCCCCATTCTGGTAGTTCTGGAATCCATCGGAATTGTCCGGGAGCACACCGCCGCCACGAAGCCCGTCCTTCTCTTTATGCACATAATCCTTGAGAGGTACGGATACGAGATTACCGGGCAGGCCCATATTGAATTTGTCGTAGCCCACCTCCCTCATCTTCGCCATGAGTTTGTTCATGATGGCGTCCGCCTTGTCTTTCGGCACGAGCCCGTAGTGAATGGCGATTCCGTTCACCCATAGGAAGTAATAATCGTGTAACTGCCCATCTGAACTTCGCCAGCCACCTAACACACCCGTCTCCCGATCGTAGAAAGTCTCGTAATACACATCCCGCAATCTGTTGGCGACAGCCGTGTAATGTGCCGCGTCTTCCGCGTTGCCAATGCGCTCCGCCATCATCGCCATGCCGTTCAGCGCACGGTAGGCCAGCGCGTTGCCGTAAGCGTCCTCATGTCCAAACCCGATGTCATCCCACCAGTTCGACGGTCGCACCTTGATCGGAATCCCCCTGGGCCACGTCCCGGAATTGCCGCTCACTATGTACTCGAACAGACCGTTGCCATCCTTGTCGGTTGCAATCATCTTGTCGGCCCATCCCTTGACGCCCGCGTAATTGGCTTTCAGCCATGCATCGCTTTTCCCCTCGCGCACACAATTCGTTGCCGCGATCAGTAATGAAGGCATCGAATCCGAAGATTCGGCCGGAAAATTTCCTTGCGCAGGCAGTCCATAAGCTTGACCACCGGCCAGGATCGCATCCAGTGTCTGCCGCACAATGTCGAGTGCAGTCAACCCCTTCACCAGCGGCGGACTCAGCGCAGCTATGTCCGCATATTCGTAGTAGCAAAAGGCGCAGGTGTCGCTCGTTGTATTGTTCGAAAGCACCCGTTTGTCCGCACTCAATTGCAGTGCGTTGAGCCAGTTCCGTTTGAAGGCATCAAAACGGCTGTCGTTCGCGATACCCGGTAGTTGCGGATAAATGGCCGCGATCTCCAACGCATAAACCACGCGCTTGTTCGCTTCAGTGGCTGGAGGAAATGTCAGGGTTGCCAAGAAGCCGATGCTCTCGGGAACGTTTTGCAGAGTCGATCGCTGCCCCGCTTGATATCCAAGACTAACGCCTTCGGCAACATTTGCCGTGATTCGCATTGACCCCTGGCCTGGAAGATGGATCAGTGCAGGTAAGTTGAGCAATCCGTCTCGGCTGGACAGTCCGAGTACCGTCGAGTAACACTTTGACAGGTCGAGGCGGAAGGCGAGCGGTCTAAGCTCCACGCCCTCTGACCATTGCGAAATCATCAGAATCTTTCGATTCGACAATTCCACCGCCCACGCCGGCTTATCCGCGGACGTTTGCTTCGCCATCCTATACTCGATACGATGTGTCTCGCCTGGCGGAGCAATAGATGCCGTATATCCGCTCGTACTCGGAGGCTGGAAGACATTCGCACCCCGCTTGGACAGCCCTAGTCCGTCGATACTCAACTCCGCAAACTCAGGGGCATTCTTTGATAGTTCTACCATCATGCTTTCTGAGGCAAAGCGAAAGCCGCTGGCGCTTATCGTGGCAGGATGATCTGCGAATGCCCGCTCGCGAAGCAGAGTTGACGCGAGCATCCGCCCTGCTACCCCGGTAACTGCCGCCCTCAAGAAATCCCTGCGCTCAATCATCATTTGTCCTCTCCGTTAACGGATGGGTCGCTTCGACCAAACACCTATGCCCTTGGCTTTCAGGCACGCATCTCAGATGCCAACTTAGTACCAAAATAGCTCGGCTGCCTCAGAAATCGGATTCCCTGGGGCTGGCCCATCTTGAATCCGTTGATTCGATGGTTAGAGGTTCAACCGAATTCTAAGCTGTATATAATGGTCGCTGCTATTGGAAGCGAGCAAGCTCTCCGTGGCGTCGGTTTTATCCGGGTTGTTCTGCCCTGGAGCGTTTAGGGAGTTGACCGCTGCAAAGCTGAAGCGCAGGTTCGCTTTCTCCGTGAATCGGTGAACTGGACGGGATTATGAGGGGCGTTTTGTTCACTGCCCGGCCTGAGATGGCCACGGAGCGCAGATGCAAGCGCTCACACGGTAACGAGTATTGGTGTCAACAATGCCTACAGGTATGAGCGTCTTGGACTGGGCGGTTCTTTGCGCATACTTCGCCCTCATGATCGGCATGGGCTTGTGGGCGCGGACCAGGATCAAGAATGCCAACGACTACTTCACCGCCAGTGGAGCCATGCCCTGGTGGCTTTCCGGCATATCGCACCACATGTCCGGTTACAGTACGGCGGTCTTTGTTGGCTATGCCGCTATTGCTTACACCGCCGGCTTTACCATCTACGTCTGGTGGGCCAGCACAATCGCATTGGGAATGCTGATCGGCTACTCCACGTTTCCGCCGCGCTGGGCGCGTCTGCGCCTACGCACAGGCATGATTTCTCCACTCGAATTCCTGGTTGCCCGCTACAACCTGCCCACTCAGCAGGTGCTGGCCTGGAGTGGCGCTCTGTTTAAGATATTTGACATCGGCGCCAAGTGGACTGCCACCGCCATTTTGCTGAATGTCCTCGCCAACGTGCCGCCTGTTTATGGAGTGTTGCTCACGGGCAGCGTCACTCTCGTGTATGCCGTCGCAGGCGGCTTGTGGGCAAATGCACTAACCGACTTCAGCCAATTTGTCATACAGCTTGCGGCAGGCTTCACTATGCTCATTGCGGTGCTCTCGAATCTTGGCGGCGTCTCAGCTCTTTGGACAATCTGGCGCCGGCTGCCGTCTTCACACTCGCACCTTTTTGTCGCGCCGTACACACCACTATTCGCCGCTGTCTTCCTGCTCTTGAACACTCTCTCCTACAACGGTGGTTCATGGAGCCTGGCGCAGCGCTTTATCGCCGCGCCCAACGGAAAAGATGCGAAGAAGGCCGCTCTGCTCTCGGCTTCTCTATATCTCATCTGGCCGCTGGTGCTGTTTTTTCCGGTGTGGGCTGCGCCACTGCTGCTGCCGCACCTTGCTGACCCAGCCAGAAGCTACGGCCTGATGGCCCAGATGTTACTGCCGCGGGGTGTCGTCGGCTTGGTGCTGGGTGGGCTCTTTGCGTCCACAATGGCGATGACTTCTTCTGACGCCAACGCCATCTCCGCCGTGGTTGTGCGCGACATTCTCCCTGCGCTGCGCCGCGATCACCTCCGCATGAGCAGTTCCGCGCAACTACTCGCCGGTCGCCTCTGTACCTTTGTCCTGCTTGCACTCAGCATGGTCATCGCCTACTATGCGGATCACTTCGGCGGTGTGCTCGGACTGATTATTCTCTGGTTTGCCGCACTCTCCGGGCCGGCCACTATTCCTATAATGCTCGGCATACTGCTTCCGTTCCGCCGCTGTGGTCCTGCTGCCGCGCTCATCTCGTGGAGCGGTGGCGTATTCACCTTTATTCTTATCAAATTTGTTTTTCCGGCGCAGATTGCCAACTTCGCCGGCGACATGGCCACGGCCGTTAGTGTCGGTGGCCCCGTCGTCATTACACTCATCCTCTACATTGTGGTCGGACTCTTCACGCGCAAAACCAGGCCGGCAGCCTACGCTTTGCTGCACAGCATCAATCTGGATTCCACCGCGGAGGAACATCTTGCAAACGACATTAAGCATGACAATGAAACTTCACAGGAATTCGCCTCCTGAGGATTGATATGTTGATTTCGAGAAAAATCTTCGCTTAACTCGCTTAATGTCCAGGGGGAAAGTGCATCAAGAAATGTCGACAGGCGCGTCGCTTCATCGCTAACCTTGTCTCATCTGGGCTAACTGCGGGGAACCTCGAGATCGATCCAACTGGCAATCCCATCACGGCCTGCGTTGTTGCGCGGCCATACCTTCAGATGGTTGCGTCCCGTATGCAACCTCCAGGTGAAGACTGCGCTGACAGGCGACTCCTCTTTCCCATCGATTTTGGCCAGAAACGACTCGAAGCCAGGGGTCACTGTATCGAGATGAACCAGAAATTCATCCGGCGTCGAAGTTGGTTCGAGAACGAAGTGCGCCTGGTTGAGTGTCCATTCGAAATTGCCGTGCCTGGTGATTAAGTTCGGATGAAGCAATTCGGCGGGCGCGTCCGCATCGGTCCAGACGTCGAATCCATTCCAATTCCAGCCTTCTTTGCCATTGTTCAGCGGCAAAGGCCATTTCTGCTCCAGGAAATTGCTCCTCGGGATGAGTCTGAGTTCCGCGAATGACATATCACGGTCCAGCCCGCGCCACTGGAATGCCCCTCTCAGCCAATCGGGCGTTGCAGGCACATTCCATTTCACGAGATGAACAATACGAGTGGACTTTACTTGCTGGCCGCGCAGGACCCGTAGTTGGCGCTGCCGTATCTCCGAAAGCGAAAGTGGAACACTAGTGGCATTGTCAACTGCGTAATAGGCCATCGTCCCATCGATCCAAATCCACTTCCGGAACTGATTCGACCAGATCTCTACCGCTTCATGGCCAACGTTTGTCGGACGACCAATTGTTCCGCTATCAATCGAAATATCCCTGCCGACAAATCCAAAGCTTTCGGCGGCCTGCAGGAGCACCAGGTTGTATTGCTGGCAGAAACCGCCAACAGGCTTGCCATCAGGAAGCTTCTTCAGGATTTCGAGTGCGTCCCAGGGGGGATAATACTGGTCTAGGTGCCACTCCGCCCATTTCCATTGTTGCGAAGACCAGGCGGCGAGCCTGGTAATTATGTCGAGATCCGTTTTCGCACCGTCGACGACGGTATCGAGCCGATAGCGCGCTCGCAGTTCCTTCAGTTTCGGCTGCGTGAAAGGCTCGTACTGGAATGGAATGGAAGTGCGCACAATCTCTTCATTGTGGAAGCCGATGACCTTAACGGCCTTTGTCCAATCCCCCGCTTGCCTGGGCTCGGTGATCAGCTTGATCTCACTCAGCCTTGGCGTAACCAACGGGTCCGAAGTTGCCAATGTCACCTCAACTTGAACATAGCGGCCGCGCGGCGTTTTCACTAGGCCATCAATGTCAGGTGGCGCCCACTCCGACCACGTCTCCTTGTTCGGCACGTATGTTGTTCCGGATCGAACCCGAAGCGTCATTTCGCTCATGGCGTTCGGCGCAGTGGAAACCGAGACTCTTAGCGGACCGGGCGCGCTGAGAGGCGGTGCGAGCGGCTTCGCCTCAAGGTTGGAGACATCCATCACCGGCAGCAGGATAGAGCCGCTGGATACAAAGTGCTTTAGATAAACCCGTACGTAGTACTCTCCGGAAATGTTGCCGGCAGGACCCAGTTTGTCCACACTCCAGGATTTGCCCCCATCGGCGCTGCGAGCGCTCCTGTGCGCTAATTCCACATAAGAGTCGTCGGCACGCGCGATCTTTACCTTGCCTGTTCCCCGGATGATAATGTCGTTGATTCCCGGCTTAAGGGCCGAAGGATCGATGGTATACGCGTGCCACTGCTCGCCAAATATCGGTTTTGCCGTCCCTAGTTTCTGCGGGTTACCGTTCACCTCCACTTTCAGGTCGCCGCTGCCGCCCACGATTAGCACTGCATTACTCGCCTGCGGATCGGGAATCAGGAGTTGTTTGCGAATCACAGTGCCTGGAGAAAGCGTCTCTGTATTTGGCTTATAGGAGAACCCGGAGGCGGGCCCGTCATCCTGGAATACTTCGCCTGACCTCAGTTGGAGCATCGAACCGTCTGGAGAGAGGGCAATGTTGTTGGTCACCGCGCGTTCGTAAATCGTGTGGGCATTCAAGCGCAGCGTCTCCGCCTGTGCCGGGCCCAATACGCAGGCCGCGAGAAATGCGGCTCCAATCGACGGTCGGACGATCCGTAACCATATGGTCATTCAGTCTTCCTTCTAAGCACATCCGGGATAGCCGTTTCGGACACACAGTGGAGCTATTCCAGACTCACCGCCGCGACTCAATGGTCGAGAGCTCGGATCGCCGGGTTCGCGCGGACCCTCGCGGCCATGCACCTATCCGGACTCCCAATACTCTTGCGGCCAGCGCGCAGTCACAAAAGTCTTCGTGACGGCCAGTCTACCAGTATCTTTGCTTATCATGATAAGGTTCGTTAGCTGCTTCTTGCTGTCGGCGTCGAAAATCATGGTTACCCTCGGTGGTCGAATAGGTTGACCATTCTGGAAACAAGCCAGGTTGCAATGGCAGCGGATGTTCGGCCGTGTGAAGAGCCTTGTAATCGCCTCCGCAACCGATGGTTCTCATAGAAAGGTTGAAAGATAGACATTTGCGTTGGCCTTTGCGATCTGTAACGATGCTTGCTTCGGGGCGTGCCGGCGAGCTCCTCGGTCCGTAGAAACCGGAAGTAAATGTCGCTTGGCGTGTCCTTCGGGTCTTCGCGCTTGGAAGCGCGGAGCTGGCGATCAAGAGTGGAAGCCGCGATCCCGTCGAGGAGCATCCCCTATGCAAAATCATTTGGCCCAGGCCCAACCGCCAAATTTTGCATTTAAAGCGTGTTGCAAGGACAAGGACAAAGCATGAATCCGCTATCGATCTCTGGACGTGATCCCGCAACAGGAAGATGCATCTATGTCAAGGTTCAAGCAGGTCAAATTATCTCCGTTGATGATACTCCCCAAGATTGCGACCTTTGGATCTCGGCTGGCCTTATCGACCTACAGGTAAACGGCTACCATGGGCTTGACTTGAATGGTGACAATGCATCTTCTGAGACGGTTTCACAGCTTACAAGAGCATTGCTGGCAACCGGTGTAACCACTTTTGCGCCCACATTAGTAACGGCGTCCGAATCAGAGATTCTGCATCGACTGGCTTGCATTTCGGAAGCGCGCACTGCGGATTCCATCGCCAGGAAATGTATTCCCTATGTTCATGTTGAAGGCCCCCACATCTCGCCGATCGACGGCTATCGCGGAGGTCATCGCCTTCAGGCGGTTAGGCCACCGTCATTGCAAGAATTCGACCGATGGCAGGCTGCCTGTAACGGCCTCGTAGGACTTGTGACTCTTTCTCCCCATTACCCGAACTCCCGGGAATACATCTCGGAGCTCGTGAATCGAGGCGTTCATGTGTCGATTGGGCATACACATGCCTCAGCCGCGCAGATTGATGCTGCGGTGCAGGCAGGCGCCCGCCTCTCCACCCATCTCGGAAATGGAATAGCCCCCCAATTGGACCGCCATCCCAACCCGATTTGGAGCCAGCTGGCCGATGACCGTCTCACGGCGTGCTTCATTGCGGACGGCCAGCACCTGCCGTCGAACGCGTTGAAAGCGATGATTCGGGCTAAGGGATTGGACAGAAGCATTCTGGTCTCTGACGTGGTTTTTCTTGCCGGCATGCCTGCGGGAACCTACGTTGTTCAAGGAGAGATGGTCGAACTTACCCGCGAGGGGCGCCTGCAAATAACCGGAACCCAACTCTTGTCTGGAGCTGCTGTGCCGCTGATCACCTGCGTGGGCAGCGCTATAAGGATGACGCGATTCTCGCTGGCAGAGGGGCTGAAAATGGCTACTGAAATTCCAGGTCGGTTTGCCGGAGATCGTGGTCTGCTCGCGCCAGGCAGGCGAGCCGACATCATTCGCTTTCGTTGGACTTCCCCTGAGAGTCCATTGACCCTGGAAGACGTATGGCTCGCCGGAGAGCCCATGGCTGTCCCTTTTGATGTAAATACTCGCTTCTGGCCGGACCAACTGCGGATAGGGGATGCGAATGAAGTCGGTTAGGATGGGCTCAGTCGTGGATGATGGTGGCGGTGAGGTCATTCAGGGGCGTGACGAGGACATGACGAACAGTGAAGACAAATCTTCTGCCAAGGTTGGCGTGCAGGCTGAACACTCTCACTTGAAGCTCTCTACAGTGACGAGCGACGTTGACGGTGCTGCGAGACTCCTTCGTCTGGCCCAACTTGCAGAGGAATTAGGTTCGAGTCGAATCGCTGAGGAGGCCAGGGATCTGGCGAACCGGATTTCCGAGGGCCGTTTCTATGTCGCATGCATTGGCCAGTTCAAACGTGGCAAGTCCACGTTGATTAACGCGCTGATAGGCGATCCTGTTCTGCCGGTTGGCTTCACTCCTGTAACTGCAGTCCCGACTGTGATCAGGTTCGTGGATCAGAGAAGGACGCGAATACAGGTGGGAATGGCTCCTGGCACGACATTTCCATATCCGATCTCAATCAGTACGTATCGGAAGAGAATAGCCGCCTCCGAGCGACAGGTTGTAGAGCTTGGTCATGCATCGAGTCCTCCTTGTGCGGCTTGCCACGCCTAAAAGAAAAACTTTGATGCGAACTGCGCCAGACGGGGATTGGTTCCCGGATTGGTGCTGGTCACCACGCCGAAATTCGCATTATTGCTTGCACAGCAGGTCGTATTAGGCGGAGCGAATTGGGTGCGATTCAATAGATTGAAGAACTCCACCCTAAACTCAAAACCACTACGGCCTTCTTGGCCGAACCGAACTCTCTTGAACGCGGCAAGATCAAAATTATTGACGCCGTCGGAGCGTAGTGTCGGATCAACGCGCGGCTCCGTTCCAAATGTAAAGTCTCCCGGTGCGGCAATGCATGCCGTATTGAACCAACCAGAGAGGCGATTATTTCCTCTCGACGCGCCATTTTTGTGGCAGAAGGGAACAAGGTTTGGGCGGGAACCTGCTCCAAACAGAGTCACGTCGTTCACTTGACCGTTGCTGAAAACGAGCGGGAAGCCTCGTTGAAATGTAGTTACGCCATCCATTCCCCAGTCTCCCACGATTCTATTGAGCGTGCTGCCAACATGAGCGAGGTAATGTCTATTTTGTCCGAACGGTAGATCGAGCACATAACTAATCACCAGGCGCTGGGGTACATCCTGCGAAGAAAGTGAGCGCTCTCCGCGCAGATTGTTGTTGTCCTGAATGGCTCCTACACTGCTTTCGAGCCAGGCCGTCTGCGTATCTGTATTACTAATCAACTTGGAGTTCGTGTAGGCTGCGAGGAGAGTCCCTCCTGCGACGAAGTGCCTTTGGACCGTGAACTGGAACGAGTGATAGATGCTGTCGAATGATCCTTGACCTGCGAGTTCAACGCTCGTGTATTGAGGATAAGGTCTCAACAGTTGCCCCACGGTTGTAGTTGCGGCCGTCAGCGCCAGCGCCTGCCCGTCGACAAAGAACGGATTCGGTGTCGCGCCTAACAGCGTCACAGCAGACCTGCCCCCCACCGCAAATTCAGTTGCAGCTTTTGAAAGCAGGGCATCCGCGATCTGATTGACCTGCTGTGAATACTGGGCTAGATGAGTTCCCCTTGATCCCACATAGGCTGCCACGAATGAGAACTCTGCCGGCAATTGCTGTTCCAGGCTTAGATTCCATTGCTGAACATAACCGTGTGGGTGGTTGTTGCGGTCAACCTCTGTAATCGATTGCACCACATGAGTCAGAAACTGCTGTGTGCCCTCAATTCCCAGACTTCTACCGGGGGGCGGGAAGATGCCACCTGGAAAGGGAAGGGACATGGTGTTATAGGGGTGGATTCCATCCACTGTTCCCGTGTAGGTTGTACTTGCCGCATTCACCATATCGTTATTCGGATTTAAGGCGTACGCCACATAGTCAGGGATCCAGAAGATTCCATACCCGCTGCGTAGGACCGTTGTGGGCGACAGGCTGTAGGCGATGCCGACCCGTGGCGCCAGATTGTTTTTGGCGAGCGGCAGATTGTTTCGCTCACCGGGCGAGATCAGAAACACGTCACCCATCACAGGGGACGATCCCGCAGATGAGAACTGATTAATATAGCTGGTTGCATGAGGGTCGAAATAGGAAAGGCGATTAAATCTTTCGGACCATGGCCCCTGCAGTTCGTAGCGGAGGCCAAGATTCATTGAAAGCCGGTCGGCAATACGCCAGGTATCGTTGAAGTAGAACGCACGATATACTTGCTTCCCGGCGGTGAATGCCGGATCCACTGCCTGAGCTGAGAAGTGGTTGTTGATATTGCTGAAATTGTCGGCGTAGCCCAATAGAAAGTCGGCCAGGGGCTCACCCGTGAAACAAGGCTCGCCCACTCCGCAAAAGTCGAAGGCTCCGCTGGCGACATTCGTCTGTGCCGCATCGTCGTAGCTCACTTCGAGCTGAAAGCCGGAGTGATAGAGATGACGGCCGCGCACCAGCGTCAAGCTCGGGGACAGATTGTATTGTGTGTCGCGGTCCCTGATAAAGCTTTGTCCCTGAGTGCACATGATGTTGTCGGCGAAACTGGCGACGCACGGCGTTGGGGGCGTGCGCATGGATGAGGGGATCGCCGCATTGTAGGCAGCCGGCCATCCGATCAAAGTCAGATCGAAGTTCGCATTCTTCGGAGTGCGAAGATATGAGAAATAGCTAAGGCCGGCATTCATATCGAAGATGGTCATGGAGCTGATGCTGTAGTTGTATCCGGCTGCCAATGCCTTGGTTGCGTAATTCTCCAGGCATCGATCCTCGCAAAGTCCGTTTTGCAGGGGATCGATGGGCAGATCGAGCACATTCCAATAGCTGAAACGGGCAAAGAGCTTCTGCCGCTGGGTGATTTCCTGATCAACCCGTCCCACCACCTGGTTCTGATCTCCACCAGTATTCGCAACGGTATTGAAGTTGTTGAAGGTCCCGGAAGGCGCGACCGTTCCGGGAGCGTTGGGCAACGGCCAAAGATAGAGAAGCGCTTTAGACGTAGGATTGATGCGGCTCGGCGGAATCAGATTGTCTTGAAATGGCGACGGCATCGCGGTGCCTGCCGGACAGGCGCCCTGGGCATTCAGTGCGCTCCCGGCGCATGGGTCGCTAATTGGATTGCTAAGCGCGGAAAAGTCCCCTTGGCGCTCGGCTTCAGTTGGGACCGTCGCGGTAAATGGGCTCCCAGTGCGGAGGCGGAATCCTTCCCAATTCGCGAACCAGAAAGTTCGGTTGTTCCGGCAGCAGTAACGAAGGTTCAGAGGGCCTCCTGCTTCGGCTCCAAACTGGTTCTGGACCCATGGAGGGCGCGGTTTGCCCACTGCATTCAGAAAGAAATCATTCGCATTGAACACGCGATTCCGCAGATACTCGTAGACCTCGCCGCGAATAAACTGCGTTCCGCCCTTCGTGCTCAGGTTAGTAACTCCTCCTGCGAATCGGCCCCACTCCGCGGGCAGATTGCCGGTGTGAACTTTGAACTCCTGAATAGAATCCTGGATGGGAATCAATATGGGTAGATTGATATAGGTGATGTTAAGGGGCTGGCCGTCCAGATATTCGACGCTTTGGTTGCCGAAAGCCCCGCTCACCTGGTAATTTCCCCAACCAAACGGGTTCACACCCACGGGCGTTCCCATGGCGCTGCCCTGCGGAATGACAGAAGGGGCGAGAGCAATCAAATTGAATACGTTTCGCCCGTTAAGTGGCAACTCGTTCGCCTCGCGGCGCTCCACCACAGTGCCCAGGCTGGAGGACGGCATATCGAGTTGCGATGCGCCTCCTTCCACCGTCACGCTTTCCGATACGGACCCAAGCTTCATTTCAAAATTTACTTCAAGAGCGTCCTGCACATGGAGGACGATGCCGGATTCAATGACTGCGATGAATCCAAGCTTCTCAACTACGATACGGTATCTTCCGGGAGGTAGGTCGGAGACATAGTAGATGCCGGATTCATTTGTGAGGCCATGATAGTGAATCCCAGTGCTGGCATTGATCGCATCTACGGTGGCCGCGGTCACAACCATCCGGTGCGGATCGGTGATTCTTCCGGTGAGGGATGCGGTCGTCGATTGTCCCCGCATCGTTACCGGCAGGAGCACGAGGACTAGCAGAGCGATCCGCGCTTTGCGCATCGGCACTTTGGCCTGCTGTGAGGCACATTCGTGCACTACCCTCTCCCGAAGGCCTAAGAAAGGCCCAAACTCGTCGTGAGCCGGGGCTTTGGAGAAAAACCAATCACTCCAATTCGGCATGCACCAACATATATACGTCGTCGCCGACCAATTTGTACCACAATAGACCAATTATTTTTTAGGGCGCCTATCTCAGCGCAAAATGTCTGGCGAGTCTTGGTTGCGCTGGGGTATAGTGCGTGAGCGTGAGGTTGTGCCAGTGGCCACTGATGCAGAGGCGGTAAGAGGAATTGCCCTGACCGCAAAACTCGACCTCGCTCCGGCGCAAAGAACAGAAGAAGCGCTGATGCAGGATACACTGCAACGTACTTTGGGAGACAGCCCGCGGACCCTTGAAGCTCCCGATCTGAGCGATGAAAGGCTCATGGCTCGCTTACAGTCTGAAGATCCGGATGCCCTGGACGTGCTCTTCAGCCGCCATTCCCGGCTGGTCTTCAGCATTGCATTCCGTATCCTGCACGACGCCGGCGAGGCAGAGGAAGTCGTCCAAGACTCCTTCCTGTATGTTTATCGAAAGGCCCTGTCTTTCGAGCCATCCAAGGGGAGCGCGAAGGTGTGGATTATTCAGGTTGCCTATAGCCGGGCCCGGGACCGGAAGGCGCGATTGTTGCGCAGAGGCTTCTATCTCCGCACCGACATTGAGTCTGTTGGTTTGAGTGATACATTGGTAGGGCAGCCAGATATCGAGCGCGAAATTGACGCAAAGATCGAATTTGATCGATTGCAATGCGCATTCGAAGATCTAACTGAAATCCAGCGTGAAACGTTGAAATTGTTTTATTTTGAAGACCTCGGACTGAGAGAAATCAGTGAGCGGCTTCAAGAACCCCTCGGTAATGTGCGGCACCATTTTTACCGGGGTCTGGAACGGCTGCGCACCAGTGCTGTGGTTGAAAGGCTACGGAATCATTGCCATGCAAAGGACTGAAAGATCCGACGATCACGAAAGATTCAGAGAGCTTTGCGCTCTGGCACAGGCCAACTCGATCAGCATTGGGGAGAGGCTGGACCTCGAGCGGCATTTGAAGATTTGTGGTGCCTGCCGGATAATCTACGGCCAATATTCCGCGATCAGCGAACGAGGTATGGGCTTCCTGTCGGGAGGCGATGCGCTGGCAGAGGAAGCAATGAGATGGGACAACCGCGAGGCGAGAGAGAAGCTGTTCTCTTCGATCCGCGGCCAGAGACCGCAAAAGGTCGTGTCCATCATGGCCAGTTCGCCGCGCCGTTCATGGGGTTTCGTGCCCTCGATCACAAATGAGGAATTGGCTTTTGCGGCTCTGGCAGCGTGTGCGGTCATCGCCGTGGCATTGGGCGCCTATCACATAGGGGAACAGAAGAGTGTCGTTTCGCCCGCTCAGTCTGCAGTTGTGCGGATGAGTCAGTATCCGACGGCGCCGGAAAAGCGGGCTTCTGTCGATCAATCAGCTGCACAGGCTGCACAGATTTCAAATCTGGAGAGGCAGATCTCCAGCAAGGAACAGGAGATTGCCCAGTTGCGTGCGGCGTCGATTATTGCCGAAGAGCGCATCAACGAACTTGGATCTGCGAATGACACAAAAGAGACCGATCTTCAACTGTTGGCAGAAGAGCGTGACCAACTGACAGGTAAGCTCGCGGAGAATGAAAAGGTTTACGAAGCGCTGCAAGCGGATTACTCGAGTCTTCGTGCCGAGCAGACCCGCAATCTTCTACATGCGGCATCGCTGGAATCGGAACTGACGAGTCTGACAGCGGCGAACCAGGAGCAAGAACGCCGCATCAAGGACGACGAGCAATATTTGACGTCCGATCGCGATATTCGCGAACTGATAGGTGCGCGAAAGCTCTACATCGCCGATGTCTTCGATGTGGATAGCGGCAGCCGCACGCGCAAGCCCTTTGGCCGGGTGTTTTACACAGAGAACAAGTCGCTGGTGTTTTATGCATTTGACCTCGACCATCAGTCAGGGGTCAAGAACGCGAGCGTGTTCCAGGTGTGGGGGCAGCGAGATTCAGAACCGAACGGCGCGCCGCATCCCATGAATCTTGGGATTCTGTATATGGATAATGAGACGAACCGTCGATGGGTGCTTCGTTCAGATGATCCAAAGCAGTTGGCCGAAATCGATGCTGTCTTTGTGACCGTTGAGCCGCATGGTGGCAGCCAAAAACCGACAGGTAAGCCGCTGCTTTACGCGCTGCTCAGAAAAGAAGCGAACCATCCCTAGTAAGCTTCATTTCCAGCCACGATTGGGAATGATGCCGAGGCCTTCTTTGATGGTATAAAGCTGATCGGCCTTGAGGGCAGTGAAGGTCTGATGCTGTCCACTGGGCCAGCGCACAGTGACATCGGCGACTAGAGCGCCGCCCAATCCGAAATGAAGGCGGAAGTCATTGCAGGAGAGAAAGCTCGACTGGCTTAGTTGTTCCTTTGTCAGCTTCATCCCATTGGCTGTTATTTCGATACGCGCGCCGATTGCGCTGCGATTAGAAACCGTGCCTTCGGGCCGGATTTTGATCCAATGATTTTTCTCGGAGACGTCGTTGCGGAAGAGCGAAGGTGGTTCGCCCAGATTCACGACCAGCATATCGATGTCGCCATCATTATCGAAATCACCGTAGGCAATGCCTCTGCTTGAATGAGGCGTGAGGATCGCCGTACCTGCCTCATCAAACAGTTCCTCAAAATGCCCGTGCCCCAGGTTACGGTAAAGCAGCAGCGGGCTCTTGTAGGGAGAATCCGGAAACCTGGATTCGAGTTCGGGATAAATGTGACCGGTGGCGACAGAAATATCCTGCCATCCATCGTTGTCGAAGTCCTCAAATCCGGTACCCCAGCAGACAAATCGATTGTCGACTGCCAGGCCGGTCGCGCGCGTAGCGTCTTCAAAGACGGCTTTGCCCACATTTCGATAGAGCACGGGAAGATCCCCGGCGAAGTTTGTCTTGAAAATATCCAGGTGGCCATCGCCGTCATAGTCGCCGATGGCTATCCCCATGCCTGCCTGTTCCTGGCCATCCTCGCTATAGGCGACGCCCCTCACTCCACCCTCTTCTCTAAAAGTGCCGTCGTGGTTGTTCATGAAGAGAAGACTCGGACTCGAGTCGCACGCGACGTAGATGTCGGGCCATCCATCATCGTCAAAATCGGCTGCAATTACAGTAAGGCCATAGTTGCTTCGTGCTGTAGAGATCCCTGCTGCCTCGCTCACATCGCGGAACGTGCCATTGCCGTTATTGCGATAGAGACTGTGCTTTCCGAAGGGAAGTCCCCGTGGTCCGCAATTGACGGGTGTGTTTAGAAAATAGCAGTAGGACTTTTCCCCTGGTCGAGGAGTCCTCGTGGAGTCAAAGACCACGTAATTCGATACAAAAAGGTCCAGATGTCCATCGTGGTCATAATCGAGGAATGCGCATCCGGCCCCATAGCGGGTCGTGGAGTCCAGCAATCCGGCCTCGCGGGTTACATCAGTGAAAGTCCCGTTCCCGTTGTTCCGATACAGGACGTTTTGTCCCCAATAGGTCAGGAAAAGATCGTCGAAGCCGTCGTTATTGTAATCTCCAACGCATACACCACAGGCCCATCCCGTCTTTGTGAGGCCGGCCTCTATGGTGACATCTCGAAACGTACCGTCCCGGTTGTTATGGTAAAGGCGGTTTGTGATGCCTGCATCCGGACCTGTGAAATTGCTTCCGCCGAGCATTAGTATGTCGATCCATCCGTCGTTGTCGTAATCAATAAAGGCGCATCCGCACCCGATCGATTCGAGGATGTAGTTCTTGGGGTTAGGAGAGCCGTACAGCACCGGGTGATCGATTCGCGCTCTTTGGGCTACCTCGACAAAATGAGCGCCGTAGGGCAAGCCGGACCTCTTGCCGCGCGGTTGAACTGCAACCTTGTGTGGAACAACGCCTTGCGAGAATGCCGCAGCAGCCGCGGCGCTGAACGTGCTCAACACAAACGCTCGCCGTGACTGTTTCATCCCTTCCCCCAGAGTGGAGCATCATAGTACATTGCGTCGAAAGGTATCATACGCCACGGTATGAGGTTGATCGCACGGCCGGCGCGTGCACATCCGTGCGGGTTGACAAGGATCAGCCGGCAGAGCAATCTTAGTTCTCTTTGACTCGTATTCTATGCGGAAGCACATAATCGATCTCAAGGGGTGTGGCACGATGAGCGAGGTGAGATCTGTTGCAAGGAACCGATCCGCACCGCGGTTGCTCCTGGATCACTTCCGAAAGCCCTGGGGCATTCCAGCTCTCGCATTGGTCACGGTATGCCTGCAGGCGCAGCAGGTTCCAGAGCTTCAATCTGCGCGCCAGGCGATGGAGGCAAAACAATACGCTGCAGCCGAACAGGACTACCGAAAAGCTCTCGCTCAAACGCCGTCCTCCGCGGAGATAATGACCGATCTTGGCGTCAGCCTGCAGATGCAGGGACGCTCGGCGGACGCCATACACTACTACTCCCTGGCCCTGAAGCAACGATATGTGCCGGAGACCTATGCCTTGCTGGCCCAGGAGAGGTGCCGCATGGGGGAACTGGACAGTCTCAGGCCCATGCTTGCAAAAATCTATCGCGAGGAGAGAAAGAACCTTCGAGTCATCTCCGCGGTTGCGCCTTGTTATCTTGACAGTGACGAGCCGATCGAGTCGGTGACAATCTATCAATCGCTTCTGAACAGCAACATCTATCCACAAGATCTTGCGCTTGTGCAGTTGGCCAAGTCTTATATGCGCAGCGGACAGGTTTTTGCCACCCGGCTAAGTAAGGCGCACGGTTCTGAACCGTTTTTGGCGGCCCTTAGGCAGGCTTCCAGCGCCGGGAGTGCGGGAGCGCGCAGCGCCTTTCCCGAGGCAGCGCGCATTTCTCCTTACTTCCGGCCGGAGCTCGATTGGCAGGGAGCCCTGGGTCTGTGGCGACAGCATCCGCAGGACACTGCACTTCTTTATCTCCTCTCAGTGCTGAGCGGGGAAGAGGGGATGCGGCAGATCCAGATATGCGGGGAACAGTTTCCCGCATCGCCCCATCTTGAACAGTTCTATGCGGATGTGCTGGCGGACCAGGGACACGGGGACGAAGCGATTGCACAGTACGAGCAGCTTGTGCGTGAACACCCCGATCTGTCGGAACTACATTACAGCCTGGGTCTGCTGCGCGAGAAGAGAGAAGAATGGCCAGCGGCGGCCGAAGCATTCCGTCAGCAACTGGCGGCATATCCCAACGATGAGCGACCCGCGGCCCATCTCAGCAGATGCATGCTTGAAATGGAGCAGTATGCTGCATTGCGCGACTTCCTCCGGCCTAGAATGCGGGCGGAACATCCGCCTCAGTGGGCGAGTTTGAATCTTGCGGAAGCAGAAGAAAAGCTGGGCGACCCCGGTGCGGCAATCAAAATCCTGGTGGCGGCCGAACAGGACCCGAGTGCCGATAAGCTTGTGCACTACCGCTTGATGCATCTATATTCGCTCTCCGGGCGCCCTGAAGAAGCTAAGCGAGAGTATGCACTGTTTCAGGCCGCATCCCGAAAATAAAACCTGTTTTGGCGTCCTAGCCTGGTACAAATGACGCGGTTGTCTCGTAATACTCTGCGTGAAGTCCATCTTCACGTTCGATGATTTCTTGGAGGCACCATGTCAAAACCGAGAAGCGCAGTATCGGGCCGCGCCATCGTGTGCGGCTTTTTCAGCGTCATTCTCTTCTTGTCGTGCTCTCTTGCACTGAAAGCACAATCGACCTATGGAACCCTGACTGGAACGGTTACCGACATGTCCGGGGCGGCGGTTCCTGGAGCAACCGTTACCCTAATCAACAAGGCCACAGCTGAAAAGCAGGCACAGGATACAGGCGACACTGGGCTCTATTCATTCGTGAACCTCAATCCCGGCGAGTATCGTCTGGTGGCTGAAAAGACCGGGTTCAAGCAAGTCAACCGCGAGAACCTTGTCATTCTGGTTCAGCAGACAGCCCGGGTCGACATCACGCTTCCCATTGGTCAAGCCACCGAGACCGTCACAGTCACATCGGATGTCCCACTATTGCAGTCAGAGACCTCTTCTCTGGGACAGGTGGTAGAAGAACGCAATGCTGATGAACTCCCATTGAATGGTCGCAATGTCTTTAG
>Ga0182030_10010246_pt1 | contig 19077 bp, 3 predicted proteins | sample 812S3MmetaG_FD_121299 | JGI IMG/M metagenome (GOLD analysis project Ga0182030, IMG submission 121299) | Permafrost microbial communities from Stordalen Mire, Sweden - 812S3M metaG (Illumina Assembly) | ecosystem: Environmental > Terrestrial > Soil > Wetlands > Permafrost | place: Sweden... | reverse complement strand
GGTCGCAGAGTATTACCACGACGGTCAGGGACTCACGAACCGCGAGTGGAGCGCTTATGAAGGCTTCGTTTCCTCCGCGCAGCAGGCCCTCGCAGCCGGAAACCCTCAGCCGCTGGCACTGGCGAATGCTCAGTTCACGCCGCTCAATATGAGCAGGAACTACAGTTTCGTGCGCGTTCTGTGGCCGATTCGGTTGAATCGCCTGGAACTGGAGACGATCGCCATCACCTCCCTGCGTGATGGATCCTCCGTGATTCAGCCGACGCTGACCAAACGCCTCGGATCGAACGTGCACGTGTACGTGCTCTATAGCCGCTTTTTCGGCGGCAGCATGACCGAATTTGGAAACGTTCAGATCAAAAGCAGCACAGATATAGGAATTCGATACAACTTTTCCCTGGAAGGAAGGACGGCGAACAGCAAGTGATGCAACATAAGCGTAAGACGGAACCCATCGCAATCATCGGCATCGGCTGCCGGTTTGCCGATGCAGCGGACCCTGAATCATTCTTCGAGTTACTGATGAATGGCATCGACGCCACCCGCGAGGTGCCGGAGAATCGCTGGAGTCTTCGGTCCTTTTACAGTGCGGACCGGCGCATTCCGGGCAAGCTCTCGACGGCGCGCGGCGGTTTTCTGCCGCAGATCGATGGCTTCGACGCGCAGTTTTTCGGCATCTCCCCTCGCGAAGCGGCCTACATGGACCCGCAGCAGCGTCTGATGCTCGAGGTCTCCTGGGAGGCGATGGAAGACGCGGGACTTGTGCCGGAACAGCTGGCGGGCGCGGACGTCGGCGTGTTTGCCGGCGCCTTCACGCTGGATTACAAAGCCATTCAGCTGGGACGTCTGAACCGCCATCTCATCGACGCACATACGGCCACCGGCGCCATGATGACAATGATTTCCAACCGCATCTCGTATGTGTTCGATTTCCGCGGACCGAGTATGTCGATCGATACGGCCTGTTCCTCGTCCCTCGTGGCGGTGCATCTGGCGTGTCAGAGTCTGCGCAGCGGCGAATGTTCGGTCGCACTTGCCGGCGGTGTCAACGTTATGGTGACGCCTGATTACACAATCGCGGAATCGAAAGGCGGCTTCCTCGCTCCCGACGGCCGAAGCAAGCCCTTCAGCGCTTCGGCAAACGGATATGGCCGGGCCGAGGGCGCTGGCGTGGTCGTACTGAAGCCGCTCGCCGCCGCGCAGGCCGATGATGATTCTGTCTATGCCGTGATTCGGGGCAGTGCGGTCAATCAGGACGGTCATACGAACGGCATCACAGTTCCGAGCGGCCTGGCGCAGCAACGGCTCATTGAAGAAGCCTGCCGGCGATCCGGCGTCACCGCCGGACAGATTCAGTACGTTGAGGCGCACGGTACCGGCACTCCCGTCGGCGACCCGATCGAAGTCAACGCACTCGCCGCGGCGCTCGGAAAAGGGCGGCGGAGGGGCGATCGCTGCATCATAGGATCGATCAAAGGCAATATCGGCCATGCGGAGGCGGCCGCCGGCGTGGCCGGTCTGATAAAGACGGCTCTGTGCCTCAAGCACCGCCGGATCCCGCCGAATCTGCATTTCGATCATCCGAATCCGGCAATTCCATTCGCGCAGCTTCCGCTCCGGGTGCCGAAAAATCCCGAACCGTGGCCCGAGGGCCGTGCGCAGGCGTTGGCGGGCGTAAATTCGTTTGGCTTCGGAGGCACCAACGCTCACGTGATCGTGGAGGGAGTTTCGACCGATACTCCTGACGCCGGCCCTGAACGCGCTGATACGCCGTTGGTGTTTCCCCTGTCGGCGCGAAGCAGGCAGGCGCTCGAAGCGGTCGCCGGCTTACTGCGGGACTTCGCGTCGAATGCGAACGAACACGGCGTGCGCTTCGCGGACATGTTCTACAGCGCGGCGTTTCGCCGCAGCCATCATGATCATCGTCTGGCCGTGGCTGCAGCATCGAATCAGGAGCTGGCGGCGGCGCTCGACGGTTATTTGCGAGGTGAATCGCTCAGTTCCTGCGCCGCCGGAACAGTCCCCGCAGAGCGGCCGCGGCTGGTCTTCGTCTGCACTGGCATGGGACCGCAATGGTGGGCGATGGGCAGACAGCTCTTTGCCAGTGAACCCGTCTTTCGCGAAACGATTCTGCAATGCGACGAGTACTTCCGGAAGGAGGCTGTCTGGTCACTGACGAACGAGATGATGGCCGGCGAATCACAATCCCGCATGGCCGAAACACAGATAGCCCAGACGGCGAACTTTGCGATCCAGACGGCACTCGCGGCTCTGTGGAAGTCGTGGGGAATCGAACCGGACGCGGTCGTGGGGCACAGCGTCGGCGAAGTCAGCGCGGCTTACATATCCGGCGCGCTGAGCCTGCGGGATGCCATTCGCGTAAGCTTCCATCGCAGCCGGCTGCAGCAGACGACTGCGGGCGCCGGGGCCATGATGGCGGTCGGACTGCCTGAAGGGCAAGCTCGCGCGTGGATAAATCCGTTCGAGGGCCGGCTCTCGATCGCGGCGGTGAACAGTCCATCGTCCACAACCGTATCCGGAGATCCGGGCGCCATGGAACGCCTCGCGACGCGCCTCTCGGAAGTCGGCATATTCCATCGCGCGCTGCGCGTCGATGTGGCATACCACAGCGCACAAATGGATCCGCTTCGCAAGGAACTGCTCGATGTCCTCGCGGGTCTGTCCCCCAGAGATGCGACGGTGCCTCTGTATTCGACGGTCACCGGGGGCCGGGTAGCGGGCCGCGAGTTCGATGCCGGTTACTGGTGGCGGAACGTTCGCGAACCGGTCGAATTCTGTCGCGCGGTTGACAGCCTGGCGACCGATGGCTACAACTGTTTTCTCGAAGTGGGACCGCATCCGGTACTGGCTTCCTCGATCAGTGAGTGCCTGTCTGCAACGGCATCCAGTGCAAGCGTTCTTTGCTCCCTGAGACGCGGGGCGAACGAGCGGTCCACCATGCTCAGCGCACTCGGTTCGCTCTACTGCACAGGGATGCCGGTACGCTGGGAGGCCTTCCGCGACCCGTCGGCGCGCTTCGTCAGATTACCTGGCTACAAGTGGCAGCGCGAACGCTGCTGGTCCGAATCTCCGGAGTCGGTCGAAGATCGCATCGGTCAGCCGAAGCATCCGCTGCTTGGTTTCCGCGTCAGCGCGGCCCGGCCCACCTGGGAATGCGAGATGAATCCCGGAGTGCTGCCCTGGCTGCCCGATCACGCCGTCCGGGGCGCCGTCGTGTTCCCCGGCGCCGGATATGTGGAGATGGCCATGGCCGCCGGTCAGGAAGTCTTCGGACAGGCGATCTGCGCCATCGAAGATATTCGCTTCGAGCGCGCGCTCTTTGTCAAAGACGATGAATACGCGAAGGCGCAGATTTCGGTTGATCCCGAAACCGCGGCATTCGTTGTTCACAGCGGTACAAATCCGGCGTGGGTGCGGAACGTAAGCGGCCGGCTGGCTCATGCCTCTGCGCGGGCCGCGGGGAAGATCGAGTTGTCAGAGATCGAGTCGCGTTGCACCACCCGGATGACAGCCGGGGAGTGCTACACGCAGTTTGAGCGGCAGGGCTTCCATTACGGACCGGCTTTCCGCAAGATAGCGCGAATCGCCACTGGTGACGCAGAGGCCCTGGCGTGGTTCGACAACCTCGACGCTGATGACGCCGGGTATCAGCTTCATCCGACTGTTCTGGACGCATGCTTTCAGGTGCTGGTGGCCACGGATCCTTTCCGCGATCCCTCGAGCGGCGAATCGAAAACGTATCTGCCGACAGGAATCGATCGAATCGTTCTGCGCAGACAACCCTCGGGTCGGATGATGGCATGGGCGCATCTGGACCAAAAAGATCCGTCCGGCGCTAAAGGGAGCATTTTCCTTTGCGATCCCACGGGGGAGGTAGCCGTTGTCATCGAAGGCTTCGAGGTGAAGGCGCTGGACCGCGCAGAAGGCGCGACAACGCAGGAGCACCTGCAGCGCTCCTTCTACGGCATGCGATGGATTCCAATCGAGGCCAAACCCGCTCATGCGCCGCATCCGGAGCGCGAGCGCTGGCTGGTCTTCGGCGATCAAAACGGATTCACCGCAGAACTCGTTCATCAGCTCGAAAACGCGGGTATTGAGGCAGAAGTAGTCAGACCGGGTCCGGAATATGGGTTCTCAGACCATGGCTGGACGATCGATCCGAACGTGCCGGAGCACTTCACCCGGCTGTTTGCGGATCTCGAACGGACGTCACCGCGACCCGTGACCCGGGTGATTCACTGCTGGAGTCTTGACGCGGGCGTGGATGACCTCGAGCGAGCAGAGAGCGTCGGATGCGTCAGCTTACTCCACTTATTCCAGGCGGCGGCAATGAGCACCTGTCCTCCCCGCGTCTGGATCGTGACGCGCGGTGCTCAGTCACTCCGCCCCTCGGATTCGGTCGCGGTGGCGCAATCCGCGGTCTGGGGACTAGGGCGCGTAGCAGGGCATCAGGAGCACTTGTCCCTTTGGGGCGGATTGATTGATCTGGATCCCGCCACGTCCTCCAACGAAGTCGACCGCCTGTGCGCCTTTGTGCTGGCGGAGCCCCAGGAGGATCAAATTGCGTTCCGCGGCGATCAATGTTATGCCGTCCGTCTCGATCGTTCTACGGATTCCGGCCGGGCTCTGCCCGTGCATCTGCGCCCGGATGCCGCTTACATTCTGACCGGCGGATTTGGCGCGCTCGGCGTGCTCACCGCCCACTGGATGGTGAAGCAGGGGGCGCGAAGACTGATACTGCTGGGCAGGTCAGGCGTTCCTGAGCGCGCGCGCTGGAATGATCCCGGCCTCGATTCCGCTGTGCGGCGCCGCATCGCCGTTGTTCGTGAACTCGAAGCCGCGGGCGCGGCGATCATGACTGAAGCTGTCGATGTCGCAGATGATAAGCAGCTCAGGGATTTCATTCAGAGATATTCGTCGAGCGGATATTCGCCGATCCGCGGCGTGATTCACTCCGCAGGACTGGTGGATGATCGCCTGATGCTTCAGATGGACAGCGAATCGTTCCGGCGTGTCATGCGGCCTAAGGTCCGTGGTGCGCTGAATCTGCACAACGCGCTTGCTGGCACAACGCTCGATTTCTTCGTCCTGTATTCCTCGATCGGCTCGATTGTCGCTGCTACCGGTCAGGCGAACTACGCTTCCGCCAATGCGTTCCTCGATGCGCTCGCTCATCACCGGCGCAGTCTGGGGTTGCCTGCCCTCAGTATCAACTGGGGTCCATGGGCGACAGGAATGGTCGCGCACCTGAACCTCGCTGAACATTACACCGAGCGCGGCATGGACGTGATCACACCTGAGCAGGGCATGTGTTTTCTCGGGCATCTGCTCGCGCAGGACAGCGCTCAGATCGCGGTGCTCTCCGCTGACTGGCGCAGGCTCTTCGGATTTCAGGCAAAGGTGCCGCCGATGCTCGCGCATCTCGCAGATCATTCCGAGTCGGCGGATGCGCAGGATGCGCAGGACGATCAGGCCGTGTTTCTCGAAAGGCTGCTCGTCGCCGAGCCGGCGGATCAGGCCGGTCTCCTTGAGGAGCATGTGCAGTCGCTTACTGCGCGCGTGCTCCGCATGGATCGCGCAAAGGTCGAAGTCACAGAGTCGCTCAGCATGCTCGGACTCGATTCCATGATGGCCATGGAGCTGAAGGGCCGGCTCGAACTGAACCTGCGGGTTCCCGTGTCCGTGCTGGATCTGCTGAAAGGCGTCGGCATCGCGGATTTGTCGAAGGCTCTCCTCGAAAAGGTTCGCGAGCAGCATTCGGAGATTCTGCAAATGCTGGCCGCCGCATAAGATCATCCGCTTATTTTCTGGAGAAAAACCTATGAGTTCTATCCCTCTCACTGAAAGTGTGTCCGCTGAAAACAGCCGCCAGTTGATGGTCAGTCGGCTGTTATCGAAAAATCAGGTCTCGCGCATACAGCCGAGGGCGCATGCGGGCGGGCGTGCACCACTCTCGTATGCACAACAAAGACTGTGGTTTCTCCAGCAACTCGATCCCGCGAGCGCGCAATACAATCTGCCGGCCGCGGTACGCATTGACGGGCCGCTCGACGTCGCGGCTCTCGAAGAATCGTTTTCGGAGATTCTGCGCCGGCACGAGTCATTGCGCACGGTGTTTCCCATAGTCGACGGCGAACCCATGCAGCTTGTGATGCCAAATTCGGCATTCCAACTGCCGATTACCGGGATCCTGAGCGAAGCAGAAGCCCTCCTCCGAATTCAGGAAAGTGGAGCGGAGGTTTTCGATCTGGAATCCGGTCCTCTGTTTCGCGCGGAAATCCTGCGCCTGCATGCGACCCGGCACATACTGCTGCTCAACGCTCACCATACGGTTTCTGACAGCTGGTCCGCGGGAATTCTCGTGCGCGAAATCGTCACGTTGTATGAAGCCTTCCTCAGGGGTCTCCGTCCCTCGCTGCCGGTATTGCCACTGCGCTATTCCGATTACGCCGCCTGGCAGCGGGACCCGGAACGCGAGAGCGTAATCCGCACGCATCTGGAGTACTGGCAGAAGCGGCTTTCCGGCGAGCTGCCCGTTCTCGAACTGCGGTCTGATCATCCGCGCTCGTCCGCGTCATCAACCCGCGGTGCGCTGCGAAAGCGCGCCCTGCCCGCGGCGCTGGCGCGCGAACTGCGTCTGCTGAGTCGCCGCGAAGATGCCACCTTGTTCATGACGCTGCTCAGCGGGTTCAAGGTCCTCCTTGCGAGATACACGAATCAGGACGACATCATCGTCGGTTCGCCTGTGGCCGGCCGGCAGCGTCCCGAGACACACGGCGTGATTGGCTGCTTCGTGAACACGCTGCCCCTGCGTACCAGTTGCGCGGGCGATCCCTCTTTCACCGATCTCCTGCGGCGCGTGCGCCAAACCTGTCTCGAAGCCTACGCGCATGAGGAAGCGCCGTTTGAGCGGGTAATCCGCGCCGTTCAGCCGGAACGCGATCTCAGCCGGACGCCGCTCTTTCAGGTTGCCTTCGGCCTCCGCCAGGATCCGGTACGCGAATACGCGCTTGGAGCTACGCGATTCGAAATGCTCGAGGCCCACAGCGGAATGACGAAGTTCGACCTGATGCTGGAGGTCATCGAATCGCGTGAAGATCTGACTGTCGCGATCGAATACAGTTCCGACCTGTTCGAAACGGCCTCCATCGACCGGATGCTGGGTCACTATGAAACGCTTCTTACCGCTGCCGTGTCGGCGCCCGGCACGCCCATCGGTCTGCTGCCGCTTTTGACCGCCGATGAAGAGGCGGAGATTCGCGCATGGAATGCTACGGAGCGGGCCTATCCGCTCGAATGCTGCCTGCACGAGTTCATCGAACGGCAGGCGGACCGCACGCCCGATGCCAAGGCGATCGTCTTTGAGAGCGAAGCGCTGACGTATCGGGAACTGGAAAAGAGAGCGAACCAGCTGGCGCACCTGCTGCGGGCGCGCGGGGCCGGGCCGAACACGCTCGTCGGAATCGCGATGGAACGGTCGGTCGAGCTGGTGGTGGCTCTGCTTGCCGTTCTCAAGTCGGGCGCAGCTTATGTGCCGATCGATCCCGAGTATCCCGCCGACAGGATCGCGCACATGCTCGAAGATGCGAATCCCCCGGTGTTGCTGACACAACAGCGGCTCAGCCCGATGTTTAACTCCTATGGCGAGAAAGTCATCGCAGTGGATACTCCCGGAACGTTCTATCAGTTTCCGGAGGAACGTCCGCTTCCGGTCGCCGCGCCGGATAATTACGCCTACGTCATTTTTACCTCCGGTTCCACCGGCCGGCCGAAAGGCGCGATCAACACGCATAGAGGAATCGTGAACCGGCTTTGCTGGATGCAGGAGGAATACGGGTTGAACGCGGGCGATCGGGTGCTGCAGAAAACGCCCTTCAGCTTCGACGTTTCCGTCTGGGAATTTTTTTGGCCCCTGATGACAGGCGCCACGCTGGTGGTGGCGCGGCCCGGCGGACATCGCGACGCCGCGTACCTCGCCCGCCTCATTGCGGATGAGCGGATCACGACCTTACATTTCGTGCCGTCGATGCTGCAGATCTTCCTCGAAGAACCGCTGATCGCAGACTGCAAGACACTGCGGCGCGTGATCTGCAGCGGTGAGGCGCTGCCAGTCGAACTCGAACGGCGTTTCTTCAGACAACTCGACGCGGAACTGCACAACCTCTACGGACCCACCGAAGCCGCGGTTGATGTCACGTCGTGGCGATGCCGTCCCGCTAGCTCCCTGGCTACCGTGCCGATCGGACGCCCCATTGCCAACACGCAGATTCATTTGCTCGATTCCAGGATGAATCCCGTGCCGGCCGGTGTTGCCGGAGAACTCTGCATAGGTGGACTCAACGTCGGCCTTGGTTATCTGAACCGAAGCGAACTGACCGCGGAGAAATTTGTGCCTGATCCTTTCCGCGATGCGCCGGGTGCGCACATGTACCGCACCGGGGATCTGGCCCGGTATATGGCGGACGGCGCGATCGAATACCTCGGCCGCCTGGATCATCAGGTAAAGATTCGCGGATTCCGCATTGAACTCGGCGAGATCGAAGCTGTCCTGAACCAGCACCCGGCGGTACGCGAGAGCGTGGTGGTCGCCGTGGAGCATGCAACCGGCGAGAAGCGCCTCGCGGCGTACCTGGTTCCGGCCGGTGACGAACCGGTGGACGTGGCGAAACTAAGCGCGCACCTTCGTGTCTCTTTGCCGGACTACATGGTCCCCGCTACTTTCAACGTGCTGCATCGCCTCCCGCTTTCCCCGAACGGAAAAGTGGATCGGCGTGCCCTGCCCGCACCGGAAATTACACCTTGCCTTGACGATTCCACGACGACTTTTGATCCTCCGCGTACGTTCACCGAAGAACTCCTCGCTCAGCTCTGGTGCGCCGCGCTGGGAGTGGATCGGGTGAGCCGCGGCGACGATTTCTTTCACCTCGGAGGCCACTCGCTGCTTGCCGCACAGCTGGCATCCCGCATCCGGACCACGATGAGAGTGGATTTGCCGGTGAGGCGCATCTTCGAGCACTCGACGCTGGCGGCCCTCGCCGCCAGTATTGACGGGGATATGCGGGAAGACCCGCATCCTGCGATTCCGCGCCGGGCGCCCGCGTCCGAATCGCAACTTTCGTTTGCGCAGCAGCGGTTATGGATACTCGACCAGCTCTCGCCGGGGGATGTGGTTTATCATCTGCCGCTGGCGGTGCGGATTGATGGCGCCCTCCATTACGAAGCGCTGGAAAAGGCCCTCGAATTCGTGGTGAGCCGCCACGAGTCGCTGCGCACTCATTTCATCGCGCGCGACGGCGTTCCGGTGCAGGTCATCGCGGCGGAGTCAGACGCACCAATCGACACCGTCGATCTTCAAAGCGTAATGATTCAGGACGCGCTCCTGGATCATGTCCGAACGCCGTTCGACCTCGGCAACGGTCCGCTGATCCGCGCGCGCCTGCTGCGCGTAAGCGAAATGGAACATGTGCTCTCGATCGTGATGCACCACATCGTGTCCGATGGCTGGTCAGTCGACGTCATGTTGCGCGAATTGACTGCTGCTTACGGCGCTTATGCATCCGGCCGGTTGCCGGACCTGAAGCCGTTGCCGATTCAGTACGCCGATTACGCGGCATGGCAGCGGGAACGCCTTGAGGGCTCGTCCTTCGGTTCGCAGATGAATTATTGGCGCAGACAGCTCGAAAATCTGCCGATGCTCAACCTTCCCTCTGATCGGCCGAGGCCGCGTGTGCAGAGATTCCGCGGTGCACGGCGCTCCGCCACCATTTCCCCGGCGATTGCGGAGCAGGTAACCCGCCTCGCGCGCCAACAGAACGCCACCACGTTCATGGTGCTGCTGGCTGGTTTTCAGGCGCTGCTGGCGCGTTACACCGCACAGAACGACATCGCCACGGGTACGCCCGTCGCGAACCGGAACCAGACAGAGACCGAGGGGCTGATCGGGTTTTTCGTGAACACGCTTGTGCTGCGGACCCGTCTCGATGGCGACCCGTCGTTCACCGACATCGTTTCGCGGGTACAGGAAGTGTGTCTTGGAGCATATACGAACCAGGATCTGCCGTTCGAGCGCATCGTCGAAGAACTGCGGCCGGAGCGCCACCTCGATGCAAATCCGCTGTTCCAGGTAATGTTCACAGTGCGCGAGACCGGGTCCACCGACCTGCGGATTCCGGACGCTGCCATAAAGGTGCTTGAGCCGCCCGAGGGAATCTCGAAGTTCGATCTGACTCTGGAGGTGGAACTGGGAAAAGCGGAGTTCCGCGCCGCAGTCGAGTATGACACCGCGCTGTTTGATGCGGCGACGATTGATTCCCTGATTCTGAACTTCGAAACACTGCTCGGCGCAGCGGCCGCCGACCCCGCGCGGCCCTTATCCGAACTGGCAGTGATCAACGATCCGGAACGGTGCCGGATGCTGACCGAATGGAACCTGACGAGAACGGACTATCCTCGTGAGGCTTCCATTCCGGGTCTTTTCCGCGAAATCACGCAACAGAATCCCGCCGCGACAGCGCTTGAGTTTGACGGTAGAGTCCTGACGTATCAGGAACTGGATCGACGATCCAGTCAGATTGCAAACGGCCTGCGCAGGCTGGGTGTAACGGAGCGATCCTTCGTCGGCCTGTCGATGCGTCGATCGGCTGCGATGGTCGCGGCAACGCTGGGCATCCTCAAGGCCGGATGTGCCTATGTGCCGCTTGATATCAGTTATCCGGCTGAGAGGCTGCGGCTCATGCTGAGCGAGTCCTCAGTCCAAGTGGTCCTGGCTGACGCAGAGGTTTCGTCGCTCCTGTCCGAGTGCGCGGACGGAAGACGAATCATCGCCCTCGGTGAGGACTGCGGGGAATTCGCCGGTGAGTCTGAAACTGCCGGTCATGCGGATATCGGGCCTGAACACACAGCGTACGTCATGTTCACATCCGGTTCGACCGGGCAACCCAAAGGCATTCTGGTGCCCCACAGAGCCATCGTGCGACTGGTACGAAACACTGACTATGTCGCGCTCGGAGCGGGGGACCGCATCGCGCAGGTCTCGAACATTTCTTTCGATGCGGCGACCTTCGAGATCTGGGGCGCTCTGTTAAACGGTGCTGCGCTCGTGGGCATCAGCAAGGAAACTGCGCTCGATCCCGCCGGTTTCGCGGACGCCCTGCGGGAAAAGGGCGTCACAACGATGTTCGTCACGACAGCGCTCTTCAACCTCATGGCCCGCGAGCTTCCCGACGGCTTTCGTTCGCTGAAGAACCTGTTGTTCGGAGGCGAGGCGGCTGACGCGGATGCGGTTCGCCGTGTGCTGCGCTGGGGAAAGCCAGCGCGTCTGATGAACGTTTACGGCCCGACGGAAACCACGACCTTTGCCTCATGGTTCCTTATAGAGGACCTCCCCGAGGATGCAACCAGTGTGCCGATCGGCAGACCCCTCGCGAACACGACCTTCTACGTCCTGGACGCGAACCGGCAGCCGGTACCCGTGGGGGTTCCAGGCGAACTCTATATCGGCGGCGACGGTGTCGCATCCGGATATCTGAACCGGCCGAAGCTCGAGGCCGGGAAGTTTGTGGCGGATTGGTTTTCTGCCTCGCCAGCGGCCCGGCTGTACCGTACCGGTGATCTGGTGCGCTATCGCCGCGATGGCGCTGTCGAATTTCTCGGCCGCATCGATGATCAGGTGAAGATTCGGGGATTTCGCATCGAACCCGGCGAGATCGACGCAGCTCTTACAAAGCATCCCGCCGTTCATCAGGCGATGACGATCGTTCGCGAGGATGCGCCCGGCGACAAACGGCTCGTTTCCTACTGTGTCGCCGCTGCAGGACATGCCATCGATCCGCGCGACCTGCGGTCTTTTCTCTCCGCGCAGCTGCCCGAATACATGCTGCCCGCGACGTTTGTGGAGATGGAGTTGTTTCCTGTCAATGTCAACGGCAAAGTCGATCGATCGCTCTTACCGGCTCCGGAATCCCGGCCCGCGGACGCCACCAGAGAGGTCGCCGCGCCACGCACCCCGACGGAACGCGGACTATGTGCGATCTGGGCGGATCTGCTGGGCAGCTCTCAAATTTCCATCGACGACAATTTTTTCGCCATCGGCGGTCACTCGCTGTTGGCAACCCAGGTCGTTTCGCGGATTCGCGACCTCTTCAGGATCGAGCTTCCGCTGCGAGCTCTGTTTGAGCACCAGACAATAGCGGATCTTGCTCTGCACCTCGGTTCCTGCGCTGCGATGGACGAGGGGCCGATTCCTCCGCGCAATGATCCGGGCGCTCCCGCCCCGCTTTCCTGGTCTCAACAGCGTGTGTGGTTCCTTGAGCAACTCATGCCCGGCACTGCTCTTTACAACGTTCCGGCCATGCTGCGCTTTAGAGGCCATCTGAACGTTCAGGCGCTGCAACAGGCGTTTTCCGCAGTCGTCAATCGCCATGACGTGCTGCGTGCGACGTTCGAGGTGCGCGAGGGCGTACCGGTACAGGTCTGCAGCGCAAGCGACGTGCTGCAGCTCTCCAATGCAGATCTCAGCGGCCTCGAAGAAGCGGAGCGGGAACGTGAGCTCGGTCGTCTCGCCCGGGAAGAAGCCCGGCGGCCATTCGACCTCGCAACCGGCCCCCTGATCCGCACTACTCTCGTTCGGCTCGGGGCGTCCGAGCATGTTTTGCTGCTCGTGATGCACCACATCGTCTGCGACGGCTGGTCCATCGGCGTAATGATCCGCGAGGCCGTCCGCATGTATCAGGATTACGCACGCGGCGCCGAGCCAAACCTGCCGGCGCTGCAGCTGCAATATGCGGACTACGCGGCGTGGCAGCGCGGTGCGCAGTCGAATCAAATTCGCGATTCGAAGCTCGCGTGGTGGGCCGCGAACCTGTCGGGCGAATTACCCGCCCTCGACCTTCCGACGGACCGGCCACGAAAGGCGGACGGCTCGATGCGCGGCGCGAAATATCGCAGCCTGCTCAACCCAGCGCTGCTCGGCAATCTGAAAACTCTGGCCGCGCAGCAGGACGCCACGCTTTTCATGGTGCTGCTCTCCGCCTTCAACGCGCTTCTTGCGCGTCTGACCGGCCAGAGGGACATTATCGTCGGATCGCCCATCGCGGGACGCACACGCGCAGAGCTCGAGGGTCTGATTGGCTTCTTCGTCAATACTCTTCCGCTGCGCACCGACCTCTCCGGCGATCCCACATTTTCTGAGTTACTGCAAAGGGTTCGCGAGACCACGCTCGGCGCCTATGCTCACCAGGAAGTGCCGTTCGAAATGCTGGTTAACGAGGTGGCGCCGGACCGAAGCCGAAACCAGAATCCGCTTTTTCAGGTTGCGCTGGTCCTCGAGAACGCCGCGGATCTATCCATCGACGTGCCTGGTCTCACGGTTGAAATCGAAGAAATCGATGCCGGTTATGCGAAGTTTGACCTGACGCTGGTAGCGCAGGAAACCAAGGATGGGTTGTCTCTCTCGTGGGAATACCTTGCTGATCTCTTTGACGAGGCAACTATCCGCTGCCTGGCGGATGATTTCGAAAAGTTGTCCGGATGGATCGCCGCAAATCCGCAAGGTCGTATCTCCGATTTGCCCTCGATATCGACGCTGGATCACCGGCATCTCATCCGCCTCGAACCTGCAACTCTCCGAACGGAACAGAGCGATATAAGCCGGCATCCTGAGACAGAAGAAAAACTGATCGCGATCTGGCAGGATGTGCTCGGGCTCTTAGACGTCGGGATTCACGACAACTTTTTCGAGATCGGCGGCGATTCCATCCTGAGCATCCAGGTGATCGCCAGAGCACACGCCGCGGGTCTCGATCTGACGCCGCGGGAGATGTTCGACAACCAGACCATTGCCACTCTCGCGTCCGTTGCCCGAAGCGCGCCCGCCGCGAACTGCCCACAGGAGCCCGTCACTGGCCCGGCCGTGCTTACGCCCATACAGCGCTGGTTCTTTGAACAGGAACTCACTGATGCGCATCACTGGAACCAATCCGTGCTGCTGAAGCTGGCTGAAGCCCCCGCGATGTCCGCCCTTGAAGAGGCTTTCAACGCCCTCATCCTTCACCACGATGCACTGCGCTCCCGCTTCCACCGTTCTCCTGCGGGCTGGAGTCAGGAGATCGCACCTCCGGATCAGCCCGTATCCCTGATGGCCTTCGATCTGCGCAACGAGAACCCCGATGCGCGGGCTTTCCGGATGGAGCAGATCGCATCGGAAACGCAGGCGAGTATTGATCTGACACAGGGACCGCTGCTTCGCGCCGTTGTGTTTCAGCTGGGAGATCAGGAATGGCGGCTGCTGATCGTCATCCACCATCTCGCCGTCGATGGCGTATCGTGGCGCATTCTTCTGGAGGATCTGCATTCCGCTTATGACGCACTTCGCAACGGCAAACCCGTCCGGCTGGTGCCGAAAACCACCTCCTGGCCCGAGTGGGGCGAGCGGCTGTCGGAATATGCGAAATGTTCTGAGTTGCAAAACGAAGCCGGGTACTGGCTGACCACCGCCTGTGCGCCACACATACGGCTGCCTGCGGACAGCCGTCCGGATCCCTCCGACAACACGCGCGCGGCGTGCGCCAGTGCTGCCGTGACCCTCACGCCGGAAGAGACCGCACAACTGTTGCGCGAGGTGCCGAGGGCCTGGCGGACGCAAATCAACGATGTACTCCTCACGGCCCTTGTGGCCGCTTTCCGTCGCTGGACCGGCGAGAATACACTGCTGATCGACCTCGAATCTCACGGGCGCGATGCTCTTCCCGCGGGTCCGGATGTTTCGCGCACAGTAGGCTGGTTCACCTCCGCATTCCCCGTCCGCCTCACGCTTGCCGATGGACGCGATGTCGGCCGTGCCCTGGGCGACATCAAGGAACAGCTCCGGCGGGTTCCGCGCAACGGCGCCGGATACGGCGTTCTGCGCTATCTGGGATCCGTAGAACTCGCGGCGCAGCTCGCATCGGCGCCGATACCCGAAGTCAGCTTCAATTATCTTGGCCAGTTCGATCAAAGCTTCGCTCAGGCGCGCTTGTTCTCACTGGCAGCGGAATCTCGCGGTCCGGAATTAAGTCCGCGGTCCGGGCGGCGAAATTTGCTGGAATTCATTGGAAACGTCCAGGGGGGGCGACTGCACATTACCTGCGTGTACAGCCGGTTAATCCACAGGCGCACCACAGTCGAGACGGTCCTGGACTACTTCCTCGAGGAATTGCGGGCCATCATTACGCACTGCATTCAGCCTGATGCGGGAGGGCTCACTGTGTCCGATTTCCCGCTGGCAAAGCTGGATCACCGGCGACTCGCGAACCTCGCGCGCGTCATTTCAAAAACCACCCCGGAAAGGCTTCGAGACGAATGAAGAACGTGGAGGATATTTACCCGCTTTCGCCGATGCAGCAGGGGATGCTGTTCCATTCGGTTCTGGCTCCTGAAGACGGCGATTATCTGACTCAGTTGACCGGCACAATCGACGGCCGGGGGCTGCTTAACGCTTTCCGTGCCGCGTGGCAGCAGGTGATCGCGCGCCACGCTCTTCTTCGCACGTCGTTCCAGTGGGAGGCGCTCGATCAGCCGCTCCAGATCGTGCATCGCCGTGCAGACCTTCCCTGCCTCGAACACGATTGGCGCAATCGTGAGGATTGCGACACCGCTTTCTCGCAGTTTCTCGCCGAAGATCGTGCGGCAGGGTTCGATCTGGCTTCGCCGCCGCTGATGCGGCTGACTGTTTTTGAGGTTGCAGAAGACACTTTTCGCTTCGTCTGGACGCACCATCATCTTCTTCTCGATGGCTGGAGCCTTCCGCTGCTCATGCAGGAGCTCTTCGGGTTGGCGGAGGCGTCCCTGACCGGGCGCAAACTGCAGCTTCCCGCGCCGCACCCCTATCGCGAATACATCGCGTACCTTGAAGGAAAGCTGGAAACTAAGGACGAATCCGCCGCCGAAAGCTACTGGCGCGAGACGTTGTCCGGTTTTGTGACTCCCACGCCGATCGGAGCCACCGCCGGCGAAATGCACCGTGCCAAACGAACCCGAGCTCCTGCCGAAATATGCCGCAAACTCGGGCGGGATCGAACGGCTGCTCTCACCGAAGTGGCACGGCAGCATCACCTGACACTCAATACGCTCGTGCAGGGAGCATGGGCGCTGCTTCTCGGTCATCACAGCGGGGAGAGCGACGTCGTCTTTGGCGCCACCGTCTCGGGCAGACCGCCTGATCTGAAGGGCGTCGAATCGATGATCGGGCTGTTCATCAATACACAGCCCGTGCGCGTCAGGATGGATGGCGACCCCGGCATTCTGCCGTGGCTGGAGGCTCTGCAGTCGCAGCAAAGCCGCGCGCGGCAGTTCGAGCATTGCCGGCTGACCTCGATCCACGCATGGAGCGACGTGCCGCGCACCAAACCACTATTCGAAAGCATCGTCGTTTTCGAAAATTATCCGGCGAGCACGCTCGGCCGCACAGTCCAATCGCTCGGCGTGCGCGATATCGCCGTCGTCGAATCCACCAACTATCCCCTCGCATTGATTGCCGCTCCCGGCGAGGAACTTGAGCTACGCCTGAACTGCGACCTGAACCGCTTCGACAACGCAACCGTTGAGCGCATGGCGTCTCATCTGCAGACGCTGCTCGAAGGCATCGCCACAGATCCGGCCCGGCGCATTTCGGAGCTGCCCGCGATGACAGACGCCGAACGGGCCATGATTGTGGAGGAATGGAATCAGACTGCAACTGATTTTCCCGCCGACCGATGCCTGGACGCGCTGTTTGCCGACCAGGTGACACGAACGCCCGATGCGATTGCGGTCGCGTTCGAGGGTGAGACTCTCACCTACGCGGAGCTGAATCATCGCGCCGGCCTCGTTGCGGCTGCGCTCCGGAGCCGCGGGGTGGGGCCGGAAACTCTGGTGACCATCGCGCTCGACCGATCGCCGGAGATGATCGTGGCGATTCTGGGTGTCCTCAAGGCAGGCGGCGCCTGGTTGCCCATTGCCGTCGACCAGCCCGCGGATCGCATCGCCTTTCTCATGCAGGATGCATCGCCGGCGGCCGTCATCACCAATGCGCTCCATCGCGAACTGCTGCCGCAATCGATCGGCGAGAAGCTGCTTGACCTCGACGACATCGAGCGCGAAGACCACGGGCCCGCGCCGGCAAACGCGGCCACCCCGTCAAACCTTGCCTACGTGATCTACACGTCTGGCTCGACCGGACGCCCGAAAGGCGTGCTGGTCGAGCACCGCGGCGCAGTCAACCTGGCCCTGGCACAGGCCAGGTTGTTCAAGGTCGGCGCGGGCACCTGCGTACTGCAGTTTGCCGCGCCGACCTTCGACGCCGCCGTATCCGAAATCTTCGTAACGCTGCTCAGCGGAGGCAGGCTGTTGCTGGCAAGACGGGAGCAACTGCTCGGACGAAACCTGGCGGACCTCCTCGCCGAAAACGAAGTGAACGTGGTGACGTTGCCGCCGTCGGTGCTGGCGACACTGCCGGAGACGGACCTTCCAGCTTTGCACACGCTGGTTGTCGCCGGCGAAGCCTGTCCGGCCGATCTGGCGCGGCGCTGGTCTGCGGGGCGAAAGGTGATCAACGCCTATGGACCAACGGAAGGCACCGTCTGCGCCACCGCCGGAGAATACGACGGCCGTGCGCGCATGACCATCGGCCGTCCCATTGACAATGTGCGCGTTTACATCGTCGATGAAAAGCTGCGCCCGGTTCCGGTCGGCGTGCCCGGAGAGCTGCTGATTGGCGGCGCCGGTGTAGCTCGCGGCTACCTCGCGCGGCCCGAACTGACGGCGCAGAAATTCATCGAGGATCAGTTCGCAGGCTCAGCCGGTGCGCATTTATACCGCACGGGAGATCGCGCCCGGTTCCTTGGAGACGGGCGCATTGAATATCTGGGCCGCCTTGACGGGCAGGTCAAGATCCGGGGCTTCCGTATTGAGCCAGGCGAGATTGAAGCCGCACTGACGGAGGGTGACAGCGTCGATCAGGCCGCTGTTCTGGCTGTCTCTGCGACCGATGGAGATGCCGCGACACCGAAACGTCTGGTTGCGTGGGTCACCCCGCGCCACGGCGTGGAGATCAATACCCGCGAGCTGCGCAAAGCCCTTCAGGCGAAGATCCCGGCATACATGATCCCCTCAGCGTTTGTTGTGCTGGACCAGATGCCGCTCACCCCTCACGGAAAGATCGACCGGAGCGTTCTCGGAGCGCATTATCAGCCGCGACTGGAACTGGAGAGATCATACGCACCGCCTTCGAATGAGGTGGAGCGGGTTCTGGCCGGCATCTGGTGCGAGGTCCTTAATGTGGAGCGCATCGGAATTCACGAAAATTTCTTCGAGGCTGGCGGACATTCTCTGTTGGCGCTTCAGCTGGTCTCGCGCGTCCGCGAAGACCTGGGCGCTGAACTGCCCCTTGCGGCCATATTCAGCTCGCCAACCATTGCTGCTCTTGCTGCCTGCCTCCTGCAGGACGCGTCGAACCGTGCGTCTGTGGAACAATCGGCGACATTGATTCTGAGCACTGCGTGTCTGAGCGACGACGAGCTCGAGAGCCTTGTCGCCGAGCAAACAGCCGCCTGAGCGTCAGCCGATGGCAACTCTCTCCGCTCCCGTAATCCCGAACCGCCGACAAAAACTTCTGGCGTCATTGCTGGAGAAAACCCGGGCCCGGTCCGGAGTGGAACGCATCCCGCGCCGTGCCGCCGGCGTCCAGTCGCTGCCCCTCTCATCGGGACAGCAAAGGCTGTGGTTTCTGGAGCACATTTCATCAGGGCTGCCCGTTTACCATGTACCGACGTGTTTCCGCGTGCGCGGGCCGCTCGAGCTGGAGGCATTCCGCCAGTCGCTCGAAGTGATCGTGCGCCGCCATGAAATTCTGCGCACCACATTTGCCGCGCAGGATGGCGAACCCGTGCAGATCATATCCGACGCCGCCGATATCGCCGTCACACTCGCGGACCTCCGTGGCGAAGCCACACCCGATTTCCGCGCCGCCGCGGTCGCGGAAGCGCAGCGGCCGTTCGATCTGACCCGCGGACCTCTCCTGCGTGTCCTCCTGCTGAAGCTGGC
>Ga0182030_10010244_pt1 | contig 19078 bp, 18 predicted proteins | sample 812S3MmetaG_FD_121299 | JGI IMG/M metagenome (GOLD analysis project Ga0182030, IMG submission 121299) | Permafrost microbial communities from Stordalen Mire, Sweden - 812S3M metaG (Illumina Assembly) | ecosystem: Environmental > Terrestrial > Soil > Wetlands > Permafrost | place: Sweden... | reverse complement strand
GGCCCCTATGAATTCCGCCGCGCGGTGCGGCAGGAAATCAAGGAAGGCGCCGAGATTATCAAGATATTCGCCGATGCCGGCCATGCGCTGATCTATGGCAAGGGCCATGTCTCGATGGCGCAGGATGAGATCGACGCCGTTGTTCAGGCGGCACATGACCGGGGCAAGAAGGTGCGCTCCCATGTCGACACAAAGCGGGGCATCTTCAACGCCATCGAATCCGGCATCGACCTCTTAGACCATGCCGACGAGATGGATGAGGAATGTATCGACGCCATCGTCGAGGCCGGGGTATCGGTCTGCCCCTCGATGTATTTCCCCAAGGCGGTGATCCAGCGGATGGTCGATGACGGGCTGGGATGGGAGAAAAAGCCGATGGCGGTCGAAATCCAGCGCGATTTGGACCGCATGTCGCGCGTTCTGCCCTATGCCGCCAAGAAGGGCGCGAAATTCCTGATCGGCGACGATTGGGGCACGGCCATGACTCCGCACGGCATCTATAACAAGGAGCTCGAGCTCTATGTTGAAAGCGGCGTGCCGGCGGTTGAGGTGATCCGCTGGGCGACTGCCAATGCCGCCGAATTCATCGGCATGGCTGGCAAGCTGGGCTGCATCGCCGAGGGTGCCATCGCCGATCTGTTGGTGGTCAAAGGCGACCCTACCCGTGACATCAAGCTGCTGGGCGAAAAAGAGAATATCCGCGCCATCGTGAAAGACGGCAAGTTCGTAAAGGGCGGGTGAGAGATTTTATCGTCACTGCGAGCGAAGCAAACTCTCTTCACCACCGCCGGAATATCACCGGTTCATCCGTAAATAGGGAAGAGTGATCCTATGGGGTCGGTGAGGGTTCCTATGAGCAAATCTTTTCTCCTGATCGCCGCCGCGGCCGCGCTTCTCGGCGGTTGCGCCATGCAGGGCCAGAACGGCAGCGCCAAGTCGCCGGCGGCCGCCAGCATATCCTTTGTCGAATTCGGCAATATCTATGATTGGCGCGCTGACGGATCAAAGGGGATCTATATCGAATCCGACGACCGAAAATGGTTTTATGCGACCTTCATGTCGCCCTGCACCGATCTGCCTTTCTCTGAACATGTCGGCTTCCGCTCCACGCCGCCTCTACCGCTCGACAAGTTCGATTCGATCGAGGTCCGCGGCGAGACCTGCTATTTCCAAACCTTCGACCACTCGCCGGGCCCGCCGGGAACGCAGCCAAAGCCGGCGGTGGTCCCCGCGAAATAGGCGGCCCACCTACATCTTGTCGAACACTTCCTTATAGAGCGACTGTTTGCCGGCAGCGTCGATAAAGGTCGCGAAGCAGGTGAGTTTCTTGGGCGCCGACAGGATGCAGTATTTATCCTCGGACGAGCCGTCCTTGAACTTCAGCTTGCCCTCGATCACCCCCTCCGGCGTGCGGACCATCGCGCCGCGCAGCCCGTCGCCGCCGGGCAGCAGCTTCTCCTTGCCGTCGACCGGTCCGGAAAATGAGAAGGTATCGGTCTTTCCATCGGCGCTTATCCCGGTCCAGGTATAGTCCAGCACCGTGTCGTGCCGCCTGATGACGGTGGTCTGCGACCCGCCCGGGTCTGCCATATTCAAGGATTCGGCTGGGTTCATCTTCCAGGTTCCGACGTGCGGAGCGGATGCGGCGATCGCGCCGGCAGGACAGATGGCCAGAGCTGCCAAAGTGGCAAAGTGAAGTCTGGTTACCGGGTGCATGACGCCTCCTTATATCTTCACCGTTTGATAAACATCTCCGGGTCGTCCAACATCATCGGGAAAGCCCACAGCGGCTTGGGGCCGTGCAGCATCTTCGGGTCTGCGACGGTCTTATAGTCCGCGCACAAGGCATCCCATTCGGCGACGATCGCCTTGGTCTCATCCGAATCCGGGGTCAGTGGCAGGGCCGCCTGGACGCGGGCATTATAGTCTGCCCATGCCGCGGCATGACCGGCATGGTCGAAGCTGGGCCCCAGCCGCTCTTTCGCGGCCCGCCATCCCGCCAGTTCCTCCGGCGTGAAACAGTCGACCAGAATTCTTTTCCAGGCTCCGCTCATATTTCGCTCTCCTCGCAAACTCAGGCTACCCCCGCCATCTCGCCGCAGATCACGCGCAGCTTTTTCTTGTCCACCTTGCCGGTCGCGCCGACGGGGATTTCGTCCAGGAAATAGACGGCGTCGGGCAGCCACCATTTGGCGATGCGGGTGGTGAGGAACTCGATGAATTCCTCCGGTTCGGCTTCGTGGCCCGGCCGCAGAGTCAGGAACAGCACCGGGCGTTCGGCCCATTTTGGGTGCGGCACGCCGATGGCGGCGGCGAGCGCGACCTTGGGGTGCATCGACACCGCGCTTTCGATCTCGAGCGAACTGATCCACTCGCCGCCGGACTTGATGACGTCCTTCGCGCGGTCGGTGATCTGCATATAGCCGTAGGGGCAGATGGTGGCGATGTCGCCAGTGTCGAACCAGCCCTCCGCGTCCAGCGCGTGATCGGCCTCACCCAGATAGGCTTTCGTTACCCCCGGCCCGCGTACCTGCAGATGACCGACCGTCTGGCCGTCATGGGGCAGAACCTTGCCGTCCTCATCCACCAGACGCATGTCGATGGTGAAGGGCGGGCGTCCCTGTTTCATGCGATAGGGAATCTGTTCCTCGAAGGGCATGTCCGTCACCGGCGGAGTCAGCGCACAGACCGTGCCCATCGGCGACATTTCGGTCATGCCCCAGGCATGGGTCACCTCGACCCCGCGGTCGCGGAAGCGGTGGAGCATCGTCTCAGGCATCGCAGAGCCGCCGATGATGACCCGCTTCAGCGTACCCAGGTCCAGGCCCTGGGCGTCGAGATAATCCAGGAGCGCCAGCCATACGGTGGGCACGCCAGCGGCAAAGGTAACTTTTTCCTTGATGATCAGTTCATGCACCGAGGCCCCGTCCAGCCGCGGCCCCGGTAGTACCAGGTTCGCGCCGATCCCCGGCGTGGCATAGGCCAGACCCCAGGCGTTGGCATGGAACATCGGTACGATCGCCAGGATCGTGTCGGCGGAACTGAGGTTCAGCACGTCCGGCGATATCGAGATCAGCGCATGCAGGAAGTTGGAGCGGTGGGAATAGAGCACGCCTTTGGGCAGGCCGGTTGTCCCTGAGGTGTAGCAAAGCCCGGCGGCGCTGTGCTCGTCGAACATGCCCCAGGCATAGGTGCCGTCATGGCCGGCGACGAAATCCTCCAGACTGCCCGAGGGAACGGGCAGTATCACGGGCTCAGCCGGCGGCGTCAGATAGACGATCCGGCGAACGCCCGGGCATCGCGGCAGCAACCCGGCCAAGATCGGCGCGAACATGCCGTCGGCAAATATCAACCTGTCGTCGGCATGATTGACGATATAGACCAGCTGATCCAGGAACAGCCGCGGGTTCAGCGTGTGATAGACCGCGCCGATGCCCGAAATGCCGTACCAGGCCGCCAAATGCTCGACGCTGTTCATCGCCAGCGTCGCCACCCGGTCACCGGTCCCGATCCCGGCGGCAAGCAGAGCGCCCGAGATGTGCATGGCGTCGTCGTACACTTGCATATAATTGCGCCGCTCGATTCTGCCGTCGGCGCGGCGCGAGATGATTTCCCGCTTTCCGTGCCAGCGCTTTGCATGTTCGATGAATTTATCGAGCGTGAGCGGCCATTCCTGCATCAGCCCGAGCATCGGCGGCGCACCGTTTTGCGTATTCGTCATCCTCAGTATCCCTGAAACTTTGCCGGGCGCTTTTCCAGAAAGGCCTGCACCGCCTCTTTTGCGTCATGGGTCTGGCTGGCGCGGGCGTTGGCCAGGGCCTCGCTGGTCAGCACCTCCGGCAAGGTCGCCGTCTCGGCGAAATTGATGTTCTGCTTGATATAGCCGTAGGCCGCGGTCGGACCATGGGCCAGTTTCGCCGCCAGTGAGCCGACCGCCGCATCCAGTTCGCAATCCGTAACCACCCGGTTCACCAAACCATGGGCAAGGGCCGTGGCGGCGTCCATCTTTTCGTCCAGATAGTAGAATTCGCGAGTTTTCGCCGGGCCGAGCAGCTTTGAGATATAATAGCTGCCCCCCGGGTCGCCGCAGCGGCCGAGGGAGCTGAAGGCAGTCTTGAAGACCGCGGTGTCCGAGGCGATGCGCAAGTCGCAGGAGGCAGCCAGGCACAGGCCGCTGCCGGCGGCGGGGCCGCGGACCGCGGCGATGGTCACCTTGGGCATCGTGTGCAACAGATAGGGAATCTCAGCATCTTCGCGCAGCCGCGCTGCGATATTCTCGACCGACGTCCATTTCGGGTCGCCGTCCCATTTGGCAGCGATATCGTCGCCCGGCGCAGGCTTGCCGCCCTCCGCCACGTCATAGCCGGCGCAGAAACCGCGTCCTTCGCCCTTGACCAGGATCACCCGCACGCCGGGGTCGCGCTGGGCATCGCGCAAGGCATCCAGCATCAGATGATGCATCTCTGCGGTAAAGGCGTTCAGCCGGTGCGGCCGGTTCAGCGTGATGGTGAGAACGCCATCGGCGTGGGCGGTCAGTAGCGGGGAGTCCATGAGGTGCTTTCAGGCTTTATGGTGGCGCAGAACCGCGCCGGGGATGGCAATATTGGGGCCGTGGTCGGCCTTAGCCGTTATGGCGCTCGTCATGCTGTTTCCCCGCGCGATTTCATTGTATCGGAATGGCTGGACCGGCGTGTGTCAAGCAATGATGCGTCGGAAGGGGAGGAACGTCATGCTGCTCAAGGACAGAAGCGTCATTATCACGGGCGTTGGCCCCGGCATGGGCCGCAAGTTGGCCCTGCTCTGCGCCGATGAGGGCGCGAAGGTGGCTGTATCCGCCCGCTCAGCGGGTTTCGTGCGCGACGTCGTAGCCGAGATCGAGGTCAAGGGCGGCAAGGCCATCGCCGTGCCGACCGACGTTGCCGAAGATGCCCAGTGCAACCACCTGGCCGCCGCGACGATGGAGGCCTTCGGCCGGATCGACGGGCTGGTGAACAGCGCCTATCGCCATAAGGATTTCATCACTTTCGAGGACGGTGATCTGGCGGAATGGATCGCCAATATGAACGTTACCCATTTCGGCGCGCTGCGCATGATCAAGTCGGTCCTGCCGGCGATGAAACAGCAGAAGGCCGGTGCGATCGTCAATGTCAGCACCCGCTCGTCGGTCCGCGTCGTTCCCGGCCATGGCGACTACGGCACCGCCAAGGCCGCCATGAACAGCGCCACGCGGCAGCTGGCGACCGAGTTCGGCAAATACGGCATCCGGGTCAATGCCACGCGCATGGGCTGGATGTGGGGGGCGCCAGTCGAGGGCGCGCTGAAGCAGCGGGCCGAGGCGCGCGGCATCACGCTGGAGCAGATCACCGCCGAAGTCGCCGCAAATATCCCCATCGGCCGCATCCCGACCGACCTGGAATGCGCACGGGCGGTGGTTTTCCTGCTGTCCGACTACGCCTCGGCGATCACCGGCGTCGCTTTGGACGTGAATGGCGGGGAATTCATGCCGCTATAGGCTGAGCTATCCCCCAAACCGGTGCTCCGGCAATCCGCGGATGCCCAGGCCGTGGACGGCGAACAGGCTACCGTCACTGTCGCGGTCTTCTGGGAAACCCTTCATCGACATCGTCGTGACATAGAGAATATCCAGATCGGGGCCGCCGAACATCAGGCTGGTCACCTTCAGCGACGGCAGCTCTATCCGCCTGTCCAACGTGCCGTCGGGTGCGAAGCGCCGCACGTCGCCTTGTCCGGCGCCCGTGCCGTTGAAGGCGTTCCAGTAATAACCCTCGGAATCGACGGTCGCGCCGTCGGGCAGGCCCGGCAGCTTGGGCCCCTTCGTAAATTCGCGCCGGTTCGACGGGGTGCCGGTCTTCGTATCCCAGTCATAGGCATAGATCGCCCCGGCGAAGGTATCGGCAAAGTAGAAGATGCGGCCATCCGGGCTCCAGCACGGTCCGTTTGAACAGCCGATGCCGGTGTCCAGCACATGGAGACTGAGGTCGTGATCGACGCGGTAGAGGTTCCCGCGCGCATGGGCCGGCGGGGTGGGCGAATACATCGCCATATCGAGCGAGCCGACGATGAAGCGGCCCTGGGCATCGACTTTGCCGTCGTTCAGCCGCACATGTTCCTTGCCGTCTTCCGGGTTGCCGAGCGGTTCGGCCTTTCCGGTCTTGAAGTCGAAAAGATGCAGGCCGGTTTCCAGCGCCAGCAGCGCCCCACCTTTGCGGCGCAGCGCCAGCGACCCGATGGGGGAGGGGACTGTCCAGTGCTCAACTTCCCGGCCGTCGGCGGTGGCGCGGAAAATCTGGCTGTTCATGGTGTCGATCCAATAGAGCCGCTGTTCATCCACGTCCCACAAGGGCCCTTCGCCCAACGTGTTCTGTTCAGCGCCCATCACGCGAATATCGGTCATATGTTCCCCTGTGCGGCTTCGTGACCGCGCCTGTTTTGATAGGTCTAACCTATCGGGGACGGGCGAGAGTTCAAGACGTTTGCAACGTAAGGCGCTTGCATCTGTGCCGAGGCAAATTTAGTATGACAGTGTCATAGTTATTGCGCCGGGAGAAGCTTATGGGCCGCACAAGCCGTCCGATCACCGTGACTTTGGGTGATCTTCACGACCATGTTGCAGCACGCGTGCAGTCCGGCGCCTATGCATCGGCCAGCGAGGTTGTGCGTGCCGCCGTGCGGGCACTCGACCGGGAGGAAAGCGCAGTCAAAGATTGGCTACGCAAGCGGGTGGACGAGGCTTTCGCCGATCCCAGTCCGAGCGTTCCGGCGGACGAGGTGTTCAAACGCCTTCGCCAGCATCACGCGAAGCGGGAACAATCGACCGGGAAATGACCTTCGCGGTCAGTTTCAGGTCGGCGGCTGAAGCCGACCTGTTTAAACTTTATGATTATATCGCCGAGGAATCGGGTCATGCCATAGCGGGCGGCTAAATAGACCGGATCGAGGCTGTTTGCATGGCGCTCACAACCTTCCCCGAACGCGGGACGAGCTGGGACGAGATCTGGCCGGGCCTGCGCACCATCGGGTTCGAGCGACGTGCGACGATTATCTTTCAGATGAACCCGACCGAAGTTCTTATCGTCCGCATTCTATATGGCGGTCAGGACTATCAACGCGTCCTTCATCTCATGCGGGACGGGTGACGCCTTACTACCCGGCCGCCGGTGCCGGCTTGGCGATTGCCTGGCGCCAAGCGGCGGCGATGGCGACGCCGGCCAGGAACAGAATGCCGACGATGATGAAGGCGCTATGCAGGCCGAAGGTTATGCGCAGCGGGAACATGATCCCCGGATTGATGAAATCGCCGGAATAGCGTGCGGTATAGCTGAGGCCGATCGCCTTGCTGCGCAGTTCGTGCGAAGTGCGCGCGACGATCAGGTCTGAGATCATGGGGTTCGAAATGCCGGTCCCGATGCCCAGGATGGCGCAGCCCATCGCAGTCACAGCAGCGCTGGTGGTAAAGCCCATGATCGTGATTCCGAGGCCCTGGAAGATGAAGCAGGCCATCATGATTTGCGCAGAGCTCAATCGCCGGCGCAGGCGGCCGTAAAACAGGGCCGCGATGGCGACCGTCAGTGCGCCGGTCAGGATCACATAGGATTGGATCGGTGCGCTGGTGACGCCGTCGTCGCGCAGCAGGAACGATACCTGGATGTTCGGCATATAGACCGCGATGAACATCGGAATGATCATCAGATAAATCGGCCAGAGACGCAGCAGTTGCCCGGTTTCGACAGTGGCCTTCTGCGCGGCGGTCTGCACCCGCCGGCCCGTTGCTGGCAGATAGATGACGCCGAGGATCAATACCGGAAAGGCCAGAAGATAAAGGCTGAATGGTGCGCGCCAGCCGCCATATTTGCCGAGCTGTCCGGCGGCCAAAATCGCAAGCACGCCGGAAAACGCGCCGGTCGCGCTCTGATAGCCCAATATGCGGGCGCGGGCCTCGGGCGTGAAATGCTCGCTGATCATCGTGATCATCGCTGTCACAATGCCCGACGTCGCAAGGCCCAGCAGGAAGCGGCTGATCAGCAGGACAAACGCATTGTCGAGATAGAGACCGGCCGAGCCCACCGTGCCGAATACCGCCAGTGCCACCAGCAGGAAGCGCTTGGAACCGAACCGCGCGATCAGCCAGCCGCAGAGCGGCCCGCCGACGATCACGCCGATCGCAGGCACGGTGACGATCATCTGGGTCACGAGGTCGCCGTCGCCATTCTTGGAGAAATATTTCGCGGCCTCAGCCGCCACCGGCGACATGGCCGAGACGACCAGGGCCAGCATCAGCCCGCCGCTCAACATGATCGCGACAGCCATCCATTCGCGGAAGCCCTTGATTGTCGCGTGCTGCCCAAACCCCTGATCGCTCAATACGTCCTCCCATTCCGTCCGCGTTATCGTGTTGCGGAGGTTTTGCCGGTCTTGGGGTGACGATAACCTCTTGCCCTAGGCCTGTCATGGCATTTACGAATACGACCAACCTGTTGGTTGGTTATTCGAGGGGGAAGATACTATGAGCGACACCGCCGCGCCGAGCCCCAAAGTGCCCGGACTGGAGCCGACCTTCCGTCACCTCGACGACCCCGACCAGAAATGGCAGGAAGTTCGATCGGTTCAGCGGGCCGACGGAACCAAGGCGTCGATCTGGGAGAAATGGTTCGCCTTCTCGCCGGACCCGCAATATCTGTCGCTCTATGCCAAGTGGGACCCGGGCATCATCATCCGTCGCCACGGCCATTACAGCCCGCATGTCGTCTTCGTGATCTCGGGCGACATGACCTGCGGCGGGCGCTACTGCCCGGCGGGCACCCATATCGAGCTGCCATTCGGCGCGGCCTTCGGCCCGTTCGTGGCGGGTCCTAAAGGCACGGTGCTGTTCGAGGTAATGATGGGCGACCCCCGGTCCTGGGGCGACGACCCGGAGATTTTCCAGAAGGTGCTGGCGGAGCAGGGGGCGAAGGTGCTGCCTGACCCGCCGATCGAATTCCCGTCGTGGCTCAAGGATTTGCGCCAACGCTGGGCGGTTGAAGGCGTGGCTGCGAAGCCGGCCGAATAGATGGTGACTCTGCCGCCTTTCGCGCCCGGATCGATCTCGCTTCGCCTCTACCCTCATAACGACCTGCCGGCCGACCACATCGTCACTGTGCTGCGGGGTCAGGCGGCGCTGGCAGCTGAGGTCGGCTTCGACGGGGTGATGACCAGCGAGCATCACGGCGGCTTCGGCGGCTATATGCCGAACCCCGTGCAGATGGCGGGCTGGCTGCTGGAGGCGATGCCTCAGGGGTGGGCTGCGCCCTGTCCGCTGCTGCTGCCACTCCGGCCCTGGGCGCTGGTGGCGGAGGAACTGGCATGGCTTGGCGCCCGCTTCCCAGGCCGGGTCGGATTGGGCGTCGCGGCGGGTTCGCTCGAGGATGACTTCACCATCATGGGCACGAACAAGGACAATTTGATCCCCCGGTTCGCGGCCGGGTTAAATGCCGTGACCGCGGCCCTGGCGGGGCGTGACGCCGGGGTTCTGGCGGGCGACGTCGCGATCAAGCGATGCGTCGAGCATCCGATCCCGGTGGTCAGCGCCGCGATGAGCCAGGCTGCCGTGCGCCGCTGCGTCGAGGCCGGAGCAGGCATGCTGTTCGCCGGTGTCAGCGCCAATTGGTATTGCCGCGAGATGTCCGATGCCTATCGCGCCCAAGGCGGAACCGGACCCACCGTGCTGGTCCGCCGCGTTTCGGTGGCCGGTGCATCCGGCGGCGGCGGGCAGGCGCGGCACGCCAAACAGGTTGATCTCTACAAGAGTTATTCGCCCAAGGAATCCCAGACCAAATGGGCGGAAAATCAGCTGACCGAGGGAACACCCGAGGAGATCGCCGAAAGCCTGATCGCCGATTTGGCTGCAACTGGGAGCGATTCGCTCAATCTGCGGGTTCATGTGCCCGGAATTTCGCCTGACGAGGCGCTGCGCAACATAGCGGGGCTTGCCGAGGTACTGGTTCTTCTTCGGCAACGCGGAAGTATCGCAACCCACTGACCTGACGGCGAGAATATGATAGCCCTAGGGTGATTCGCGCCGGCTGCGGCGAAGCGAGTCGGGAGGGTGAATGTCTACGGCTCTGGTCGAAAAGGAAATCGAGCGGTTTCTCGCCTCGCCCGAACCCGAGGTGCTTTGCCTGCGCGGCAAATGGGGCGTCGGCAAGACCTACAGCTGGGATACGATCCTGCGCCGAGCGCGGGACAAAAACGGCATCGCGCTCAGTTCCTACGCCTATGTCTCGTTGTTTGGCCGCGACTCCCTGGACCAGCTTAAATATGCCATCTTCGAGAACGGCATCTCGATTCAGGATATCGGCGCCGACCCTACGGTCGAGACCTTCAAATCCAATACGGCGGCTTTGTTCAAGCGGATCGGCAAGCAGAGCTTTTCATTCCTGCAGAACCTGCCCCAGGCCGGCGATTATGCATCCGAGCTTCAGTCGCTGTCGTTCCTGTCCGTGCGCGACCGATTGATCTGCATTGACGATCTTGAACGCATGGGCCGCCACCTGGCGATGAAGGATGTGCTGGGCCTGATTTCCGACCTGCGCGACCAGAAGCACTGCAAGGTCGTGCTCATCCTGAACGACGATGCGCTCGAAGGGTCTGACCGGACAGAGTTCGAGCTATACAACGAGAAAGTGATCGACCGGTCGCTGGTCTTCGCGCCCGAGGCCAACCACAGCGTCAGTGTCTCGGTCATCGGCGAAAATCCGGCTCAGCAAAATCTGCGCGCCGCGCTGGTAGCGCTGGGCATCGCCAATATTCGCATTATCAAAAAGATCGAGCGGTTGGTCGCCCATGTCGCCCCGGTGCTGAAAGATTTCGACACGGTGCTGATGCGCCATGCCGTGCGGTCGCTGACTCTGTTGGGCTGGAGCGCCTATTCTAAAGATGCGCCGACGATCGAGTTCCTGCGGGAACAGCGCAGCAAGCATGTTTTCGGCCTGGGGGACGGCGAGACCCAGTCGGACGTGGTCAAGGAGTGGAATGCGCTGCTCGACGGATATGGGTTCACGACGCTGGACGAGTTCGACCTGGAGCTTTTGTCGGGGATTGAGCGCGGATTCTTCGATGACGCCAAATTGGTGTTTTGGGCGGGCAAACGCGACGAGAAGGTAAAGGCGGCGTTCGCCAGCGGATCTTTCGACGAAGCCTGGCGGCTTTATACCGACAGTTTCGACGATAACGAGGCCGATGTGGCGAAGGAGGTCAGCGCCGCGATCCGCAAGAATGTGCAATTCGTGACCCCGCTGAACCTCAATGCCGCGGTCAAGATGCTGAAGGACCTGAACCGACCGCTCGAGGCCGCGGAAATGCTCCGCAACTATATGGCGCTGCGCAAGGACGGCCGGGAATTTTTCGATCTCGCCTCATATCCGTTCGCCCGCGACATAACCGATGCCGATGTCCGGGCAGCATTCGACACGCGCTATAACGGCTTTACCGACGACCGATCCGCGGCCGATGTTCTCCTGGGCATCGCCAAGACCAAGTCATGTGCTCATAGCGACATCTCGATGTTGTCGAAATTGTCGGTCGAGGATTTTCAGACGCTGTTCAAGGCGCAAAAAGGCAGCGACCGGACCCGCATCATCCACGCCGCCATTCAGCTGGACCGGATTGCAAAGGCCGAGGACGAGGCAAAGGCGATCGCCACCGCGGCCAAGGACGCATTGAAAAATATCGCCAAGGAATCGCCGCTGAACCGCCGACGCGTGCTGCAGCTGTTGGACCGGAAGACCTTTGAGGCTTAGCGATTAGGCCGACCGGCTGATGGCCGACGAGGGCGAGGCGCTTACCCAGGGTTGGAGCGAACCGATCAGAGCGTGAGAAACGCCAGCACGCTCAATGTCGCTGCCGTGCAGCCGTGTAATACGGCATGGAGCGTGTTCGGCGTTATGCCGTTGCGTTCCGGGAGAAAGGAATGGGTCGCGCCGGACATGGACCGGTATCGCGCCGCGCGCTCCGGCTCGGGTCCGATCAGATATGGAACCCACCAGGCTTTTAGCTCGCCGCGGAACAGAAGAGCGTAGCTGATCCACAGCCAGTACCAGAGCCAGTCGGGAACGCCGTCCGAAAGCCCGATTATGGTGAAGACGAGCCCGATTGTGAACGGCGCGCTTTGGACAATCGTCACGTAGATCAGGCTCGCGCGCGAGTCCGCCGAGCGCACGGCCGCAACGTCGTTCAACGGTGGAATCGGTACCCAATCATGTAGCCAAAGTATGGCGACTTGAACGGCCTGGATCGCAACGAGCAGGAGCAACATGTGCTGAAGCTTAAGTCATGCACAGGCTGCTGCAACATTCACTACAAGCACTCTGACACCTTTAACTCGGGGTGTTTGGCGGCTCAGCTGTCGAGACTTAGCCGTTCGGTCCAACCGGCTTGTGGCCGACGAGGGCGACGCGCTTCATGATGCGGCGGGTCGTGTAATCGGCGACGGCATAATGGCAGGCTGCGCGATTGTCCCAGAAGGCGACGTCGTTCTGGTTCCAGTTGAAGCGAACGTGAAATTCCGGGCTTTTCGTATGCTCGAACAGGAAACTAAGCAGCATCTCGCTTTCGTCTTGGCTCATGCCGACGATCGATTCCGTCCAGTTGGCGTTGACGTTCAGCGCTTTGCGACCGCTGACAGGGTGAACTTCGACCACCGGATGCACCGTCGATGGCCATGTCGCTAGCCGGTCGCCAAGTGTTTCCTTCACCTTTTTGCTATAGCCGGCCAGGCGGACAATCGAATGTTTCGCAGATAGGCCGTCGAGGAAATTCCGCATCTTCGGCGACAGAGCGTCGTAGGCTGCATACATGCTGGCCCAGCAGGTGTCGCCGCCGACGTCGGCGCGTTGAACGCATTGCAGGATGGAGCCCAGCGGGGGAACTTCGAGATAGGTGCGATCGCGGTGCCAGCGGTCGGCGCCGTCCCCCTTCGGGTTGGTCTGGTCCAGGACCAGAACTTCACGGTGCGCGCGCGGCGTCGGCTGAATTTCTGATATGTCCGGTGTGCCGAAATAGCGGCCGACGCGGATATGTTCGACGTCGTCCAGCGGCTTCTGATCGCGGAAGAAAACGACGATATTGTCCGTGAAGGCCTGCTTTATTTCCGCAACGGTTCCGGCGTCGAGCGGCTTAGATAAATCGACCCCACCGATTTCAGCCCCGATATTGGCCGTCAGCTTTTTAACCGTAATCACCCCGTCCTCCCCTTGAACGCTTTGCGGTTTATTTAACGCAAAATCGCGCAGCCTTATAGCGAAACCGTTGCAGCACGGATCGCAGAGCCGCGCCCATCCGCCATTGACTCATATCAAGCCCCTCATATGATCCACCAAACAGTTGCTTGGTTTCAATAAAGCAACGCGGCGCTCGGCTCATTGGGGAGGCATTGTCATGTACGATCTGGTGATCCGGGGCGGGACGGTAATCGACGGTACCGGCAGGCCGGGGTACCGCGCCGATGTCGGGGTTCAGAACGGCAAAATTGCTGAAATCGGGCAAATCGCAGAGGGAGGGCGCGAAACAATCGACGCCGCCGATCTGGTCGTCTCGCCCGGCTTCATCGATCCGCATACCCATTACGATGCTCAGATCTGCTGGGACAGGCGGCTCACCTGTTCGCCCGAACACGGGATCACCAGCCTGGTGATCGGCAACTGCGGCGTCGGTCTGGCGCCCTGCAGGCCCGAACATAGAGAGTCGGCCATCCGCGACCTGGTAAGCGTTGAGGGCATGTCATTCGACGTGCTGATGGAGGGCATTTCCTGGGATTGGGAGAGCTATCCCGACTATATGCGCGCGGCCGGGCAGCGGGGAACCGCAGTCAATCTGGGCTTCCTGGCGTCGCTGACGCCCTTCAGGTCCTATGTCATGGGCGAGGATGCGACGACGCGCGGCGCGAGACCTGATGAGGCTGTGCGGATCGCGTCGTTACTCAGGGAGGCGATCGAGGAGGGTGCGCTCGGCATCGCGACCACGCGTTATACCCAGCATATCGGCTATAATGGCCGCCCGCTCGCCTGCCGGTTGGCGAGCCGCGAGGAATGGTTGCTCTATTGCCGGACGCTGCGTGGGATGGGGCGGGGGATCATCGAAATTGCGCTCAGCCAGCTTCCGGGCACGCTCAGCGACGACGAGTTCGAGATGCTGCAATTCCTGGCCGACGAAAGCGGCAGGCCGATCACCTGGACCTCGATGTTCCCGATGGGCGACGACCTCGCATCCTGCGAACGGACACTGCAGCGTTCTGCAGAATTGCGAACCCGTAATGTGCTGCCGCAGACGCTTTGCATCATCTGCCCTCTGCAATTTTCGCTGTTTGACCCCTTTGTTTTCGCGACCCGGGCGGAGTGGAAGCCGGTATTTCACCGCACACTGGCAGAACAGATCGCGGTCTATTCCAATCGGGATTTCCGCGATGCCTTCCGCAAGGGTCTGAGTGCGCCCGACGTATTTTTCCGCGGGGATTGGTCCAACCTGACACCGGTCGAGTCCGCGAGCCCGGCGTTGGCCGATCGGCTGGGGCGCTCGATTGGGGAGATCGCGGCGGCGACCGGCGGTGACCCTGTCGATCTATTCCTGGATATGGCCATCGCCGACGGGCTGCAGACCCGGTTTGAAATCAGGCAGGAACATCTCGAGGCGCAGATGAAGGACCTTGTTGGCGATTCGCGAACCCTGCTCGGTCTCGGCGATGCCGGGGCCCACGTCGATATGTTTTGCGGCGCCAGCTATTCGACCCATCTGCTCGGCACCTGGGTGCGTGAGCGCCAGGCTTTGACTCTGGAACATGCCGTCAAACGATTGACGTCCGAGCCCGCGGATTTTCTGGGGCTAAACGACCGGGGCAGGCTCAAGCCCGGTATGGTGGCGGACCTGGCAATATTCGATCCCCGAACCGTCGGCGATGCCAGGCGGGCTAAATCAGTGCGCGATTTGCCTGCCGGCGGGTTGAGGCTGGTGGTCGAGGCCCAGGGCATGGAATGGGTCATCGTGAACGGGACGGTGCTTCTGGAGCACGGGAACTATCGCGACTGCCTTCCCGGTCAATTGCTCAGAAGCTAATGCGCCGACGACCGGAGTCGGTTGCGGCCGAGTTTGCCCTGAATGTGACGCAGCATCGAAGTTTTTCACTTCGGCAGCAGCGCCGCGACCGGTCGTCGATAGGGCTGTTTCCTCTAAATCATTGAAGTGATGAGGAGATTGTTCGTAGCCGCAAATTTGTCGCAAATTGCGTGTAAAACCAAGCAAATGGTTGCTTTTGCCAGTTCCCGATATTACTCTTGTTTTCAAGCGGTAAGGCATGGGTGAGAACGGTCGGAAAGGGCCGGGATCAGCTCGGTTGGGGCTCGACGACCGTCGAACGAACGGCGAAAGAAAAATTAATATAGGGGGGATACAGTGTCATCACGCGTTATCGGATTACTTTGTGCTTCGGCCGGCATTCTCGCGCTTGCCCAAGGTGGCCGCGCCTATGCGCAACAGGCCGATCAGCCGACCGCCTCGAACTCCGGCCTTGAAGAAGTCGTCGTCACCGCGCGGCGGCGCGACGAGAAAATTCAGACGGTTCCGGTTGCGATCACGGCCTTCAGCAGCAAGGACATCGAAGAAAAGCATATCGAGCAGATTCACGACCTCATTCGCAGCGTGCCGGGTCTCGGTGCGTCTCTGCCCGGCTCGGACGCGAACGCGCCATATTCGACCCACACCGTATTGCGCGGCCTGCAGGGCGTGATCGTCTATTTCGACGACGTTCCATACAAGACCGATTACAGCACCAGCACGGGTCTGGCCCATGGGCTGCAGCCGGGAACCTTCTTCGATTTGGACCATGTCGAGGTCGACAAGGGCCCCCAGGGCACCTTGTTCGGAAAGAATTCGATCGGCGGACTGATTTCGCTGGCGCCTAAGCGGCCGACCGACGATTTCGAAGGCTATATTAAGGCGACCTTCGGCAACTATAACGATCGCGAATTCGAAGGCGCAATCAACGTGCCCATCGTTCCGGACAAGCTGCTAGTCCGCGTCGCCGGCGAAACTCAGCAGCGCGACGGTTATACGAAAAACGCGCTCGGCGGCCCGAATCTGGACGACCGCAACTATGAATCATGGCGCGTCACCGTCACGGCTCGGCCGACCGACGATATCAGCAACGACTTAGTCTATACCGGCTATTGGCAGCACAGCGACGGCGGATCGACGATCACAAAATATATCAATCCCGCCTTGCTGAAGGTTCTGGGGCCGGCGGGGAGGGCTTTTCCGGCAGCTTTCGTCCAGCAGGAGTTGCTGGGGCCACGCGACGAGGATGGCCGCACGACACCGGGCCTCGGCAAGGACTATTTCTACGGCTTCACCGATCATTTGACCTGGGACCTCAACGACGATTTCTACTTCAAGAACATCGCTTCGGCGACCGTCACCAAGACGCTGGCGACCCAGGATTCGGACGGCACTTTTGTGCCTCTGATCAATATCGGCGACCCGGTCAATCCGCATGGGTGGACCGACAATGAAGTGCAATATACCGAAGAGCTTCGGTTCGGCGGCAAGGCTGTGGGCGGCAAGCTGGACTGGTTGGTCGGCGGTTATCTGGAATTCGATCACCCGCTGGGCAACACGCTCTATGAGACGGATACGCTGGGCAGCTTGGCCTATTACCACTTCTATAATTCGACGCGCAGCCAGGCGATATTCGGGCACGGTATCTACGATCTGTCGGACTATGTCGAGGGTCTGCATTTTACCGGCGGCTATCGCTACACCTGGGACTATGCATCGACGGTGCAGACTGCCACTTCGACCGTGGATGCGGTCAGGCGCAACGCCGCGGGGGCGCCGACCAACTGTCCCGCGCTGTTCGCCGACAGGAACTGCACCAATGCGGTCGACGGCAACTTCAACTCACCGGGCTGGAATGTCAGCTTGGATGAGCAATTGACCAACGACACGCTAGTCTATGTCCGAGCAGGCCACGCCTATCGCCCCGGCGGCTTTAACCTCACAGTGTCGCCGGCCTTCCAGAAGTATCAGCCGGAAAAGGTCACTGACGTCGAAATCGGCGCGAAGACGGAGTGGGATCTGTACGGCATCCAGGGGCGCACCAACGCCGATTTGTTCCACACCGACTATAAGAGCATCCAGGTTTCGACCCCGGTGTCCTTCGTCGATGCGACCGGCGTGACCCGCGTCGCCAACGCGCTGGCCAACGGCGGAGCGGCGACGATCGAGGGCGGCGAGTTCGAGGGCACGATCATCCCGGTCAAGGGGCTCGAGCTGTCGGGCCATTATTCCTATGTCTTCCCGCAATACGACACCTATCCTGGGCTGAGCTTCAAGCCGCAGTTCATCTATTTGACCAAGGTCGAGTGGGGGGCGTCGGCGACCTATCACCTGCCGATAGACGCATCGCTGGGCGACGCCAGCGTGACCGCAACCTATACGCGCAACGGGCAGGAATATGCGACGATCGTTCCCAACGATCCCCTGCGGGTGGTTCCCGGATATGATCTGGTCGATTTCAGGGTCGACTGGAACAACATCATGCAATATCCGGTCGACGCCTCGTTCTTCATGAACAATGCGTTCAACGCCACCTATATCGCGGGTACCTTGCCGCTCTATACGCTGCTGGGCTTCTCCTCGGTGTCATACGGCGAGCCGCGCATGTTCGGCTTCTCGCTCAAATACCGCTTCGGCGAACCTTCATCGGAGCCGGCATCGGCCCCGGCAGCCTATACGCCTCCGGCCGCCGTTGCGCCGATGGCTGCCCCGAAGAGCTATCTGGTGTTCTTCGACTTCAACAAGTCTGATCTGACGGCCGACGCGACGACGATCGTCGATCAAGCCGCGAAGAATGCCGGTCCGGCCAAGGTCACTCAGCTGACCGTAACAGGCCACACCGATACGGTCGGCTCGGACGCTTACAATATGCGTCTTTCCCGCCGCCGTGCGGAATCGGTTGCCGCAGAGCTCGAGAAGGACGGCATCCCGTCGTCCGAGATCGAGATCGTCGCCAAGGGCAAGCGCGACCTGCTGGTTCCAACCAAGGACGGGGTGAAGGAGCCGCAGAACCGGCGCGTTCAGATCGTCTACGACAACGGGGCGACGTCCTGACCGTTAGCATATAAGCACTCGCCGGGAGGCTGGCGTTATGTCAGTCTCCCGCTTAAATTCCCCGCGAACCCCGCGGGGCCTAGCCGTCCGTCACTGAGGCCTCTCCGATGCTCGATCCCGTCCTTTGCGAAATCGTGAAGAACGCGTTGCTGATGGTGGCCCAGGAGGCGGGAATCCGCGCCGCGCGCAGCGCCGGGTCGACCTTTGTCTCCCAGTCCGCTGAGGTCGCCTGCGCCTTGTTCGATGCCACGGGCCGGGTCATCGCCCAAACAGAATTCGGCCAGATGCATATCTCTGCGCTGCGCAGCATGCTGCAGGCCGTAATGGAGGATCATCCGCCCGAGACGCTTCGCGACGGCGATGTTCTGGTCACCAATGACCCGTTTCGCGGCGGCATTCATCCGACGGATGTCGGGGCCTTCCGCCCGATCTTCCATGACGGAAAGGCCGCATTTTATTGCGGTGTGATGATGATCGTCTCGGACCTGGGCGGCCTGTCGGCCGGCGGGCTGCCGGCCAATGCGACCGAATGTTTCCATGAAGGGCTGATGATCCCGCCGTCGAAGCTCTATGACGCAGGCGAGTTGGATGTCGGCCTGGCGCGCATCATCCGCGCCAACAGCCGCACGCCGGGCAAGCTGGCCGCGGATATCGATGCGCTGGCCGCGGGCGGCAATGTCGCTGCCGTCCGTATGGGCGAGTTGATCGCCAAATACGGGTTCACCCATTTTATGGCGATCATCGAAGAGTTGCTCGACTATTCCGAGCGGCTGGTGCGGCTGGGCATCGAACAGATACCCGATGGCGTCTACCGCGGGTCCTACACGGTCGAGAATGACGGCGTCGATTTGGACAAGAGCTATGAGGTGGTCGTCACCGTGACCATCGACGGCTCAGACTTCCGGGCCGACTTCACCGGTACCGC
>Ga0182030_10010242_pt1 | contig 19079 bp, 17 predicted proteins | sample 812S3MmetaG_FD_121299 | JGI IMG/M metagenome (GOLD analysis project Ga0182030, IMG submission 121299) | Permafrost microbial communities from Stordalen Mire, Sweden - 812S3M metaG (Illumina Assembly) | ecosystem: Environmental > Terrestrial > Soil > Wetlands > Permafrost | place: Sweden... | reverse complement strand
CTCTGGTCGGGCTACGCCCTCCCGCCGCCGCATCAAAATCGCGAAGCCCCGCGTTCAGCATAACCCGGCAGGAATCCACTTAACTTCCGCGGGGCGCTGTTCAGACAACCGGAGCCAGCTCTGCTTGGCATAAATTGGCGCGGCGCCGCCAGAATTGAAGTGGTAGTTCAGACCGAGGCGAACTGTGTTCGACCGGGACGGACCCGAACCGCCCCATCCGCCGTTGTTGGAGCCGGAGAGGTCCGTATACCCTCGCGCAAGTTGCTCTCTTTGCGCATGGTCTCCATACCTCCAGTCGCGGCGCTTTTCGTCCCAGCCGAACATCTTGTTTTGCACATGCCGAAACGCGCAACGACGGCGCCATCGGTTTGGCTCTGAGTAGTTCCCGATCCTATCGCGGCAAGAATCCATTCAATAATTTCATCGGCTCTGGATCCGCTAGCCGCGTCCACCGACGCCGAAACAGGAGATTTCGATGAAAACGCTTCTCACATCTGGACTTGCTCTCGCAATCATGACCAGCGGGGCGATCGCGCAGACGGCCGCGCCGACTCCGCCGAACGCGCCCGCTCAGTCAGCAATTCGATCTCCGCTTTCGATTTCACCGTCCAAGGGCGCTCATTTTCGTCTTCAAGACGGAGACGCGGCTGTCGACGTCAAGTGCGCCGACGATGAACCGATGAAGCTTTGCGCGGATATAACCCTCCAAATACTGGAAAGGCTCGTTTCGCTGCCCAGGCGCTGACGCTCGGTTTCAGTTTCGGCGCAGCCTCGCTTTCGGTTGTCCCCGGCGCCGCAAGCCACGGGTCTTCCTTGTGAGCAAGTGCGCGCGCTGTCGACGGCGCATTTCAATGCGCACGGCCGCGTATGGTTGCACGCCGCGCGCTCTCGGTCAGTCCGAGGGTGACGAGGTCAAAGATCGCTACCCCAGTAAATCTCACGCGCTCGCGCGTTTCGGCGGCTCTCCATGAAGGGGGAATTCGGCCATGTCTCGTAAATTTGCCTTCTCAATTGCTCTCTTGGCGGGCGCTGTCTTGCCGATTGCAAACTCCTCCCAGGCGGCGATAGGCGAAGGGACCATCGGCGCTCCGCTTATCTCAGTCGAGACTGTTCCAATAGAACGGGCGCAGTTCGTCTTCGATGACCAAAATTACTGCTGGTATGATGACGGATGGCAGGGCCCCGGCTGGTACTGGTGCGGCTACGCGTGGGACGAAGGGATAGGCTGGGGCGGCGGCTATGGTTGGAATGGCTGGCGCGGTGGCGGATCTCGCAGCAGGGAGCCCGGCCAAGGGAGCGGCGGGCGTGGTGGACAGATCGGCGGAGGAACTCCAAGCCAGGGAGGCGTCCTCGGCGGCCAATTGGGAGGTCGCCTAGGCGGCCATCTTGGTGGCGCGATGGGCGGATTTATGGGCGGCGGTCACGCGGGCGGCGGCGGCGGGTTTACCGGCGGCGGCGGTCGAATGGGTGGTGGTGGCGGTCATGGCGGCGGCGGTCATGGTGGCGGCGGTCGACGGTGATCAACACGATGCTCAACCGGTTTGTCGACGATGCCATGAGCGGCGCCGAGAACCCAGGGAATCTGCAAATCCTTGATCGCGTCGGAACCGGAAAACTTTGCGTATTACTTCCGAGGCTGCGCCGACAGGGAACCCGTTAGGAGAAAAAGACATGCCGAATTCCTTGTCCGTCGTCTCCGCCAAAAGCGGCCTCGATCACTATCTTTCTGAAATTCGGCGGTTCCCTATCCTGGCCCCGCAGGAGGAGTATATGCTCGCCAAGCGCTGGCGCGAGCACGAAGATGCAACGGCCGTGCAAAAACTTGTCACTTCGCATCTGAGGCTCGTCGCCAAGATCGCCATGGGTTATCGCGGCTACGGCCTACCCGTGGGCGAACTCGTTTCCGAAGGTAATGTGGGACTCATGCAAGCGGTCAAGCGCTTCGAATCCGAACGTGGCTTCCGCCTCGCCACTTACGCGATGTGGTGGATCAGAGCGTCGATTCAGGAATATGTCCTGCGATCCTGGTCGCTCGTTAGAATGGGCACCACCGCCCACCAGAAGAAGTTGTTCTTTAACCTGCGCAAGGCCAAGAGCCGCATCTCCGCCTATGAAGAGGGCGACCTACATCCGGAGAACGTCGCGTTAATCGCGAGCAAGCTCGGCGTGCTGCAGCAGGAAGTGATCGACATGAACCGCCGTTTGGCTGGCGACTCTTCTCTCAACGCTCCGCTGCGCGAAGAGGGGGATGGCGAATGGCAAGACTCCCTCGTCGATGACGGCAACGATCAAGAACACATGCTCGTCGAGCGGGAGGAAAGCGACAATCGCCGCGTCGCGTTGCATAGTGCTCTCGATGTGCTCAATACGCGCGAACGGCGCATCCTGGAGACGCGCCACCTTACCGAGGATCGCATACCACTTAGAGATCTCGCGGATGAATTTGGAGTTTCGAGAGAGCGCGTTCGCCAGATTGAAATACGCGCGTTCGAGAAGGTCCGGCGGGCGGCGCAAGCTGGCGTCGCCCGCATCGAGCGACTTTCGCCAGCCGCGTGATCGCGAAGGTTCACTCACCCAGCACGGCGCCCCAGAGAAACGAAAACAAGTGGAACCGACGCCTCCAAACACGCCGAGAAGGCTTTGGTCGATTTCCAAGCCGCGCAATAAACAGCGCGTCGATGCGGCCGAACAAAGAAAAGACGCTTATCGAAGCCACGGGTTTCCTCGGCCGGGAGCCCGTGGCTTTGCTCGTCGATTTGGCGTCCATGGGCCGGCCTCATCGATCCGCGCCAATTTACTGGGTGGCGATCCATTGGGCGATCCGAGGCCAATGCTCCTTCAGCGTGCGCGCTCCCATGAATAAGCCGATATGTCCGCCAGGCACGGTCTGCTGAACGGTACGGTCTTTTGGCGTTCCGATATATTTAACGGCGTCGAGCACTTGCTCCGGCGTCGTGATGTCGTCGGCGGCGCCAGCCAACAAGTAGGCTGGGCAGGTGATATTTCGTAAGTTGAGCTTGCGGCCGAGACCAATGAATTCGCCTTTGGCGAGACGATTTTCCTTAAAGAGCTGTGCGATCACCTGGAGGTACCATCTGCCCGGCAGGTCGATCGGGTTTTCGTACCATCGGTTGAAAGTCTCCTCCTTGGCCAAATACACCGGGTCATCGATGTGCTCATAAAGATCGATGTGGTCTTGGATATAATGCTGCTCCGGGTTCATGTTTTTCCAACCTCGCAACATGAATTTGCCCTTCATCAGGCCGCCGCCAAGCGCCACCAGTTCCTGGTAAAACGAGATCGGAGATTCATGCGCCATGCGCTTGATCGCTCCGTCGCCGGCGTCCGTGTCGATCGGCGCGCCTGCGAGCACGAGCGCCTTCACTTTCTCGGGGAAGCGCGCCGCGATCATCGCGGACACCCATCCACCCTGGCAAAGCCCGACAAGATTCACCCGACCGCCGAGATCGTCGATCGCGACGACAACCTCGGCGAGGTAGTTATCGATTTCCAAATCCTTCATATCGTCGGAAGCCGATTTCCAATCGGTTAACGCCACGTGACCCATGCCATTGGCGAGGAGAGTCTGGACCAGGCTTTGACCGTCATGGTAGTCGGCGATAACGGCCGTATGGCCGGCATAGGGCGCAACGATCAGCGTCGCAATCCCGCCCGGTTCGCCGTAATCGCGCAACACCATCGTCCGCAGATCGAGGCGCGCTTGATTTCGCGTCGCGAGAATGGGGCGCAACTCGTCATGAATCTTGATCTCTTCATCCACGAATTTGAGGTTCTTGGCATATAGCGCGGCGCCGTCATCGAGCATCGTCATCGCCATCGCCATTGGCCAGAAAGCTGGGACGCTCGGCACGGGTAGGCCTGCGGACTTAATCGATGATTCTTTTGGCATGGTTGATCGTTCCTATTCCCATTGCATCACTATCGAAACGTAGGCGTCGGCGGCTTCCGTCCGTTGAATCAAAATCGCCCGCCGCTATCCCTCGTCATTGCTTCTCTGTGCTCAAAGCCTCGAAGCCGGAGACGACCTCGAAAAGCTCTTCGTCGATCCCGCTTTGGCGCAAACGATGGAATGCGCCGGTGAGGTCTTGCAGCAATTCGTCGATATTTTTGTCGGCGCGCTGCATCGCCGCCAATCGGCTCGCATTCTCGCTCGCGAGCGATTCGGCGCAGGCCCGGAAGAGTGAGACGAACAGATATTCGCCGATGACTCCCCGCAAGGTCGTGGCGCCGCCCACGACTTCGGGCAAAATTGCGGTCGGCCAGGGACGTTCGGCGAGCTTGCGGCGCCAGTTTTCGTCCAGCGGCAGCAGTTGCTGGGTGACGGGGGCATAGCCTGCCCCGGAGGTTGGCCGGTTGTGGAAGAGGTGAAGTTCGGCGACCGCGCTTCGGCCGTCGCGCGCCTCGCTCTCCTTCAGAATTTGCCCGACGAGCGGGGTGATGGCCTTGACGGAATTCGGCACGGCGATCAGGCCGGTCAACGGCAGGCCCGCATCCGCCAGACGCGCATAAACGCGCTCGCCAACGGCCCAGACTTGCGGTTTGTCGGGAAAAGCCCTGAGCGTCTTGACCGCATAATCGGCGACAACGTCGTTAAACGGGCCCACCAATCCCTGGTCCGAACCGAACACGACCGCACCGACGCAGCCATCCGTTCGTTCGGCGCCATCCTTCAACTGCGCCGCCGCCGCGTGTTGCCGGAAGCAAATGCTCAACCCGAGCTCGACGCTGCGATAGTAGCTGCCCAATGCGCGCACCGATCTCTCGTATTGGACGATGTTCGAGGCGGCCAGCGCTTTCATCGAACGTACGACGGATTGGAGATCGCCGGCGCTCTTGATCTTGCGTTGCAAGCTGGCGGTCGTTTCGCTCACGGCTTCTCCTTGCTGGGCGCGCGGGCCGCGTCGTCGCGCTTGTCGATGATGATCTGGATCGTCGCCTTCATGCCCGGTTGCAGTAACAAGTCCGGATTGGGCGCGCCGATGACGACGTCGTAGCTCGGGGCGTTCTGGCGCGCTCGATCGATTTGGGTCACGACGCCGGCGAAAGAGCGATCCGGGAAGGCCTCGACCGCAAACGACGCTTTGTCGCCGAGCTTCACCTCGCCGATGTCCTTCTCGCTGATAGTGGCGTTGACGCGGATGGTCGGAAGATTCGCCGCGACGACGAAGAGCGGCGCTGTGTCCGCCGCGATCGTTTGGCCAACTTGCGCGTTGCGCGAGATCACAGTTCCGTCAATCGGCGAAACGACCTCCGTATTGGCGAGGCCGATCTCGGCGAGATGGAGGTCTGTTCTGACTCGTGCGACCGTCGCCTCGTCGGCCCTCGCCTGCGTCTGCGCTTGCTCATTGGCCTCACGCAGCTTGTTGAGCGCTCGCGAGGAAACAGCCTGACGTTTCGCTGCCGCCTCATGGCGCTCTATGGCCGCTTTCGCCCGAGCAAGATCGGGCTTGTGCTTTTGGAGCCGGGTCTCGGCCGCCGCCAGATCGGCCTTAAGCTGATCCACGACAAGTCGATAGGGCTGGGCGTCTATTTTCGCGCAGAGTTGGCCAGCCTTCACTTTCGTGTTGACGGCGCAGGACAGCGTCTGAATCACGCCGGACACTTGAGCGCTGACCGGCGTGGTCGTTGCGGGAACGACCACGCCGCTCGCGGTCAGCCTGCGGACCATGGCGTCGGGCTCGATCTTCGAAGCGAAATGGCGTTCGGCGAGCCACCCCCCGCAGAGAGATAGAATGACGAGGACAGCGACCGGCATGCGCCAATTAATCGAAATCCCGCTTGCGTTCGCTCGATCCGGCGTTCTATTCGCCTTTCCGACGCGCGGCGGCTTTGGCTCCGGTTCGACCTCTGTTTGCTTCCTGGGCTTGGCTGAGGCTTCAGCTTTAGACTCGACATCGGTTTCAGGGCTCGCGTCCGGACTGGACCGAAACGGCGCCAACGCCTCGCGGGCGATTTTGAGGATCGTCGTCCGATCCTCATCGCTCAATTTATCGGCCGTGTCGAAACGTGCGCAGGCTTCCGCCGGTATCTTTTCCGCCGCCTCGATCACGGCGCGTTCGGCGTCGGCCATCCGCTCGATCGGCATGGAATCGAAGAGGCCGTTAGTCAGGGCGAGCAGAACGGCGATCTGTCCGGGCACGGAAACCGGGGCGAACTCCAACTGCTTCAGACAGGACCGAATGCGCCGGCCATGTTCGATGATCTTGCGCGTGTCGTCGTCGAGGCGGGCGCCGAAGCGGGCGAAGGTTTCAAGCTCCTCGAACTGCGCATAAGCGAGCTTAAGGTCGCCCGCCACCGCGCGATAGGCCGCCCGTTGCGCCTTGCCGCCAACGCGCGAAACGGATTTGCCGACGTCGACCGCCGGCAGCACGCCCAATTCGAACAGCGACGGCGACAGATAGATTTGCCCGTCCGTGATGGAAATGAGGTTGGTCGGAATATAGGCGGATATATTCTGCGCTTCGGTCTCGACGATCGGCAGAGCGGTGAGCGAACCGCCGCCAAGTTCCGCGCGCAGCCGAGTCGCGCGTTCGAGCAGGCGCGAGTGGATATAGAAGATGTCGCCGGGAAAGGCCTCGCGTCCCGGCGGGCGGCGCAGCAGCAGCGAAAGCTCGCGATAGGCCTGGGCATGCTGCGTGAGATCGTCATAGACGATCAGCACGTCGCGGCCCGCTTCCATGAAACTCTCCGCGATGCTGGTCGCGGCGTAAGGAGCGATATAGGCGAGACCGGGCGGATCGTCGCCTTCCGTCACGACAACGACGGTGTGGTCCATCGCGCCGTTTTCACGCAAAACGGCCACCGCCTTCGCCACGGCGGACGCGCGCTGGCCAATGGCGCAATAGACGCAAACGACATTCTGGCCGCGCTGGTTGAGAATGGCGCCAAGCGCTATGGCGGTTTTGCCGGTCTGGCGGTCGCCCAGAATCAGTTCGCGCTGGCCGCGTCCGATCGGAATCAGCGCGTCGATGACCTTTATGCCGGTCTGGAGCGGTTCGGTCACCGGCGCCCGGTCCATGATGGCGACGGCGGGGCGTTCAATGGGGAGGCGCCCGCGCGCGGCCAGCGGCTCGGCGCCGTCGAGGGGGCGGCCGAGCGGATCGATGACGCGGCCCAGCAAGCCGTCGCCCACCGCCACGTCCATCACCCGGCCCGTGCGCTCGACTTCATCGCCGGCGCGCAGACGCGCGTAATCTCCGAGCAGCACGACGCCGAGTTCCTCCTCGTCCACGTTGAACGCGATGCCGAGAATGTCGCCGGGAAACTTCACCAGTTCCTCGAAGCCTACGCTGGCTAAACCCGAGACCTTGGCGATGCCGGTGGCGATGCTGGTGATGACGCCGACTTCACGCGGACGCAGATGCGGCTCGAACGATTCCCGCGCCCGACTTATTTCGGCAAAAACAGTGTCAAAAATCTCCTGGAGGCCCTCGGGATCCATGTTCATGGGCTCGCCGCCTCGGGCTTATCTTTCTCTTTCAGCAACTCGGCGACGCCCTCTTGCAGCGACGCGAGATAGTTCGAGATACTCCAGCCGACCTTCTGTCCATTCGCGGCGAGTTCGATCCCGGCGACCAGTTCCGGCGTGGTCTCGAAGCAAAGATGGGTTTCCGCCGCGCAGATTTCGTCCAGCGCCTTTTGTATCGCCGCGCGTTGCTCCGCAGGCAGTTCGAACGCGCTACGAACGAGCGCTGGTTCCGCCGCCGTCTTGAGCGCTTCGGCGAGACCGGCTTTCGCCGGGCCGTCCATTTCCCGCAAGCGGCGAACGAACACGTCGCCCATGCGCTCTTCCAGGGTCGTCGTCGCGAGATCCGTCAGCGCCTTTCGCGCGATGGCGAACACCTCATGTTGCGTTCGCTCGCCGATGACCCGGCTTAAATTGCGGGCGTCCTCTTTGAGCGCTTCCTGGCGCTTGACGCTCAAGGCGTCGGCCGCCTGCCGCGCCGCGTCCAGAAGCCGCTGACGTTCGGTTTTCGCCTCCGCTTCCGCCGCGCTCAACAGCGCGGCGCGCTGTTGGTCGAACGCCTCGTTCTTATGCAGGAACGCGTCGCGCTCCTTTAGAGCCTCGGCCTTCTTCGCGTCGGCGTCAGCGAGTTCCGCCGCGATCCGCTGTTCGCGCGCGTCAATGGCGTCGAGGATCGGCTTATACAGAAAGCGCTTCAACAGCCACACCAGAATGATGAAGTTGATCGCCTGCGCGACGACGGTGAACCAATCGATCAGCATGGGCTATTTTCCGGCCGCTTCGGCGACGAAGTGAGTCCAGAACGGATTGGCGAAAATAAGAATCATCGAGACCACGAAGCAGTAGATCGCGATGGACTCGATCATCGCCAGCCCCACGAACAGGGTGCGCGTGATCGTCGTCGCGGCGTCGGGCTGCTGCGCGAGCGAGGTCAACGCCCCCGCGACCGCGCGGCCCTCGCCCAGCCCGGGTCCGATACTGCCCAGGCCCATCGTCAGTCCGGCGCTGAGGATTGAAGCAATTGCAATGAGTGTGGAGTTATCCATGATGTCGCCCCCTGTTGTCGCGCTTCATGCGTCGATTGTCGTGTCGGCTTCGGTGCGCGGCTCGCGGCCGCGCGTGGCCGCCGCGATGTAAACGGCGGCCAGGATCGTGAAGATATAGGCCTGCACCATGCCGGTCAGCAGACCAAGCGCGCTCATCACGATCGGAAAGATGAACGGCGTGAGGATCAGCAGAATGGCGAGAATCATGGACCCGCTCATTATATTGCCGAACAGGCGGACCGCGAGGGTGAGCGTGCGCGAAAATTCGCCGATGATGTTAAAGGGCAGCATGATGATCGTCGGCTCGGCGAAGGTTTTGAGGTAGCCTCCCAGCCCCTGCTCCTCGATTCCGAACAGCGGCACGGCCACCAGCACGCACAGCGCCAGCGCCGCCGTGGTCGAAAGCGATCCCGTCGGCGGCTCGTACCCTGGAATGATCGTGCAAAGATTGGCGCTGGCGACGAACAGAAACAGCGTCCCGAGAAATGGAAGGTATTTCTTGGGGTGGTGGAGGCCGACGTCTTCGATCTGTTTGGCGATGCCGGTGACGACGATCTCCAGCAGGTTCTGCCAGCGCGAACGCGTAAGGCCCAGGGAAAGATTGCGCGTGACCAGCCTCGAACCGACGGTCAGCACGAGCATCAGCCCCCAAGTATAGACGATCGTGGCGTTGAGTTTGAAAAACCCCTCCCGCCAGAAAATTATTTCATCCGGACTAAGGCGCATGGGCCTCCTCCTTGGCGAGGGGTTGGTCGTCTCCCGACAGCTTACTCAGCCGTGTGATGACAAGCCGCGCGACGACAAATCCAAGCAGACACGCCAGCAGCCGCTCCCAGCGACCGCCGCAAACAAAGTAAAACCCCGCCAAAGCGACGCTCATCCGCAGCATCAGGCTGAAAAAAAACCAAAGCGCTGGCCGTTGCGACGAAACGCCCTTGCGCACCGTGAACCACAGGCCGCCAAAGAAAATCGCGCCCAGCGCCAGGCCCGCCGTCGCCGACGCGGCGAGAAACAACAGCTCACGCATCGCCGTCCTCCCGTTCGTTGCGCATCTGCCGGTCCTCGTCGGCCACCCAACGCCATGCGGTCAGACAGCCGACAATCAGGCCGATGATCAGCAGCGTCAACGTCCATGAGTGGGGTCCGGGATAGCGCTTGTCCAACCACAGGCCCAGCGCCGCGCCGAGCACCGTCGGCGTCGCCACCGACCAGCCGATCAATCCCATCATGCCCAAGCCATACCAGACGCCATGCGCGGCGTTGCGTCGCGCCTTGAGCTTTCGCGCCGCCTTAACGCCGACCTCTTCGCCGAGCGTGGCTCGCAGCCTCAACGGCTTGTCTTCGGGGTCATCGGCCATTGTGAAAAGTCGCCATGCGATGAATGATCTCGCCTTCCATTTTCGCCAGCGTCAAACGCATGCTTCGCTCCTGCTCGTCCAGGGATAGAAACTCCCGCTCCACCGCCGCGCGCAATTGGCCAAGGTCTGTTCCGGGAATGGCGTTGCGCACGGAAACGAGCACGTCCTGGCCGGTCTTGACCAATACCCCTTCATCGACGGCGAGGCACTTTTCGCCGCAGCTTTCGGTCTCGTAGATCAAAATTCCCGGCGCCAGCGCCGCCACGCAATCGAGCCGGCGCGGCAAGAGTCCGAATGAACCATCGGGCGTCTCGGCGACAACACGCAACACATCGTTCTCTTCGACGAAGATCTGGAACGGCAGGAGAACCGTCAGTTTCATAAGCCTCGGCGCCATGCTCAACCCGCGCTCGCCATTTTGATCCCAGTCTTCGAGCTTGGCGCGGCTTCGGTGTGGCCAGCGCGCTCGTCAGGTTTCGCCTTTAACTTTGCTTCGTCAATGGCTCCGATCATATAGAGCGCGCTCTCCGGATAGTCTTTGAATTCATCGCGCAGGATACGCTCGCAGCCGCTAAGCGCGTCCTCCAGACTGACGAATCTGCCGTCCAGTCCGGTGAACTGCGTCGTCGTAAAAAACGGCTGGGTCAGGAAGCGCTCCAGCCGCCGGGCGCGTGCGACCACATTGCGGTCCTCCCGCGAAAGTTGCTCCAGGCCGAGCATGGCGATGATGTCCTTGAGCTGCGCATATTGCGCGAGCGTGCGCCGGATCTCCTGCGCCAACTCGTAATGGCGCGCGCCGACGATGCCCGGCGTCGCCATTTTCGAACTGGATTGCAGCGGATCGATAGCGGGAAAAAGTCCTTCGCTGGCCCGCTTGCGCGAGAGCACGATGGACGCGGAAAGGTGCGAAAAAGTATGCACCGCCGCGGGATCGGTGAAATCGTCCGCCGGCACATAAACCGCCTGGATCGACGTGATGGCGCCTGCGTCGGTGTTGGCGATGCGCTCCTCCAGTTGCGACAATTCAGTGCCCATGGTCGGCTGATAGCCGAGGCGCGACGGCATCTGCCCCATCAGGCCGGACACTTCCATGCCGGCCTGAATGAAGCGAAAAATATTATCGATCAGCAGCAGCACGTCGCGATGTTCGTCGTCACGAAAATACTCCGCCATTGTCAGCGCCGCGTGCGCGACCCGGAAGCGGGCGCCGGGAGGTTCGTTCATCTGACCGAACACCATCACCATATTCGCGAGAACATCGGCCGCTTTCATGTCGCGATAGAGTTCCTCACCTTCCCGGCAACGTTCGCCAATGCCGCAAAAAATGCTTACGCCTTCCTGTTGTTTGACGAGATTATGAATCATCTCGGTGAGCAACACGGTCTTGCCCACGCCCGCTCCGCCAAATAAGCCCGCCTTGCCGCCGCGCTCCAACGGCATGAGCACGTCGATGACCTTGATGCCGGTTTCGAAAACTTCGGATTTGGTGGAGCGCCGCGCCAGCGACGGCGGAGCCCGGTGCACGGAACGCCATTCGACATCGGACAATGCGGCTTGCCGATCGATGACATTGCCGAACACGTCGAACATGCGCGAGAGAATTTCCTTGCCCACAGGCGCCTTTAACGGCCCGCGCGTATCCTCGACCGACATGCCGCGCGCGAGGCCCTGCGTCGGCGTCAACGCAATCCCGCGAACATGACGCGCGTCCAACTGCGCCAGCACTTCGATGACGATCCGCCCCTCGCCTCCAGCCCGCAGAACCGAATAGATCGCCGGCAAATCCTTGTCGAAGCGAACGTCAACGACACTGCCGCGCACCGCCGCAACCACGCCCAAGGCGACAATATCGGCTGTCTTTTGTTCGTGCATGTTCAGCTCTTTCGGAACGACCGGATCGGGCCGAGGAATAACGCCAACATCGACTCCCGAAGCGCGCTAGCGACGCGCGCGGCTTGCCCTTTGTTCGCCGGGCGAATTTCTCCGCATCTGAAACTTCCAATTCGCGGCTCGAATTCAAAGGCTTTGCCGCGATAAGCGATAGTAGCCGGGCATGGGAAGACGTCAAAGCCTCGGAAACCACCTATCCTGACTTCTCCGTATATCACACAACTCACTTTGTAGCGACGCAGCGGTCGATAACGGACCAGTTCGTCGTGATGAACCCGACGGCCGCGCGCTACGGATCAAGGCGGATGTGGACAACACCGGGCATTCCGATCCGCACAATGGCGGCTGCGGCGCCGAGATGCGCAGGATCTATGAGCTCTCGGACGGGAACCATTGGGGCTTTGCGTTGGCTCTTGCTTTCTGCGTTTATTGGGCCAGACTGCGGCCCATTCACCAAGATGCTTACCTTGGCCGGAATCGAAAGGCTCGGCAAAGCATCGAGAATTACACGTGCGTCCGACCCGAGTTTCACTTTTCTAGCAGCCGCGGCCGGCAATAAGATGTCCATATAAATTGAAGTCGTATCGAGCATCACAAAGACCTTGGCGCCGAGTGGAAGCGTTTCCCCGGCACGAGCTGTTCGACGCTGGATGCGCCCTCCTATTGGGGCGACAAGAGCGCTGTCGGCGATGTTGACTTGAGCTTGCTCCAGCGCGTGTTTCGCGACATCAAGCTTCAATCCGTCTTCGCCGAGCCTCGCCTTCGCAGCCGTCAGCGCGGCGGCCGCGCTGTATGTCTCTTGTTGCCGCCGGGCCAACATCTTTCTCGTCCCCCGGCCCTCGCGTAACAGCCCGCGGGCGTGCGCAAGATGCAGCTTTGCGCGCCTTAACTCAAACGATGTCCGCGCGAAAAAGACTTCGTCTTCGCCAATAATTTTTTGCAGACCGGAGACTCCCGTCGCATCTCGATCGCGCAATGCATCGCGATCTTTCGTATCGATGTGCGCAAGAATCTGCCCGGCGGTCACGACGGAGCCTTCATCGACCAAGAGCTCCGCGACGCGCCCGGGAACCTTTGTGGTGATGTCGGACTCGTTCGCCTCGATCCGCCCATTGGCCGAGATAATGCCGATCGGCGGCGTCGTCTTGAAGCGGTCCCGGAATTCGTATCCGGCGCCGCCGGCCGCAATCACGAGTCCGAGGAACAACAACAACGGCTTGAGTCGACGCGTCCCTATCTCGATCCCATACTTGGCCGTAGTAGGCCGCCTCGACGTCGGCGCAATGTTGGGGCTCGGCAACTTCCGCGAAATTGGCGAACCAAGCTTGAGACGACGGAATATAGGAACCTTGATCAAGTCCAGGATGACGGCGAAAGCAATTGCCGAGGCCAACGCGCCAACGACCACGACGAACGATAAGGGCGTCATGGCGATCCCGCCGACGGCGAGCGTCGAGGCGATCGACACATCGGCGACGGATGAAGCGATGAGCCAGAAGCTTGGGCGAGAAGACCATAGGCGCCGGCGCTCCCGGTTGGTATAGAGCGTCGCCTGGTTGCCAAACACGATCGCCACGAAAGCCAGAGTCCTCAGCGCATCAATATCGAGCTCCATCTGGTAGGCGCCGAAAGCCAGGACGGAGACACAAAAGACTAATTCTCCGATTCCCATGGCGACGCCGGCGATCGTCAGATCGCCGATGCGCCAGGCGTTTGGCAGTGACGATGGACGCACATTGTCGGTCGTCAACGACATGCCGAGGAAGTCGCCGGCGATCATGATGAGGACCATCAGCAAGGGCGTCAGGATTGCGTGCCCGGTCATGATGAGGCCGACCCCCAGGAAGAGCACCTGGACTGTCTTTTTAGTAATGGAGTTTAGCGTATAGCTTAGGATGCGCTCGAACGTTGTTCGTCCTTCTTTGACTGCGGCGACGATTCCGGCGAGCCCGGGCTCGGTCAGCACCACGCCGGCCGCCGACTTGGCGACGTCAGTCGCGGTCGAGACTGCAATGCCAATCTGCGCCTGGCGCAATGCCGGGGCGTCGTTGGCTCCGTCCCCGCACATGCCGACGACGTGGCCCCCCAATTGGAACGCCTTGACAAGTTTGTATTTGTCCTCCGGGAGAACACCCGCGAAAACAGCGAAGGCTTCCGGCCGGACGCCTTCTGGAATTGGACCCGGTGGACAGATGGCGCCGTCAAGGCCCACCGCATGGGCGACAATTTTCGCTGTCGCAGGCGCGTCGCCCGTCACCATCACCGTGCGGACGCCTAACTCACGCAATTCGGTGATGAACGCCGCCGAGTCCGGGTTTGGCGGATCGCTCAGCGCGATGAGGCCAACCAATTTCATCGCCGATGGCGGACCGGCGGCGACCGCAAGCACTCTGAAACCTTGCTCTTCGAACGTCTTCGCCGCTGTCGTCGCGCTCGGTGACGATTGGGAGAGGCCGATCACCACGTCGAAGGCGCCCTTGACGATATGAAGCGCATTCCCGCTTGAATCCGTCGCGGTCGCCTCGGACAACTTCTTTGCTGGATCAAAGGGCGTAAAGCTGACTAATTTTGGCGTATCCGAGATGGAGCTTGTCTCGGCGGCCGCGCGAATGGCCGCGTCCACCGGCTCCTGCCCTCCGTCCGAGCTGGCCAACGCCGCGAGCGCTAGAACATGGGCGGCGTCGAAGCCCGACATAGGATAGGTGTTCGTCACCGACAGTTCGTTGCGCGTCAGCGTCCCCGTCTTATCGGCGCACAAGACATCCATCATCGCCGCTTCATCGACCGCGGAGAGTCGAGTCGGAAGAACGCCCACTTTCGCCAGGGCGCTGGCGCCAAGCGCCGCCGCAAGGGTGAATGTCGCCGGCAGCGCGACCGGTATCGATGCGAGAACGGCCGTCAGAACCAGGGGGATGATCTCGTCGAACGGCATCTTGAGAAAATATGCATAGGCGACCAGCGCCACGATGACGACGCCGTTGAACAAGGCGAGATTGCGCACCACATGCAGCACCGCCTTCTGCTGAGAACTCACGACATGGGCGGTGCGGACGAGTTCCGCCGTGCGACCGAATTTGGTGCGTGTTCCCGTCGCCGTGACTTCCGCCACGGCTTCGCCGCGCCGCACCAGCGCTCCGGAATAGGTCTTCGCGCCGGGACCGGCCTCTATTGGAACCGATTCACCCGTGAGCATGGACTGGTCCAACAGGACTTCTCCCTCCGTTAACCGGGCGTCCGCCGCGACCACACCGCCAAGCGACAGCTTAACGACGTCTCCGGGCGCCAACTCGGCGGCAGGTATTTCCTTCCAGGCGCCGTCGCGTCGGACCGAAGCCGTCAGCGCGAGCCGCGACTTCAGGGCAGCCAGGGTCGCTTGCGCGCGCCCTTCCTGAAAGAAGCCGAGGGCGGCGTTGAAAACCAGCAGAGCAGCGATGATCGCGGCTTCGACATATTTGCCAAGCCCGACTTGGAGCAGGATTGCCGCCTCAAGCATCCATGGAACGGGCGCCCAGAACTTTTCGAGCGCCATGCGCAACGGATGGAGCGTCACATCCGGCATCGCGTTCGCGCCGAACTTCTCCAGCCGGCGGCGAGCCTCATCGCTCGTCAATCCGACATCTGTATGATTCGACGGCTGCTTAGCGCTTGACTGCGTCAAAACCTTATTTCCTCGATCACCGCAAGCCCGAATGACCACCGTTAGCTTCGCGAAATGAGCAACGCTTTTCTTCAGAGGACAATGAGGTCGTTCTGGACGGCGGTCGCGCCCGGGGCCGCCCATGCTGTTAATTCGGCCAATTCGCGGTAGTGCCAATACCTAACGGTTCCCGTCAGCCTAATCTTTCCGTCATGCGCGGTGACGGTGATGGTCTTTGGATCAAAGAACCAAGAACGGTGGAGGGCCCGCATTATCTCGTGGCTGATATTGGATGCGTTGACCTGTGGCTTGATTGTGATCTGGTCCGTTACGCCGACGACCCCACGTAATCCCCGCACGTCCTGCACGGCAAAGTCTTTCTGATATCGCCAGTAGACTTTACCGGTTAAGGTGACCCACCCTTTCTCGACCTTCACTTGGATTGCGTCACGAGGAACGGACACATCCCATGAGATACGATCGAGCGCCGCCGCCGCTATTTTGTCGTCACCACACTTTACGCCCGATGAAAGCCGGACCTCGATTTCTTCCGCCACAGCCTTGAGGCCTTTTACGCGGAGGGCCGCTCTCTCGGCTGAATATTTCTCGATAAAGCTGCCCACGTGACCTGTTAGAATCACGACGCCGGCGTTCGCCCTGACACCGATGTGGGCAGAGTCCACGCTTGGCTCCCAACTCAATTCCTCTAGGACGGCCAGCTCCAACTCTTTGTCGTCAGACATGATCTATTCCTAAAGTTCCGTCCAAAATGAGCTTCAAGTCGCGCTCGGCCCGCTGTTCCAGCGCCTTGGCTTGTCGAAAATCCGGGTCGCTCCGACCGCGGGTTCGGGGAATGTCATTCAATTGATTGCAGCTACACGATAGAATCCACTCAAACCCAGAAACGGCATGTCAAATGCCATGGTCCACGAGTGGGAACAGAAAACTAATGGCGGTCCGCCATCTCCACATGGCGAACCGTTTGAATTACGCCCCGCGGACGCAAAGCCGCGTATTTGGCTTGGCGCCGCCAGTGATGCGAGAATTGTCTTCATCGGGCTATCAGTAATAGGGACCACCAAACAATACCCGCACAGGGAGGGTCGCCACGTCGAGGGCCGTGCCGACAACAACGCCACCGGGGCTATAATAGGGACTGTATCCATAATTGTATCCATAACGGCGATAGTGTCGAAAGTGCCGATAGTGTCGATGATAGGCGCGTCGGTAATAAACCTGTTCGGTTACCGGCGGCGTCTGGATGACACTCGCGTTCACGATGGCGACCGGCCCCGCGGAGGCATTACCTCCGAAAGCCGTTGCGAACAAAGCGACGCATAACGCGCCCGTAATTTTCGATTTGAATGCGTTGTGCATGTCGATTTCCTTCCGCGACAGTAAGACAGACAGCATACGTCTGCTTCAAGCGCTTTTGAGAGGCGACCCAATTGCCGATGTGGACCTTTTGGGCTTCCGCGGAACTTCACGACGCTTCGGATATCGCACCGCTGGTTTCGCGCACGCCGGCAAAATCGGATTGCGTCATCACCTTGCTTAAGGGGACGTCGCTAAGATAGACTCGGATACTACTCAGACGATCGATGTCGGAAGAGCATCCAATAGCTGCTTCAGTGACGCAACAGAGCCGGACATCAGAACACTCCCGTCGGCCAGTTCCCGCACAAAACTTGTTCGAAAATTGCTTCCCCCGGATCTGCCGTGAGTAGTTTCCGAGGCTGTCTATGACGCGCTCCCGTCGGCTAGGATGCAGCCATAAATGGTGGATGTTGGCGCAGCCCTCGGGATTGACGCCAAGGCTGTCGGCTTGGTCGATGCCTTGGCTCTCGACCCAAAACCGCCTCAAAAGCATCGAATGGCGAGTGCCTGAAAATTCCGCCGCATCTGCCCGTGGCGTTAGCGCGAGAAGGCGGAAGGAAGATTGTTGTGGCCCAACTTTTCCAACGGAGCGCGCCCGAGGCCGTCATGGCGCCCGTTGGCGCCGAACCAGGAACTCGCGACACCTGGGTGGCGTCACTCGGCGCTTGTGCGCGTCATCTCTCCCGCTTTGGACTTTTTTCGCGGCGGTGCCGACGGCCACGGCAGGAGAGAACGTAATGGCCGTGATACTGGTCGTCGAAGACGACGTGTTTATCCATGAATATGTGGAGATAATCATTCAAGAGCTTGGGCACGAGACGCTTTCGGCCAGCGACATAGACGGGGCGCTTTCACTTTTGCGCGCCCCTCTGCAAATTGATTTGCTTGTTACCGATATTTTTCTCAAAAAGGCGGCCTCTGGTGGGATTGAACTCGCACATCAGGCAATCCGGATTCGACCGAAATTGCCCGTGCTCTACACGACAGGAAATACCGTCACCGACGAACTGAAATCGCTCTTCGTTAAAGACGCGCGTTACCTCTGTAAGCCCTACACTCTATGGCAGCTTCAAAACTCGATTGGAGAGCTGCTCACGACGAGATTTTGAAGTCGCGCAATTGAAACCATGCGAGACAAGCACAAGCGGCCGAGGCGACACCATGACTAATGGAAACGACGAGACGCGGGCGTGGATCGGCCCCTCGGACGTCGCTGGCGGCGCCGCGATCCAGCAGGCCGATGAGGCGCTACTCAAGGCGGGAGCGTTGCAGAAGGCTATTTTCAACAGCGCCAATTTCTCGAGCATCGCCACCGACGCCAAGGGCGTCATTCAAATATTCAACGTCGGCGCGGAGCGAATGCTCGGTTACACAGCCGCCGAAGTGATGAACAAAATCACCCCAGCCGACATTTCCGATCCGTGGGAATTGATCGCGCGCGCCAAAGCGCTGAGCGTCGAACTCGCAACCCCGATCACGCCGGGTTTCGAGGCCCTCGTGTTCAAAGCGTCGCGCGGAATCGAGGACATCTACGAATTGACATACATCCGCAAGGACGGGAGCCGATTCCCCGCGGTCGTGTCCGTCACGGCGCTCCGCGACGCGCAGGATGTCATCATCGGCTATCTATTGATTGGCACCGAAATCAAGGCGGGGGCGTTGCAGAGCGCTATATTTAATAGCGCCAACTTTTCGAGCATCGCGACCGACGCCAAGGGCGTCATTCAGATATTCAACGTCGGCGCGGAGCGGATGCTCGGCTACGCGGCCGCCGAAGTGATGAACAAAATCACGCCTGCCGACATTTCCGATCCGCCGGAACTGATCGCGCGCGCCAAAGCATTGAGCGCCGAACTCGCAACCCCGATCACGCCGGGTTTCGAGGCGCTCGTGTTCAAAGCGTCGCGCGGGATTGAGGACATCTACGAACTGACATACATCCGCAAGGACGGGAGCCGGTTTCCAGCGGTGGTTTCCGTCACGGCGTTGCGCGATGCGCAGGACGTCATCATCGGCTATCTACTAATCGGCACCGACAACACCGCGCGCAAACTGGTTGAAGAAGAGCAAAAAAAATCGGATCAGCGCCTGCGCGATCAACAGTTCTATACTCGCTCGCTGATCGAAGCCAACATCGACGCGATAATGACCACCGATCCGTCCGGTGGGGTGCGGCACGGTTAAGTGAGACATCCGGCTGCGGTAGAATGGACCGCAACCGGAGGTATAGAGATGACGACCGATGAGGGGCGGAAGCCCGAGGGGGCGCCGGCGCGCTCCCCTAT
>Ga0182030_10010241_pt1 | contig 19081 bp, 19 predicted proteins | sample 812S3MmetaG_FD_121299 | JGI IMG/M metagenome (GOLD analysis project Ga0182030, IMG submission 121299) | Permafrost microbial communities from Stordalen Mire, Sweden - 812S3M metaG (Illumina Assembly) | ecosystem: Environmental > Terrestrial > Soil > Wetlands > Permafrost | place: Sweden... | reverse complement strand
CCTGACAGACTCCCCGGTCTGCTCAAAGGCTTCTGATACGAGGATGAAGGGAAAGTCCGAAGGAGTTATGATTTAGCCGAGAACTCTAGTTTCGGTTGGTAGAGAAATTGGGGGCAGGTCAGCCCACCCTTGCCCGGCATCCGCACCCGGAGTTACATATGCCAAAGTGCTCATTATTTTGTCGAAAACCTCTGGGCTCATCCAGTCGACGAGAGCCGGTCGATTGCGGCGGTACCAACTGATTGCGCTTCTCAGAATGAAATCCATAAGCGCGGCTTGGGGCGGATGACATAGCGTGTAATTGTTCTCCCGACGTGAGGAACTTGGTAGGTCTCACGAAAAGAAAAGACCCCACTGCGAGAACGAAGCAGGCCATAAGCCCTTGGTCTTGACGGACTGCCGAACTCGCATCGAGATCAAGGAGGTTTAGCGAAGGCGCGCTCGGCCGCGAAAAGGTTTGATAGGACATGGAATGTGCCGTAGGCGTCGGCGTCGATTTCCAAGACTTGCGTATCGATGTCGCAATTCTCGGCGCTGGAATCGATCTCATTGGCAAATCGAGAGTCGAGGGTCGAATCAGTCGTATGTCCGTGAACGTGATGGGTATATTCGTGCGTGGTTACGAAATGCAATTGCATTCGAACGACGGCCGCGTGAAATCGACGTTGTCGCTCCGGTGTGTCAAGCTGCAAGCCGAGGAGGTTTGCTATTTCCGCCGGTTGAGCCATAGGCAGGCAGATCTCCCAGATCCTGTGAATGAGCGCGACAGTGATCCCAATGAAGGAATAGTTGCCTTCGGTAAATGCCAAAACATTGGCATCGTCTGAGTCGATGAAGTCCATATAGAATGGCGGATGCGGTACATGGCTCGGGAACATCGTGCCGCTATTCCTCAGGGCTTCATTCAGATTCGCCTGAATTGCCCGCAAGAGATCCTGCAGTGGGTCTTTCGATTAGATCAAGATCTTCTTCCCCCGATAGATGGCTCTCTTATTGGGAGGAAGTTGTTGGAAGTATCTGTGGAAAAGGATGTCCGGTGCTGTTGCCATTCCGGTAAACCTCAGGCCGTAATGTACGATTCTAACGAATTCTGCCTCCCGTCCAATGAACGCCGTTCGCAAAACTGGCGCGGATACTCCCAATGCGCTAATCTTGATCGCACATCGCCACATCGGCTTCGCGTTGGCTTATCGGCGATATGCGGATTCAATCTCCGAGTCGGGCGTCAAGCGTCAAGCAGGAAAGGCATCCCCGCCTGCGATCCTCTTCAGCAGTTAATGAGCGGAATACATCTCGCCCCTTTCGCTTACAATTCAGGTTGTCACGCTCGTTAAGCTCCCGGATGCTCCTCGCGATTTGCGGCGTCCTGATAGTCTTGCTGGCTCTTACGAGCGATTCCGCTGTAGGAGATGCGGGTCGACCGTGTGAAACGAAAAGCAAAGCCATCCGGCACCGTGTGGCGCATCAGCAGTTTCCAGAATTCAGCGGAAAAGACCGCCGGCGCGATGCCGCGCAGGGAATCCACTGCGAGACCAGAGCGCACGCACATGGAGACCAAATCTTCGGGTTTAATGAAGAGGCGCAGAACGTGCATGTGAGGAGGCGTGTTGCGCACGAACCACTCAACTCCTTTGATCACCACCAGCCATGCCAGCCAGTTGCGGCTGAAGGTGTGAAAGATAAATAAACCGCCAGGCCCGAGCAGGCGGGATGCTTCGCGGATTGCGCATTCCGGTTGTTCAACGTGCTCGAGGAAGTCCATGGAGCAAACCGCATCGAAGGACCCGTCGGGGAAAGGAAGGCGATACGCGTCCGCTGCGATGTATGCCGCACGCCCGCTGCTGTCATGAAGGCGGGCGACTTTCAGCGCATCTGCGGCGAAATCGAGACCGACGACGGCGTGTCCTTGAGCGGCCAGATAGTTGGACAGGAAGCCGCCTCCACAGCCAACGTCAAGAATGCGCACCGCGCGTCCGGCGAAACGGGCGCGGAGTTCCTCAGCGATCCAAGGATTGCGCAGCCGTGACTCTGCGCGCAATAGCGCCACTGGATCATCTTGTGCGTTGTACCAGCGCTCGCCTAAGTCATGATAGATGTCATTATTGACCCGAGGTGGCGACGCGCTCTTCACTGGCGCGCCCCGAACTGCGCCGCCGGCGCCTTCCAGATGAGATTCCAATGCACAGCCTGATAGATCCTGTACAGCGCCTGAGCTGCCGCCTGGTTCGCGTGCTCTGCCTGAGCACAACGATCGGCGTGAACGAGTTCGTCTTTAATGACGAAGCAGCACGAGAACACAGCCGCTAGGGTATAGATCATCAAAGTGCACTCGGAAGGCGCGCTCACCATCAACCACAATACGGAAGCGAGCACCGTAAATGTTTCCAGCGGGTGCTCCATGCGCTCCCATCGCGTCTGCCCAGGGGCGAAATGGAAGTAGGAACTCATCCACAAAGATGGCGAACACTTGCACGATCAACGGCAACGGGAGCAGGTACTTCATGGCCAATGATTCGACCTATTTTTCAATCTGAAACAAGCCGCCGGATATCGTCAGGCCGGGGCCGAAAGCTACGCTAGCCACGAGTTGTTCCGGTTGGGTTGCGCGCGACTTCAGAATTTCATCCCACACGTGGGGCAAAGTCACGGACGACATATTGCCATAGTCGCGCAAAACGGCGCGGCTGGCCGCGGATTGTTCCGGGCGCAGGCCCAACGCGTCGGAAACCTGGTCGATAATCTTCGGGCCGCCCGGGTGGATCGCAAATATGGCGAATTCCTTCTCGGCTTTGTAATCGAGATCAGCCTGCGCGAAGAGCCGCGCCAGAAATGCGGGAAGTGTCGCGCCGATCTTCTGCGGCACGTCCTGGGTCAGGGTCATGCGAAATCCCCATTCGGTGATCGTCCAGCGCATATCGTCGGTCGAGTCCGCCACCAGTTCCTCGGCCAACGCCAGGATGCGCAATCCGGAAGGCCCGTCGTCAGGCCCGTCAGCCGCGCGGCTGAGCGAATACCGCATATGGCCGTCAGCGAACAGGCTTTGCACCACAAGCTGTTCCGGACTGTGATCCGACGGATCGAGATGCAACGTGCAGAGCTCGGTGTGCGCGATGTCCACGCGATGCGCCGGATCGGTCGCGGAAGACAGGAAGCCACTCGCGATACGAATGGCGGGGAGTGCCGCGTAACAACCCATATGATAAGCATGGGTCACGCGTGTCCGTTGTTGCCAGCCCTTCTCTCCCACAAGAATTTGCGCGGCGCTTGGAGAGGTGTAACCAGTGCACGTTACATGAATGAGATCGTCCGGCGCGATGGATTCGTCTTCGTACATCGCATTCAGCACTCTCTGCGCGCCGCGTGCAAAGACTTGCGAACGGACGGATGTGCCGGCCCCATTGGGACTCTCCATCAGGCGGTAAACTTCCATCCGCTCCCAATCCGTGTGCAGATGGTCGTTCAATTCACATCCGCGCGTGGCGATTTTGTCGGGGGAGCATCCATAGCGGCGCAGCAGTTTGGGCATTACGGCGGCGAAAGTAGGATCAACCGGAGAAAGGCCTTTGTTGAAGCGTTGCGTTTCCTCCGCCCGTAGATGAGCCTCCGCCAGCCAGTTCAAGGCTTGCTCCTGCGTTCCCGAAAGCGGGGGACGAACCATGCGAAACGAATGCAAGCGCGCGCCGCATGCGCCGGAAGGTCGCTGACCAACAACGCGGGGCTGAATCAAGGTAGCCACTTGATCACAGTCTCCCATAGGCATCGCGGAACACGTTGACGTTAGCGCGCGAAAAAGTGAAAATCGATTTCAACTTCGTTCTTGACCTTAATCGCTCCGCCCGCAATGCTGAGGGGCTTGATTCCAAAATCTGTTTGTTTGAGAACCGCGTGGGTCGTGTAAGACTCGCCGGTCTGTTTCACAGTCAGGCTGATCCGTTTGGTGACTCCGTGCAAGGACAGGTCACCATCGACCCGCCATACGCCCTCAGCCAATTTGTCGATCCGAGCGGAGCGGAATGTTATCTCCGGAAACTTCTTCGTCTCCAGTGTCATCTCCTGCATGTGCGTCTGAATTGTGGCCTGATCTTTCGCGTCAATTTTCGCATCGGGCTTGACCGACATTTTCGCGGTCTCCACTCGAAATTCGATGTGCGGATTGCCCGACTCGGAAATAGTGCCACTGGATATCGGCGCGTAAACGATGTGGTCATGGGCGGCAGCGGAGAATAGCCCGGACTTGCCAACTTGAATGGTGATAGTGCTTCGCTGGGTGTCGATCGCTTTTTCTTGTGCCATGATCGGCCCAGTCGCGAGAATCGCCGCGGAAAGAGCCGTCGTGCTAAGCCACATAAGAATAGACCTTCCGTAAGTTTCGTTCAAAGATCCTGGAGGGGAGGATGCTTGCCGCCATTTGACGTCCGCCGGTGACCAGCCGATTCTCCCATTGGCCAATGCTGCCCATGAGAAGGGACCGCCGTTGCACGTGGCTGGTTCGATGGCGACGCAGCGACTCATAGCGGCGCAGAGCCAGCTCCGGGGTTGCCTCTCTACACAACGACTTTGCGAGAACTAATGCGTCTTCGAGCGCCATGCAACCTCCGAGTCCGAGATTCGGCGTGCATGGATGAGCAGCGTCTCCGAGGAGCATCACTCTTCCTTGTCCCCACCGCTTCAGGGGAGGAAGATCGTACGCACCGTTCTTCAGAATGGTGCCTCCATCAGTCCTGGCAATCAGACTTTCGACGGGCTCGTGCCATCCTTCGAACATTCGCAGAAGCTCGCCCTGACGGTCTTCGTGACAGTCTACATGATCAGGACCGGTATTCGCCGTCGCATACCAGGTGAACCGGTCATCGCCCGTTCCGAGAATGCCAAAACGCTTTCCGCGTCCCCAGGTTTCGCTGTTGGAGCCTTTTGAGACGGCGCCTTCAAGTCGCGCCAGTCCCCTCCAAACCGTGTAGCCGCGGAAGACGGGCTCTCGGATTCCAAATAGCTGAGTGCGAACTCGCGAACGAATGCCATCAGCGCCGATAAGGAAATCATGCTCATTCCGATTACCGCTGGAAAAGTGAGTGGTCACGCTTGATTTTTGTTCGTCGAAATATTGAAAATCGTGTCCGAGACGAAGCCGCTGCTCAGGAAGTGCCGAGATCAACGCGTCCAAGAGATCTGAGCGGCGCGTGCATAACGCAGGCACATCGAAATGACCCAACCTGACGTCCATGAGCGTCGTGCCCGTCCGGGAGCGAACCAGGAAGTGCTGGTTCGGCCCACTCAACGCCGCGACTCTTTCGAGCAAGCCCAATTCCTTCAGGACGCGGGTTGCATTGGGCCATAGCATCATCCCCGCCCCTACTTCTCGCAGTTCGGTCGCCCTCTCGTAAACTGTTGCTTCGATGCCTGCCCGATGCAGGGCGACAGCCGTCGCAACGCCGCCGATGCCGCCACCAATAATACCAATATTCAATTTTTTGACCGTCGATTTCCGTGAAATTGTGATTAAGAAATAATTTCCGCTCGGGCTTGCGTCTCGCCCGCGCTACCGTACCGAGCTCTTCGGTTACGCCTAGCAGTGAGACGGCTACCTTCGACTTTCGTTCATGACGATTTGTTCATTTTGTCAACGTGCAGTTGAGCTCAAGGTCGCTCGCCTATTATATTTTACCTGCTGGACATGACCTCTCAAAAGCGGCGAGATGACAAGATGTTCATGTGGTCCCAATTGGCGAGATTTACTCTGGCATTGCATTAACATCAAGTTATGCGAGTGCTGCTAGTCGAAGATGAAGTCGAAATTCGCGGCTTCCTCCAGCGTTCCCTGACCGAAGCCGGGTATCAGGTCGAGGCAGCCGCGGACGCGAAGAATGCAGAACGCATGAGCCTCGAAAGCGAGCATGACATATTGATCGTCGACCTCGGTCTGCCGGACGAAGACGGCCTCAGTTTAATCCTGCGGCTCCGCCAGCTCGGGTTGCGCGCTCCGGTGCTCATCCTTTCCGCGAGGCGTTCGGTCGACGATCGAGTGCGAGGTCTTGAGCAGGGCGGCGGCGATTACCTGACCAAGCCATTTGCGCTAGCCGAGTTGCTTGCGAGGGTGCGAAATCTCCTAAAGAGCAATACCTCGTCGGCGACCGGGGCCACACGCTTGCGAGTTCTCGATCTCGAACTTGATCTCCTCCGGCGTGAAGCTTCTCGAAGCGGGGAGATTCTGAATTTGACGCCGCAGGAATTCGTCCTGCTGGAATATTTGTGCCGGAATGCCGGTCGCGTGGTCACGCGGTCGATGATACTTGACGCAGTTTGGGGTATGCGCATACAGCCTGACACCAACGTTGTCGATGTCCACATCTACCGCCTCCGTGGCAAGGTAGACACCAGTGGCCACCAACCTCTAATTCGGACGCTGCGGGGTGTGGGCTATGTCCTCAAAGACCGTTAAACCGATGCGCAGCGCTGCCTGGCGTATCTCTCTTTGGGCCGCGCTGGCGTTCGCCGGCGGCACCATGGTGGTATTCATATTCCTTCATCAGTTTGTTGCCGACGATATTCAACGGAGGACCGATGCCTGGCTGGCGGGCGAGGCCGGCGTTCTCAGCGATGTGGCGCAGCGCACTCCGAAAGGAGTGCTCTATCGGAGGATTGTCGGAGAGGTTGCGGAACTGGCGAGCAGGGAGATACCGCATAAACGGGCAGACGATGCCGGATTGAACGATTCGGTGTTCTTCCTGCAAACCGCCGCCGATGGTTCCGTGGGTTTGTGGGTAGGAGCGGGGGATGGAACCGCCCATCTCGCCGGGCTGAGAATCCGTCAGATTGTTCCTGAAATACCGACGAGTGTTCACGTGGCCGGTTTCGACGCACCATTTCGCGTGGTCTGCGTCAGGATGAACAACGGAAGCCAGATTTACCTTGGCCTGTCCGAACGAGATCAACTGCGAGTGCTCGCGAGTTTGCGGCTCCGTTTCGCTCTTCTTTGGGTGCTGATTGTCCTAATAGGATCAGCCATCGTTTTTTACAGTACCCGGAGAGTGCTGCGCCACGTTCAGGATATTACCGACGCTGCCTCCAGGATCGGCGAGGCCGAGTTGAGCAGCAGAGTTCCGACTACGCACAGAAACGACGAAGTTTCGCAGTTAGCAACCACACTGAACCGTATGCTGGATCGCATAGAAAGCTCCGTTCACCAACTGCACACGATCACTGGCTCGCTGGCCCACGATCTGCGGAGCCCACTGACAGCGGTGCGCGCCAAGCTGGAAATGTCCCTGACCGCGGCGGCGCGGGATGAGGAATCGGAATCGATCGTGTCGGCCATGGAGGACATGGATCGGCTGACGGAGTTTCTGGATCAATCCCTTGACGTTGCCGAGGCCAAAGCAAATGCGCTCAGGCTAAATCGCGTAGGGGTCGATCTGGACGATCTTCTAAGGATCATGATCGATCTCTACGAACCATCCATGTCGGAAAAAGGATTACGGATAAACTTATGCAGCGCAGGCTCGTTGGAGGTGTCCGCGGATGCCGCTCTTATCCATCGGATGATCGCGAACCTCTTCGATAATGAGCTAAGGCATTTGCGTGCCTCCTGCACGGTGAAAATTACTCTCAGCCGCTCGGAAGATGGCGCGCTGCTCGTAGTGGAAGACGACGGCCCCGGCTTCGAATCGGAGGTCCTCTCGCAGGTATTCGAGCGTCGCGTGAGAGGCAGAAATTCGACCGGGCATGGCCTAGGGTTGGCGTTTGTCGAAGCTGTCGTGCGCGTGCATGGCGGGACTATCGACGCGTCGAATCGTAGGGAAGGCGGCGCCCGGCTCACCATCATCCTCCCGCTCGCCGTTCGCTCCAAGAATGACAAGGTGTTCATTTCCGAGTAAGATTGGATGGCGCAGCAATCTATCTCGAAAATTGCGCGTCAGCTCTTGTAGCGCATGCCTAGATCCGCCAAATTCATCCTTCTCTTTGTTGCCTGCGCATGTGTGTTCTCTCTCATCGCCGCTCCGTCTGCGGCAAAAGACCCGTCGGAGAACGACCTGTACACCGGCTGGCTCAAAATGTACGACCTGAAGTTCGAGGAAGCGCACTCGATCTTCGGCGCCTGGAAGCAGGGTCACCCAGCAGATCCGCTTGGTCCAGCGTCGAACGCGGCGGCCTACCTGTTCTCTGAATTAGCCCGGCTAGGCGCTCTCGAATCTGAGTTGTTTGTGGATGACTCTCACTTCCAGGATCGCGGCAAGTTGCAGCCGGATTCTCAAAAAAAGGCGCTGTTCCTCAAGGAGATCGCCGAGGCGGATCGCTTGGCGGATGCTCTGTTGCAACGATCGAGCGTCGATTCCGATGCGCTATTTGTCAAGTCTGTAACACTCGGTTTGCGCGCAGACAACGCGGGCTTGATCGAAAAGCAACTTTTCGCCGCATTGAGCTATACCAAGGAGAGCCGCGTGTTTGCCGAGAAGCTCATACGCGCGAAGCCCGATGCAGCCGACGTATACCTTGGTCCGGGTTTGGAGAATTACCTGTTGAGTTTGAAGCCCGCGCCCATCCGGGTTCTCCTGCGAATGACCGGCTCAAATGTCGATCGGGAGAAGGGCCTCGAAGAGATTCGCGAGACGGCGCTGCACGGTTATTACCTGGAGCCATTTGCCAAAATGCTGCTGGCGGTGGCCGCGTTGCGCAGTAACGATCCTTCCCGTGCGCGCGAGCTGTTGGGAGAGTTACACCGGCGCTTTCCAAACAACAAACTGTACACGCGGGAGTTGGACCGCATCGATAAAGGAGCTCGCTGACTCCACCTGCCAAAGATTCAAGAAATAATGTCGTCCATCCTGCTCCCCGTCAAACCCGTCCATTCCCGGTTCAAATTCAACCTCTGGATGATTCTTGGTGTAATTGCGCTCTTTGTCTTCATCACTTCAGAAGTTTTCCTCATTGCCGATTACCCCATGTACCACGGCTACAGGTTGCAGGTCATCGCCGATCGACAACTTCTCATTCCTCATACCATCTGCGGTTTATTGGCGCTCCTGGCTGGGCCTTTGCAGTTTTCGTCAAGGCTTCGCCAGCGTTACCCGCAATTCCATCGTGTCCTCGGACGTATCTATCTCATTTCCGTCTTTATCGGCGCCTTTAGCGGGATCGGCTTGGCCGCCGGCCGCCCTGGCCTGCCAGGAACTTCCATGCAGGCCGCCGCTTGGATTGTCTGCACCACGGCAGCCTTCGTAACCGCGCGTAACCGCCAAATTGCCCAGCATCGCCAATGGATGATTCGCTCATATGCCGTCACCTTTACCTTCGTCTCCAGCCGTGTGCTCAATCTCTGGCCGCGCTACTGGAGCCATCTTGGCGACAGCCTCGCTGCCGTCGGCGTCATCGCGTTCACACTCGCTTCCCTGCTTATCGTGGACCTCGCCCTCAACTGGCGCCAGCTCACGACTCGTCGTCCTTCATAGTCGCCACGCGTAAGTTCCATCAATTATCAAACCAATTGCGCCCATCGCCTTGAGCGCAGAACCCTTCACTTGAGGGACCTCATATTTGCCAACCCAGACGGCACGCCATCCAAGCCCGACTCAATCTCGTCTGCGGTGTCGCTGCTGTTCCGGCGACTCAAGCTGCCGAAGGGCGCGAGCCTTCACCCCCTGAGGCACTCGCACGGCTCGCACTCACTGGCCATTCGAAAACTTCGCTGGCGGTGTATGGGAGTCCGCCAGAATCTCTCGGGCGCGCATTGAGCGTATCAGTGAAGATCGTGAGTTGATTTCCGTACTCCTCATCTGAGGGGTAACTTTCTAAAACGACCCGGTTATTCCCATCACTTTGAACGTTGCTGCGAGTTGAGAAAGCTGACCAGATCGCCGATGTCGCTCGGTTCCAGAGTCGGCCACGGAACGCCCGTCTCCTCGGCGCGAGTGATCATTTTCGGACCATGCCTCCAAAGCGCGGCGGTGAAGGAGGTGGCAGTGAACGCATCGCCGGCTGCCCGCAGCCGCGGACCGAGTTGTGTGCCTTCCGCGTCAACTCCGTGGCACCCGGCACACCCCCGCAGCTTAAAGACATCTCCCCCGACGAATGGCGATCCCGTCGGCTCGAAAAATCGCAGGCTGGCGAGAAATGCCGCCAGGTCGGCCATCTGCTCGCGCTGGAGCGTTGGCACGGCGATCCCGTTTTTACGCCCCAGGCTCACCATCGAGGGCGCGTGATTCCACAGGACGCTCGCGAACTGCATGGTCGTCAGGGGCAGATTGTGTTCGGGGCCCAATTCCGGACCCAGGCTGCCCCCATGGCCGCGCACCGCGTGGCATTGGATACAACTCGCCTGAAAGACGTTCCATCCGCGCTCGGCATCGCCGGGCCTGTCGGCCTTATCGCCTTTGCGGGGCGCCTGGGTTTGCCCTTGGCTGGCATATGCAATCAGGTCTGTCATCTCGTCGCCCTTGAACTGCGGCCAGTGGCCGAGTGTATTCGTGATCGGCTCAATCATAGACTGGGTGTGGTTCCACATCGCCCGCGCCAGTTCATTGGAACCTTCGGCGCCTAGGCTCGAAAGTTCGGGGGCGGATTTTCCGCCATTGCCGCGCACGGAGTGGCAGGTGGCGCAGCCTTTTTCGCGAAAGATCTTTTCGCCGGCCGCCGGGTCTCCGGCGCGATCGAAGTTACTGGCCTGATAGAGAAATGCCAGCATATCTGCCATCTGTTGCGTATTCAGCTGCGGAAACGATTTTCCCGTCCTCAGCCGCCGGTACATGCCTGGAGCGTGGTTCCACATCGCCGTTGCGAACCAGCCCATGGCCGGAGTGCCGGGACGCTTCGCCGCTAAATCCGGCGCGACCTGTCCGCCGTGCCCCCGGATGGAATGGCAGAAGGAGCACTGTTGTCCCCCGAAGAAAAGCTCCTCGCCGCGCTCCGGCACGCCGATGACGTACAACGACCGGCGCGCGGGCGAGGGCGCGCGCTCCCGGATGAGAATCGTCATCAAAGCGGCGCCGCCTAACAGTGCAGCGGCGATCCAAAGCAGAAGTTGTTTGCGTCCACTCCACGTCATGCGAACTCCGATGCACGCCGCGCACCATCGCGAAATACAAGGTTTTTAGGGGTTTGGGAGAGATTTTCTCGTCTGAGAACCCGACGTGTGTACGATTATCGGACGAGACTCAATGCTGATACTGGCGCATCTTCCGATAGAGCGTGTCGCGCGAGATACCGAGCAAGGACGCCGCCTTGGTCCGATTGCCGCCCGCCTGGCGCAGAGCCTGTTCGATGGTCTGGCGTTCCATCTGGTCCAGCGAAACCGACGATCGGATGGCGGAAGGTAGGCTCTCGGAAATCTGGGTGTTTAGAAGCGGTTTGAGATCCTTTTCTGTAATCACCTGCGGATTGTCGGCGGAAATCGCCGCGGAGCTCTCGATGAGGCTTTCCAACTCCCGCACGTTGCCGGGGAAAGAATACGTCAGGAGTAACTCGATCGCTTTTCTGGCGAGCGAAATCTGGCGATTGTACTTGCGTGTCAGACGCGCCGCGAAATGCTGCGACAGCACCAGAATGTCCTCGTGCCGGTCCCGCAGCGGCGGCACCTGGAGGATCACGGTCGCCACTCGGAAATAGAAATCTTCGCGCAAGAAACCCGTCCGCAGATCCTGCAGGCTGCGATTGGTTGCCGAAATCACCCGCACGTCGACGTGAATGGAACTGGTCCCGCCCACCGGGCGTAACTCGCCCTCTTGCAGGACCCTGAGCAGCTTGACTTGAACCTCCTTCGGCATTTCCCCGATTTCGTCGAGAAACAACGTTCCGCCGGAGGCCGCGGAAAAAAGGCCGGACGTGTCGGCATAAGCCCCCGTGAATGCCCCGCGCCGGAAACCGAACATTTCGCTTTCCACCAGCTCGCGCGGCAGCGCGCCGCTATTCACCGCAACAAACGGCATCCGGGCGCGCCGGCTCGCCTGGTGAATCGCGCGCGCCAGCATCTCTTTTCCCGTTCCCGTTTCGCCCACAATCAGGACCGATGCATCGGTGGCGGCGCTAAGCCGCGCGCGATCGAGCACGCGCTCCATCGGGGGCGACACGGAAATAATATTCTCGAAAGACGCGTGCCGCTCCAGGTGCCCTTCCAGTTGAGCGACGCGCTCCCGCAGTTCCATCACCTCCATCAGGCGGGCGACCTTTTTGCGCAAGGCCTCGTAATCGAACGGCTTGGTGATATAGTCCTCGGCGCCCATCTTGATCGCCTCAATCGCCGTCTCGATGGTTCCGTAGCCGGTCATGACGATGACCGCGATATCCGGATTCCGGGCACGAAGCTCGGCCGTGACGGCAATGCCGTCCATCGCCGGCATGATCAGGTCCACCAAAGCGAGCGCGATTTTCCCATTCGAGGCGTGGATGGCGAGCGCCTCGGCGCCGGATTGCGCGATCTCGACGTCATACCCCTCGCGCGCAAGAAATTCCTTGAGAGCGGCGCCCAGCCCCGCATCGTCGTCGACAACCAGGATCCAAGGTCCTTGTTTCACTGCGCCGCGCCCTCCGCGATTCCGGAGGCCAGTGGCAGATCGATGAACGCGGTTGCGCCTCTGCCGTGTTCGCTCTCTATGCGAATCGATCCTCCGTGTTCCACGGCGAAATTTCTCGCGATCGCCAGGCCCAGGCCCGTCCCTTTGCCTGGTTCCTTGGTGGTGAAAAAGGGTTCGAATATGCGCGTCATGTTGGCGGGATCGATTCCACTTCCGCTGTCGCGGACCGAAACTTCCACCCGCCCTTCGGGAATGGCCCGGCAGCTCACGTGGATTTCCCCGCCCGCGGGCATTGCGTCCAGCGCGTTGCTTAACAGGATCAGCATCACCGTCTCGAACAGATTGCGATCGGCAAATACGTGCAAACCCTTCTGGGCGGAGTTCGCCTCGAGCGTTGCACGCTTGGACCGGATCACAGGCAGAAAGAAATTGGTGACGGAGCCGATCATCTCCGCCACGTCGTGATTCCGTTTATCCACCGGACTCATCCGCGCGAACTCCAGCAACCGCTGCACAAACTGCCGGCAGAATTTCAGTCCATCCTCCAGGCTGGCGAGGTCGCAGTTTTCCGGCGATTCCTCCCGCATCAGTTGGATGCGCAGCAGCAGAGCCGCCAAAGGCGAATTCAGATGATGCGCCGTGCCCGCCGCCATTTTTCCCATGCTGGCCAGCTTCTCCAGTTCGATCATCGCCTCGCGCCAGCGCACGCGTTCCCGAATGTCGGACGTTGCCTCCAGGAAATATACCGGCTCGCCAAGCTCTCGAAACGGCCGGATGCTGAGCTGTACCGGGAAAGGCCCGCCCGTCCTGCCAACCCGCAGCGTCTCGATATCCAGCACCGCGGCGCCGGATTCGACTTTTCCCATCAACTCCTTCAATTCGTCGATTTTACCGGACGGAATGGTCGGCAGCGCCCGCCCCCGGATTTCCTCCTTCGAGTATCCGAACATGCGTTCGGCCGACGCATTCCATTCGATCACCCGCAGGTCCCGATCGTAAAGAATAATGCCTCCTGGGAAATCCTCCAGCAATCCGCGGTAGCGCTCGTTGGACCGGCGCAGCGCCTCTTCGCTGGCCCGCCTCTGGCGCAACACAAACCATGCGGCCCAAAACGCCAGCACCAGGGACATCGCGAAGCCGCGGCTGATATAGAGATAATGTAGCGTCAAGTAGTTCGCGTCCCGGAAGAACCGGTACTCGAGTAACTCCCACGCCGCAAAAACGACGGACACGATCGTGATACTGGAGAGCGTCAGCGTCGCCCAGAACCACGGCTTCTCACCCATAGATTTACCGGAGCCTATGCTATCAGCATCGCGCCGATCTCGTGCGCGGCTATTTTAACGTGCGTACAAACGCGATCACGTCTTCAATCTGCTTGTCGCTGAGCCCGCTTACGGGCTTCATCTTGCCCTGTCCGGCAGTGATCGTTTTCTTGAAATCGGCGTCTGACTTCGATTGAATCTCCTTCGATGCCAGCGGGTGCATCTCCACGTTGTACATCTTCGCGATGGCCGCTTTTCCTTCGCCGTTCGCTCCGTGACATGGCTGGCACTTGGCCGTGAATACCGTTTTCCCCTCCGGCGCACCGGCAGATAGAAGTCCGCATCCCGCGATGAAGACGATGGCAATTGCTTTCATAGTGTATTACTCCTTTGTCATTTGTGAAGCCTGAGCTTCGATGTAACCCGATCCGTCCGATTCCTGCCGCCGGAGCAGCAGCCAGATGGCGACGACTGTAATCGAAATAAAAAACACCGAAACGGCAAGGCCAATGCGGCGGACGTCTTTGTCGTGCAGCGCAGCCTGTCCAGCGCGCAGCGTTTCGGCCGCGACTCCCATACCGGCGTCGATCGGCTTGCGCATATCCTCGATCCGGAAGGAGTGCATCATCAGACGTGCCTTCACCAGATCTTCCTTCCCGTCGAGCAGTTTCACCTGGGCTTCCGATACCTCCATCCCGTATTTGTCTGCCTGCGTGAGCGTGCTCTCCGAACGAGTCAGCGCCGTATCCAGACCGTTGAGCAGGCCGGCCATGTCCCCGGCTGCCTTCGCGCCTGCGGAACCCACCTCGTGGCATCCCGAACAGACCGCCTTGTCGCCGGCCAGCATCGCCACCGACGGTTGATGAATTCCATGATTGCTGTGGCAGACGATACATCCGCCTCCGCCCGACGCGGCGGAGAAAATCGGCTGATGGACGCTCTTTTCGTACATCTGGGCGAACAGTACGTGGCAGTTTCCACAAACCGCCGAAACCGATTCCACTTCGGGTGGCTTCGCGCCATGATTTCCGTGGCAGGAAGCACAGTTCGGCGCGGATAGGTCGCTCCGCTTGGAGAGCGCGGCCCAGTGCACGCTGGTCTTATACTCGGCCAGTTGATTGGTGGGGATCTTATATTTCGCCATCTTTGCCGCGTCCGCATGACAGCGGCCACAGGTATCGGGAAGCCGCAACGGATATACCGGCGACTGGTTGTCTTTCACGGCCCGAATGTCATGAACGCTGTGGCAATCGATACAGGTCGCAACGGTTTCGTCGCCTGCCGCCAATCGCTTGCCGTGAATGCTGGTTTTATACAGCTCGAACTGGTCGACGCGCTGCTGCGGCTTGTAGCGGCGCATATAGTCGGGACTGCTGTGGCACTTGGCGCAGAGCTGCGGAATCGCGGTCCGAGCCGGCTTGCCGATGAATCCTTTTGCCTTGCTCATGGCTACCGAGGGATCGTCGATCAGGCGGTCGCCTCCGTGGCAGTCCGCACAACTTAATCCGGAGGCCGTGTGTACGTCGCCTTTGATCAACAGCGCCGGCTTTTGCAGATCACCGTCCATTGCCGTGTGACACTCCACGCAGGTGTCTTTTGCCGGCTGGGCAAATAGTGCCGGCTGCGCCAGCAACCAAACGGGGACCAGGAAAACAACCAGCGCTCTCATTTGACGTACCCCAAGTAGGTAAACACCGCAAGATAGGCGACTAAGAAAATCCCCGCGCCCGAGACCAGACGGATTCTAGCCTCGCCGGCCTTGTTCACGCCCCACACTGGAAGCAGAGCCCAAGCAGCCGCCACCAACCCGAACCCGAGAATGCCCAGCAGTTCACCTTCCATGAACCAGACATGGCTGGGAAGGAGCTTTAGCGTGTAGAATTGCGCCAGGAAATACCACTCCGGGCGAATTCCTTTGGGGGCCGAGGCGAACGGATCCGCTTTCTCTCCCAGTTCCCAGGGAAAAATCGCGGCCAGCGCTCCCAGCACCGCCAGCGCGATGTACCACACCATCGCTTCGCGCAGGAAGAAGTTGGGAAAGAACTTCATTTGCCGCACATTCGCGGCGCTCAGCCAAGGCGGCGTGCTCATTCCGTTCTTCTGCACCAGGATGACGTGAAATGCGATCAGCGCCACTGTCAGCATGGGAAGAAACATCACATGCAATGCGAAAAACCGCGTGAGCGTTGCCGCGCCTACATCTTCGCCGCCGCGCAGCACGCGCGCAATGGCGGGCCCCACGATGGGAGCTGACCCCGCGACATCCGCACCGACTTTCGTCGCAAAATAGGAAATCTGATTCCAGGGAAGGAGGTAGCCGCTGAAACCGAATCCCAGCAACAGGCCGAGCAGTGCGATGCCGCTGCCCCAGGTCAACTCCCTTGGGGAACGGTAGGCGTGGGTAAACACCACGCTGAACATATGGACGAACGCCATGAAGATCATCAGGTTCGCCGACCAGCTGTGAATCGACCGGATCAGCCACCCGAACTCGACCCGCGTCATGATGAACCGCACGCTGTCGAACGCTTCGGCCACCGTCGGGCGGTAGTAAAACATCAGCAGAAGGCCGGTGACCACCTGGATACCGAACAGGAACAGAGTGATGCCGCCGAAGTAATACCAACGGGTCGCGGAGTGGACCGGCACGGTCTTGTGCGCGGCCACCTCGCGGATGCCTTCCAGGCCCAGCCGGTCATTGAGCCACGCCAAGGTCGTAGTGAGCATGGCTATGCCTTTCGCGAAATGACAACGTCGTCGCCGCGCACATTCACCGCGTATTCTTCCAGCGGATTCGGCGGCGGCCCGGAAACGACGCGCCCGTTCAAGTCGTAAGTCCCGTTATGGCAGGCGCACCAGATCTGGCTCGTGGAATCGCGATACTGCACCGTGCAATTGAGGTGTGTGCAAACCGCCGAGAACGCTTTCCATTCGGTATCGCTCACACGCACTAGCAGGGCCGGCTTATTGCCGAACTTGATAATTTTTCCTGTATTCGGTTTCAGGTCCTGCGTCTTCCCTCCGGATACTTCGTTGACCGCGACCTCAGTAATCTGCGGAGGATTCAGGAACCGTACTACCGGGTACAAGAAGGAAGCCATTGAGGCGAAAATGCCCCCGCCAATAATCCAGGACAGCACCGTGCGCCTGTCTTCCGTGTGCTGGCATCCTTCGCACTGCCCGTCACAGTCTTTCGTTGCCATGAACCGATCCTTTCCCTACACCACTTCGCAATGGCCGATTGCACCTAGGGAGCCAAACCTTAATTAATGGTGGTTCAAGGAGATACAAGTTCCCTCCGGATTTTGCCCGTTGCGTGATCTCGTACTAAAAAGCGGCAGTGTCAGAGGATCGGACGCTTTTTCGGATTGCACAGCCTGCTCTGCGATTGGTTTAGCTCCCGGTGAATGCAACGCGCGTGCTGATTCCTCTGCCGCATCAGTTCGAGCAGCCGCGGCCGCGAGTCGCTTGCGCGGCACTCCCGCTCCGTTCAGCGGTGGTATTGTCGCGGCCGATTATCTTGAGCTCCTCAACACGGCGCTCAATGCCCCCGATTCCGGATCGCAAGATGAACTGGTGACGCTCGCATTTGACCCCCATCGCGCACGTCATCCGGCCGCTTCTCGCCAGCCTCAAAGACAGCGCCGATTTACCGGCATCGCTTTCAGCACTACGGTCCGCTTGGCCGGCGGTGCCGAAGGGGAAGGAACCGAATCGGTGGAATCTATCTTTCCACTGAGCGCTTTGCTATTCCTTGCAACCTCACCGGCCAGCAGCTTATTGACGCGGGGATTGCCCTGATCAACGCGGAGCGCGTGGGTCTCGATCTGCAAGCCGCTCAGGCTCAAGGTACGGCGCACAACTGATTTCCAGTCCTGTGCCCTGGGGCATGGGTCGATTCGGACAACCCAGGAGATTTATTCCCATATGATTCACGGGCAAGACGACGAGGCTGCTCGGAAATGGGAGGAGTTCCAGAATCAGCCGACGGGTGGGGAGCCGCAGCAGAAGGGGCGCACGCAGTGAAGCTGTGCGCGGCCGAGTGGCTAATTGGAGCTTAGGAGGAGTTCTAGGAGTTCCTTGCCGGCCTTTCCGACGTTGGTCCCAGCGTCATTATTTGACAGCACGATTGAGGTCGCGTCTACCTCGATGGCTCGACAAATGATGGTGCTGAAACCGTTGATTCCGCCGCCGTGTCCTACAGCTTTGTGGCCATGCACCTGCGCGATGCCCCAGCCGTAGCCGTACTTGATTCCGGCGGCCTAATCGTACGGATTGGGTGTAAACGCGGCCTGAAGAGATTGCGCGCTCAAAACTTTGGTCGTGCAGAGTGCGCGGTCCCACCGGTACAGATCCAAAACCGTCGAGTAGAGGGAGCCCGCAGCGTACGGCTGCCCCATGTCTAGAAAGTCCGCGTTAATCTCCTTGCCGCCGTCGCCCTTGGAGTAGCCCGAGGCGCGATCCTTCAGGATCGCGGCAGGCCAATCGTATCCAGTGGCACACATCCGCAGCAGCTCAAAGATGTTCTTACGCAGTTAGTCTTCGTACTTCAAGCCCGAAACCTGTTCGATGATTACTCCGAGTAGGAAGTAACCAGAGTTGTCGTAGTGGAATTTTTCGCCCGTTGGGAAGTCGAGCGGGCGATTGCGAAAACGGTTGATGAAGTCGAGCGGCGTGCCGGCCTGCTCCCGTATATGGGCTTGATAGCCAGCTTCATCCGTGTAGCTGGGAATGCCGCTGGTATGCGTGAGCAGGTGATGGATGGTGACGCCGCTCCATGTGGCTGGGGCAACCTGGATGTACTTCGAGATTGGATCGTCAACCCTGAGTTTTCCCTTTTCCTGAAGCTGAAGAATCGCCGCTGCGGTGAACTGTTTCGTAATCGAACCAAGGCGAAACTTCGTATCCGGCTTATTGGGCTCATCGAGTTCGATGTTGGCAAGACCGTAACCCTTCGCAAGGATGACCTCGCCACGCTTCGCCAAGAGGACGGAGCCCTGTAGGCCGGCGTCCTTGATGTAAGCGTCGGCTTTGGCGGCGAGCTGGGGTGTGGGTTGAGCGGTCAGCACTCCTGTTACGGCGAAAACGAGGAAGCGTGCGTTGCGGGCGCCCATGTGGTTGAGTGTGCGGCGATTCTCCTCGCCGAGAGGCGCTTGGCTAATGAATGCCGCGAAGGGTTTGGTAATGGAATTCACTAGTGGACTGTAACAGGTGATTCGGTAGTAATTCTTCGAGTTGGATCAAAGTACTTCCACTTCATGGGCTTGGGCGTCTTGTTGTAGTGGCGGAGGTAGCGCAGGAGTTTCCTTTTGAGAT
>Ga0182030_10010239_pt1 | contig 19082 bp, 14 predicted proteins | sample 812S3MmetaG_FD_121299 | JGI IMG/M metagenome (GOLD analysis project Ga0182030, IMG submission 121299) | Permafrost microbial communities from Stordalen Mire, Sweden - 812S3M metaG (Illumina Assembly) | ecosystem: Environmental > Terrestrial > Soil > Wetlands > Permafrost | place: Sweden... | reverse complement strand
GGAGGTCAAAGACGGCTTGCCGGCCGGTGAAGGCGTCTTCCTAGCCTGCAGCTTCTGGATGGTGAGCGCACTGAAAGCCATCGGGCGCAGGCGCGACGCGCGCAGGCTGTTTGAGCGCCTGCTGAAGCTTCGCAACGACCTGGGGCTTCTTTCAGAAGAGTACGATGTCCGACGCAAACGGCTGATCGGCAATTTTCCCCAGGCCTTCTCGCATATCGCGCTTGTGAACGCCGCATTCGATCTGGAAAGCAAGCCCGGCACGCCTTCACGATCGCATCGCAACACGCACGCACGCCGCGGGAAATAACGGCATTGTGCGTCGCACCCTGAATTTCGGCTGTCACGCCGTTGGGCTGGCGGAACTCCGGCTTTATGCGCACTCTCTTGACGTGCGCAGCGGGGCTCTGGTCTACTTGGCTCAACGTCATGCACAAGCTCCAGTCCATCACGATGTGCGCTCCGCGAATTAGCAAGCCCACTCCACGCGCGGGGAGCCAAGCCTGACCACCTGATTCTGTTGTGTGCATCATCCCAGGCCACCACCCGCAAGCGCGGCTGGTGGTTTTTCATTTCCAGCCTCGTTTTCTTACCTCGCAGTTCTTCCCGTTTGCAGGAGATTATCCGTTGGAACCCGTCACTCTCGCTACAGTCCAAACGGCCCGCGCCCGCATTGGCGACAGCATTCATGTTTCGCCTTGTCAACTCTCGCATCATCTTTCTGAACTTACCGGCGTCCCGCTTCATCTCAAGCTTGAGAATCTTCAGCGCACGGGCTCGTTCAAGGAGCGGGGCGCGCTGAACAAGCTGTTGACCTTGAGCGAAACCGAACGCAAGCGCGGCGTGATTGCCGCCAGTGCGGGCAACCACGCGCAGGGCGTGGCGTTTCACGCGGCGGCACGCGGGATTCGAGCGCAGATCGTGATGCCGCTGGCAACGCCGCAGATTAAAGTCAGCGCCACCCGTGGCTATGGAGCTGAAGTCATCCTTCACGGGGCCAGCTACGACGAAGCCTGCGACGAAGCGCTGCGGCGGCGTGTTGAAGAAGGGCGCACGTTTATTCATCCTTTCGATGACGCGGAGGTAATCTCCGGCCAGGGCACAATCGGACTCGAACTTCTGGAGCAGGTGCCCGATCTTGAAGCCGTGGTGGTTCCCATCGGCGGCGGCGGTCTTATTGGCGGAATCGCATGTGTTCTCAAGGAAATCAACCCCAGGATTCGTGTTATTGGCGTCGAGCCTGAGAAGCTGCCTTCCATGCTGCGTGCGCGCGAAGCCGGCCATCCAGTCACCATCGCCGCCGAGGCCACCATCGCCGACGGCATTGCGGTTCGGCGCGCGGGCGACCTTACGCTTCCGCTGGTCTGCCGCTACGTGGATGAAATTGTCACCGTCGACGATGAGGAAATCGCAAGTGCCATTCTCATGCTGCTGGAGCAGGAGAAAACGCTTGCCGAAGGCGCTGGAGCCGCCGCGCTTGCCGCGGTCGTGCAGTCGAAGACCAACCTCCGTCACCGCCGGACCGCGGTGCTGGTGTGCGGCGGCAATATCGACGTCAGCCTTCTCGCAAAGATCATTGAGCGCGGCCTGGTGAAGGATGGGCGGCTTCTTCGCATTCGCGTTTACCTGCAAGACCGCCCCGGCGCCCTGCTGCAACTCACCCAGATCCTCGCCCGCGAACGCGCCAATATCGTCGAAACCGTTCACAACCGCGCCTACTATGGCGTGAGTCTTGGCGAAACGGTCATCGATGTGACGATTGAAACGCGCGGCGCAACGCACATTACCGCCATCAGCCATGCACTGCGCGAAGCCGGTTTCCGGTTCGAACGCATTCAGTAGCCCAGCTGGCAGAGGTTGGTTCTTTTGCCTCCTCCTTTCTGAAGTCCGCGTCTTAATAGCGCGAGTTGGCTCTGCCGTATTATCGAACTCACCATGTACTCACCCAAATTCAACCAGGTTGCCGATCGTACTGTTCTCATCGAGGCCATGCGGGCCTATTCGTTTGCCATTCTCACGGGCCCGCAAGGCACACCCGAAGCACCAGCCCCGCTGGTCGCGACGCATCTTCCGCTGGTGGTGAAAGACGATGGTCCGCACGGGCTGCTTGAGGGCCACTTTGCCAAAGCCAACCCGCACTGGAAGGCACTGGCCGGCCGCGAGGTGCTTGTGATTTTTGCGGGGCCACACAGCTACGTTTCGCCTACGCTCTATACCGAGGCGCTCTCTGTGCCCACGTGGAATTACATCGCCGTCCACGCCTACGGCACGCTCGAACTGGTGGAAGACGAAGCGGGGAAAGAAGCTCTGCTCGACGGGCTGATCGCAACCACCGAGCCGGCCTTTGCCACGCAGTGGGAAAACAGCCCGCACGGGTTTCGCCGCAGCATGCTCGCGGGCATTCAAGGCTTTCGCATCCCGATCGTGCGCATCGAAGGCAAATTCAAGATCAGCCAGAACCGCGCCGCGGAGGAACGAGCCAATGTGCAGGCCGCGCACGCTGCCGGCACACCCGACCAACGGGCGCTCGCCGCCTGGATGGCGCGCCTGATCGGAAACTGAAATGCACCGCGCGCGGCTGCGATTTCGTGTACTGTTTTGAACGAGACAGCAGACTCCCGCGTCCCTTTTTCATTGAGGATACCCATGCGCCGTTTTCTGATCGCAATCACCCTTCTCGCCGTTACCCCGCTTCTTGTCGCCGCGCCGGAAAGCTGGCAAGCTAAGGTCGCCGACGCCTTGCCGCTTCTCGGACACCGCAACTGGATCCTCGTTGTTGACTCGGCGTATCCGCTGCAATCCGCGCCTGGCATTGAGACGGTTGAAACCGATGCGTCGCAGTTGGAAGTGCTCCGGCACGTCCTCGGCGCGGTCGACCGCTCGATTCATGTGCGCCCGGTGATCTCGATGGACGCGGAATTGCCCTTTGTTCCGGAAAACGATGCGCCCGGCGTCTCCACCTACCGCACGGAGATCAGCGATTTGCTGCGTGGCTACCCGGTTGAATCGCTGCCACACGAGCGCGTTCTCGCCAACATTGAGGAAGCCAGCAAGCACTTCAACATTCTTGTGCTGAAGACCAACATGACCGTTCCCTACACATCGGTTTTTATCCGCCTCGATTGCAAGTACTGGAGCGCCGACGCCGAGCGGAGACTGCGGACGAAGATGGCGTCGTCGCCGAAGTGATGTGTGGTTGAAAGGTTTGTGCTTTCCCACCCGGATTCTGCCTGGTGATGTGGTGCGCTTGAAGGGTTCTTGCTTTCCCACCCATCCGCGATGAGGCTGCGAATGGATGGGGCACCCGGCCCATACATGAGGCACCCGGCAGAAGTGACGAGAGCTAGACGGACCGGCTGACTGGCTCGCTTCACTTTTGGTATACTCATACAGTTCACCTCAAGCGGAGGTGGCGAAATTGGCAGACGCACCAGCTTGAGGTGCTGGCGCCCACAAGGCATAGGGGTTCAAGTCCCCTCCTCCGCACCAAAAGCTCTCCCCGGTAGACCGGGAAAAGTGGCAGAAAGCAGCTTCAAAAACCATGCACATTCTTCTCTACTTCGTTGTCGTCGTCCACATCCTAGTGTGTCTCTTCCTGATAGGGGTCGTGCTTCTTCAACAGGGCCGCTCGGCCGACCTTGCCGGCGCATTCGGTGGACAGGGCTCGCAGACGGCGTTTGGGCCGCGTGCCGCAGCCAACGTTCTGACCCGGCTTACGACCTGGTCCGCAGTGATCTTCATGGTCACCTCGATCACACTGACGATCCTTTACGACCGCACGACGGCGTCGCATTCGGTGCTTTCGGGCACGAAAACCGCGCCGATTTCGGCGCCTGCCAAGCCCGCGAAGTAAGCCTCTGGCAGCACGAGTTCTGAAGGGCGGGCCGATCTGGCATCCGCCCTTTTTCATGCCCGCACATCTGTTGAACATTTCCTGTGCCGGCGTTCGACGCACATCTGCACCGAAAGAAAAAAAGAAAAAAAAGGGTATTTCTGTAAAGAAGTTTCCTGGAATCAAATAGATAGAGGGGACCGTTCGCTCTAAAAATTAGATTCCAAAGGAGTTATTTGCAGATTCTAGACAGCAAAGGAGTTACGGGCCTGTCTGGACGGTTCAAATTGTTCGTTGAACGGGCTGCGAATGCAATTTTCCTGCAATTGCGTGGAAATGCCTCTCGTGGAAACGAATCTGGATGGATTATGCGCCGGGAATGCGAAATTGCCTGCAAAGCGGGCGCAAAAAAGTGAAGGAGTTTTTGGGAAGAATTCCCTCGGGGGCTAAAGCCCAGTCTTCCGTGTGGGCTTAACGTACGGGCTGAAGCCCGTACCCTTCAAAACTGAGGCTTCACATGAGCTTTCCGCAGCCTGTAAAGCCCAGGTCTTCCGTGTGGGCTTAACGTACGGGCTGAAGCCTGCGTACCCTTCACTGGACCCTGTACCCTTCAAAACAGTGGCCTCAAATCCGCTTTCCGAAGAGAAATGCAAGCTGGTGCTGTCTTGAGGTTGACAAGAATATCTAGCAGATATATCTTTTAGATATATGGAGCGAAGCCAAACGCAATATGTTCTGCTTGGAATTCTGGCTATTCATCCCAACCAGTCGGGATACGAGATTCGCAAGACCATTGAGCAAAGCGTGGGTTTCTTCTGGGGCGAGAGCTTCGGGCAGATTTATCCGACCCTCAAGCGCCTGGTTGCGGAGGGTTCTATTGTTGCCAGCGCCTCGAAGAGCAAGCCCACCGCGCGCCGCCAGGAGTACTCGATCACGCCCAGGGGGCGCGAGGCACTGGAACGCTGGCTCGCAATTCCTTATCGCGAAGACCCTCCACGCGACGAGTTCCTGCTGAAGCTTTTCTTCGCCAATGAAGCCGGTCCCGATGTTGCGATCGCCCATATTCGGCGGTTTCAGGAGCGGAACCGACAAATTCTGACCACGCTGGAGCAGATTGAGGCGATCAGCCGACCGCATGGGTCGCAGTTTGCCGGCTACAGGTACTGGATGCTCACGCTGGGCTATGGCCTGGCCCACATACGGGCCGTGCTCGCTTGGAGCGACACGGTGCTGGCGGACCTGGCCGCCAACCCGGAAGCGCCGGCAGCCCTTTCATTAGGCGCCGAAACGGTCACAAGCCCAATTCCCCATGAATGAGGTCTTCAACTTCGCAGTTTGTACGCAAAGGAGCCTGTCATGATGCCGACAGAAGTTCAATCCAATCCCTGGGCGCGGTCGATCGCCTGGTGCTTAGCCAGCCTGTACATTCTGGGATTTTTCATCCCGGTGATCGGCGTCTGGACCGGGCCGGTGCCGGGCGTGTGGTTTGTTCTCACCCAAAAACCGCTGCGCGGCCTGGCCTGGATTTTTCTGATCGCATTTATTCCCGATCTAATTGCGAAGGGACATGCGTTAGTGGCCGCCGGACCGCAGGGAGCTCTACGTTTGCTGGGTTTGATTTTTGCAACTTCCCTGCTCTCGGTGATGCCGCTGACATTCCACCGGCTGGTGAGTGCGCGGCTCCCTGGCCTGCTTGCAACGCTGCCGTTTCCTTGTGCCGCGGTTGCGATCCACGGGCTCGTTTTGCCGCTGATGGCGGATGCTCCCGCGGCAATGGCGCTCGAACGCACGTTTCTGGCGTGCTGGCTGGCAGCGGCCCTGGTGTGGATGTGGAATCAGGAATTCCGCTTTGGGAGTTTTAAAAGCATCGCCATCCTTTTTGCCGCACTCTACATTCCTCTGGCCGGTTTCGTGGCCTACCGATGGTCTGTCTCAGCGGCGCCGCTGACGCCAATGGTCGCGATGCGCCTGTGCTGGCTCAGTGTGGCAGCTTGCTCGGTGCTGGCGATCATAGCGTTGTTGCGCCGTCCTAAAACCGTTTCGTGGATGGACAGACCGGCGGCCTTAGCGCACGTGCAAAGTCCTTTCACGACGGCACCCCTCAGGGCCGTCCGCGAATCGGGCGGCGAGTTTCTCCTGAGCCCACAGGGGGAGCGCTTCGCGGTCCGGGATGGAATTCCTGTTTTTCTGACACCCGAAGACCTTACGGGGGACAACGGCAAGTACAACCACCTTTATGAAACCATCGGCGGCTTCTACGACGACACGCAGCGCGTGTTCAGCGCCTTCCGCGGCATCGGGCTCGACTCGTACTTTCTGAATTACATGAGCCTTCTGGACGTGAAAGCGGGCGATTCTGTTTTGGAAACCTCAGTTGGCACCGGACTCAACTTCAAATATCTGCCGGCGGGAGTGCAGCTCTCGGGCCTTGACCTGAGCGCCGAGATGCTGACGCGCTGCCAGGCGAACCTGCGCCGGTGGGGCGTGGAGGCCGATCTCTATCTTGGCAACGCCGAACATCTGCCTTTTGCGGATTCAACCTTCGATGTTGTGTACACGGCGGGGGCCCTTAATTTTTTCAGCGATCGGAGCGCGGCTATTCGCGAGATGATTCGGGTAGCGAAGCCCGGCAGCCAGCTGATGATTGAGGACGAGACCGAAGAATACGTGAAGAGCACATACGAGAAGATTCCCTACACCAGCAAGTTCTACGGCAATCGGGAGAAACCGGTGACGGTGCCGGTAGACCTTGTGCCGGCGGAGATGCAGGACGTACGCGTACACATGCTGAAAGACGGCAAGTTTTATGCGATCACGTTTCGCAAGCCGGCCGTACCGGTTTGCGATTGGCGGGAGGGGCGCGATGAAGTTGTGATGCGCGAGGCCGCACTAAAATAGGGCCATGCGCATTGAGACTTTTCCGGTTGGCCCGCTGGAATGCAACTGCACGATTCTGAGCGACGAGGCGGCGTGCGAGGCCATTGTTATTGACCCCGGCGACGACATTGCCCGCATCCATCGCCGGTTGACCGAAGGCGGGCTGAAGCTGAAGCAGATTCTTATTACCCACGGGCACATTGACCACGTGGGTGGCGCGCTCAAGCTCAAGCGACTAACCGGCGCGCCGATTTTCATGAATGAAGACGATGTTTTTCAGCTCGACATGATGGACGAGCAGGCCGAGTGGCTGGGCGTACCCACGCCGGAGACTGCGCTGCCGGACGAGTCGCTGAGCGACGGAAGGCTGGTCGGGCTGGCGTCGCTGCCCGCCAGGGTACTGCACACGCCGGGTCATACGCAGGGGTCGGTGTGCCTGCATTTTGCTCCGCTGAAGCTGGTGATTGCCGGGGATACGCTGTTTCGCGGCAGTATCGGCCGTACCGATCTTCCGGGGGGTGACGGGGCCCAGATTCTGGATTCGATTGCGCGGAGATTGCTTCCGCTGGCCGATGAGACGAAGGTTCTGCCTGGGCACGGGCCTGCGACCACGATTGGAGAAGAACGCTTGAGGAACCCTTTTCTGCAACAAGGGTAAATTTCATAATCCTCTAAGAATTTAGCTAGTTAAATGAGCAGTTTGATGGCAGTTGCTTCAAGTTAAACTTGAATCTAAAGAGCCGTAATATTACCAAATTGGTGCGTTTGAAAATAATTAATAAGGCCCTGTGCGCCCGTTGCAAATTCGGCAAGTGGCGTTAGCAGGCTCAGGACCAGCCACCCTGAGGGAGGCAGGCCGAAGAAGTAGCCAGGGTGCACCCAGATTCCCTCTTCGAGCAGTGCGAGCACCGTGTCCTGGTCTGGCTGGAGCGCCGGAATGCGGAGGGTGGCGTACCAGCCCCCCTCGACTTGGAGACGATCGACTCCCGCGGCCCCCGTCAAGAGGCGGTCGAGTTCGGCGAGGTTGGCACGGGTGCGGGCCTGAATCTGGCGCTGAATCGCTCCGCGAGCGGTCAGCCAGGCGGGCAGCGCCCATTGCACGGGTGCATTCATGGAGAGAAATGTGTCCGCGATGACTTCGAGGCGCTCTAACGCCGGATCTGCTTCAGGGCCGATGGCGGCGATCCAGGCAGCTTTCATCTGCGGAAGGCCGGCAATCTTGCTGAGGCCGCTGACGACGAAGACCGTGACGCCATCGACGCCCTGGGCGAATGTGCGGAGTGAGTGGAGACTCGAAGCATTGCCCAAGCCGTAGTCGAGGAACACCTCGTCGACGACTAAGGCAAGATTGTGTTCACGACAGAGCCGGGCCAGCTCCGCGGCTTCCCACGCCTTGATGAAATGGCCGGTGGGATTGTTGGGATGGACGAGCATGATGGCTCGCGTGCGGGGGGTGATGGTGCGCCGAATACCCTCGGGATCGATCTGCCAGCCGTGGTCGTAGACAAGCGCGGCCTGGCGCAGGTGAACATCGTCGAGCACGGCCAGAAAGTCGAAGAGCGGATAGCCGGGGTGAAGGGCGAGAATCTCAGAACCGGGATCGCACAACAACCGAAAGAGGAAGCTGTAGGCCTCGCTGGTGCTCGTGGTCAGGACGATATGATCGGGCGAGACCTGGGCGCGGTGTTCGGCGTAGTAGGCGCAGACCGCCACACGCGCCACCAGATTGCCGCGCGGCTGCGGGTCGTAGTCGAGGCCCTTCGGGCTCGTCAGTGCGTTGAGTAAATCGGCTGAATAGAGAAAGCCGCAGCGAGTTGGATTCGAAGCCGTCAGGTCGGCGATGGGGAGCCCCGCCTGAGCGCGCAGCCGATGCGCGCGCGCCAGTTCGCTCTCTTCCGTATTCCATGCAGTGCGTTCAGAAAATCGCATCGTCAACAGGCCCGCTGGATCAATGTGCATCGCCTGTCGGTCGCACAGAATCATGCACAATAGGAGCAGGCGTCCTTTCCACGATACACGGGCGCGTGTGGGAGGGAATGTGGCGCTACGGGCTGTTGTTTTCGACTATGGGATGGTGCTGACCGGCGCGAGGGACGAAGAGGCGCTGGCCGCACTGCATCGGCTGACCAGCTTGTCGCCGGAGCGATTTGAGGAACGCTACTGGGTGAATCGTCACGCATACGATGAAGGCAAACTTACGGGGCTTGCCTTCTGGGAACGGTTTGTTCGCGAAGCCGGAGTCGTGGGGGGCTCGGCGGACTTGATTGAAGAGCTCAACCACTGGGATGCGCGGATGTGGACAACGGAAAACCCCGAGATGCTGGCGTGGCAACTGCGGCTGAAAGAGCGCGGGATGCGCACGGCGATCCTCTCCAACATGGGCGACAACGTACTGGCCAACATGCAGCGCACGTTTGACTGGCTGCCGCGCTTCGACGTTCTCGTGTGGAGTTATCAACTACGCATGGCCAAACCTGAGCCTGCGATTTACCTGCATGTGCTGAAGGAGCTCGATGTGCGGCCGGAGGAGGCGCTGTTTCTGGACGACAAGCTTGTGAATGTGGAAGCCGCGCGGGCTCTGGGGATGAGGGCGCTGGAATTTTCAACCGTGGAGAAGCTGCGGAGAGACCTGGTCGCCGCGGGCCTGGATGCGGAGTTACCGCTGCCGTAGGGGCTGATCGAAGGGGTTCGTGGTTTCCCAGGTCTCAAACGCGAGACCGGGGGACGCTGAATTCGGGGCGAGTTTTTTCTATCAGAAGTGGTAGCTGAGGGCGAGATTGGCGTTCATGACGTCGAGGCCCGGGTTGGCGGGCACGATAAACGCATTCGAAAAGTGGAAATCGCCGAACAGGCCCAGGCGCACTCCCCACCGGTCGTCGACCTTGACCTGAACGCCGCCCATTGACTGCAGGCTGAAATTCTCATAAGTAGCCTGGGTTGCCGGAGCTTTTTTTGTGAAGCCGAGCATGCCGCCTTTGGCTTCGAGAAACGGCCGAATGCGCGTATTGCTGCGCCATTGGAGCCGAAACCCGATTGGGGAAAATCCCATGCCATAGACGTATTCGCGAACATTCTTTTCGGAGCTTGGGATTGGATTTCCCCATTGATCGGTGTGGAGCGGCTTATTGAGAAGGACGAACGGCAAGAATTCGGCGACGTAATCCATTTGGCCCTTGAGGAAGTTTCCCCAAGAATGCCGGTTGTATTCGACGCCCGCCGTGTAGAGCTTGTCGTCGTAGCCCGATGCGAAGATTTTGTAGTTTCCGTAGGAATAAAGGCCTTCGATCAGAACTTCCTGTTCGACGTGCTCGGTGGGTTTGGACTTTTGGTCGACGACCTTGATCTGGCCGCCGTCCATCGCACGCTCGGGCACGGCGTCAGGATTCCCGACGCTGTCCGACTCGAATGTTTTGAAAGGAACTGAGGGACCGGGCTGCGGCAAACCCGATGTGACGGAGGAAGACTCATCGTCGAGGGGATTGTTTGCGGGTGGATTTACCGTTGCCGCCGTCGCGCTTTCTTGACCGAACGCCGGCGTTGCCTGTAGCCCAAGGGGGAAAGCTAAGATTGCCAGGGAGAGGAGAAGGCCGGGCCGCGATGGAATTCCTTTTCCCCGGAGACGAGCCATCCGCTCATAGATAAATAAACGACTGGGGAACAAATTTTCTCCACGCCCGTCGGGATGAACCGGGCAGGGCTTTTAAACGCTAAGAAAGTTGGCAACCTGCAAGGAAACTATACCATGCAGGCCCGAAGGCGAAGGCCAGCCGGTGGCGCTCGTGTTTCCGGTTGAGTTTGCCGTCCGAAGAACACCATGGAGTTGGTCTGTACGAGCACGCCTGTGCGCTGTAGAGTTTCGATTTCGGCCTCGATGGTCTACACTTCTTGCCGTTGTTCCGCCAACAGTAAAGCCGTTTTCTATGACTTTTCGCGCAGGCGAAACTCGTGACGAGTCTGCGCCGCGATTTTGCCTGCTTTAGCCGAAACGAAGGCCAGGAGTGCCAGAGATGAATTTCGGAATCACCCGAGAAGAGAAACGAATCGCCAGAGCCCTTATCCAGGGAGCATCGCTTGTGCTGGGCGCGACCATGGCGGTTGCGCAATCGGTGCCCGTGGTTACGGGCGATACACGCGTCGACAAACTGCTCAGCCAGATGTCGCTTCAGGAGAAGCTCACGCTGATTCATGGGACGCATGAAGATCCTGCCGTGTACCAGGGACAAGCCGGCTATCTGGCCGGAATTCCGCGGCTCGGCATTCCCGGCCTTCGCTTTGCCGATGGACCTCCGGGCGTGCTGACGCGGCATCCTTCGTCGGCCGAGACGGCCACGATGGGTGTAGCTGCCACGTTCAGCACGAAGACAGCTGAGGAGAACGGGCTTGTGATTGGACGGGAAGAACGTTCGCTGGGCATCGACGTGGCGTTGCAGCCTTTCGTGAACATCGATCGCGACCTGGAGTTTGGCCGCGGCTTTAATACATTCGGAGAAGATCCGTTCCTGAGCGGTGAGATGGCTGTGGCTGAGATCAAGGGCATTCAGTCGCAGCACGTGATGGCACAGATCAAGCACTATGTTGGGTACGATTCGGAAAGCACCAGCACCTGGATCGACGTCCAGACGCTGCATGAGGTGTATGTTGCACCGTTCGAGGCCGCCATTCGCCGCGCCGATGTTTCGTCGATCATGTGCTCGTATAACCGCATCAACGGAACGTTTGCCTGCGGCAACAAAGACACGCTCACCAAGATTCTTCGCGACGAACTTGGCTTCAAGGGCTTCGTAACCTCGGACTGGGGCGCCGTGCATGCTGTCGGCTTTATTAATGCCGGTCTCGACATGGAGATGCCGGGGGAGCCAGCTCCGGGAGGGTTTCCGATTCCCTCTTTCTTCGACTCGCTGCCGGTTCCACCTCCACCGAACATGGCATCGATGGATGGCTTTATGGACGGCTTCTTCGGGCACCTGCCTGAAGAGCCCAAACCGGCGGGCATGAACATGGGCGACTTCGGCCGCAAAGAAGATCCGAAGAAGATGACGGAGGCACTGAAGGACGGCACGGTGAACGAGGCCACGGTTACGCGTGCCGCGGGCCGCGTGCTTTACGAGATTGTGCACTTCGGCTATCTCGACGGCCAGTCGAAACACGACGTTACGGCGCAGGATATTGAGCCCAACGCGAAGATCATTGAGAAGACCGGCGAAGAGGCAGCGGTGCTGCTGAAGAACGAAGGCGGCGCGCTGCCGTTGAAGGCTGCCGATCTGGACAGTGTTGTTCTGATTGGTCCCACAGCGGGCCAGGTGGATGCTATCGGGCTGAGCGGCGAGCGCTCGGTTGGTCTGCCGGGGCGCCAGGTTGGTCCTTACGAGGCGCTGAAGAAGATCACCGGCAATGCAAATATCCAATTTGCTGTGGATGACGACATGACGGGCACGACGATACCCGCCAGCCTGCTGAGCCACGACGGCAAGGCGGGACTTGTGCGCGCAGGCTCGGAACAGGTCGACGCAACGGTTGACTTCACGGTCAAGGGCGGCAATGCACTCGCGCCCGATTCCAAGGCGACGTGGAAGGGCACGCTTACGGTCGCCAAGGCCGGCGATTATTGGATTTACCTGCAGGCGCTGGGCACGAACGCGAACATCTCCATCGATGGCAAGCGGCTGAGCGCAACAGGTGCGTTCCAGGGCGGCGTGCATGGCGACATTCTGCAAGCCAATCAGGACAACGCCATTCCGACTACGGATGGCTTAGACAACGTGCGCCGCGCGATTGAACTGACGGAAGGCCCGCACGCAATCGAGATCAACATTTCGCCTGATACGTCGACCGCACCTGTGCAGGTCCGGCTGAGCTGGTACACGCCGCAACAACGCAAAGCGGACCGCGAGGCCGCTATTGCCGCGGCCAAAAAGGCGAAAACCGCTGTGGTGTTTGTGTGGACGCGGCTGAACCCGGTGTTCGGCTTGCCCGGCGAGCAAAACAAGCTGGTTGAGGAAGTGGCCGCGGTGAACCCCAACACGATTGTGGTTCTCAACACGAGCCAGCCCGTTGCGCTGCCGTGGGTCGACAAGGTGAAGGCGGTTCTTGAAATGTGGTGGCCGGGCGATGAGGGCGGCTGGTCCACGGCCAACATTCTTGCCGGCAAGACCAGCCCCGCGGGCCGTTTGCCCGTGACCTGGGGCAAGGCGCTCACGGACTACGCTGCGACGGACCCCAAACATCCCGAGCGCTCGATGAAGGGCGTGGATGGCAAGACGACCTACTCGGAAGGCGTGAATGTTGGCTACCGGTGGTTCGACAAAGAGAACATCGCGCCATTATTTGCCTTCGGCCACGGACTTAGCTATACCGCATTTGACTACTCAGAACTGAAGGTTGAGAAAGCGGGAGACGGTGGACTGGAAGTGAAAGTTCACATCAAGAACACAGGCAGCGTGGATTCGGATGAAGTGCCGCAGGTGTATCTGGGAGCGCCGGATTCGGCTCCTGCCGGCGTGCAGTTCGCACCGCGCGCGCTGGCGGCTTTTGACCGTATTCATCTGAAAGCCGGGGAGGGCAAAACCGTCACGCTGCGCGTGGCTCCGCGCCAGCTGCAGTACTGGTCAACGAAGGACGGGTCGTGGCAGACGGCAACGGGCAAGCGCAAAGTGAGCGTGGGTGCGTCTTCGCGGGACCTGCGGCTTGACGAGACAATCAACTGAAACAGTGATCAGTTGTCAGTGGTCAGATGTCAGTGGTCAGTGATTAGTGGTCAGTGGTCAGTGGTCAGTGATTAGAAATGCCGGGGTTTCGACCCCGGCATTTCTGTCTGCGGCTGCACACCTGGTCCTTGGGGTGCGAGGAACAACGGAGGAACTGCTGCGAGGGAAAACCGAGCGTCTGTCGCACCGAAGGTGCTTACGACGCCATGCCCAGGCCGACGAGGTTGGCGGCGGCGATAATTACGAGGATTCCGGCCCACAGCAATCGCACGGGGCGACGGGCCACGCCGGCCCACTCGCCGAGGGCGAGGCCGACGAGTCCGCCGCAGAGCACGTAGAGACTCATGTGCAGCATCCAGTTCACGTAAGAGAGCTGTTGCGGCACGTTGGCCGCGCCCCACGCATAGAAGAAGAATTGCAGATACCACATGATGCCGGCAGCCGACGCCAGCAGGCCGTTGCGCGCGAGGGTGGCGGTGGGTTGCGCAAGATCGGCGCGCAGGGAAAGACGCTTTAATGCCGCGAGGCGAATGAAGCAGTAGGAAAGATTTATAACGGCACCGCCGCCCATGATGATGACGTAGCTCGGCAGCGCGGCATAGAGCGGATTGACGCCGAGGTGCAGCGCAGCGGCTTCCATGGGCTTCGCGGCATCGATGGCGAAGGACATGCCGGAGGAGAAGATTCCGCACAGAACGGCAAGGAGCAGGCCGAGCTTGACGTTGAACTCGCGCACTTCGCCGCTGAGCTGGACTTCTTTCTGGTGGCCGGCATAGGAAACAATGGCCACGCCGAGGAGCGCCACCAACACGCCGGCGAGAGTAAGTTGCCCGCTACGCGTGGTGATCAAATTTGCCGCCTGGCCATGCAGGAGCGGAGGGATCAGGGTTCCGACGACGAGCGTTACACCGATGGCGACTCCGATGCCGAGGGACATGCCGAGGTGCTTCATGGTGAGGCCATAACTGACATTGCCAACGCCCCACATGGCGCCGAAGAGAGCGACTTTGAGCAAGAGGTGCGAACCCATGGAGGCATAGAAGCCGTGAAAGTCGGGCAACAGAAATAAGCTCACGCCGATGGGCAAGAGAATCCAGGAGAACAGTCCGGCGATGGCCCAGGTTGTTTCCCATGACCATCGCCTGACCTTTTCAATGGGGGCATAGAAGGAAGCAGCGGAGGCCGCGCCAATCATGTGCCATCCAATTCCGGCAAGAATCGACAAGAATCACTCTCCCTGGCTACGACAAACCTAAAGCGTGGCGCCTAAGACTTCGCACGAAACATGCAGAGAAAAACATTCCTCACGGGCTAAAGCCCGCTTTGATTCAATTGGCTTTTTTGCCCGGGATAAATCCCGGGCCTACTGCCCGAGCGTTTTGCACCAAGATGTAAAGTCGTGCCCTGATTACAAAACTTACATCGGAATCTTTTCAGTCCAGACCGACTTGAAAGGTATAACTACCCGCTGCTAACTCGTACGCGCTTTGCCCATCGCGGGTAATGAGTTTAGCTAACTTATTCTGAGCAAGGGGCGCGCCATCGAGCTTGTACTTTGCCGCATCCGCCGCGTCTACCGGCAGCCATCCTTTGGTATTGGCGGGCAGAGTTACATGCCACTCTGCCGTGGCGCCATTCACTTTCCAGTCGGAGTGAATTGGACCCGATGCCGAATCGTAGTCGAAGTTCATGTTTCCCAAACGCGCGTCAAACACAGGATGCAGGACGACGGTGTGGAATCCCGCATCGAGCGGGGTTGTGTCGACGCCGGCGGCGTAGCGATAGATCCAGTCGGCCACGGCACCGTAGGCATAGTGGTTGTACGAGTTCATGCTGGGGTCGGCCTTCATCTTGTCGCCATTCCAGCGCTCCCACATTGTGGTAGCGCCATGACCAACAAGATATCCCCACGACGGATACTCCGTGTTGAGCAGTAACTTGTAGGCAAGCTTTGTGTGACCGGACTTGGTAAGTTCTTCGAGAAGGTACGGCGTGCCGAGGAAGCCGGTTGCGAGTAGCCCGTGATTGGTCTCGATCTTGTCGGCAAGCTTCTGAGCTGCCTTGGCACGCAGAGAATCGGGCACAAGATTCATGTGCAGTGCCAGCACGTAGCCGGTCTGCGTGTCGTCTGAGACCCGCTTCGATTCGGGGCCGCCAAAGGGAGCGGGGCCGCTGGGCACGCCTGCCACGAAACCATCGGCGTGAACGAATTGCCTGGCGAAGGCTGCGCGAATTTTATTGAAGAGTTGCGAGTATTTCTCTTCGTCTCTGGCGCGATTTGTGGCATGCGCCATCTGCTGCATCAGGGTCACGTCGTAGGCCCAATAGGCCGTCGAGATCAGCACCTGATCGGTGCGGCCTTCGGGCGACAACCAATCGCCGAAGGGGATGCCGGATTCGTGCGCCCAGAGGCCATCGGGATTTTTGGCCTCGATGGCGTTGAGATAGGTTTCCATCGCATCCCAGTTTTGGTCAATGACGCTGGTATCGCCGCTTTGCAACCACGATGTCCACGGGATCACGACGCCCGCATCGCTCCATCCCGATCCCGATGACGAGGATTCGGATGCGGTTCCGGGCGAGTAGATGCCGAAGAAGGGCGTGCCCGCCTGCGTGCCGCGCATGTCTCCACCAAACTTGCGCGTGAACGAGGCGAGAGCCATGTTGTAGGTTGCCGTGCGCCAGAAGACTTGCGCGTCGGCCATCCAGCCAAGGCGCTCATCGCGCTGCGGGCAATCGGTAGGGATGCCGACGAAGTTGGAGCGCTGGCCCCAGAGAATGTTGCTCCACAATTGGTTGATCATGGGGCTGCCGGTTTCGAGCTTTGCGGTGAAGGGCGCGTCCGTATGGAAGACAAGGCCGGCTACCGCGTCTTTTGCCGGCGCGGTCGGCAACCCCGTTAACTCGACATAACGGAATCCGTGAAAGGTGAATTGCGGCGTGAACTCTTCAGTGCCGTTGCCACTGAGAATGAAATGATCGGTGGCCTTGGCGGTGCGGAGGTTGTCAGTATAGATGGTTCCATCGTCGTTGAGAATCTCGGCGAAGCGCAGGCGGACATCGGTGCCCGCCGGGCCTTGCACGCGAACCCGCTCCACTCCTGAGAAGTTCTGTCCGAAGTCGTAGACGTAAACGCCCGGCTTGGGTTCTGTCATTGCTTTCGGCGTCAGCGTGCGCTCGACGCGGATTGATTCGAAATCCTGCGCCTCGATTGGCACCGGTTTGGGCTCGATCGCGATCGCGTTCATCCACGACGAACTGTTATAGCCGGCCGTTGCCCAGCCATCGGATATGAGTTGCGCGTCCTGGCTCTCGCCGTCGTAGAGTTCGGAGTGCAGGATGTTGGTGGTCGAGGCCTCCCACGTGGCGTCGGTGGCTTCCCATTGCACGGTGCCGTCGGCATATTCAATGCGCAACTGCGCGCGCAGAGCCGGAGGCGTATCGCCGTAGTTGTTCGGCTGCTGAAACCACTCGAGCGGCGTTTCGTACCAGCCGGGCGCAAGCAGCGCGCCGATGGCGTTGTCGCCTTTCGCGATCTGCGCGGTTACGTCGTAGGTCTGATACTTTACGTGCTCGCGATAGTCGGTCCAGCCCGGCGCCATAATGTCGTTGCCGACACGATCTCCGTTCAGGAAAACTTCATAGACTCCGAGAGCAGTTGAGTAGAGACGCGCCGACTTGACCGGCTTGCCGACCGAAAATGTGTGGCGCAGCCCTTTCACCAAATCCGGAATCCAGGGATGGCCGAGGGGGGCGCTGTTCATGGGACCGGGATGCTGGGTAAATGCCGCGGCGGGTTTCCAGGCACCATCATCGAAGGTCTTCGCAGTCCAGCCGCCGGGTGGATGAATGGCGGTCTTCCACTCTGCGTTGCTGGCGAAGGTTTCAGTCTTGCCGTCTTCGTATTCCACGACGAGCGTTGCGATCATGGGTGGCGCGTCGGCATGCACGGCACCGTTGGGATCGCCGACGTAGTGCACAGTCTCAATCGCAATCGCGTTCGAACCCTGGCTGAGATTTCTGGTCACGTCGGCGCTGACAAACTTCTTCCACGGCATTTGTCCCCACGGCGGAAAGGCGGCCGCAGTCAGCACCTGCGCGCCGTTGACCCAGGCGGAGACGGTGTCCTGGCCGGTGGCAAACAGCGTGGCGTGGCGGATGGGCTTGGCCAATGAGACTGACTGGCGATAGGCGACCTGCTGCTGCTTGGGCTTTTCTGCCGCCAGCGTTGCCGCGTCGGGGCTTGCAATCCAGGCGGCGGGAGCGTGGCGGACGGCGGCTTCCTCGGGCGTTTCGTAGCCTATCCATTTCGCTTGCCAGCCTTCCTGCTTGAGCAGGGCTGTCTCCCACCAGCCGAACTCGTCTTCAGCGCCGGCGTAGGGCTTGCCGGATGCGTCCCACACTTTCACGCGCCAGTGGTAGCGCGTGCTGGGCTCAAGCGCGGGGCCGGCGTAGTGCACATTCATGGTGGCGCCGGACTCGATGCGCCCGCTATCCCAAACGTTCGCCTTGTCTTGCCGCAGCGACTCGACGCTCGATGCGACCTGGATTTCGTAGGCGGTCTGGCGCGCGCCGCGCGTGTCATCGTGGATCTGCCACGAGAAGCGTGGCGCCGGGTCATCGATGCCGAGAGGGTTCAACCGATCGTCAACGTACAGCGCTCTCGGCCCAGGCTTTTCATCCACTACAGCGGGCTGAGCCATGCTGCGCACTGCCATCGAACCCAGAACCAATACCCACATGACCCAACCCGACTTCTTCGCCATGCTGCTCACGCCTTTCGAAGGAAACCTGACCATTGTGCGGCCTGCATCCCGGTTTTGGAAAGCGGCCCGAATGTTCTTTGCGGACCAGCTAAATTTACCAAATGAAATAGTTTACGGTGGAGGAAATCTAAGGAACCGCCTCGGTCCCAGTCAAAAAAACCAGGAGGAGCAATGCGACGCCCCTCAGAGGGCCAGGGGCGTAGGGGTCAGACTCTCCGATTTCGGGCCGGGATCAAACGCAACCCTGTCTGCTTTGCAGATGGCCAGCAAAGCAGATCGAGCGCTCATGGGGCCGCTGGGCAATCCGCCACCAGGGAAAATCCATTGGCCAGCCATGACGAAGTTTCGCAACCCCGGCAGGGTGTTGGGGAGGGAGCGGAATTTTTGACCCGGCGACAGGAGCCACCCTTCCATACTTCCCTGCCAGTTGCCGGTATAGCGGATTACGGTGGCGGGGGTCGAAACGTCGGCCACTTCAATGGCGTGGCGAATTCCCACCACGATCGGCTCCAGGATGGCGGTCACATCGGCGGCGACGCGCGCCTTCTCGGCGCGGTAGCGTGCGGGGTCGTTTTCACGCAGGCCGGTCCAGTACTGATAATTCCTCGTAGGCAGGAAGCAGGTGACGGCTGTCTTGCCGGCGGGCGCAAAGGTCGGATCGAAGTGGAAGAAGCGAAAGGAGACCTGGTTCAACTGGGTGGTTGGGTCAAGGTAATGCGGCGCATCGAGAATACGGGTGAGCAATGCAGGCTGCGCCGACAGATCCATGGCTACACCGAGGGAGACTTGAACGAAGCCGCTGCGGCGGCGGACGCATTCGCGTGTTCCTGAGCCGGCGTTTTTTGAGGCTGCCGCAGTAGTTTGGTTCGCAGAGAAGGAGGATTCTCTGTGAACCAACTACGCCAG
>Ga0182030_10010238_pt1 | contig 19083 bp, 19 predicted proteins | sample 812S3MmetaG_FD_121299 | JGI IMG/M metagenome (GOLD analysis project Ga0182030, IMG submission 121299) | Permafrost microbial communities from Stordalen Mire, Sweden - 812S3M metaG (Illumina Assembly) | ecosystem: Environmental > Terrestrial > Soil > Wetlands > Permafrost | place: Sweden... | reverse complement strand
GCCCAAGTTCCTCTGCCTGAACCCGCAAGCGGTCCTCGAAGAGATTGACGCCCTCTGCGAGCGCCGGAACGAGTTCGAGTGGCTGCAGCAAGACCCCATCGGCGGCGGGTACCACGAGGTCAAGGTGTTCTGCGAGGTGCTCTTCGGGCGGCTCCTCCAGGCGTCGGAGTACGAGCTCTACGTGGCGAGCGGTCTCGTGAAGGAAGAGCAGTACGTCGAGCTCTTCGACCGGTACGTGCAGCACGTGAACGTGTGGGTGAAGAAGGAGCGGCTCTACAACCGGGTGATGCAGCGCCACGAGGAGCCGGACGACAAGATGATGGCGGAGGTCGAGCGCCTGCTCGACGTGAAGATCGAGCCGGACGAGTGGCGACGGCAGCTCATCAGCGCCATCGCAGCGTGGGCGATCGATCACCCCGGGCAGAAGTTCGACGCCACCGGAGTCTTCCCGCAGCACCTTCGCCGCATGCGTGAGGCGATCTTCGGCGACCGTCGCCAGGAGGTCGCGAACATCGCGCGCGACGTCGTGCTCGTCGTTCGCGAGGAGGGCGTGGGGCTCGACGCGGAGCGAAAACGCGAGGCCGAGGGCACCATCGAGCGCCTCATCGCGCGCTTTGCTTACTGCCGCAACTGCGCGGGCGACGTCGCGAGCCTCCTCGTGAAGAAGCGCTTCCACGACCTCATCGTTTGACGAGTCTTTCTCTCGCGCAGCAGGTCCGACGCCTCGCGCTGCCGGCCATCGCCCAGTCGCTCCTCCAGACGCTCGTCTTCGTGGTGGACCGGGCGATGCTCGGGCAGCACGGGGAGGCGTCGCTGGCCGCGATGCAGATCGCAGGTCCGCTCGAGTGGTCGCTGTGGAGCGTCTTCTCGGCGTTCACGGTGGGGACCATCGCGCGCGTCGGGCTGCACGTCGGCGCGGGAGAGCGGTCGCTCGCGAGGCGCGCGACGTGGGCCTCGCTCGCTTACGCCGTGGGGGCGGGGCTGCTGGTGACGGCGGCGGCGCCGTTCATCGTCACGTACGTCGGCGCGGCGGTTCCCGGGGCCTCGCCGGCGACGGTGCAGGCGGCGAGGTCATACCTCGCGTGGACCCTGGCCGGGTCGCCGCTGGAATTCCTCGGCTCGGCTGCCATCGCGGCGCTGCAGGCGAGCGGCGACACGCGGACACCGCTCGCCATCGGCGTCGCGTGCAACGTGATCCACGTGGTGACCAACCGGGTGCTCATCCTGGGGACGCCGTGGACACCGGCCCTCGGGGCGGGGGGCGCCGGCTTCAGCACGGTGCTCACCTTCACCCTGGAGGCCGCGCTGGCCATCGCGGCGCTCTCGCGCCTCTCGGGTGCCGTCTCTCTGCGACGTGACGGTCCACCTGCCTCCGGGACCTGGCGCGACGAGGCGCGCGAGGTGCGGCGCGTGTCCCTGCCGTCGCTGGCCGAGCGCGTGCTCTACCACGTGGGCTTCCTCGGCTTCGTCCTCATCATCGCGCGCCTCGGCGACGACGTGATGGCGGCCAACCAGGCGCTCATCAGCGTGGAGTCGATCTGCTTTCTCTCGGCGGACGGCTTCGGCATCGCGGCGGCGGCGCTGGTCGCGCAGAAGCTCGGCGCGCGTCGGCCGGAGGAGGCGCAGCGATGCGCGCTCATCGCCGCCCGGTACGCCGTCGTCCTGCTCACGGCGCTGGGCGTCGTCTTCCTCGTCGCGCGGGGCGCGGTGCTTCCTCTCTTCTCGTCCGACCCGCGCATTGTGTTGCTGGGCGCCGCCGCCGTCCCCGTGCTCACGCTCGCGCAGCCCTTCATGGCCGCGGCGATCGTGCTGGCGCAGGCCATCCGTGGAGGGGGCTTCACGCGCGCTGTCCTCGGCGTCAGCGCGGTGGGAGCGCTCGCCGTACGCCTGTCGTGCACGTACGCGCTCGCGATCTCGCTGGGGCTGGGCCTTCGCGGCGTCTGGCTGGGGTCGACGTGCGACTGGGTCGTGCGGAGCGTGCTGCTGGTCGTCGTGGGGACGGCGATCGCGCGACGACGCGCTACCCCAGCTTCGCCCGCGCCGTCTTGACCCCGAACAGCTCCGGCCCCCGCGCGTCGAGGACAGGGCCCAGCACGACGCTCGCGAGGACCATCGCCAGGCGAAGCGCGATGCGGTCGTCCTCCGCGTTGCGACCGACGAGCCACACGGTGTGACAACGCCGCGCCAGAAGGACGAGACCCCCGCCGCCGGCGCGCAACTCGGCCTCCTCGGCCAGCGCGAGATCCTCCGCCTGGCGTGGACGCGACGAGAGCAGGCGCTCGCCTCCGGGTTCTTCCCGCGGGGGAGTGACGAAGATACGCGCCTCGCCCGGACCGGCGTGGCCCACCAGGTCGAGGCGCGTCGCGAAGAAGCGCTCGGCTTGCGCGTCCCAGTGGGCGACGTCGAGCCGCGCGTCGGAGGAGGACGAGAAGACGAGGTACGCGGGGCCCACGCAGCGTACGATACCCGAGGCACACCGGTCATGCTCGCCCTCGCCGACGCTCACTGCCACCTCGACGCGAATTACTTCCCCGAGGGGGCGGACGCGGTCCTGGCGCGCGCGACGGCGGCCGGTGTGGTCGGCTTCGTCGTCGTGGGCGTCGGGGCCGACCTCACGCAGGCCTGCAGCGCCCTGGAGCTCGCGCGCAGGCGACCGGATCGGGTCGCGGCCTGCGTCGGCATCCACCCACACGACGCCGTCAGCTGGAGCGAAGCGGCTCACGACGAGCTCCGCGTCCTCGCAGGACAGGCAGAGGTCGTGGCCGTCGGCGAGATCGGGCTCGACTACCACTACGATCACTCGCCGCGCGAGGTGCAGCGCGACGTCTTCGCGCGCCTCATCGGTCTGGCGCGTGAGCTCGGCAAGCCCATCGTCGTCCACACGCGCGAGGCGGCCGAGGACACGCTGGCCATCCTCGAGAGAGAGGGCGCGCGCGACGTGGGGGGCATCATCCACTGCTTCAGCGAAGACCGTCCGTTCGCGACACGTGCGCTCGACCTGGGGTTCGACGTGTCGCTCTCGGGGATCGTGACCTTCAAGAGCGCGGTCGCGGTGCAGGAGGTCGCGGCGTGGGTGCCGCTCGATCGCATTCTCGTCGAGACCGACAGCCCGTACCTCGCCCCCGTGCCGCTGCGGGGGAAGAAGTGCGAGCCTGCGAACGTCATCTACACCGCGCGTCGTGTGGCCGAGCTGCGCGGCATTCCGGTGGAAGAGCTCGCGATGGCGACGCTGGCGAACACGGAACGACGCTTCGGCAAGCGGTTCGCGCGCGAAGGCGTCTGACGAGCGAATCGGGCGGGGCTGGCGGTCCGGCCCGCGATGCCGCACGCTGTAAGTCAGGGACGAGCGACCAAGTGGCTGTGAAGGTGACCAATGTGCACGCGACCATCGCCGCGTCCGCGGCGTTCCACGCCGTGGTCGGGGCGGGGATCTTCTGGCTCGCGCTCCAGTCGCTCCGCGTCGAGCCCCCGGCGCCGGGCGAAGTGGCGGCGGCGCCCGATCCAACGGGCTCTTCCGTCGTCGCGGTCGAGCTGCCGACGGTGGGTGACGGCGTGCTCCTCGAGGATCTCCCGGTGGACCCGAGCGGCGAGACCCCGCGGGTGAGCGGGGGAGCGACGGTGGCGCACCTCGACACGGGCCGGGCCGGTCACGGCGGCGATGCGCACGTGCCGGTCCCGGCGCTGAACCTGGCCGACGGCGACGAGCGCATGCGTCTCTCGCCGGACCTCCTCAGCCGGCTCGATCGCGACCAGCTCCAGCGCATGCGCGTCGCACGCGTGAGGCAGTCGTGGGAGGACCGACGCTCCACCACGCACCCGACCGAGCTGACGCTCATGGTGACAGGCACCGGGACCGTGCTCGAGCGCCGTACGGCGTCGCCGGCGCAGCCGAGCCGGGGAGCGCTGCAATCCCCGTCTCCGAGCGTGGCGGGCGGGAGCATCGGGGCGTCGTCGCCCGGCGAGCCCGGGGAGACCGAGCATCCGGTGGGAGGGGCTCGCGTGGGCTCGCTGAAGGGCGCTCCCGGCGCCGGTCTCAACGAGGCGCGCGTGGGTGTCGACCATCGCGAGTCGGCGCCCATCGCGAGCGCGCGGCCCGACGTCACGCGTGCTCCGGTCGCCGTACCGGCGAACGAGTCGGCGCGTCCGCGTGACGATGTCGACAGCGATCAGGAGGTGGCAACGACCGTGCGGTCGCTCCTGCACGCGAGCACGGCCGGCGGGGCACCCGGTGAAGGGCAGGGGGGTAACGGCGGTGGAGGCGAAGCGGGGGCCGGTGCCAACAGCGGCGCGGGCTCGCACGCGCGGGCCCTCGGCGTCGGCGAAGGGGAGATCCTCGACTTCTGGACGAGCGACCCGCGCCTCTTGCCCTACTTTCGCCAGCTCCACGCGAAGATCGACCCACTCTGGGCAAACGCCTTCCCGAAGAGCGCGCTCCTCGAGCTGAAGCAGGGCACGGTGATCCTCCAGTTTGTCGTGCACGCGGATGGGCGCGCGACCGTGCAATGGCCGCCGGTGCGTCCCAGCGGTGTTGACGAGTTCGACCGCAACTGCGCCGATGCCATCCGACGTGCCGCGCCGTTCCCGCCCATCCCGCGCGAGCTCGGCGTGAGCACGCTAACCATCCGTGCTCCTTTCGTGGCCAGCAACCCGGCCGTCCGATAGTCCTATTCGAGCGCGACGCCCAGCTTGCGGCGCAGATCGCCGGCTTCTTCGCTGGCCCAGAAGGTCTCCAGCTGCGTGATGCGGGTCTCGGCGCCGGGCTCGTTGGCGAGGGCGTCGGCGGCGGTGGCCAGCTCACCGCAGAGCAGCAAGCCCGTGCGGCACGCCGTCCACTCGGCGGAGCGCGCCCAGCGCTTGAGGTTGGTGCGCCCACCGCGGGCGAGGAAGCGTGCGACAAGCCGTCGCAGGCGCTCGAGCTGCTTGGGCTCGAGGCAGGGGACGATGGCCTGCGCGAACACGCGCGCCCGCTCCCGCACATCGTCGGGCAGAGAGAGTGTCGGGGCGCCGAGGAGGAGGGCGGCGTAGAAGATGGTCTCCAGGTACGCCACGCTCGGCACGAGGGTGCAGATGAAGTGCTCCTCGCGGTACCACGCCAGATGGCGCCCGCAGTGGAAGGCGAGCTGCGCCGAGCCCAGGCCGGAGAGCACGCGGGCGCCGATGCGCGTCGATGGCGGCACGATGGCGACGATCTCGAAGCCGACCTCGAGGCCGGGATCGACGAAGGTGGGCGGCGTGCGGATGCCGAGCGTCGCCGCGGCCCATGCAATGGCCCGCACCGCGCTGATCGTCGACGTCAGAGGGTTCTGGTATCCGTCGGCGGCGAGCTTCGGCAGCGTTCCGTCGCGTCGCATGGCCGAGACGCGACCGACCAGCGCGGCCGATGCGATGACGCCGAAGACCTCGCCCGTCGTCCGGTCTTCGTCCGGGTGCATGAGCAGCGACGTCCAGTCCTCGGCGCTGAGCGGGCGCGTTGGCCGGATGGGGCCGGGGCGACGGTGTTTCTCCCAGAACGCACGCTGCTCTCGCGTCGCCGCGCCCCGCTGCACGAGCACCTCCGCGATGCGCCACTGGTCGTCGAGGGCCGCTTCACGCGAGGCCGTCTCGTAGCGCGAGTGTAGCTCCCGGAACGGCAGCTCCCGCGGGAGCTCGCGTCGCTTGCCGCCCCGGGCGGCTGATTTCTCGTTCTTGTCCCCCTTGGGACGGGCGAGTGTCGGCGGATCGTCGTCGTCTTCGAAGCTCGGGAGGGGCGGCGCCGTGGAGGAGCTCGGCCACCGGTCGGCCAGCGTCCCCGGATCCGCGTGGACGGGGGAGCGCGGGTCGACCAGCGTCTCGGCGGCGTCGGACTCCCAGGCGTCCAGCAGCGCCGCCTCCAGCCCGGCGACGCGGAGGGCGTCGAGACCCAGGGCCTTCGCCGCGAGGTTCAGGCGCTCTCGCTCCTCCGCCGAGATCTCCCCGCCCTCCAGGGCCTCCGCAAACAGGGACTCGTACAGCCGTTCGAACGGCCCGAGGCGCACGCTCCCCGTGTCCTCGCCGTCCGCCATCGACGGGGCGATCTCGAACGGCGACCCGGGCCGCGTCTGCGTCTCGTCGGGAGCCCTGGACGGAGCACGGCGTCGGCGTGTCACCTGGCTGTAGCCTAGCCTCCCAACCCTGGTGCCGGAGAGGGGAATCGACAGCGCGCCAATCAGTGTGGCGATCAGTCCGCCGCGGTCGAACCGGCTGGCGACGACGCGGGTTCCGCCGCCGGCGCCGGCTTGCCCCGGGCATCGCTCCTCACCATGGCGTCGATGCGGGCCATCATCACGATCGTCGCGGCCATCGCCGTGGCGACCACGTAGCCGAGCCGCTCGTAGTGCCCGAGAGGGCCGTCGCCGCTCTGCGTGACGAGCAGACCCGCGCATGACGAGGCGACGCCGCCGGCGAGCTGCTGCATCGACGAGGAAATGGACATGTAGGCGCCGCGGTCCTGGGGCGCGGGGAACGCCGACGCAAGCGCCTGTGCCGAGACCATCCGCGCGCTGATCGCCGAGAACATCGCGATGTTGATCGCCATCACGACTCCGATCGGGGTAACCCCCAGGCGCGTGTAGTAGAGGACGAGGCCGATCGCGACGAGCGACCCGGCGGCGAACGTCCGGTACTTGCCCACCGAGTCGCTCAAGCGACCCATGAGGGGACCGGCAAACAGCGCGGCGACACCGGTCGCCATGTAGATCATCGGCAGCTTCTCGAGCGGGATGCCCAGGTTGTGCACGCTGAACGCGCTGCCGAACGGCATGAGCATGTAGCCGCCGAGGGCCAGGAGCATCGTGGCCGCGAAGCCCCACTGGTGGCGCGGCTTGAGGACCGTAGTGATCAGGTGGTGCAGCGGGCGGCGGTCGACCCGTTTGTGGAGGTGGGCGTCGACGGGGCGCAGCGTCGTGAAGATCACGACGCCGACCACGGCGCTGACCGCGGCGATCATGAGGAACGGCGCATGCCAGCCCCACGCATTCGAGATGTAGAGCCCGAGCGGGATGCCCAGGACCTGGCTCCCCGCGAAAGCAGTCATCACGAACCCCATCACGCGCCCGCGCGCCTCGAGGGGAAAAAGGTCGGCGACGATCGCCATGCTGATCGACCCGATGACCCCACCGAAGAGACCCGTGACCGCACGCGCACCCAGCAGGAACGCGTACGACGGCGCGAAACCGCAGAGCAGTGTGCCGACGACAAAGCCCGTGTAGAAGAAGAGGAGGAGCTTCTTGCGGTCGAACTTGTCGGCGAAGCCGGCCGCGAGCAGGCCCGAGATCGCCGCGCTGAAAGCGTACGCCGACACGACGAGCCCGAACTGCGCCGGGACGACGGCGAGGTCGCGCATGAGCATCGCCCCGAGGGGCGAGAGGATCATGAAGTCGAGGACGACGGTGAACTGGAGGAAGGCCAGGATCGCGACGACGGCGACCTGGTAGCGCGTGAACTTCACGGGGGCGGAGGCTAAAGCCAAGGCTGCTGCTCCGATGCTCGCAGCACGCTCCGCGTTCCGCCGGGTTGCCCCTGGTTCATTCGTGGGGCCAGGGTACGTTGACCGCCATGCATAGCGCACGCTCGGCGGCCCTCGGCGGATCCTTCACGTTTCTCGGCACGAACCTGACCGTGAACCGCATGGGCTACGGCGCCATGCAGCTCGCCGGCCCGCACGTCTTCGGCCCCCCGAAGGACCCGGACGCGGCCGTCGCCGTCCTGAAGGAGGCCATCGCCTCCGGCGTCGACCACATCGACACGAGCGACTTCTACGGCCCGCACGTGACGAACCAGATCATCAAGCGCGCCCTCCACCCCTACCCGAAGAACGTCGTGATCGTGACGAAGGTCGGCGCGAAGCGCGGGGCCGACGCGTCGTGGAACCGGGCAGAATCCCCGGAGGAGCTGCGCTCGGCCGTCGACGACAACCTGCGGAACCTCGGCCTCGAGTCGCTCGACGTCGTCAACATGCGCGTCGGTCACCTCGCCCTCGGCGACGCGCCGGTCAGGGCGCACGTCGAAACCCTCCTCGAGCTGAAGAGGGAAGGGAAGATCAAGCACGTCGGCCTCAGCAACGTCACCGCCAAGCAGTTCGCGGAGGCGCGCGCCGTGACGGAGATCGTCTGTGTGCAGAACCAGTACAACCTCGCGCACCGCGGCGACGACGCGTTCATCGCCGAGCTGGCGAAGAATGGGGTGGCGTACGTGCCGTTCTTCCCGCTGGGGGGCTTCACGCCGCTGCAATCGTCGACGCTGTCCGAGGTAGCGGCGGCGGCCGAATCGACGCCGATGCAGGTCGCGCTCGCCTGGCTCCTCCAGCGCTCGCCGAACATTCTCCTCATTCCCGGCACGTCCTCGATCGGCCACCTGCGGGAGAACCTCGCGGCGGCGAAGCTAGAGCTCTCGCCGAAGATGATCGAGAGGCTCGATACGATCGCGTGAACGCCGGGCACGTTCGGCGGCCCTTCTCCACGTTCTGGCGGTACACTCCGGCGCATGCGCCGCTCGGCTCTGGCTCATGGCGGTGCCCTTGTCGTCACCGCGGCTCTCGCGGCGTTCACCTGCGCCTGCAGCAGCGGCAGCTCGGGCGGCGGCGGTGCGACGCCCAACGACGCCGGCGCGTGCGAGGCGGCTGTCGGGGACGGCGGCGCGGGTCCGGCGGACGCAGCGATCCCCGACTCCACTGCCCACGACGGCGCGGCGAGCGACGGCGGCCCCGGAGACGCGGGAATCGGCGACGCCGCGGTCGGCGACGGCGGGTGGGCGCTGGTGTGGAATGACGAGTTCGACGAGGACGCGGGCGCACCCGATCCGAGCAAATGGACGTTCACGAGCCTGAACACCACCACGTCGGGACCCGGCTGGGGCGTCGAGTACGACGCGCCGGCCGCCGTCCAGGTGAGCGGCGGCCTGCTCACCATCACGGCGATCCAGGGGGCCGACGGCGGCGTTGTGTCCGGCGCGTTCGACTCCAAGGGCAAGTTCCAGCAGGCCTACGGGCGCTTCGAGGCGCGCATGAAGGCGCCGCCCGGCGCGGGGGTGTGGCCCGCCTTCTGGCTGATGGGCGACACCAACGGCATGAGCTGGCCCACGTGCGGCGAGATCGACATCGTCGAGATCGTCGGCAGCGCGCCGAAGAACGCATACGGCACGGTGCACAGCGGCAATACGTCGGACCCGGCGCAGAACACGTCGACCGGCGGCGTCTACACCTCGCCGGGCGCCGATCTCAGCGCCGACTTTCACGTCTACGCCGTCGAATGGTCGGCATCGGAGCTCGACTTCTACGTCGACTCCGACCTCTACCAGACCATCACGCCGTCCACGCTCACAGCCGGCCAGCTCTGGGCCTTCGACCACGCGTTCTACGTGATGCGCTCCGAGGCGTTGACCGCGCTCGCGGAGAACGAGACGACGATGGCAGGCCTCCTGCCTGTCCTCGTCGACGCAGCGTGGACCGTCCTCGAAGAGACGTCGAACTTGCTATCGTCCTGCGGCGCTGCAGTGGTGAAGGCACAGGCGAAGCCGCGCGCAAGCGTCCCGGCCACGATTCCGACGTAACGAAGAGCGTGCCGCCTGCGCGGTTTTGCGTCGCCTTGAAGGCGCCCGGCGACTTGTCGGGGCGCCCCTCCATCACCGTCGCATGACGCCCTCGAAGGATCTCGATGAGCTGGGCCGCCCTTCGACGGCCGAGGAGCTCGCGGCGTGATACGCGCGTTCGCTGGGCGCTCGAGGAAGTGGGCCAACCCTAACTGGCGGTTTGCACCGGCAAGCCATCGACCGGCTGATTGCGGTCTGTCCTGGGTTCGAAGTCGCGGTCTGCGAGCACGCGGAGGCGGCGGCCCCTTCGGACGCTTCGGTCCTCCACGTCAGCAATTTCCACCTCCCGAGGAACGCTGCAACGAACCGCGCGAATCCGCTTCCCTGCCGTCCAGCCGCCGATAGTGTGCGCCGGGACGGAGGCGCGATGACGAGCACGAAGCGAGGTCCGGTGCTGGGCACGGTCGCCGGATGGACCACCGGCGCGGCGATGGCCACCGCGGTGGCGGCGGTGACAAGCGCGACGACGGGCTGCAGCCGCGCCACGTTCGAGAATGATCATGCCGGTCCGGCCGAGACGACGGCCACCCTCGGGCCGCCTGCCGCCGCGGCGCCACTCGCGAGCACGCCCCGATCCGGCTTCGTCCGCCTTGCGCGCGGCGCGCACCCGCTGGCGCGGCCCGAGCTCGAGGTCGGCCGCGTGGAGCCCGGCCGGCGGCTCTCCAACCTGTCGCTGTTCTTCAAGCTGACCCCCGAGCAGCGGCGGGAGCGCGACGCGCTCGCGGCGGCGCAGCTCGATCGGAGCTCACCCCTCTACCATCGGTGGTTGACGCCCGAGACGTACCGCTCGCGCTTCGGCGCGAAGCCAGAGGACGTGGCACGCGCCACGAGCTGGCTCACCGCGCAGGGCCTCGAGGTCCATCGCACGTCGCCCCTGGGCACGCGCGTGACGTTCTCCGGGACCGCGGCGCAGCTCGAGGCCGCGTTCCAGACCGAGCTTCACTACTACCGCGTCGGCGGCGAGAAGCACTACGCGATGGCGACCGCGCCGGCGATCCCGGAGGACCTCGCCGACTCGGTCCTGTCCGTCTACAACGCCCACGACTTCGTGCACCGGCCCGCGTCGCGGAAGGTGAACGCCGGCGCCGCCGCGCGCCGGGCCGAGGTGTCCGATCACTACCAGCTCGCCTTTGACGCCGGGCCCGACGCCTCGGGCACGGTGGACCTGCTCGGGCCGCCCGACTGGGCCACCGCCTACGACGTGACGAAGCTCTACAGCCCGGGGATCGGCGGCAAGGCGCTCGACGGAACCGGCGTGACCATCGGCATCGTCGGCACCGCGCCGATCGCCCAGTCCGACATCGACGCGTTCCGCACGAGGTTCGGGCTGCCCGCCAGCAGCGTGAAGATGACGCTCGTGCCGAACACCGGGGCGCCCTCGACCGCCGGCTTCGGCGGCGGCATCGAGGCCATCCTCGACGTCGAGTGGTCGGGCGGCGTCGCGAAGGGCGCCACCATCAACTACGTCTACACCGGCGCCGACGACTTCAACGTCGACGACGGGACCTTCTACCTCATCGAGGAGAACCTCGCGCCGGTGATGAGCGAGAGTTACGGCGGCTGCGAGGCCGGCGATCTGCCCTCCGACGCCGACATCACCGAGATGAACGGCACCGCCGCCAACCTCATGGGCATCACCTACATGGCCGCGGCGGGCGACAGCGGCGCCGAGGACTGCGGCGGCTACTTCGCTGGCTTCGGCGGCTCGGCCGGCCTGTACGTCGACCTGCCCGGCGCCTTCCCGGGCGTCACGTCGGTCGGCGGCACCCAGTTCCCCTTGCCCCTCTGGAGCGCGCCGGGCAGCTTGCTCGACGCGGGCCCGGAGCAGGTCTGGAACGAGAGCAACGATCCCTATTCGGACTACGGCGCTGGCGCGGGCGGAGGCGGGATCAGCACGGTGTTCACGCGCCCGGCGTACCAGAGCAGCGCCGCGACGTGCACGCCGGTCGGCTCGCTGCCCACCGCGACGTCGGGGCCGATGCGGCAGGTGCCCGACCTCGTGCTGTCGGCGGCATCGGCGACGCCCGGGTACTTCATCGAGTGCACCTTCGCGGCGGGTATGTTCGGCGGCCAGGACTGCTCGGGCACCGGCGGCTCGCCCCAGGGCACAGCCGTCGGCGGAACCTCGGCGTCCTCGCCGTCCTTCGCCGGCATCGTCGCCATCCTCAACCAGGCCACCGGCCAGCGCCTCGGCAACATCAACCCGATGCTCTACGAGCTCGCCGCGAGCTCGTCGGCGTCGTCGGTGTTTCACGACATCGTGTCCGGCAACAACGAGGTCGTCTGCGGCCCCGGCGCGACCGACGCCGGCGATCCGCCGGACGGCGACTGGCCCGACGCCGGCTGCGGCGCGGAGGGCCTCAACGGCTACGTCGCGGTCCCCGGCTACGACTGCGCGTCCGGCAACGGGTCGGTCGACGCTTACAACCTGGTGAGCGCGTGGCTGGGCGCGACGCCAACCGAGACCGTCCTGGTCCCGAGCCCGACGATGACCACCGAGGGCGACACCGTCACCCTCACCGCGACCGTCGACGTGAAGGGCACCAACCCCAACCCCGTCGGCGGCGTCGTCACCTTCGCCTTCCAGTCCTACGACACCGGTTGCGGCAACGATCTCTCGTGGGAGCTCGGGTCGACGACGATCACCGGCGGGACGGCCGCCAGCGGCACCGCGGTGCTGCAGACGACGGTACCGCCCGGGCTGGTGATCCCGGGACGCCAGAGGGTCGACCTGGTCGCCGTCTACGGCGGCGACACGCACCACCTCGCGTCGCAGTCCTCCAAGGTCAGCGTGAGCTTCACCCCGGTCACCTTCGCCGTGACCCCGGCGACACTCGCGACCGCGCCGGACGCCGGCACGACGTTCTCGACCACCGGCGGGGTGACCCCGCCGGTGCGCTGGTTCATCCTCGCCGACACGACGGCGCAGTTCTCGATGGATGGCTTCAGCTCCTCGTCGATCGAAGAGGACTCGGGGGCATTCAGCGCCGCGCCGAACCCCGGCTACGTCCTCGTCGAGGCGCTCGACAAGTACGGCGCCGAAGCCCTCTCCCAGGTGACCGTCGGCTCGGCGACAGGCACGCCGCCGTGGGCGACGGACGGGGGCATGAACCTCTGCCCGGTCGACGGCGGCGCGACCGATGCCGGTCCGAACGACGCCGGAGCCGTGCAGGACGCCGTGGCCGATGGCACCGTCCACGACGGCGGAATGACGACGGGGGATTCCGGCGGCGGCTGCAACTGCGAGGCGGTCGGGGGCGCCGCGGGGTCGTCGGGCGCCGCGCTGGTCGCGCTCGGTGGCCTGATGATCGGCGTGGCGCGCCGTCGTCGCGGGAGCCTGTCGCGCGGGGCATAGGGTCCGGCGCCGGTCAGTCATCGCGGAGAGGAGGCCGGTCCATGGCGTACCGAGACATCCCCGAGGAATCCCCGCTCCTCGTCGTCGCCTTCAACGGGGGGCGTGTTCGCCCTGGGGCGAAACGACGGCAAGGTGGCCTGGAGCTTCGAACTCGACGACGCGCGCGTCACGCGCGCGTTGGTCTTCGTCGCGGACGCAGGGGAGGTGGCTGCCTTCGAGACGCAGCAAGGCCACATGCTCTGGCACGAGCCGTTCACGGGGCACGGACTCGGGGTCGTCGCCCTGGCGGTGCGCGATGCCTCGGCCCAGGGTGACGTCTCCGGGTAGTGGGCTGGTAAGTTCCGTCGCGGAGATCCCATGGCGGATGCGAACAGCAGATGGGCCGGCCTTCGGCAGGCGCTCGGGCGCCGCAACTATCGCTTGTTCGTTGCAGGCCAGCTCGTGTCGCTCATCGGCACATTCACGCAGTCCGTCGCGCAGAGTTGGCTCGTGTATCGCCTCACTGGCTCTGCCTTCTGGCTCGGGATCGCGAGCCTTTGCCAGCAAGCACCCGCCTTCCTCTTCGCTTCGCTCGGCGGCCTGGTCGCCGACCGCCATCGGCGACGTACCATCCTCATCTTCACCCAGTCGTCGGCGATGGTGTTCGCACTCGTGCTCGCGATCCTGACGTTGAGTGGTCACGTTCGCGTCGCGCATGTCCTCGTGCTCGCGGCCCTCCTCGGTGCGGTGAACGCGGTCGACAGCCCCACCCGCCAGTCGTTCGTTCCCGAGATGGTTGGCTGCGAGAACCTCGCGAGCGCCGTGGCGCTGAATACGACGATGGTCACGGGTGCAAGCTTCATTGGCCCGGCGATCGGTGGGGTGGCCGTCGAGGGACTCGGCGAAGGGTGGTGCTTTCTGGTGAACGGCGCGAGCTTCCTTGCGGTGATTGCCGGCCTCCTCGCCATGCGCGACTTGCCACCTCCCACAAGAGGCCCAGCTCGCGAGTCCATGGGAGCACGGCTCCACGAGGGCTTTCGGTTTGCGGCGACCACGAGGGCGTGCGCGCGCTGCTCATGTTGCTCGCGCTGACCGTGTCGGCGGGCCTGCCGTTCGTTACTCTGATGCCGATCGTCGCCTCGACCATCCTGCACGGCGACGCCCGAACCCTAGGCTTCCTGATGGGCGCTCCAGGGCTCGGCGCCGTTCTGGTAGGCCTCGTCCTCGCATCGCGTCGCGGGACCAGCTCCTACCGCTTTATCGCCGGTGCCGTCGGGATGTTCGGCGTGCTTCTCGTGCTCTTCTCGCAGGTCCGAACTCTCTGGTGGGCGATCGCGATCTTGATCCCCATGGGCATGGCCAGCATGATCCAGTTCACCGCCACGAACACGCTGATCCAGACCATGACCCCTGATGCGCTGCGTGGTCGTGTGATGGCGATCTGGTTCATGATTTTCATGGGCTTTGCCCCCGTTGGCGCCGTCATCGCGGGATCCGTCACGACGGCATTCGGCCCGCGCCTCTTCATGGCCGGCGGCGGTCTCCTGTGCACCCTCGGGGCGACCGGCTTCGCGCGCTGGGCGTGGACCAGGCGTCCCTCGAGCGACGGGCGCGCGTTGCCCGTCACCGAGGAGCAGCGTGGCTGACGGAGGCAGCGCGTACGAACGACGAAGCTTGGCTATGCGCCGGCGGCGATCACGTCTGCGAGGCGTGGGAACTTGGGCTTGAAGCCGAGGTCTTCGCGGATCCGGCGACCGTCGAGGAGCGCGTCGAAAGCGCCCGCGCGCTCGGCGTCCGAGCCGTCCACATTCGCTCCGAAGGCGTCGTCACGAGTGGCTGAAGGATCCCGAGCGCCGCGCGTACGACACGGCGCGCGCGGATGCCAGCACGCCGTCGCTCGGGCTTACGCTCGACCCACGGTCTTGTGCCAGGTCGGCCGCCCACTGACCTTGTCCCACCATGCATTCGCGTGCGGGTACTTCGCGAGCATCCCTTTGACGGGCGTCGCCATGCCGTACTCGAGGTAAGGCATGAAGACGACGTCGGCGAGGCCGAAGTCGGCGCCGGCGAGGAACGGCGTCTTGGCGAGCGTCACGTCCATGACTGTGAGGGCGGCTTCGACCCCCTTGCCCGCCGCCTCGAGCACGGCCGGCTCCTGCGGGTGGTTGAAGGCGTGGTGCGCGATGAACTTCATGGCGTGCGGCGCGAAGTTCGCGGTCTCGATGCTGATCCACTGTTCCATCAGCGCTCGCCCCTCGAGGCCGCTTGGCGCGAGCTTTCCACCGGCTTTCTCGTTGATGTAACGACAGATCGCGCGCGACTCGTAGAACGAGAAGCCGTCGTCCTCGATCGCCGGGATCTGTCCGAAGGGCTGTCGGCTCAAGTGAGGCTGCTGCTTGTGCTCACCCTTCGCGAAGTCGATGGTCGTCAGCTCGAACGGCGTGTTCGTCTCCGCGAGGGTCATGAGCACTTTGCGAGTGCAGGTGCTCGCAGGGTGGCCGAATACCTTGATCATCCGGCGCTCCTTCTTGGTCCGGGACGAAACGTGCTTACTGGCGTCGGACCCGTCTACCGCGCGGCCTTGCGCAGCGGCAACAGCGCGCGAATCCGCTCGTCCCGCAGGTACAGGCCCGCCCACACCAGCACGCCGAGCAGCAGCGGCACGACGAAAGCGTCGCCGACCCTCACGTGCGTCGCGACCGCTCCGCCCAGGTACCCGGTCAGGAGGACCGCCCCCAGCACGGCCGTGCGCGGCACGACGTAGACGACCGCGCAGAACAGCTCGAGCACGGCGAGCGCCGGGAGCATGCTGGCCGGATAGCCGAGCTTGCCCACGAACGTCTCGACCGCTGCCGGCGGGTGCGAGAGTTTCATCGATGCGCTCAGCAGCAGCAACAGGACGGGCAGCGCACTCAGCACGCGCCCCGTCGAGAGCTGCCACCTTGGCAGAGACAGGGGCGCAGGGTTCGCGGGGCCAAGGGTCGAATTCTCTGCAGCCATCGGTCAGCTCCTCGGTTGTGTGGCACACCGCGCCATCCCCGCGGGCGGCAGGCCGGCGCGCGGCCGTGCCCGTGAGATGATCGAGCCACCGACCTGGTTACTGATAGTGAGTGGGGCTATATTCGTCACTGCAGTTCGGCGCGCAAGGAGGCACATTCATGTCACCGAGGCACAACCACGATCGCTGCCTGGCTACGCGCGAGGTGCTCAACCGTGTCGGCGACAAGTGGAGCGTCCTCATCGTCGGGACGCTCGGCGGTGGCCCGCGGCGGTTCAGCGATCTGCGTCGATCGATCGAGGGGATCTCGCAGCGCATGCTCACGCTCACCCTGCGGGGTCTCGAGCGCGACGGCCTCGTGAAGCGCACCGTGTTCCCGACGATCCCGCCCAGGGTGGACTACGAGCTCACGAAGCAGGGGCTCACGTTGCTCGAGCCCATCCAGGCGCTGTCCGACTGGGCGAGTGACAATCGCGTGACCGTCCAGGCGTCGCGGGACCGGTTCGACGCGGCGGAGGCGAAGCGCGGCGAGCAGGAAGCCCGTCGCAGCGAGCGAGCGACGGGCACCTCGGCGCCAGCGAGAGGCGCGGTGGCTCGCTCGTCCTGAAGGCATACAGGTAGGTGAGCCATCTGGCGATGCGAGGCGCACTGTTTGTGGTGCCGGAGAAGGGAATCGAAACCTCCGGTAGCGTCCTATCTACGCGGACTCACGTCGAGCCCGCGACGACTGAGCTTCCGCGAGTTGACGTAAGTGCTCGTCAGCCGGTGGCCATTGGGCCAAGCGAAATGCAGACTGCAACCGTCGCGGAACCGATCGACGCGGACCTCGTCGACGGCATCCTCGTCGCGCTGCGATCGGGGCTCGTCGACGTCGCGCGCGTGCTCGGTGCCGAGCTCGAGGAGCGCCGACGTGCGCGGGCGCCGCGGAACGTCGTCGAGATCAGAGCTCGCCGGCGGCGGGACTGAACGCGGCGACCGCGCCTTGAGCCCCGCCCCCCCAGCAACGGCGACCAGCGCTTTCGATTGTCGCGGACCTGCGCACCCGCCCCCTGGACACGAACGGGTTGCGCACTGCTCGCGCGATCCGTATATATCGCTCAGGCCATGCCGACCGTGCAGCTGCTCGTGAAGCTCTCCCCTCAGCAACGTGAGCGACTCCGCAAACTCGCAGAGCGTGAGGGGACCACCTCGAGCGCGCTCGTGCGGCAGTTCATCGACGAGAAGTACGCGAGGACCGCCGCCCTCAGCCATGCGCCGAGGCCGATGCTCTGAACCCCGAGGCCACTTTGCGGCAAGCCCCACAAAGGGCGAGGCCGCACCGGACTCGACCCCGGCACGGCCTCTTTACGAACGGGTTGATCATGTACGAGGACAGCGAAGGACGCAACGACACGGAGCTCGTGGAGGTCTTCGACCTTCCGTCCCGCGAAGCGCTCACGCGCCTCCGCACAAGGCTCGCGGCACCGCTCGTCCCTGACGACGTTGCGCGCCTCCTCCGCAAGTCCCCCTGCCCTCCGTTCATCCCGCGCGCGTCGATGTTGCGGCGGGCTCCTGCGAAGCGCACCTCTCGCCAGCGTCGGGCGCGACGTGCCGCACGCGCTGCAGCTCGGGCCCCCGCCGCACCAGCGCCAGGACCACCAGAGCCCCCAAGTAGCCCGGCGGCTCCCTCGGGCTGGGGGCGGTCGTGAGCGCCGCCGTCGAGCAGCTCGTGAGGATGGCGGAGGCCGCGGGTGCCACCGTCGTCCGCTCGCCGGCCGGGACCATCATCGTCCTGCCCATCTCTCAGGGCGCCGATCCCGGGGAGCACCTCTCCCTCGAGGAAGCTCGCGTCCTCGGGAAGCTCGCGTCGACGAGGCAGATCAAAGAGGCGGGGCACCGCGGCGAGCTCACGCTCTACGGCAGCGAGCGCACGCGAACGGTCAAGCGCGGCGAGCTCGTGGCGTGGCTCGAGTCGCGCCGTTCCCCCGCGGCCGCCGTCCCCAAGGGGCAGGCCGGGCGCGTCGAGGCGCGGCTCAGGCGCGCCGCGGGACCGCGATGAGCCTGCGCACGTCTGCACTGGCCTCCTCGGCGCACGACCCGGTCGTCATCGAGGACGACGAGCCGCTCTCGGCCTCGGGCGCCCTCCGCCGGCCGCCTCTCGGAGCGACGCCGGTTCGCACGGGAGTCGTCCTCGCCATCAAGGAGCGCCTCGAGCGAAGCGGCGGCCGCCTTCCTCCGCGCGACCACCAGGCGGACGGTGCAGACGAAGGCTCACGCGCGCAAGCTCGTGGCTCGACGGAGGGGCTCGCGCCCCGGGCGTGGTCGCGCTCGAGCCGCCGGCGGACCTCTTCGCCGTCTCCAATGAGCGCGTGCTCCGGGGGGCGCCCGTGAGCGCCGCGGGGCAGGGGCGCGGCCGCGGCGGGGACCTGCAGATCACGGGGGAGACCGTGCTCGTCGCGATCCCGCGAGGCGACGAGCAACTCCGCCTCGTGCACACCGAAGGCCGCACCGGGCAGGGCAAGGACGTCGCGTGGCACGCGCTGCGCGTCTTCTGGTGCGACGGCGCCGGCGTGTGGCGACCTGGAAAGGCGGGGGTAACGATCCGCGCCGGCGAGCTCAAGGCCGTGGCCGAGGCGCTCGTCCAGGCCGCGGCGGGCCGCATCCGCCGCGAACCGTCGACCGCGCGCACGCCGGCGCCTGAACCGCGCGACGACAGCGATCTCGACGCGCTCTTCGGAGCGAAGTCGTGAGCGCCCACGATCGAGCGGAGGCGCGGAAGGGGACGCGGGCACCTTGGGCAGTGGCGGAGGTGGACGACGTCATCATCGACGACGACGAGCTCGCGCGGCTCGAGGCCGCCGGCGTGGTCGGCCGCCTGCCCGATGGGCCGACGCCCGTCCGCATCGGCGCCGTCCTCGCCATCAGGGCGCGTGTCGCCCTCGGCGGGCCGAAGAGGTGCCCCCGTCTTCCTCCGCACGACCTCGAGGCGGAAGCCGCGGTGCTCGCCGCGGTGATGGTCGACCCCTCGACGCTCCCTCGCGTGACCCGCATCGTGAAGGCCGCGCACTTCTACTCCGACGCTCACCGCCGGATCTTCACGGCGTGCACGGAGCTCGCGGCCGCGGGTCGGGCTGTCGACGTGGTCGCTGTGGCGACATGGCTGCGCGAT
>Ga0182030_10010237_pt1 | contig 19083 bp, 16 predicted proteins | sample 812S3MmetaG_FD_121299 | JGI IMG/M metagenome (GOLD analysis project Ga0182030, IMG submission 121299) | Permafrost microbial communities from Stordalen Mire, Sweden - 812S3M metaG (Illumina Assembly) | ecosystem: Environmental > Terrestrial > Soil > Wetlands > Permafrost | place: Sweden... | reverse complement strand
GTTGGAGCGGTCTTGGGCGGAAATGCCGGTGGTGACGCGGCCGCGCGCTTCGACCGACACCGAGAACGCGGTCCCGAGCGGGGCGGTGTTGTCCTGCACCATGTTCGGGATATGGAGCTCATCGAGCCGCGCCGCGGTCAGCGGAACGCAGATCAGGCCGCCGGCCTCCTTGCGCATGAAGTTGATCGCCTCGGGCGTGACCTTCTCGGCCGCCATAACGACGTCGCCTTCGTTCTCGCGATCCTCGTCGTCCAAGACGATGACCATCTTGCCGTCGCGGATGTCCGCGATCGCCGACTCGATCGAATCCATGCTGCTCCGCGGCGCCGAAAGGCGCTCCGCCAGTTGCGGCAGCGCGGCCGAGAGCGCCCGGATCGATTTGAACGACGGCTCGCGTCGCCCGGACCGCAGGTACGAGATCGCCCCTTCGGTCAGTCCGGTCTGCGAAGCAAGCTCAGCGGCCGAGAGCCCGGCGGCGTCCATCGCGGTGCGGAGTTGTGCGGAAAAATTCTCCATACGAATATAAACACCACACAACAGTTAACAGTTGTCAAGTCGCCCCGGTCGGAGATGGCTCCCACGTTGTCACCCCGAGCTTGTCGAGGGGCAGCCACTGTCGGGCATGATTGAGGCGGCCCCTCGACAAGCTCGGGGTGACACAAAACGACAAGCTCGGGGTGAAACGGGTTTACTCGCCGAGGAGGGCGCGGGCTTTTTCTAGGGCCGGGTCGCGGTCTTGGGTGACGTACTTCCAGTCGTAGGTGTCGAGATATTGGGTGCCTTTTTGCGGGAAGACCCAGGGCGGCATATCGGTGTAGCGCACGTCGGTGCGCAGGCTGGCTGAGAGCACCGCTTTTGCGAACGGCTCTTGTCCTTGGCGACTCGCGAGCCAGTTGATGAAGAGTTTGGCGGCGTTGGGATGCGGCGCTTTGTTGATCAGCGAGATCAGGCCCCAACCGCCGGAGAGAATGCTCGGCGCATCCTTCGGGAAGACGAACTCGAGCGGATAGCCTTGGTGGCGGAATTGATCGACGGCGGTTGAGTCAGGGCCGAGCAGAATCGCATAGCTGCCCTGCGCGAGGAACTGTGCCGCCTGGCGGCCGTCGCGCGAGATCACGGGCTGCTGATCGCGATAGAGCTTCTTCACGAAATCCGCCCCGAATTGCATGTACAGCATCGAGATCAACGACGTGCCGGCGCCTGAGACGCCCGGATCTTTCGCGACGATTTTTCCGCGCCACTTCGGATCGAGCAGCGCCTTCCACGTCGTCACCTCGCGCAGCGGCGCGAGCTTCGTATTCACGACCAGTTCGGGTGTGACGAACTGCAGCGTGCGCAAGATGTAGTGGCCTTCATCCATGTACCAGAGGTGGCCGTCTTTCCATTTGCGCTTGTCGACGACGTCGGGCGCGACGAGCACCGGTTCGACCTTGTCGAGCCAGCCGGCCGGCAGAAACGTCAACGGCGGCGTGTCACCACCGCTCACGAACACGTCGAGCAAATACTTGCCCGCCGCGCGCTCGGCGCGCACGCGCGCTCCGCTGGCCGAGCTGCCGCTGCTGATGTACGACACCGGGATGCCGTATGCGCTCTGAAAGCCTTGCGTGATCGCGTCGCGCACGCCGTCGATCGGCGGACCGTCGACCGTCACCGAACCCTCGGCCTTGGCGGCGTCGACGAGCGCTTTCATCGCGTCGTTCTGCGCGGCGGCCGGAGCGATCCGCGCAGCGGCGGCGGCGGCAAGCGCCGCGGCGATCGCCGCGCGACGGCTCAGCGTGCGGTTCGGCATACGCCTCTCCTATTCGCCGAGCAGGTCGCGCGCTTTGTCCATTGCCGGCTCGCGCTGCTCGTTGACGAACTTCCAATCGTAAGAGTCGAGATACTTGGTGCCCTTTTGCGGGAACACCCACGGCGGCAGGTTCGAATACCTGATGTCGTTGCGCAAGCTGACCGACTGCACGGCTTCGGCGAAGGCCTTTTGCGGCCCGGGACCGGCCAGCCAATTGATGAACAGCTTCGCGGCGTTCGGATGCGGCGCTTTGTTGACGAGCGAGATCAAACCGTAACCGCCGGAGAGAATGCTCGGCGCGTCGGTCGGAAACACCGGTTGGATCGGGTAGTTCTCGTGCTGGAACTGATTCATCGCGGTCGCTTCGGGGCCGAGCAGGGCCGCATAACCGCCCTGCGCGAGAAACTGCATCGCTTGGCGGCCGTTGCGCGAGATCACCGGCTTCTGATCGCGATAGAGTTTCTTCACGAAGTCGGGGCCGAAGTTGATGTAGAGCATCGCGATCAGCGAGGTTCCGGCACCGGACGTGCCCGGATCCTTGGCGATGATCTTCCCTTGCCATTTCGGATCGAGCAGCGCTTTCCAGGTCGTGATTTCACCGGGTTTCACAACCTTGGTGTTGATCGCGAGCTCCGGCGTGACGAACTGCAGCGTGCGCAGGATGGAATGGCTATCTTCTTCCCACCAGAGGTGACCGTCTTTCCACTTGCGCTTATCGGTCACGTCGGGTGCGATCAGGAACGGTTCGAGTTTGTCGAGCCAGCCCGAGGGCAGATACGTCGCGGTCGGGGTGTCTCCGCCGGCGACGAGCACGTCGAGTAAATATTTTCCGGCCGACCGTTCGGCACGCACGCGCGCGGCGCTGGTCGAGTTCTCGCTCGAAATGTAGGAGACGGAAATGCCGTACTCGCGCTGCATCCCTTGCGTGAACAACTCGCGCACGAGATCGACCGGAGGGCCGTCGACCACAACCGAACCCTCGGCTTTGGCAGCGGCGATGAGCGACTTCAGCGCATCGTTTTGCGCGCCGGCCGGAGCGATCTGCGCAGCGGCGGCAGCAGCGAAGGCGCCCCCGATGGCCGCGCGGCGACTCAAAGACATGCGCTCTTCCCTCCGCTAGATTTCATAGGCCCAGGCGAGTTCGGCATCGGTCGCGGCACCCGTACCGTCGGCGGCGTGGTACGCGTCGACGGCGGCGAACGCATAGCGGGCGACCGGATCGATCTCGATGTTCACCCGCGCGCCGACGCCCTTCGTTCCGAGCGTCGTGCGGCGCGAGGTTTCCGGAATCAGCGCGATGGTGAAATACTCCGGCGTCACCGAGGCGATCGTCAGGCTGACGCCGTCGATCGCGATGAAGCCTTTCTCCACGATGAAGCGCTCGATCGCTGCGGGGCGTTCAATCGTGAGCCGATGCCCCTGGCCTTCGGCGAACTTGCCGACGATCGCGGCATTGGCGTCGACGTGTCCGTAGACGAGATGCCCGCCCAAGCGGTCGCCCATGCGCAGCGACAGCTCGACGTTGACCGGATCGCCTTCGTGCAGTTCATCGATGCCGGCGCGGATGATGCTTTCCGGCACGATGTCGAAGGTCAGCGTGCGCTGATCGAATTTCACGACCGTCAGGCACACGCCGTTGACGGCGATCGAGTCCTTTTCCGCTACGCCTTCGGCGATGGCATCCGGCGCTTCCACGGTGAGGACCATGCCGTTACGCAGATCGCCGCGCAGCGACGCTACGCGGCCGAGGTGGCTGATGAGCCCGCTAAACATCGGGTAGAGGGTCTACGGCTGAACCTCGACACCCTTCCAAAACGCGATGTACCCCTCGATGTTCTTGGCCGCATCCTTGGCCGCCGGATAGTACCAGGCGGCGTCGGGATTCTGCTTGCCGTTCACATCGACGGTGTAGTACGACGCGGTGCCCTTCCACGGGCATACGCTCGTGGTCGCGCTGTCCTTGAAGTACTCGCGCTTGATCGAGTCGGGTGGGAAGTACTGGTTGCCCTCGACGACTTCAGTGCTGTTGCTTTCGGCGAGCACGGCGCCGTTCCAAATGGCTTTCACGCTCCGACCAACCTTCGGCCGCCGCGCCGGGTTTCGCGGCCGGGCGGTGTCCGCGCCACGACGACCGCGCCGGCGATGCGGCAACCGGCCGCGCCGAGCGCCGCTGCCGCATCGCGCACGGTCGCGCCGGTCGTCAGCACGTCATCGAGCAGCACCGCGCATGGGGGAACCGGGGCCCCGGGGCGCAGCGCGAAGCGGCCCTGTGCCGTCAGGCGCTCGCCGCGCCCGCGGCCGCGTTGCGCGGCGCCGCGCTTGAGCAGCACGTCGGCACAGGTGCCCGACCGCAGCTCCGCCACGCGGCGCGCCAGTTCGCGTGCCTGATCGAAGCCGCGCTCGGCGGCGCGCCGCCGCGTGGTGGTCACGGGCACGATGACGCTTCCGGGCGCGACCAGCGGCGCCAGCAGCGCGGCCAGAGGATCGAGATAGGCACGCTCGCCGCGCTTCATGGCGAGAATCGCATCCCGCACGGCACCGGCATAGTCGCTCGCCGCGTCCACGGCCAGGCCGTCGAGGACGACGGCCGCCGGCTGCGCCGTCGCGGCGCATGCCGGGCAGAACCCGATGCCGGGCACGCCGCAGCCGACGCACCAGACGGGGAAGAGCCAAGGCCGGATCGCCGCCCACATGCTCTTCCCTCACGCCGCGCGCGGTGCCCGGCTAGGTGCGGATCAGGTCGCGATCGGTTCGTTCGCGACGATGCGGCCGACGAGCGTGGTGTCGGCGGGGACGTCGTAGCCGATCCCCGCGATCGAATCACGCACGACCGAACGATCGCCGAGCGTCACCGAGTCCCAGACGATCGAGCGCTCGATGACGGCGTCGTCACCGATGCGCACGTCGTCGCCGATGACGGTCGGCCCGACGATCCGCACGCGGCGCCCGACCGTCACGTTGCTGCCCAACCGTACGTCACCCTCGATGCGCACGTCGTTGCCGAGCTGCACCCCGGCCGGAACACCGGTCGCACGTGCGCCGCGCAGGCGCACGCGACCGGCCAAAACGTCGGACGTCGCGAGACGATACTCCGAGGGTGTGCCGATATCGCGCCAATATGCGCCGCCCAGGCGCATTCCGTAAAACTCGAGGCCGGCTTCCAAGATCGCCGGAAACACGTTGCGGCCGAAATCGAAGAACGTCTCGGCCGGCATGTGGTTGAAGATCTCCGGCTCGAAAACGTAGATGCCCGTGTTCACGAGCTTCGAGCGCTCCGTGCCCTTCGCCGGCTTCTCCTGAAACTCGACGATGCGGCCACGGTCGTCCGTGATGACGACGCCGTACTGATCGACTTCCTCGGCTTCGACGAGGCCGATCGTCGCAAGCGCGCCGCGCTCTTTGTGAAAGGTCACCAGCGCATCGAGATTGGCATCGGTGAGATCGTCACACCCGACCACGACGAAGGTCCTATCGAAAAAGGACTGCAGGATCTTGACCGCGCCCGCGCTGCCCATCAGCTCGGGTTCGTACGAGTAGTTCAGGTTCACGCCGTACTGCGATCCGTCGCCGAACGCGCTCTGGATCACCTCGGAGAGATAGTGCACGTTGATCGCGACATCGGTGTAGCCGAACGACGCCAGCCAGCGCATGATGTGCGCGCTGATCGGTTCGCCCGCCACCGGAACCAGCGGCTTCGGAACTTGCTTCGTCAGCGGATAGAGACGCGTGCTCATCCCCCCCGCGAGTATCATCGCCTTTGCCGAATTCACTGTAAACGACTTCCTCTTTCGGTCAGGGCCTCACGCGCAGCCGCGAAAGCAAAACGTGGAAGCGCAAGTTGGCGTCGCCACCGCGACGGTTCCCGATTGAGCCGGTAGAGCCATTCGAGCCCGAGACGGCGCCACAAGCGCGGCGCTCTTGGAATTGTTCCCGCCAAAACGTCGAACGAACCACCGACACCCATTCCGACGCCGCACCTCGTCGCAGCGAGATAATCCTCGAGCCAATATTCTTGCTTCGGACTGCCCAGCCCCACCAGTAAGACGTTCGCTTTACTGGCAACGATCGATGCGACAATCGTCGGGCTTTGCCCGGGCGCGAAGTATCCGTCGCGCGTGCCGACGATTTGAACGCTCGGATACCGGTGACGCAACGCAATAGCCGCGCGTTCCGCCACACCCGACGCACCGCCGAAAAAGAAAAACCGCAAATCCTCGCCGGCGGCCGAACGTTTTGCCAACGGCTCGATCAAATCGACGCCGGTTACGCGTTCGCGCAGCGGTCCGTTCCGTGCGCGCGATGCGAGCAAGATGCCGATCGTGTCGCACAAAGACAGCGCGGCGGAATTGACGAGCGAACGGAAACGCGCTTCGCGTTGAGCGAACATCGTCATCTCGACGCCGAGCGTCACGACCAGCGAAGGACTCGCACCCTGCGCGAGAGCCGCGATGCGCGCGACCGCTTCATCGCGGCTCAGCGCATCGACGCGGCAGCCGAGGATGTGGATGGAAGGGTCCGTAGGATCACTCCGGCCGGAACGGTGCGATGAGCGGCCGCAAGGTGGCTTTGAGGCTCTCCGGCATCTCGCCCATCGGCGGCCGGCAGTTGCCCGCAGCAAAGCCGTACTCGTTCATCGCCCACTTCACCGGGATCGGGCTCGGGTGCGCGAACAGCGCGGTGAAGAGCGCTTGCAAGTCGCGGTGCAGGCGGCCGGCTGTTTCGATGTCGCCGTTGTCGTAGGCGTCGGCCATGGTCCGCAGTTCGCGGGCGCACACGTGCGCTGCGACGCTGATGCAGCCGTAGGCACCGAGCGCAAGCGAGGGCAGATAGAAATAATCGTCGCCCGAATACACGGTGAAGTCTTCGCGCACCCGGTCGCGCACGAGCGCGGTGAACTGCTCGACGTTGCCGCTGGATTCTTTGATCGCCACGATGTTCTGATGACGGCGCGCCAGTTCGTGCACGGTCTCCGGCAGCATGTTGACGTTGGTGCGGCCGGGGATGTTGTAGAGCACGATCGGCAAGGTCGTCGCCTCGGCGATCGCCCCGAAATGTTTGAGCAAGCCATCTTGCGGCGGCTTGCTGTAATACGGAACCACCGCGAGAATCCCGTCGACGCCGGTCTTCGTGGCTTCTTTGGTCAGCTCGACCGAGTGGTGCGTATTATTTCCGGTCGTTCCGGCGATGACGGTCGCGCGCTTGCCGAGCGCCGATTTGATCGCACCGAAAAGCGCCAGCTTCTCATCAGTTTCGAGCGCGGGCGACTCGCCGGTGGTGCCGGCGACGATCACTCCGTCGTTGCCGCGGTCGATGAGAAACTGCGCCAGGCGGACGGCTTCGTTGACGTTGACCGCGCCCTTCGCATCGAAGGGCGTGATCATCGCCGTAAAAAGGCGTCCGAGAGCTTTCATGATCCGACCGGCGCCGCTTGCGGCCCGAGGGCGAAGTAGTCGTGCAGCGCCTGTTCGGCGCGGCCGGCCGCATCGTCGGGGACGAGGATCGAGATCGTGATGTTCGAGTCGGTCGAATGGATGATCTCGACGTTCGCTTCGGTGATCGCGCGCACGACGCCGGCCATGACGCCCGGCGTACCGCGCATCCCGGCGCCGACGATCGAGAGCTTCGCGCAGTGCATGCGCACGCGTAGCGCGAGGTTGAGGTTGTGCAGCTCCGCTCGCACGCGCTCGACGTTCTCATCATCGCAGACGAAAAACACGCCGGCGTCGTTGACGTTGATCATGTCGATCGAGATGTTCTTCGCCGCCAGCCGGTCGAAGAGTTCGCGATCGAGCGTCGCGCGGCCGCCTTCGTCGCTGAGCCCCTGGATCACGCGGAAGAACGCGACGTTGCGCAACGCCGCGATCCCGGTCACCGGACGGCCCGGATCCACCGGCGCGTCGTCGTCGATCATCGTGCCGACGTTGCTGCGCAGACCCTTCACCGCATATGGCGTGCTGGTGTTGTGCGCGAGTTCCGCCGCCTTGTGGTGCATGACTTTGGCGCCGTTGCCGGCGAGCTCGACCATCTCGGCCGGTGACACGCGGTCGACCGCGTGCGCGTCGGCGACGCGGCGCGGATCGGCGGTGAACACGCCGCTCACGTCGGTGTAGATGTCGACCGAATCGGCCTTGAGCGCGTCGCCGAGCGCGATCGCGGTCAAGTCGCTGCCGCCGCGGCCGAGCGTCGAAACGCCGCCCTCGCGCGTCGCACCTTGGAAGCCGGTGACGACCGGGATCACGCCCGCATCGAGCGCCTTGCGCACGGTGGTCGTGTCGACGCTGAGGATGCGCGCATCGCCGTAGTTGTCGTCGGTCAGGATGCCGGCTTGTCCGCCGGTCATCGCTTGCGCCGGCGCGCCGAGCGAGGTGAGCAGTTCCGCGAACACGGCCGCCGAGATCATCTCGCCGACGGCCAAGAGCAGATCGCGATTCGGTCCGCCGCGCACGGGGCCGATCAACCCGAGCAACGTGTCGGTGGCGTACGGATCGGGCAGGCGGCCCATCGCGCTGACCACCACCACGACTTGGTTACCGCTGCGCGAGGCTTCGAGCACGCGCGAGGCCGCGATCTCACGCAGCTCGGGCGAGGAAACCGACGACCCGCCGAACTTCTGGACGACGATGCTCATCGTGCGACGGCCTCGGCGAACCGGCCTTGCTCGACCAGCAACTCGAGGATCTGCACGCCGTTGGTCGCGGCGCCCTTACGCAGCTGATCGCCGACGACCCACATCATGAAGTGCGTATCGTCACCTTCCGCTTCGGGACGCAGGCGCGCCACGTGCACGAGATCGGTATTCTCGACATCGAGCGGCGTGACGATGCCGCGGTCGTGGAACACCACGCCGGGTGCCGCCGCCAACGCATCGCCGAGTTCTTCGAGGGTCGTCGGGCGTTCGGTTTCAAAGAACACCGTCTCGCTGTGCGCGCGGCGCACCGGCACGCGCACGCACGTGGCGGCAACGCGCAGATCGGGACGGTTGAGCGTCTTGCGCGTCTCTTGCGCGACCTTGTCCTCTTCGCCGTTGTTTCCGACGCCGCTGAACGAACCGACCTGCGGCACCACGTTGTGGAGGATCGGCGCGGCAAACGTGCCGTTCGGCGCTTTGCCCGCTTCCTCGTCGGCCAGCGTGTCGAGCCCCGCGCGGCCCGCGCCGCTGACGGCTTGATACGTCGACACGCGCACCGCCTTCAGGCCGACGGCGCGCTCGATCGGCGCCAACCCGACGCACAGCACGATCGCCGTACAGTTGCCGACCGGGAAGATGCGATGGTTCGCATGGATCGACTCCGGGTTGACTTCGGGCACGACCAGCGGGCACGCCGGATCGAGCCGGAACGTCGACGAGTTGTCGATGACGATGATGCCGGCATCGGCCAGCGCGTTCGCCATCTCGGCGCTCGCGTCGTCGCTCGATGCGAAGAACGCCACGTGCGGTTTGTCGGCAATGATGCGCTGCGACGTCGCAACCGCAACGGGCAGTGAAGCACCATGAAACGTCACGGCATTGTCGCGCTCGCGCGACGCATACGCCAAGAGCGTGTCGACCGGAACCTTTCGTTCCTCCAGCACCCGGAGGATCGTTTCCCCCACGACGCCCGTTGCACCGATAACCGCGACCCTCACGAGATAACCTCCGGAAAAAGTAGGGATTCAAGTCCGATCGTCAAGCCGGACAGCTTGCGAACATTTTTTACCGCCAGAACGATCCCCGGCCCGAACGAATCGCGCGAGAGGGAGTCATGACGAATGGTGAGCGTCTCGCCGAGACCGCCGAAGAGCACTTCCTGGTGCGCGACGTATCCGGGCAACCGAACGCTGTGGACCGGCACGTCGGCCGGGCCGCCCGCTTCGGCGATGCGCCGGGCGGTAAGTTTGGCCGTACCGCTGGGCGCATCTTTCTTCGCTTCGTGGTGCATCTCGATGATCTCGACGTGCGGCATCACCTTCGCGGCTTCGACGGCCAGCTTCATCATGAGGACCGCACCGACCGAGAAGTTCGGCACCAGCATGCCGCTCACGCCTTGGTCGTCGCAATCCGCAGCCAGCGCGATGATATCGGCGTCGGTGCGGCCGGTCGCCGCGATCACGGGCGAGACGCCCTTCGCGATCGCGGTGTGCGCGACCTCAACCGTCACCGGGTAGATCGTGCAGTCGACGACGACGTCCATACCGGCGGCATAAAAAGCGTCGAGCCGATCGTAGATCAGCGCATCGCCGCCGCATCCGATGCGTGCGGCTAAACGTTCCCCGGCGAAGTCGCGATCGAACGCCGCAACCAGCTCAAGGCCGTCCGCTGCGCTGATCGCGGAGCATGCAACACTACCGAGCCGGCCTAGCGCGCCGGCAACGCCGACGCGCACCGAACTATACTCGCTCGAGAGGAGCGTATTTGAGCATGACCATCTTCTGCCCGACGTTGGGGAAGTTGATGGTCAGAAGTCCGTCGGCGCCGGCTCCGGCGATGTCGACGACGAGCCCCTCGCCCCATTTGGGATGCCGCACGCGATCGCCCGCGGCGAGGCCGAGGCCCACGCCCGCTCCGGCGTTCTCGTGAATCGAGACTTCGCGCCAACGCCCGCCGCCCGGACGCGGCCCGATGCCGATGCCGCCGATCGCTTCGATCGAGGGCATCTCATCGATGAACCGTGATTTGGGGTGCGAGAACGTGTTGCCGAACAGCGTGCGCCGTGCAGCGTACGAGAGGTACAGGCGGTCCATCGCGCGCGTCACGCCGACGTAGGCCAGGCGGCGCTCTTCTTCGAGCTCCGTGTTGTCGGTCAGCGCCCGCGTGTGCGGGAAGACGCCTTCTTCGAGGCCGGTCAGGAACACGATCGGGAACTCGAGGCCCTTGGCCGCGTGCATCGTCATCAGAGTGACGAACGACGACTCGGGATCGAGCGTGTCGAGGTCGCTGACGAGCGCGATGTTGGCGAGGAAGTCATCCAGCGTCGTACCGGTTTCCACGTTCGCTTCGAACTCTTTGGCGACGCCGATGAGCTCTTGCATGTTCTCGACGCGCGCGCGGCCTTCGTTGGTGTCGTCGCCCTGCAGCTCGCGCAGATAGCCCGACTCTTCCATCACGGCCGTGAGCAGATCCGAGATCGAGAGCGTCTTCGCTTTTTCGCGCAGATCGTTGATCAGCTCGGCGAAGCGTTCGAGTTCGCGCTGCTTCTTCGGAACGGCGCGCTTAAGTAGGGATGAGTCGAATACGGCCTGCCCCACGGAGACACCCGAGGCGTTCGCAGCGTCGAGCAGCGACGTCAGCGTCTGCTGGCCGATCGAGCGGCGCGGCACGTTGACGATGCGGCGGAACGCGACGGCGTCCGAGGGGTTCACGATGTAGCGCAGGTACGAGAGCATGTCTTTGATCTCGGTACGTGCGTAGAAGCCGACGCCGCCCACCACCCGGTAGGGGATGCCTTCGGCGAGGAAGCCTTCTTCGAAATAACGCGACTGGGCGTTCGTGCGATAGAGCACCAGGAAGTCGCGATAGGCCGAGCCCTCGCGGACGTGTTCCTTGATCTTCTCCATCACGTAACGGACTTCGGCGCGTTCCGACTCTGCCTGGAACGCGGTGATCTTTTCGCCTTCGCCGCGCTTGGTGACGAGCGTCTTGGGCGCGCGATCGGGGTTGTTGAGGATCAGCTCGTTCGCCGCAGCGAGGATCGTTTGCGAGGAGCGGAAGTTCTCTTCGAACCTGAACATCGTCGCGCCCTTGAAGTCTTTTTCGAAGTTCAGGAGCATGTGGAAGTCGCTGCCGCGGCCGGAATCAATCGACTGATCGTCGTCGCCGGCGACCGTGATGTTCTTGTGCTCGTCAGCCAACAGCGCGACCAGTTTGTACTGCGCGAAGTTGACGTCTTGGTACTCGTCGACCAGGACGTAGCGGAACTTCGACTGATAGCGGACACGCGTCTCTTCGTCGTTCTGCAGCAGCTCGATCGTGCGCGAGATCAGATCGTCGAAATCGAGCCCGTTCGATTCTTGCAGGCGCCGTTCGTACTCGCGATAGACCGCGGCGTAACGCTCGCCGATGAACGACTGGTGCTTTTCTTCGTAGACGTCGGGCGACCAGAGATTGTTCTTCGCCTTGGAAATCTCAGCGAGGGCCGCGCCCGGAATCACCTGACGCTCGTCCATGTCGAGATCGTGCAAGATGTCGCGGATGATCTGTTTCTGATCCGTGTCGTCCATGATCGCGAAATTGCTCGCGATGCCGATCTTCTTGCCGTCGCGGCGCAGCATCCGCACGCACATCGCGTGGAACGTGCCGATCCAGAGATCGCGCGCCGGCGCACCGACCATCGCTTCGATCCGGGACTTCATCTCGCCGGCGGCCTTGTTCGTGAACGTTAAGGCCAGGATGCGATCCGGGAAGACCTTCTTCTCGTTGAGGAGGTACGCGATGCGGTTGGTCAGCACTCGCGTCTTCCCCGAACCGGCGCCCGCGAAGATTAAACACGGACCATCCGTATGTTCGACAGCGGCCTGTTGAACATCGTTAAGGGCTTCCGACTCGACAATCATCTAATCAATGTTCGCCAACCGAGGCATTTTTGCCTAGCCTGAAAGCCCGACCCCGGCACCGAGGGCCCTAAACCTTCTCAAGCGGCGCGTATTTCAGCATGACCATCTTGCGGCCGACGCTGGGGAAATCAACCGTGAGCAGGCCGTCTCCCCCACCGGTTTCGGCGGCAAAGACGACGCCCTGGCCCCAAACTTTGTGCCGAACGGCATCGCCTCGCTCGAAATGTACCCCGACACTGGCCCCGGCGTTATCGTGAATGGCAACGTCCGACCAGCGCCCCCTTGCCGGGCGGTCCGAGCGGACGGCTTCATCGACCGGCTTGCCGATGATCTTGACCGACCGCATCTCGCCGATGAAGCGCGAGCGCGGGTGGGCCTGGATGTTGCCGAAGAGCATCCGTCGCGAGGCATACGAGAGGTAGATGTGGTCCATCGCCCGCGTCATGCCGACGTAGGCGAGGCGCCGTTCTTCTTCGAGCTCGGTTTCATCGGTCTGCGCGCGCACGTGCGGAAACACGCCTTCTTCGAGACCGGTGAGGAACACGATCGGATATTCGAGCCCCTTGGCGCCGTGCAAGGTCATCAAGGTGACGTAGGACGCACCTTCTTCGAGGGTGTCGAGATCGCTCACCAGCGCGATGTTGGCGAGGAAGTCTTCCAGCGTCCCCGCCGTTTCGGAATTCGTCTCGAACTCTTTGGCCACGCTGACCAGTTCTTCGAGGTTCTCGACGCGCGCGCGGCCCTCGTTCGTTTCGTCGGCCTGCATCTCGCGCAAGTAGCCCGACTCTTCCATCACCGCGATCAGCAGATCCGAAATCGGGAACACCTGCGCCTTTTCGCGCAAGTCCTTGATCAGGGCGGCGAAACGCTCGAGTTCGCGCTGCTTCTTCGGCGCCACGCGCTTGAGCAGGTCCGAATCGAACACCGTTTCACCGATCGGGATGTTGGCCTTGGCGGCTGCGGCGTCGAGCTGATTGACGGTCTGCGTGCCGATCGAACGGCGCGGAACGTTGATGATGCGCCGGAACGCGACCGCATCGGCAGGATTGAGAATGTAGCGCAGGTAGGCGAGCATGTCTTTGACTTCCGCCCGCGCGTAGAACCCGACACCGCCCACGACGCGATAGGGGATACCCTGCGCCAAGAGCGCTTCTTCGAAGATGCGCGACTGCGCGTTGGTGCGGTAGAGGACGAGGATGTCGTTGAATGACGCGTCCTCCTGCGTGTGGCGCCGGATCGTATCGATCACGTAGCGCGCTTCTTCGCGGTCGGAGTCGGCCTGATAGGCGGTGACCGGCACGCCGGCCTTGCGATTCGTGAACAGCGTTTTGTTGGAGCGGTTCGCGTTGTTGACGACCAGCTCGTTGGCCGCGGCCAGGATCGTTTGGGTCGAGCGATAGTTCTCTTCGAGCTTGAAGATCTTCGCGCCCGGAAAGTCTTCCTCGAAGCGCAGGATCATGCGGTAGTCGCTGCCGCGCCAGGAGTAGATCGACTGATCGTCGTCGCCGACCACGGTGAGGTTTTTGTGCAGGCCGGCAAAGAGCGCGACGAGCTTGTACTGGGCGAAATTGACGTCCTGGTACTCATCGACGAGCACGTAGCGGAACTTCGACTGGTAGTGGTTGCGGGCGACTTCGTCTCGTTCGAGCAGTTGGATCGTGCGCATGATCAGATCGTCGAAGTCGAGGCCGTTCGATTCACCCAGCCGGCGCTCGTATTCGCGGTAGACCTGCGCGTAGCGCTCACCGATGTACGACGGATGCCGTTCTTCGTACTCATCGGGCGACCACAGATTGTTCTTGGCCTTCGAGATCTCGCCCAAGGCCGAGCCCGGTGAGACTTGGCGTTCGTCGATGTCGAGATCGTGCAGCACGTCGCGGACGATCGCGCGCTGGTCGGTCGCGTCCATGATCGTGAACCCGCGGCCGACGCCGATCGCCTGGCCGTCGCGCCGCAAGATGCGCACGCACATCGCATGGAACGTCCCGACCCACAGGTCGCGCGCGTCGTCGCCGACCATCTCCTGCAGGCGCGCCTTCATCTCGCCGGCCGCCTTGTTGGTGAAGGTGACGGCCAGGATGTGCCACGGCGCGACGGACTTCTTCTCGAGCAGGTAGGCGATGCGATGCGTGAGCACGCGCGTCTTTCCCGAGCCGGCTCCGGCAAAAATGAGGCAGGGGCCGTCCGTATACTCGACGGCAGCTCGTTGAACATCGTTCAGATGCTCGGACGCAACGATCATCCGTGCAAATTTCGCCGAGCGAGCAGCCGTCGCCTAGTGGATTCACGTTCCGTGAATCCGTCGCGTTTGGGCTGCGCCCAAGCCGCCGCGTCGTCGTGCGTCGGGCTTGCCCGACGCACTCCTAGCGCGCGATGCGCAGAGACTGTTGTTGCGAGGCGGCGAGAGCGAGCGCGCTCATGAGATACGCCAGCGTCGACTCGGCGCCCATGTTGGGAGAGACGCCGTTGCGATCGATGCCGTCACGGCACCCGCCGTTGGTGACCATGAGAAAGCCGTGCGTGTTGCGACCAAAGTACCAATCGCCGGCCACCGTCGCGAGATCCCGGTAGCGCGCGTCGCCGGTTGCATCGCACGCGGCGAGCGCGGCCGCGACGAGCGCCGCGGCTTCCAGCGGCTGCTGACCGAAGCGCGCGCGTTCGCCGCTGCGCGGAAACCAGCCGTCGTTGCCGATCGGCACGAACATGCCGTCTTCGACGACGATGCGCGCGTAGAAGTCGAGCATCTCGAGCCCGGTGCGCAGCAGCGCGTGATCGCCGAGCACGACACTGGCCCGGATCAACGCTTCGCAGAGCCGCGCGTTATCGTAGGTCATCGTCTCTTCACACCAGCGCCAGTCCGGCGACGCCGCGGTGCGATAGGCGTCCACGATCGGCGTGACCGCGGCGCGCAAGGCCGCGGTGATGCGCGCGTCGCCCGGTTCGACCGTCGCCACGGCCACGAGCCCCAGCGCGGCGTACGCACGCGACCGCAGATGCGGCAGCCCGTCAACGTGCGGAAGCGCAGCGTCGAACAGCTCGCGCGCGACGCGGCGCCACGCATCGCGCGGCGCACGGGCGATGCAGTGCCCGAGGCCCCAAACGGCGCGGCCCAGGGAGTCGTGCGTGCCGCGATGGTCTTGCCAGCGACGGTCGTAGCCCATGAAGTTGTGAAACCAGCCGTCGGGAAGCTGCGCGTCGTGCAGGAACGCAAGGTAGGTCGTGACGAGCTTCGCGCCGATCTGCTCGGTCCCGCGATCGCGGGCGGCTTCGACGGCAACCATCAACGCGCGGGCGACGTCGTCCGTGCAATAGCCGAACGAGCGGTTCGGGATGTCGAAACGCGCGTGCTGGAACATGCCGACGTCGTCGGTCATCGTGACCAGATGATCGAGAACCGGCCGGCGTGCGTTAGGCATCCTCGTTAGGCTGACGTTGCCAGCGCGAGGCGGCGGGTCGGCAGCATCGAGCTGAAGAGGGCGCCGTATTCTTGCGCTACGTGCGGCCACGTCATCTGCCGTCCGAAGCGGTATGCGCGCCGCTCGGTGCTCGCGCGCAGATCGCGATCGTTGAAGAGCGCGTTCATGGTGCTGGCGATCGAGATCGCGTCCCGGAACTCGACGAGGAATCCGCGCCCGTGCGCCAAGAGCTCTTCGGCGTAGAGATACGGTGTCGAAATGACGGCCTTGCCGAGACCAACGGCGTAGGCGAGCGTCCCGCTGACGATCTGCACCGGGTTCAGGTACGGGGTGAGGTAGATGTCGGTCGCCTGTAGATACTGCACGAGTTCGTCGAAGCCGAGATACCGGTCGACCAGCCGGACGTTGTCGGCGAGACCGTACTCCGCAACGAGTTTTTCCAGCGACTCGCGGTAGATTTCGCCTTCGTGACGGCGCACGACGGGGTGCGTTTGTCCGAGGATCAGGTACAGCGCATCGGGATGCGCGGCCGCAACGTTGCGCATCGCCTCGATCGCGTACTCGAGACCCTTGCCGCGGTTGATCAAGCCGAAGGTGGACACGACTTGACGGTTCTGCAGTCCGAGCAGCAACTTCGCGGAATCGGTGTCGCGGAACGGAACGTCCGGCACGCCGTGGTGGATGACGCTGACCTTCTGCGGATCGATGCCGTAGCGATCGATGAGGATATCTTTGCCGGTGGCCGAGAGGACGACGACGCCGCTGGCGGTCGCGCAAATCGTGCGCGTGACGCGCAGATGGTTGGCCGTCGGTTCGGGCAACACGGTGTGCAACGAGACGACGACCGGCTTGCGCACGAGGGCGATGAGATCGACGATCCACTCGCCGTCTTCACCGCCGAAGAGGCCGTACTCGTGCTGCACGTTCAGGGCATCGCATGAATGCTCGTTGACGAACTCCGCGACCGCGCCGTACGAACCGCGATCGTCTTGCATCAGACTGGCCACAACGGTTGCGGGATAATCGCGCGCCGGCGCTCCCGGCTCTTCGATCGAGATGATCTCGCTTCGGGCGCCGAAGCGCTGATCGTAACTGTCGACCACGTCTTTGGTGAACGTGGCAATTCCGCATTCCCGCGGAGGATACGAGCCGAGGAAGAGCATCCGAGGTGCGTTCACGCGAGTTCCCCTTGTGGCGGCCGGGTGCGCCCGGCGAATGTGAAAGAACGCCCTCGCTACCTGGGTTCTAGGGAGGGCAACCATGCGGACATCGTCCGATCATTTTCTACCCCGCCGGATTGTGACGCAAACGGTTTTTTTTAGGCCGGTGCGGGGATGCGGGCGTTTTCGCCGACCGCGGCGTTCGAAGCGATAACCGCTCCATGACCGATGACCGAGCCTCGGCCCACAACGGCTCCCGCGCCGATACGCGCCCGGCTGGCGACGATCGCCCAGTCCAGGCTGGCACCGGCTTCGACGACTACGCCATCCCAAAGGAGCGAGTCGGCGACCGTGGCACCGGAACCCACCTCGCAATCGTCGCCGAGAACCGTATACGGCCCGATTTTCGCATCCGGGGCAACGCGGACGTTGCGACCGACGAAGACCGGCGGAATGATGGCGGAGGAAGGTACTCCCTTAACACCCGGGCCGTTGGTCCCGGGTTGCAGTCCGAGCGGCATCGTACCGTCGAAAACGTGGCGATGAGCGTCGAGGTAGGCCTCGGGCCTCCCTAAATCGATCCAGTAGTCGGCGGTGGTGTAGGCGTAGAGGCGCTTGCCCGCTTCGATGAGCTGAGGAAACGTTTCGCGCTCGATCGAGACCGGGCGGCCGGCCGGAATCGCGTCGAGCACTTCTGCTTCGAGGAGGTAGGTGCCGGCGTTGACTTCGTTGGTCGGGGCTTCGTCGCGCTTGGGCTTCTCGACGAACGCGCTAATGAGGCCGTTTGCATCGTGGACCACACAACCGAATGCCGACGGATCGTCCACCTTAATGAGGTGCAGGCTCGCGACGCCGCCCTTGGCTTGGTGGTTGGCCAGCATCGCGCGCAGGTCGAGGCTCGTGAGGACGTCGCCGTTGAGCACGAAGAACGGACCGGTGATGTACTGCTGGACGTTTTTCAGTGCGCCGGCCGTACCGAGGGGTGTCTCTTCAATCACGTACCGGATGTTCAGGCCGAGGCGGCTGCCGTCGCCGAACGCGCTGGTGATGGCCTCGGGCAGGTAGCCGGCCGGGAGGATGACGTCGTCGATGCCGGCCTCTTTGAGGCGGATGAGCGTCCGTTCGAGGAACGGGACGTTCATGACCGGGATCATGGGTTTGGGGGTCACGAGCGTCAACGGCCGCAGACGCGTCCCCTCACCACCGACCAGCACGACTGCCTGCACCGAAAATGACTCCTACTACGGAAAGACCAGGACGGGCGGACGCCCACCGGCTCTCTATCTTACCCCTTCAGGCGAACTTTACACTGCGGCAATGAGCTGGTAACAACATTACGCGAACATATGTTCGATGCGCAAGAGGCCACAGAAGATCTTTGACTGGGCGGCGATGCAAGCGTATATCGACGCCGGGAATGGGTTCTTGAAATGTCGGGCTCGATTCGGGATCGCCCATGCCACGTGGTCAAAAGCGGTCGCACTCGGGGACATCGTGGTCGACACAGCCGGCAAACCATATGCGGATGCAAGAAAAACGGTATGACTGGCAAGCCGTTCAAGCCTATTACGACTCCGGCGCCAGCTATCGAAAGTGCCGAGCGCATTTCGGCTTTACGGCCGCGACATGGACCAAGGCGGTGAAGGCCGGCCGGATTTCTCCCCGGCAAATCAAAGCTTGGACCGCCGAGGAGGCTCTGGCCAATTCCAAGAGCCGCCGCACGATCAAGAACCACTTGCTCCGGGCTGGTATAATCATAAATCGTTGCGACTGGTGCGGCTTGAGCGAATGGAGGGGCCGCCCTCTATCCATCCAAATCGACCACGTCAACGGCATTCGCGACGATCATCGGCTAGAAAATCTTCGGATGCTCTGCCCAAACTGTCACAGTCAAACCGACACGTTCGCCGCGAAAACCAAAAATCGAATGGTTAATCCCGGTTCGTCTAATGGTAGGACAGCAGTCTCTGACATTGCTTATCGTGGTTCGAGTCCATGACCGGGAGCATAACGGCCCTATCGTCTAGAGGCCTAGGACGTCGCCCTCTCACGGCGGTAACACGGGTTCGAATCCCGTTGGGGCTACCAAATTTAGAGCCAGAATCCCTTATAAAGTAGGGTTTCTGGCTTTCTTGTATCGCGAAGTTCTACCTAAGTTCTACCTATCGAACCTACGTCGTCATCTTTC
>Ga0182030_10010236_pt1 | contig 19083 bp, 26 predicted proteins | sample 812S3MmetaG_FD_121299 | JGI IMG/M metagenome (GOLD analysis project Ga0182030, IMG submission 121299) | Permafrost microbial communities from Stordalen Mire, Sweden - 812S3M metaG (Illumina Assembly) | ecosystem: Environmental > Terrestrial > Soil > Wetlands > Permafrost | place: Sweden... | reverse complement strand
GGATCTCAATCCTAGAAGATATGGTACGTGTCAAGCGAGCACTACTAGTGAACCTCATGACTGGGCCCTCCTGCTAGACGTGCACCGACCTGGCGGAACGATGGGAGCAGTGTCCCGGAACGGCCACTTGATGAGGATGAGGATGAGCAAGGGCCAGGTCTGAACCTGTTCCACCGATCAGATATAGATGCGGGAGCTATCTATCGTTTGATGGGTGTCTAAGCTTTTCGCCTTTGTCACGATTGGGGGTATTCGCAAGGATCGCTTCCTCGTTTGCCATTTTTGGTGACGAAGGATTGAAAGTCGCCTAAGAGGAAGCGATGTTTCACTCCTTGATCTTGCGGGATCCCTGTGAGGTGCAATTGTCGATGGTGGACCTAGAAATGTGTCAATCACTCTCATTAAATGATGTGAAAGACCAAGTGGTCGCAAGCATGACCGATTCAGGGAGTCTCTCACGTGAGAGGCCGATCCTGTCATGAAAGTTCGTGTCAGTCGCGACCGCGAGCCGAGATGCGGGACCTCTTTGTGAATCCTCGCAAGTCATCCATTTCAATGTCTTTGCAGAAGATCTCGATGAATATCAAGTGTTTGAGAGTACCTATAGTAAATGGAAGCCCTCACGTGGAGAGTGCGTGCGAGTTAGTACTTCACGGACCTCGGTTAGAAATCGTTTCTCCCTTGGATGAAGTCCTTAGGGATCGCTTCAACCACGAATAAATTCGAGATCCATCAACATCCTTCCACCACTCCTTCCAAAATCCCAACTCAATTAATCCTATAAACAAATCCAGTCACAGCTGGTTGTTTCTCAGTTTATTCTCTGAATATCAACTATGCCAGAACCATTTGGGAGCATCATTCCTTGGGCCGAACCAGCCTGTCAGTCAGCCCTGCCCCTCATTCACGTGATAACCCACTTCCCCAGATACTGACAGTTACAAAAAGGGTATTCTGGCGAGCGCCCGTCTCCATACTACAAAGAATCGCACATCAAGCTTCGTAATTATGTTCGTAATTGGGCAGAAGAAAATGTAGCAGGAAACGCAGAGGCTTGGGAAGCCGCTGGCAAAATACCTGACGAAGTCTACCTTAAATGTGCGCGAGATGGTCTTCTCGTCCCAATCGCCGCTGGGAACCATATCCCCAAGGAATGGGCGCATTATCCCATAGCCGCAGGTATCAAAGGCGAAGAATGGGACGGTTTCCATGACTTTATTCTCTGTGATGAACTTTACCGCGGCGCGTCCTCAATCTCCAGCGTCTTTATTGGACTCGTGGTTGGAGCACCTCCATTAAAGATGTATGCAAGCTCTGAATTGCAAGCAAAGTAGGAATCCCCTCCCAAAGCTGACATCAAAAATCCCTGACTCGTTGAAGAATTTTACCTGATGTCTTGACTGGGAAGAAGAGAATCTGTCTTGCCATCACAGAACCATCTGCTGGGTCAGACGTCAGAAACATTACCACAACGGCAGAGAAAACCCCAGATGGAAAGCATTATATTGTTAATGGCGAGAAAAAGTGGATCACGAACGGAATGTATTCGGACTATTTTATGGTAAATAAGCCGACCTTTCTACTCTGTACACACTGACCAACCTCTCAAAGACAGCCGTCAGAACAGGGGGCCCCGGAGCAGCTGGAATGTCTATGCTCCTCATTCCCCGTCTTCCCGGTATCACGACCCGAAAGATTGAGATCGGGGCTGGTGGGCTGAGTGCAACAACTTACGTAACCTTCGAGGATGTAAAAGTGCCGGCCTCCTATCTTGTTGGAAAGGAAGCCTTGGGGTTCAAATATACAATGTCCAACTTCAACCACGAGAGATTATGGATTGCATTCCAAGCTCTGCGAGGCGCGAGAATTTGTCTCGAGGATGCTGGAACTTGGGTCTTGAAGAGGGAGGCATTCGATAAGACCCTATTTGAACAACCAGTTGTGAGGAATAAACTTGGTCACTGTGCTCGCCAAGTCGATGCCTTGCAAGCTTGGACTGAGAGTATTATTTATGAATTGGGCGTGCTGAGCCATGAGAGGGGTACGACTTGAACGATATATATTTGATCTTAAAAGCTGACACAAACCAGGATCTCAACTTCTAGGAGGTGTGACGGGATTATTGAAAGTGCAAGCCGGCTTAGTAGGCAAATATGTGGCAGATGAGTGTGTGAAGCTGATGGGTGGTCTTGGTTTGACCAAAACTGGCCAAGGTGCCAGAATTGAAGCAATCTATCGAGGAATACCTTCGCTCATTGTACCAGGTAAGAGATAAACCCATTTTGAAAGAAATATTCTAATATTTTCCAGGTGGCTCAGAAGATGTATTGTTGGATCTGGGAGTACGTGAGGCTTTTAAATTGAGCAATATTGCAAAGAAGGCCAAACTGTGAATGGGAATTAGAAAAGTCGCTTTTGGAGCTGTATTCTGGGTGGCCTCTAGTTCTTTAAGGTGTAAATGGAGCTGAGGCGACAAGAAACAGGAAGACCTTGAGGATCAATGCGTCCGCATTCTCAGTGAGGAATACTATGAAAGTCTTGCAGAATCACGCTTGAGTATCCGTTCTTTTCGTCACTTGATGAGAAGTCTCAGCATTGGGACCTTTTCAAAAATAGCTTCCAGGTAGACACGCCGGCCTCGTTCTTGAACACGTAGGCTTGGTAAACAAGGCTTGGATACTGATCGATGCTCTGGCATAGCGTATCTCGCGTTCTCTGAATCTGGAAACTTGCTGATCCTGGTGAGATTCCAATTGCCAAGGCAAGGTACCGACGCTAGGTTAATGCGCATTTTTTGTATATACTCATCTGAAATCTTGGTTCTGCCGACCACCAAATTTGTGTATTGGAGGTATGGGAGCTGAGGATAAGTCGATCCATGTCCGACAACGAAGAACTTATGAATGTCTAGTTGAAAATCGATATTTCGGTTCGCGTTCCAACAGACTTTCAAATAGCAGAGGGCGCGTCTAATTGTGTAACATAGCGAGAAACATTCAGGCAGCAAGGGTCCAACGGACCGTCGAGCATCTACCGAAGTTGATATTATTCAAAACGCACCGTCCTTTTAATAGGCTCGACGAACTGACGGAAATGTATTGATATGCACACACCAACCTTGTTCAACGCGTCGCGGGGTATGGCAGGGTATTTGCAGAAAGTGCTCGACCACAACAGTATTCAGCTCAAAATCACAGTGAGTATGAGTTCGATGGGCTCGAAGTATCGATCAGGGATCCGCGGCTGGAAGCTGAAGTCAGCAACAGTCCCAAAACTCGTCGGCGCCGCCCGCCCATATCGCGACGCGTCTCAGAAGGAAGAGCTTACAAGCCAGAAGCAAGTCGGCCATCGATTTGAAATTATACCTGACTTCGTACACTCGTTTGAAACCTGCGAAGGAAGCTGGAGTCGCCCACACCAAGTTGGCGGTTGTTGTCGTCGTTTCTTTGCTCGCGACGCGTCTTGAAGGAAGGGAAGGAAGAGCTTACCGAAGGATCACCCACCCACGCCTCACCCCAAGCACCATCAAACAGCCAGGTCGAAGCACATGAATTTCTCAGAACTTTCGCCTTCTCCACGAGCACAACATCGTCCGCTCAGGGTATACATGCCTTCCTTCTCGAGGTCTCATCTGGGTTTGCCCGCATGGGGATTCCTATGATCTTGGCTTTCTGAGGGACCCTTGTGCAGCCTGGCATGGGGCTGGTGGAGGAAGGGTACTGTTTCCCTAGAGTGATTGTCAAATTGCTGGTGTTGAGATGGATGCTGGTTCTTGTGGGAGAAAGGTAGTGGATGGGGTGAGGATTAGGATTTTTGGGTGTCGTGGTGGGAATGGCAGGAGCGGCCACAGCTCCTTCCTGCGACACCACAACATTACCACTTTGGGCAACACTGCGAAAGAGCGAAGGCCTCTCGTTCTTTTTCCTATTGTTTGAATTACTTCGTCCACTTTTCTTCTGATTCTCGTCGCGAAAAATGGTTTGCACATTCAGGAATGTTCCGTAGCGATAGGTTTATCTCATGTCCCTCCTGTCCAAGTTATTCACAATAGATCCGATTTTACAATTCTTCTCAATCTCTTGGTATCTCGTTCAATCAATTGGATTTCATTCAATAAACTATCTCCTGTTACTTGCGCTGAAAAAGGAGCTCGCTCGCCAGGAGGTGAGCTGCTCGTCTCGTCTCGCAGAATTTCGGAGGTCCTCAAATCAGGGATGATGCCCCTATAAACAACTCTTAATCTTCGTTCCACGAATCAATGATGATCAGATTTATAGGTACTGTATAATGTGTCTTTGTGTCAATTCTCATCTAGCAGATATATTCCACTCCCCCCAATTTCTTCCCACATCCACCACATTCGGCGCCACCTCATCCGCAGGAGTATATCTCACCCCTTCAAATCTTCTAACCTGAACTCTTCTTAATGGAGTCAACCACTCGTACTTTCCATTGGGTCCAACACCCCATTTCAACCCCGTCGTTGCCTTCCCTCCTCCCCCTACCTTCGGAAACCCAAGTCCAATCCACAGACTCATAAGTTGAAACATCGCAACGTACCCCAAGATATGAGAGATGAAATTCAGCCATGGAATGTGCGGTACCGTTGAGATGAGGCAAGTGCACACAGGGATTGCGAGTGTGAGAACTAGGAGAATTTGTATCGAAGGTGACTGTTTAAGACGTCTGTAATTTATTGGGGTACTGTTTTTTGCAAACTCGTAGGGAATGAACAGAGTGGAGATTGTGAGCATGAAGTGAAAGATTATGAGGGGGTCGGAGTAGAGGTCGACGTAGAAGATGCCACGGAAAAGGAGGTTATGAACTGATTGTAGCAACATTGGGAGGGTTAATATTGGGATAATAATTAATGATAAACCTTATTTTTACCTGAAGGGTGTTGCGTAGTTCGTCTTTATTTGTGAGAAATTGTCTTTGTTGTCTAGGCCCGCAAGCAGTCAAAAATAATAAGTTCGAGTTTCTTTCTGCTACACAATAAACCACAATCCTCATAAGAATGAATATCAATGTTGAACTTTTTAAAGTTACTTAAATTTAGACAGAGACTATCAAGTTATGAGTTACAGAGATTTCCCTCGGTGTTCGCAAAGTTTCGTCCAGCACTATCCTTCCCGCTAGACGCTCAAAGCTCCGCCTTAGCAGAGCTGAGTACAGATGTGGCAGCAGTGGTAGCTGTGTCAATAACAGAACTTCTGGTAGATGAAGTCAGAATAGAGTCAGCCGCCAATTTGGTGGCGGCCTGAACGATCGATGAAGCTGCTTTCTTGATGCCCTTGGGAGCTGAAGAAATAACCGACTCTGCCTTTTCAATAATGGAAGTAGTAGCAGCAGGGGCGATAGTAGAGACGGGCGACTTTGTAGCAGCCGAAATTGCATTTTCGAGCAACTCCTTCTCCAAATGACACCTTTCGACCTCCGCCATCAACCTCCCGGTAAGCCTCTCAAGCAACACAACATATCCCCGAATAGCAAGGATATACAAGATATGAACAAAGAAGTGTGTCGTCAGTAGTGTGCTGATCAATACTGCTAACCGCTGGAAGTTAGGATTGATGTATTTTTTCAGAGGCCGCTGAAGTCGGCCCTTGAGTAGCATGAAGATGATATAATATGCAGAGAGCCAGAAAAGACCTCGGAGAATGAAATAGTAAGAGAAGAAGTCCACAACTTCCACGGTGGCAAGAGTGATGAGATCAAGGATAATGCTGCCGATAGTGAACAAAAGAAAGGGTGCCAATATGAGAGGGATGGCTACTCTCTTGCTGCGCAGACGAGCTGGAATTATGTCAAAATTAAATGAAAACATATTTGAGTTTTTATTTTCAGAATGCAAAAGCTGGAATTGCGATATATATCGAAGCATTGGCCGACTAATAAGACTGGAACTTTCTTTTATCTAAAATCTATTGATTGAGTCTTTGTTGGACAAATCCGGCGATGTCTTTTGCGGAGGAAAAGTCACCCGAAGATCGTTGGACAATGAAAGTAGAAAGAATTCTTGTCAAGTATCCATTCTTGGTTGTCGTAGAACTTGTAGAAGATCGACAGTGGTGAGCTTAGACATCTCAAGTCTCGGATTCTGTGAGGGGATATCGGCGGCCAATTTTGGAAAGGTTACATGACAAATGACTAGAACTTGAGCGAACGCTATTTAATTTGAGAAAATGTAAGAAAACCACTTGTATTCTAGAAATCACATTGGCTTTTGAATAAAAATAAATTTTCAAAGATCTTGAAAGATGATTGCTGCCTTCCAGAGTCAAATCTACCCCTAACTTTACGTGTACGGCTATAGCCCTCCAATCCAATTTCTCCTCCTACAGTTTGTGCAGCTTGGTATTCAATAGTACTCCTACTAGCCCCATGACGTTTTGTTTTCCTTCTCAAATTGAAGCATTATAGCAACAATAAACGAAAAGACAAGGGTGACGTTGAGTATCAATCTAGGCAACCCACTTCTTCCGATTCCTACGATCAGCCTTGCGAAGACCTTGATAATCGAGAACATGAACAGGCTCATCGCGAGGATAAAAAGTGGAATCCCTCCGGGTACCGGCAAAAAGACTAAGAACATAATCAACATAATAAAATGGAATGTGGCAATGCTCTGAAATGATATCCAGTTGACGATGCGGGATGAACCCCAAAGGGTGATCCAGAAGGCGAGGAACATGACTCCCATAATCATAAGAACCCCGAAGGCAAGAGCATCCATGAATGGGTTCCCCATCTTGGAATTATTAAAATCGTATTTGTACGTCTTGTATCCTGAGCGATAATCAAAACCGTAGTCGTTCTGATAATTGTAAATATAAGGGTCAAATTGACGATTGGTTCTGAAAAACATCTTAATGCTTTGGAATCAATATACCCACTTTTCATAAGGAGTAATAGCTTCGAAGGAGATAAATCTAAACTCAAATCTTTGTTCTCAGCCGAATGCTAGCTCTTTATTATGTAAGTGCGGATACCGTTTGCAGAAGGGCGCTCAGAAAGTCAAAGAATATGGGCTTGGGAGTCTGACATGCTGAAAACGGTTCAAAGTCTGTTCAACTATGACGCTTCCGAATTCTGCATATAGATTAGCTAAATATTGTATCATCACATGCTAAGGCATCCATGAAGTGAAACAGTGCTTTATTATTGTCTTAATATCGTCCATTTTTCTTTCCAACAAATTGAGTTCCCCTTAAAACTGCAGGCTACAGTAATAGCTCATAGTAAGAACAATTTCTAAGAAATCTCGGCCTCTGGATAAGAATAAAGAGGAGATGTCATCAATACCAAATACAATTGGATGGATGACAACACAACAAGTACAACCCGCTTCCAAAAACGGGAACCTCTATTCAGCCTGAAAACCCCTTCAAGGAGTATTTTCCACCACATAGCAACCCTCAAATTCGTGAAAAGAATCGAATCGATCTCTAGTATTTTGACGTCCAATAGCACGCAGAACGATAAAAATATATAAATGTATGAAGTATCCAGAGTGTCAAATACGAGAGTTTTCTGCACCCGTAGACAGCTGAATACAAGGAATAAAGTGCCAATGACGATTAAAGGTGTCAGAATGGACGAGACATCAGACATCAGTGATGAATTGATTTTATCTAGTCTTGCATCGATTATACCCTCGAGAGTAGGAGATTTGTCTCCGTAAGTATAACCGAAAAACAAACCAATAGTTTAAAAGGATGAAACCTGAATTTTGAGTCCAACATTATAGTTGTGGATCTGGGGCCGCTTGACTGTTTCAGAAGTATTGAGATTGAGGGCGGGCTCAGCTATCAAAGGTCTTAAGACTGAATATGATTATGTTGAAGAGGGAGAAATATTTCGATACTTCCTTCCGGGTCTTTGCTCGCCCTCTTTGAAGTTGAACGTTTAACAGACCCTTACAAACACGTCACCCGATTCGGGCTTAAACAGGATAATGGAGTTCGAGGATAAAACATTTCACATAGGCAATGATTTAAGTGCTCCGCCAAACTGCACTTGCTGGTGCAAGTAGACATGCTGTACAATAAGCGAAGGTTTAAAGGGGGTGCTCAAGAAATGGCGTAAACATTACGAAGGCCTATAGTTTAGTGATCTAAGCACTATTAGAATAACGCTAAAAAAGCCCCTCCAGCTACAGAGTCTAGTTCTTTAATAAAACCCTGCTAGTACTTATGTGCCCTGTAATTTTAGGCTCTTATAGCGTATTTAGACTACTACACAAAAAAAGCCCTATAGTAACAGTGTACAGCCACTATTAGTGTCTATATACCCTGTAATCATAAGCTCTACAGCGTATTCAGGCTTTCAAGGATACAGGCTTCTTATATGGCACTTTAGCGATGCAACCAACTTTTTGCGGTAACCTTCGTACAACAATGCCCACGACAACTTGGAATTCAATTGAGTGTGCACTTGACTGCTGCATAACTTCAAGTTCTTCTTTACACCAGCTAAGACTCTGGGGTCCAGCAAGGGACTTTCGCGCTCAATAAAGTGAAGACAGATACCACGTGACTTAATATTAAACGCTGACGAAGCGCCAAGAGAAACATTCGCGTCGCTCCAAATCAAATTTTTTCCCACTTCCCCACTGCATCTACGCACCACTGCCGGCAAAAGTCTCTCTTGCTCAGCCTCCGAGGTTAATGCGTATGCCATTATCTGATCTGCAGGCAATGCGAGTCAGTGTCCTTGAATTACACATGGGGACGCCATCCTCGTCACACTCAGATCCCCTCATGTCTGGGCGCCCCTGGTATCCCGGATGAGTTTATTTCCTCTCTCCTTTCAAGGGAGGGAATGAGTAGCCAGTTGGCCACGCTCGAATGTGAAATCATTAAAACAGAACACCTCCCTGGGTGCACCACTGTAGCTCCACGGACTCGTCAGCGGGACTGATTTTCACAGGGCTGCTTCAGCAAGGCTGATTTAATGTGGGTTCGAACGAGTACCTGTAAGCCATTGACCAATGAAGTGTAAGAAGTTTCGAAACATTAAAGTTGACGTAGAAGAGGGTGACGAAGAGACTGGTTCTAGAGAGTATCCCATTATGCGTCCAGACGAATTGGAGGCAAACGGAAGAAGATATAAAGTATCCTGAAGTATCTCTCACTTGATTTCATCCTCATCCTCGTCATCAATCTCTTTAGTTCCTCTCGGTCTTCAGATCTTCCTCCGTTCATTCAAAGCAAGATACATTCATTTTAGAATCATGGTTTTCATCTCCAAGTTAGCCGGCGCTGTTGCCGTGGCATGTTTCGCAAGTACAGCCCTAGGACACCCGGGCGAGCACCATGATCACCAAACGATCAAACGGGAAGTAAAGATCCGGAATCAGATGGCATCTGCAGCCAAACGCTCGATCGATAGCTGTTCTGGCTCTCTCAAGCATCGCAAGGTTTCCGCTCGCTCTGTTAAAAGACGAGCTGCAGTTGCTCGTGACATTCGTCAAAAGCGCAACATCAAAGCCTGTAAGTCTATTGCATATTGTCTATCTAAATCAAACAACCCTGACAAGCATAACCTGTATAGTGCCCCAGAAGTTTCGCCGTGACTTGGCAACTCTCGAGATCTATGAGGCTATCGACCACAACGAAACTGGAGTGTATAACTATACGAGCTCCACAGCCGAGACAACCGTTTTCAGCGCCAACACTTCTTGCATCTTGACGCCTTTGGTTACAGATGGTCCATACTACGTCACTGGCGAACAGATTCGCAAGAACGTTACAGAAGGCCAGGCTGGAATTCCTTTATATCTCGAGGTGCAGTATCTCGATATTAACACCTGCTTGCCCGTCCCGGATATTTATGTCGATATCTGGAACGCCAATTCCACCGGCGTTTATGGGTAAGTCTTCTCAAGACTTAAGAAGATAATCATGCTTACTTTTCAAAGAGGAATTAACGTCACGGGCAACGTTGCTGATGGGGGGTACGACTCGACCTTCCTCCGTGGTATTCAGGCCACCGACTCCGACGGAGTTGCCTCTTTCGAGACCATCTTTCCTGGCCATTATGAAGGTCGCGCTACACATACCCATCTCCTTGCCCACTCCAACGTGACTGTGCTGTCAAATGGAACTATCCAAGGTGGAGATGTCACTCACATCGGCCAGCTGTTCTGGAACGAAGAGCTTCGCTCCGCAGTCGAAGCCACAGCTCCCTGTACGTAGATAACCTCTCAGATCCAGATCTTAAGACTAATCTTATTAGATAACACCAACAAACAAGCCATTACTACCAATGCTGAAGATATGTGGTCTATTGTCCAAGCGGAGAGTGACTTCGACCCATTCCCAGAATACTTGTATCTAGGTGACGATATCACCGATGGTCTTCTTGCTTGGATCCAGATCGGTGTCAATGTCACTGCTGACTACACTGATAATTCCTACTATAATGTCGCAGCCGTTCTTCAAGCTGACGGTGGGCATGCAACTACTAGCACTTTTGGAGGGGGAGGAGACTTCAACGGCACTGCGCCAGACAACTCGACAAGCACCCAACCAGCGGCATGAGATATGAAGAGAAGAAAGATTGGATAAAAATGCGATCTTGATCAAGTTGTACATATTTAAACTTGCCTTTTTTTGGCCTTTTCGTATTTCTTAGAAAGTTATGGCGTTGATCGAGATTGAAACGAACAGTATGGAGTATATTCGCAGAGCTGAATGAAAACTTTCATTTCCTGCCCAAGTCGATGCTTGACAAACCGTGAGGTCCAGAACAACTTTCACTGACAGTCCTCCACTCATCCAATTCCTTCTTCGTAGCCTCTACATCCGCCTTTATCATCGCCCAAGAAGTACTCCCTACCGGTAATCGAAGAGGACACTTTCCCTCCGTCACTACATCCACCAACAATTTCGCCACTGCCGCCGGCTCAGCCCACGTCTGGTCCACCCCTTCTGTCGCCAAATAAGCCCTCAACAAATTCGTCGGCGCCTTCGGATCCAAATACGCAGGATGCGGCTCCAAAACCTTCATACTTCTCCCAGCATAATCCGTTTTCATGCCACCTGGCTCCGCAATCAGAAACTTAATCCCCCATTCAGGAAACATCTCCTTAGCTACAGCCTCCGTGTACCCCTCCAATGCGAATTTACTCGCATGATAAAATGCATTGCCTGGGAAGCCAAAATATCCTCCCATAGAAGTGATTTGCACTACAGTTCCTCCCTCGCCTACAGGGTTCACTTCTCGGAAGATTGGTAAGATGGATTTGGTCAAGTTTACGGGCCCCCAGAAATTCGTCTCGAATTGAGCGCGTGCGTCAGTGTCGGTGATGGCTTCTGCATCGCCGAGGAGACCGTAGCCTGCGTTGTTGATGAGGACGTCGATGCGTTTGAATTGTTCAACGGTCTTCGAGAGAGTGTTACTGATTGAGACAGGGGATGTTACGTCTAGGGAAAGTTTGAGGATGCGTGGTGAGTCCGGGAGGTAGGTGAGTGAGGAGAGTTGGCGGGCGGTGGCTACCAGGCGGTAGTGAGAAGTTTGGGAGATGATTTGGCAGAGGGATTTGCCTAGGCCAGAGGAGCAGCCTGTTATGAGCCAGACAGCGTCCTGGGAAAGTTGTTTTGCCATTTTTCAAAGGTAATTGGGGGTCTGCGATACTTGCTGTTTGAGAGCAGAAGCAGGTTGGGGGTGTTGTACTCTATATAGCTCGAAGTTCTTGTCGAAGCTTGTCAAACGTTGACTTGACAAGAAGCCTATTTAGGATTGAAAACATGGTAACCCTATTGAATCTCCGTTGCACTGTAATTGTAAAGTTCGGATGTGAAGTCACGTCCGGTCTTAACTCCGTGGCGAGCAAATATCCACAATTTGGTTGTACAGGTGATGTCTAGCAAAGGTGGAGTTGCTTTGCATTTCAGAAAAGAAACTATAGAGTATAGAGCATATTAGCTGCTCGCAATTACTTTTCGAAATTGTAACGGGGAGAATTATTCCCAATGGACAATAGACAACTCCGCAAAGGAAGAACTAAACTAGCGCGCAGCAGTGGGATCTTATGTGCATCTTCGAATATTCATGAAGTTGAAGCCTCGAACTTGACTGAGAATGTCCAGTTAAACATATACTCGCGTCTATCGCAATTCCCCACTAACGGCAGGTCCCTATGACGTGAAAATTACTAGAGCGCGATCGCTATGGACTTTGCGATCCTAGAGCTCAATCTCAGAAGTATCTCTCTCACAGATAGGCATCTACATGAGGCATCGAGCTGTGAAATTCAAGAAAATATCATCAGAGAAGCAGTTGAGGTGTTGAATCAAGCAACCTACAAAATATTCCGTGAACACAACTTCAAAGTTATAAGTCTATCGCTATTGCGGCCACGTCGGCAGGTTTCGTTTGGTAACTACCTAGGTATAAAGATCTGGGGATGGAATTGCTTGATTGGAGTCTTTATTGAGTTATCGACGGTTGCCTTATTTTGTTACACACACTATATGTGCACGCCACTGAGTCCAAACCATGTACACTTAGGAACCGCACATGAAGTATTTAAATATATACGCCAGCCATAATGTTCTCTGTCTTCGAACGTTTCTTTCATCTCCTCTCAAAAACTAGATTATCATATCACGGATTCCCTCGAATATGGCATCGGAATCATCATTCCTCCATCTCCATCAGCTTTAAGGTAAGACATGCCAAACGCCAAACAATTATGAGCGATGGAGATAAATTCAGTTTACAAGAAAGATTATTGGACCGGGAATAAGCACGAAGCTAAGGAATATATATTGATGCCTAGAATTTTCTGGACCTGCGGTTAGAAAGGAATGCTCTGTCATTGATTTTCACCTGCAGTTGCTGTTCAATTTTCCTGTGCGTGAATTGAAACATAGGGCAGCTGCATTAGCTAACTCACGATATATAGTGCTATCTCGCTCGAGCCCGATTACCTTTAATATATACAAATTGAACTTCTGGCTCGCTCAGACGCTCGAGCTCAAGGTTGCGCAGTAATAGCGTGTGGGCTCAGACTATCCGAGAGCAGAAGCCTAACCTTTCTGCGAACGGTGATCGAACGGTGAATTCACGGTTAGATAGATAGGATACTGGCTGTCATCATACTGCAAATAAGTTCTCGATACATACTACCTCAAAGCTTGAATTTATTGGAAACGATTCCACTTGTGGTCAATGGTCTTCTAGTATGAATATGCGTGCCCATGACCCACCAATGTTCCGTAGCAACTGGCACATCTATTTATCCCTTTGACCCAGACTACAGATTGAGATCTGCATAATAAACCGAACGGCGCAAAGATCCTCATTGGGTTACAAACTTTCCCGAGACTGACGCCTGTCAAATTCAGATATCAGGTCCAAGTCCTCCCACTGGATAACACCAATCTTTCCGCTCTTGAGTATCGCACCGTACCTATGGTACAAGATGATAAGAAGCTCAAGTGACGGGTCGTGATTTTGTGAATTGCATTTGACAGGTGGTATAAAAACGCCGTGAGTACGAGATCAGGGGGAATTTTAACCGATGCAAGACAATGGCCGAAAACTAGTTTTAGGCATGCGTAGACGGGGGGCGTGAGACATTCCTTGCGGGATAAAAAGCACGGAGGGTCGTTGCCGTTAGGATCGATTCAGAGCTTTCTTTTGCTCTCGATCATGGCGCACACTTATCACTCGTGCTCTACATGCACCCCGCATTGGAAGATATACTTTCATCTCTCCACATTTGAATTCCGGACATCGTCCGTCTCTTTTAGAGATCTCCTTTTCCTGCTCCATGATCCGGTTTTACTAGTCTTAGAATAATTGATCTTTAGTAAATTATCCACTCGAACCGGCCTAGAGCAGGCACATGGCCATCGGTACCTTGCAGACTCTTCCAAGCTGAGTCAAACGCCACGACGCCGCGGGATTGATCCTAGTGTCCGAATCGAAAGCATACCTTCAAATCTCCACTTTCTGGAAGAAAAATTTGTGACTATTTATGGTTTGTGGCTTGACTAGTGGAAAGTCCAGATTCGCTGTTAAAATTCCCCCTAACCAGGCCTAACCAGGACATTATTGTCTCGGGAACGTGCATCCTAGGAAACAACATCTCAAGTTTCAACCATAGAGACTGAATTTGATTCGATAAGAGGCGTTCGTACATCGTAAGATAGCAAGCCACCATCTTCAGCTAGAGCTGTATGATGAACTCGACCCTTCCCGCGTGGGGGAGGGATGATCGTGAAAATGGGGAAATTGGAAGCGGCTGATTTATAATGCCGCCGCGAGTCGTCCAGAAGTTCGGACTTTCTCAGTGCGCCTTTTCTTCAAGTGCGCCATAATCGTGAAAGCAGAAGACACTTGATGCTTTGACAGCGGTATGATGGTCAAAGAGTCGAGTAAGTGCAGGGAATTTCTGTAAAAGGATTTTCAAGCCGGGAGTTTGATCAACAGCTGTCAAAAGTTCCCCTGCATTTCTTATCACCCTCCCGTCTTGACTTATTGGATTGGCGTTTTTGCTCAGACAGAATTGTCCGTTTCTGGCGCGTGCTTTTTGCGAGGTACACGGGCCATCCTCGCAAATACAGATCGATTGGGCAAATGGAGAAGCTCCTCATCTCACGGGCCCCTGTGGCGCCGCACGTGGATCGTCGGACGGAACGCAATATGATCTGAGCAATCGAGGAGGTTTGATTGGTGCCAAGTTCGATAGTGTGAATCATTTCACTAGATAGATCTTTTACTTTTGTCGGATTCATCTAGACCAAACAGCTAGGCGCAAGGAGGGCAACCAGTTAGTTACTATATAGTTACGCGGCTGCCGTCTCCTTCCCAAATATTGGCCCGAAAACCTACCCTCGGAATATCGTCCAAAATGCCTCTCCAATTCCCGTCCTGGTTATCGTGGTACAAGAAGCCTGATTATGTTGACATCAAGGCATATGCCGACAGAAAAGCGCAATCACCACCTTCGACCCCTCGATCTAGTGTCGACTCTGGGAGACCAAGCCGCGACATTCCCTCGAAGCTCAAGCTAGAAAGAATCCTTAAGAATGAGACTTGTAGGCCAATTTTAACACACATCAACGAGAGCAAGGACTAATACTTTTTAGGCAGCCCAATGTCCCTGTATGATTTTTATATGTATCTCAAACATATAGAGCTTTCTCCTGAGAACTTGGAATTCTACGTCTGGTATGTTATTGGAACGCCCCATTCACTCGAAAGCAAGGCTAATACACAATAGGTTCAAGAACTACGAAGCTGGTCGACTCGCCGGCAAGCTCTCACGCCCGCAATCGAAAGCCAGCGAGAATAACCCTTTCGATTACGGCTCGGGCAAATCATCTATCACATATCATGATGAGAAATCCGGCAAGATTTCTGTTGCGGAAAGTCAAGAGGCCATCAACATGGACCAATGTTCGTCTTCTCACTCCACCTTCACTCGTCATTGTCACTTTACTAACAAGTGATATCATAGCCGACATGTACGCGCAGATAGGAGCTCTCGTTGACCCAAGCTGTGGTACTGCCTGCCAGATCAGGCCTGAGCGGACTACCGGCCGGATGCACAAGTTTGGCAAGAAGTTTCGCAAGGACGATGACACGGAAGATACGGAGGACATCGAAGTTGCCGTTCGCGACTTATCAACCCTCGTTTCCGATCAAGAACAAGCGAAAATTGCCGAACTCCAAAGTATCAAGAATCTGTTCCTTGTCCCCGGAGCACCAAAGGAGCTCAACATTCCCTCATCGATGCGTGCTAAGGTCTTGGAGGCCATTTCCGTCTCTACCGATGCCAAGAACCTCAAACCTGTTGCAGATCACTGCTACCTACTGCTAAAGTCTTGTTCTCACAGGAACTTCATTCGTCTTGGTGTCTCCAATGGCACATTTGAAACTGTTTGTATGGCCACCGGACTTGGCATAGTTCTGTCCATCACTGGTCTTCTCGCCATGCTCCTCCTAGCATTCGCATCTCCTTCTATCCATCATAATGTACGCTGGAAGGCCATCGGTATCTGGCCCATGTGGAGCATTGGCGTCGGTCTGATTCTCTCCGGATTAAGAGGAAGTTGCTTCTTTCTTCTGCTCTTCTCTCGTCGACAACCTCTCCCATGGGAGAAGTTTGAAGACGACGCCTCCTTCCTCTCCAAACGGACGGGGATCATTGGATTCTTTTCGAAATTGATGATCTTCGACCGCAAGCTCAGAGTCAAGGATGACAACCTAAGGTACTTGCAGAGGAAGATTGTGTTGCAAAGTGTATTTGGTGGAATGATTTTTGCGACACTTATGGAGGTCTTTTTTCTTTGTCTTCCGATCTGGAAACCTATCCATTAGCAGTGCTATACTCGACTTTTTCTACTCTTCAATAATCTAAATATTATAAACCTTTCTTGCTTGATAGCTTCACGTGATTGTTGTATTGCGAAATTGATGCCTTATATGACGAATTAAACAATCCACTCTTCTCTCGCCCTCGTACTTCCCATAATTCTATCATTTAAGACAAATGATAGAAACCTAGTTTAGCAACTCAAAGTATAATCAAATACGGAAAATAATGGCTACCCAAGAGCGCGTAAAGTCAGTCGCGATAATTGGAGCTGGCGCTTCGGGTAACCCCCCTTTATCAATTAGTCTGCCCAATTGAATTACTAATCATCTACAAGGTGCCATCACGGCGGCAGCGTTTGCTGCAGAGCATTATTTTGATCGAATCCGGGTCTTTGAGAGACGAGAAAGTGCTGGCGGAACGTGGTAATTCCCACAGACCATAGTACTTTCATGTGAAACCAAATCACCCGACAATACCTCCAAGATCTACGATCAACAACCACTATCTCAACTCCCATTGAGCCCAGGAGCATTACCCCCGCAAAGCGATCCGTCACTAGCTATCCCCAATGGACTTCCTAAGACTTTGTCGCCGAATCATAAGGAGCGGTATGAGAAAACACCTGTCTATAAAACTCTTACGTGAGTATTCACTCCTCTTCTCTTCTATAATGCAGTATCTGATGCAATCTAGAACAAATTTTCCGCATATCGCTATGTCATTCTCTGACATCCCGTTCCCCTACGGCCCTTTCGTACCCCACCATGTTCCAAAACAGTATATAGAATCCTATTTCTCAACCCACAAGATCGATTCCCTTGACATCGTATCTTTCAACACCACAGTCGAAGATGTTTCCCTTATCCCAGGCTCCGAGAAGGGTAAAGAGAGGTGGAATCTCACACTCCGCAAATATGATCCTGTTCTTCAGGTCGATAAATGGTGGGAAGAGGATTTCGATGCCGTGATTCTTGCTAATGGACATTACTCCGTCCCTTTTGTAACCCGTCCCCTCTATTTTCCTCTTCCCTAACAACTTATGAAATCCATAACTAATCACGATCCACAGATTCCCCACGTCAAAGGCTTAAAGGAATACATCACTAAATTCCCCAACAAAATCGTCCACTCGAAAACCTACCGCACCCCCGAACTCTACCGCAGCAAGCGTGTCGTCCTAATCGGCAACTCCGCCTCGGGACACGATATTGTTCTTGAGCTCGCATCTACAGCGCATACCTCGGTCTACCAATCACGACGTACCGTCTCTCGATGGGACGGCAAAGAGCCTCCTCCTGGTATAGAATGGAAACCCATCATCAAAGAATATCTACCCAGCGGACGTATAATCTTGGATAATGATACGTATCTGGATGATATTGATACTGCGGTATACTGTACTGGCTATTTACCCTCCTAGCCATTCTGGAATGTCAAAAATAATGGGCGAGAATTGTGGGATTACGAAGGCAATAAGCTGATTAATAATTACCTGCATACCTTTTTGAACGATTTCTCTACACTGGGAATAGTGGGATTGCCGAGGGTATTGACATTTAGAAGTTTTAAATACCAGGCTATTGCCCTCGCAAGGTTGTTTTCTGGCAGGCAGGCGAAGGGGTTGCCAGGGTTGGAGGAGATGAAGAGGTGGGAGAAAGGGAAGAAGTTTCATGATATTGAGTGGGAGACTGGAGAGACGGTAGAGTGGTTGGGAGAGTTTTATGGGATTGCGGGGCTGGGAAGATTGGATGGGAGGGGGAGGAATCCGCCGCGGTTGGGGAGGGAGGTGAGGTGGGCGATTGAGAACATTAGAAAGTACCCGGAGCCTTGGAATGGAGAGAAAATTGATAGAATGGGAGTGGAAGAAGGAAAGGTCGAGGTGGGAGAGGAATGGGTCTTTGTGGAGAGGGGGCCGAAGAAGGACTTACTTCACTTCATTTGAAGTGAATTGAGCTATATAGGCAACAGATAGAAATTATCATCTTTTTTGACGATGGAGCTAATAAACCCTCCCCGCTATTGAGATTCACTCTGCACCGACGCCCTTCCAGCAGCTAACTCTACCTCTGAAGGCAAATTCACAATCATCATATATAGAACATCCTTTTTCAACATCCTTTTGACGAGCCCCTCGTTCCTACCCCTTCTCTGCCCCGTCCTTGGATTGATGTCCTGTCCTCTCAACACCCGATGAATCCTCCTATTACCCACCATCCCTTGTTTCAAAGCTTTCACATTCAATGCTCCACCCGTCAATAAATCAATTATACTCCCGCTATTAGCAGGATGATTCGGGTCCGAATACCGACTTGCGAATTTCGTCTCTTGAGCGGTCGCCAATGAACTCTCTGGGTTCTCAGCGGCGTACTTCGCCTGCGCTCTGCGATCAAAGTAATCTGCTACAAACTTCTGAGAGTTCTTAAGCTTGGTTTTTTTCTGAACTCCTTCAGCAGTCGTGGAATCCGCGAGGGCATCGAGAGCAGGGAATATTAACGGCGCCGCTTCGGGCATTTCCATCTCGCCATATGTCTTGCCAGAAGATTTACGCAGGTTCTTCATGGTTTGTTTCACGCCGGACGCGGGTATCAAATACTTGTTTATAGCTTGTGTAATGTCGACTGATTCATGGGTCGCAGAATCTTCTGGTTTGTACGTCATGATCAGGCAGTAGAGGCCACGGGGTTGGAAAAATTCATTGTTCGTGCGGTCGAGAAATGAATTTGACCTAGAAAGATGTTAGTGGAGTT
>Ga0182030_10010235_pt1 | contig 19089 bp, 13 predicted proteins | sample 812S3MmetaG_FD_121299 | JGI IMG/M metagenome (GOLD analysis project Ga0182030, IMG submission 121299) | Permafrost microbial communities from Stordalen Mire, Sweden - 812S3M metaG (Illumina Assembly) | ecosystem: Environmental > Terrestrial > Soil > Wetlands > Permafrost | place: Sweden... | reverse complement strand
TCATCCACCTGGTCGTTGCTGTGCCGCAACGACGGGCCATGGGATTCGGCACCGCCCTGACGCCCGCCGAGCTCACAGCCTGGGCGAACTCAGTGGTCGCGCTGTTTCTCGAGGGCTATCGAGGGCTCGGCTCGACCAGTGAGCGAATTTTCTCCGCGTCCGCCAGGGTCGCCGGATTGTAGACGACCATGCTGAGATCCGGGCGGCCGTCGACCGCGAATACGGAATGCTCGAAGGACAACGGACCGAGCATTGCATGCCGTATGTGTTTGACGGCTTCGCCGACACTTTGAACGTCATTTTCGCGCCACATTTGCTCGAACTCGGGGCTTAGACGGCTGATCACCCGGCCTATTTCGCGCCCTAGTCCGGGAGGCTGGGCAGCCAGGCGGTCTACCGCGACCGGCGCGGCCGCTTCGCGCGCGCCGTCGGCTTGCGCGCCGTCGGGGAGGATCGCGGCGCGGCGCCGCGCAGCGCGCGCGCCGCGCGGGCTTGGGCCGGCAGACCCAGGTCGTTCGGCGAGTAGACCGTCTGCAGGCGGGTCTTCAGATCGATGGTGACGGTGTCGTCGGGCGTCTTGGCGCCGACGCCGTCCGCGGCCGGGTGGTATTCGATGCGCAACTGTTGGGCGGTGACGATGACGCGCAGGTACCCATAGTCCGTATCGTCGTAGTTTTCGAAAGTCACGGCATCGTCGGTCGCGGTCTTGCCCTGGAAGACTTGCGGCGTACGCAGCGGCACACCGTTGTTCCCCTGCAGTTTCTGCACGTTGTGGCCGCCATTGCCGCAAATGATGTACGGGATGTCCGTCCCGTCCGCACGGTGCCGGGTGTAGCGTTGATAGTTGTGCGCGTGGCCCGCGAGCACGGCATGCGGCCAGACGCCGGCGGCCTCGCAGACCGCATCCATCTGCCTGCGCATGTCGACGCTCGATCCATGCTGACCCCCGAGCGCGTAAGGGGGATGGTGGTGCACGAAGAGCAGCGCCCCGGCGAAGCGCTCCTGTTTGACGCGCGCCAGGGCGGCCTTGAGAAAGTCCACCTGCGAAGTGCCGATCGTGCCGTTCGCGATGACGCCGGGATCCTCGAGCGTGTTGCTGTAGAAAACGAGCATCCGCACGAAAGGCGCGTCGAAGGTGAAGAACACGCCCGGTTGGATCTGCGCAGTGCGGGACAGTCCCCCGGCCTCCGGCGTCACCGTATAGCCCCCAGCCGGGTCGGCGCAAAAATTGCGCAGGTATGCGGCGAGACTGGTGGCATGCGCCAGCGGCGAAATCATGCCGTCGTGGTTCCCCGCCGCCGCCAACACGGGCGCCGGGTAATTCCGATACGGTTCGTAGAACTGATCGTAATAATATTCCGTCTCGCCGAAGTTATAGATCACGTCGCCCAGCAGCATCGCGAACTGCGGGATCTCCGCCGGCGCGGCTTCGACGAAGTCGCCCACCATTTTGTCCGTCACGACGTTCTGTGTCGTCGGACCGCGGGTGCTCCCGCAATCGCCGAGCGCGTGAAAAACCAGTTGTCCGCCGTTTTGAATGCGCTGGACGGCGGCCGCGTTGCCGCCGAACACCTGCGTCAAATTGAGCTGCGGCTCCGAGTCGCCGCCACGGGGGGCCGGAAACGGCATCGGCTGGATCTTATGTTCCGCGTTGAGCTGGTCGATGACCTTGTAGGCATCGTCGTCGGACGGATGCTTGATTTTGAACGTCGAAGGATCCGGGGTCGGCTCCGGTTGCGCGAAGACCGGCGCTTGCAGCGTCCGAGGGGGAGCCGGCAACGGTTCGGCCGTGGTCGGACCGGGAATCGCCGAAGGGGGGCGTTTGCGCGTCGTCACAGGAGCACTCCCGGCCTTGTTGCGTCGACTCAGAAAGGCTTATTAGAGTACTGGCGCCGCGTTTCCGCTGTCCAATGAACGTTTTATTGCCCCGCGGTAGCCGCCGGATTCCGCGTCCACTCCTTGGCACCGCCCGCGACGCGCCGGTCACAATAGCTCAATCTCGCCGCACTATGCTGATCACCCGACCTCGAGGCCGCTACCGAGAGCTTGCGCATGAGCCACGATTTTCGACTGTCGACCTTGCCGGATGCGGCCGTCCCGTCGTCGCCCGGAGGCGGCGCCGGCGGTGGCACTGCCGTCTCCCCCCACGACGTGGCGCGTGAGAGCACGGCGCTCTACGCGCGCCATCTCATGTTCGACAAGGCCATCAATCCGAATCGCGCCCAGGCACGCGAGAGATTCGAGGGCTTTGCGCGCTCGGTGCGCGATTTGCTCGCGGAGCGCTGGGTTCGCACCGGGGAGACCTATGCGCGCGAGAACCCCAAGCATGTGTATTACTTCTCGATGGAATTCCTGATCGGCCGGTCGCTGGCGAACAACATCGCCAATTTGCTGCTGGAGGTCCCCGCGCAGGAGGCGGCGGCGGCGCTGGCGCTCGATTGGTTCGACACCCTCGAGCAGGAGCCCGACGCCGGCCTCGGTAATGGAGGGCTCGGACGCCTGGCCGCGTGCTTTCTGGATTCCATGGCAACGATGCAGATTCCGGCAATCGGGTACGGGCTGCGCTACGAATACGGCATGTTCCGACAAGTCATTCGCGACGGCTGGCAGGTGGAGCAGCCGGACAACTGGCTGGACCAGCCCGATCCGTGGGAGGTCGCCCGCCCGCTGGACCAGGTCGAGATCCAGCTCAACTGCTCCTACGAGGTACGCGAGGGGACGCTGCGGGCGATCACCGGCAAGCCGTCGCGCCTGATCGGCCTGCCCTTCGACAGGCCCGTCGTCGGCTACGGCGGCGAGACCGTCAATACGCTGCGGCTGTGGGCGGCCAGGGCTCCAAGCTCCTTCGACTTTCAGGCCTTCAGTCACGGCGAATTCGTGGGCGCGGTTGCCGAAGCCCTGGAGGCGGAATCCCTGACCCGCGTGCTCTATCCCGACGATTCGACCAGTCTCGGACAGGGGCTTCGGTTCGTGCAGGAGTATTTCCTCGTCGCCTGTTCGCTCGCCGACCTCGTGAGGCGCTTTCGCAGTCAGAACACCGACTGGCTGCTGCTGCCGGAGAAGGCGGCGATCCAGCTCAACGACACGCATCCGAGCATCGCGGTCGCCGAATTGATGCGCATCCTGTTGGACGACGCACGGCTCTCCTGGGACACGGCGTGGGATCTCACACAGCGGACGCTGGGCTACACCAACCACACTCTGCTGCCGGAGGCCCTGGAGAAATGGCCGGTGGCCTGGTTCGAAATGCTGGTGCCGCGCCAGCTCGAAATCATTTTCGAAGTCAATCGGCGGTTGCTGGAGGGTGTGCGCGCGAGATTCCCTCATGACGAGGACCGCGTTTCGCGGATGAGCCTCATCGAGGAGGGAGCGGTACGCCATGTGCGCATGGCGCATCTCGCGATCGTCGGTTCGCACAGCGTCAACGGCGTTGCGGAGATTCACTCGCACCTGTTGCGCACCGTGACGGTCAGGGATTTTGCCGAGCTGTTTCCTGAGCGCTTCAACAACAAGACGAACGGCGTGACGCCGCGGCGCTGGGTGCTGGTCGCGAACCCACCGCTGTCAGCCTTGATCACCCGGGCCATCGGCGACGGTTGGATCCGAGATTTCGCCGAGCTCGGCCGGCTCAAGACGCTCGCCGGGGACGGCGGGTTTCTGGACCGCTTTCTCGCCGTGAAGCGCGACGCGAAATCGCAGTGTGTGGCGTGGCTCAACAAAAAGTTCTCGTTGGACCTCGATCCGGACTCCCAGTTCGATTGCCAAGTCAAACGCATCCATGAATACAAGCGCCAACTCCTCAACGTGCTCCGCATCGTCGTGCTCTATAACCGGCTGCGCGACAATCCGCAGTTATCGCTCCGCCCGAGAACCTTCATTTTTGCCGGCAAGGCGGCGCCCGCCTATCGTCTCGCGAAGCTCATCATCAAGTTCATCGACAGCGTGGGCAGGACCCTCGCGGCGGATTCGCGCGTTCACGGCAGCCTGAGGGTCGTGTTCCTGCCCGACTACGACGTATCCCTGGCCGAGCGCCTCATTCCGGCGAGCGACGTATCCAATCAGATTTCAACCGCGGGCTACGAGGCCAGCGGCACCAGCAACATGAAATTCATGATGAATGGCGCCTTGACGATGGGCACGCGCGACGGCGCGACGATCGAGATGGCCGCCGAGGCGGGCGTGGAAAACTTTTTTCTTTTTGGCCTGAGTGCCGATCAGGTCGCGCAAAGCCGCGGCTGGTACGACCCGCGATGGCATTACGAGCACGAGCCGGAAACCCGCGCCGCGCTCGATCTGATCGCGTCCGGTCATTTCGCACCCTCGGACCACGGTCTGTTCGATCCCCTCCACGACACCCTCGTGCACGGCGACCACTACATGCATCTGGCGGACCTCTCCGCCTACCTGGCCGCCGACGGACGGCTGACGGACCTGTACGCGAGGCCGCGCGACTGGGCCCAAAAGGCGGTCCTCAACATTGCCGGATCCGGAAAGTTCTCGAGCGATCGCACCATCGCCGACTACGCGAGCGGCATCTGGGGAACGCGGGCCTGTCCGGTGGCCTAGCGGCTCACTGCATGCACCATCCGTGACTGACCATGAGGGATTGTCCGGACAGCGCATTCGACCCGAAGGCGGCGAAGAACAGGGCCGCGCGGGCCACTTCCTCGATCGTGGTGAACTCGCCGTCGATGGTTTCCTTGAGCATGATCTCGCGCACGACGGCCTCCTCGGACAGGCCCAGCGCCGTGGCCTGCAGGGGAATCTGTTGCTCGACCAGCGGCGTTCGCACGAAGCCCGGGCAGATCACGTGCGTGCGGACCCCGTGACGGGCCCCCTCCTTGGCGACCACCTTGGCCAGCCCGATCAGTCCATGCTTGGCCGTGACATAGGGTGCCTTGAGCAGCGACGCCTCCTTCGAGTGCACGGATCCCATGTAGAGGATGCATCCGCTTCGCTGCTGGTACATCTGGCGCACGGCCGCACGCGTGCACAGGAATGCCCCGTCAAGATGCACCGCCAACAGCCGCTTCCAGTCGGCGAAGGCGAGGTCCTGCACCGGCGCCACAATCTGGATGCCGGCATTGTTGACCAGAATGTCGAGGCGTCCGAACCGGCTGGTCGCCTGCGCGACTGCCGCGTCCACCTCCGCTTCGCGGGTCACGTCCACCGTCACGGCCACCGCCTCGGCGCCCGCACCGATGAGTTCCTCCGCGACGGCGACCGCACCGGCCGCGTCGCGGTCGGCCACCGCCACCCGGGCGCCGGCGGCTCCGAAGGCGAGCGCGATACCCCGTCCGATGCCGCTCGCCGCACCCGTGACGAACGCAACGGCACCCTGAAGATCCACGCGAATCTCAGCCATGCCGATCCAGGAAAGCGTCGATCGCGGCCAGGCATTCCGGCTCATTGAGCAGCGGCGTGTGACCGCGGTTCGGCACTTCGATGTGTTCGAGGTCGGGCTTCTCGCGCAGCATGCGCGCCACCGTGCCCGCACTCAGCAAGTCCGACAGTGCGCCGCGAATCACCAGCAGCGGCACGCCCGTGATTCGCGCGTAGAGTGGCCACATGTCCACCGGCGGGCTCGCGGGCAGGTCGAACGCCCGGGCGATCGCCGGATCCATGTCCGGCACGGGTACGCCGGCCGCCGTTTCACGGTAACCGCAGCGCGCATACTGAAGCCATTCTGCGTCGCGGAGGTCCGGCAGCGCCGCGCCGTATACCTGCCGGGCTTGCGCCGCCGCCTCGTTCCACGAGGCAACGGGCGGCAGCTTGCCCGCATAACCGGCGATCCGCTTCAATCCCTTCGGATCGATCTCGGGCCCGGCATCGTTCAGCACCACGCCGGCGATGCGCCGCGGCGCGGACGCGGCCAACACCATTCCGATCAGGGCTCCGAGCGAGGTGCCCACGATCACCACCCGCTCCTCATCGAGCGAGTCGAGCAGCGACCAAACATCGGCCGCGTAGGTAGGCAGCTGATAGTGGGACGGGTCGGGATCCCAGTCGGAGCGGCCGCGGCCCCGCAGGTCCGCCGTCATTACCCGGCGGCGCGGGCGCAGGTGCTGCGCGAGCGAGTGGAAATCGCGGCTGTTGCGCGTCAAACCCGGCAGACACAGCACCGGCAGCCCGGTCGCCCGCTCCGCCTCGAAGACCCGGCAATACAGCCGCAGGCCGTCGGTACTCTCGAAAACATGGTCACGGTCGATGGCATTCACCGGCGGGGCCCTCAGAAGTGGTAGGCAATCGTTGCACCGTAGGTGCGCGGCGGACCATAGAAGCCGATCTGGCTCACACCGCCCAGGGCGTTGGCCGCGGAGATCGGCGGATTGCCGAAATCATAGCCCGCCACCCGATAGTAGCGGTTGGTGAGGTTCTTGGCATCGACCGAAAAGCGCCATGCCTTGTTTGGTGTGGTCAGGGCAAGACCCGCGTTCAGCAAACCGTAGGCCGGCTGATCGGTCACGCTCGGCGTCGTGTTCGCCACCTTCGTGAAGCTGCGCCAGTCATAGCCGGCGCGCGCCAGCATCGATCCCAGGGGAACGTCCCAGGCATAGGTGACGTTGGCCGAGGCCGTCCACGCCGGTGCGTTGATCGGGCGGTTTTGATTCGCCACGTTGATGGGCGGCGAGTTGGGCGTGCAGCCCGGCGAGAGAGCCGTGCAGCCGATGAGGAAATCCTCGTAGTACGAGTCCAGGTAGCCCACGTTCAGGCCGAGGGTCAGCGGCTTGGTCGGGCGCCACACCGATTCGACTTCAGCGCCCCGGTTGATCTGCTTGCCCGCATTCAACACGGCGGTGACGTTCTGCGGAATGCCTTCGGTCACCACGAATTGCTGCACGCCGAGCTGGGCGTTGGTGTACGGATCGTAGAAGACGGTGACGTTGAGGAGCAGCGTGTCGTCGAGCAGGGTCGATTTGACGCCCGCCTCGTAGTTGTCGGCGGTCTCCGAGTTGTAGCCCTCCTTGGTCAGCGGGTAGACGGCCGCGTTGCCGCGCATGTCGAACCCGCCGCTCTTGAAGCCCTTGCTGTAGGTCACATAGGTCATCACGTGATCGGTCCAATGAAAATCGAGCCCGACCCGCGGCGAGACGTTGACGAAGGCGCGGCTGTTCGTATAGTCCGTGAGGACTCCGGCGGCGGCGCTCGGAAACAGGAAGAAGCCGGGAGGCGGCGCGGCGGCGTTGAAGAAAGTCTGGTTCGGAAGCAGTTGGGTGGGGGCGATGCTCCCATACTGCGCTTGATAGACCTGGGCGGTCTTGTCGTCGTCGTTCCAACGCACACCGGCGTCCAGGTTCAGCCGATCGCTCAGCTTCCAGGCGCTGTCGGCGTACACCGCAGTGCTCTTCGTCAGCACGCATCCCTGGACGATGGAGGTCAGGTACAGGTCGTCGCCGAACGGCGGCGGCGCACTCAACACTCCCAACGAGGCGTTATAGGAACCGCAGGCGGTGCTGTCCATGAAGAACACACCGCCGACGGCCTTCACCAGGCTGTTCGTGAACGTGAGCTGCGCCTCGCCGGATGACTGCTGATCGTGATAAGAGCCCGGCACCTGGAAAAGATTCTCGTTCAACTCCTCGAAGTCGATGAACTGGGCGCTCCGCCCCTTGATGTAGGCGCCGACGACTTTGAGCCCCAATTGATCCGTGAGCCCCTGGGTGAACGTCGCCGATACGCCCTGCCGGTGCGAAAAATCCCGGTCTACCGGCATGTCGGTTCGGGTGTCGAAGGGGTTGCCGAGCACGGGCGCCAGATAATCGTTGAGCCGCTGGCCGCCGGAGGCATGCGAGTCGTCCAGGATGTCGTCGGCGATGATCTTGAGCTTCGAGCTCTCGCCCCACTTGATCGTCAGATTGGCCCGCGCCGCGAGCACATCCTTGTTCGACACGGCCTCGCCCAGCCGGTTGTAGGCGCTCGGCACGCTTCCCTCCTGCGCGACCACTTCGCCGTAGCCGTCGTGCTGCAGTTTGGCAACCGCCAGCCCGACATAGACGTGGTCGTCGATCAGCGGCGCGGACATGCTCACCTTCTCGTCATGCTCCCCGTAGTTTCCGCCGGTCACCGACGCCGACAGCGTGGCCGCACCGTCGATGTCGCGGGTGACGTACTTGATCGCACCGGCGATGGTGTTCTTGCCGTACAAGGTGCCCTGGGGTCCGCGCAGAATCTCCAGATCCTGCACGTCGAGGACGTCGAGCAACGCCGCCTGTGGGCGGGCCAGATACACATCGTCAATGTACACGCCGACGCCCGGCTCGAAGCCCCACAACGGGTCACTCTGACCGACGCCGCGGATATACACGTTGATGGTGCTGCTGGTGGCCCGGTCGGCGGCGATCTTCATGTTCGGCACGAAGCTGTTCAGATCCTCCAGACTGGTGACCGCCTGGGTCTGCAGTGTAGCCGCGCTCAGCGCCGTCACCGCGATCGGCACGCTTTGCAGGTCCTCCGAGAAGCGGCGGGCGGTGACGACCACCTCGACAAGAGTGCCGGTGTCGGCGGCCCCATCCACAGGACCGCCTGCCGCAGAGTCGCCTGCCGCGGCGGTCGCCGCGACGGACGCTCCGATGAACGCCAACGCACAGAATGCAATGCCGAAGCTGCGGATCATGGCTGTTCTCCCCAGAACATTGAATAGTTGTCGAACGTCGTTCGCCACCGTTTGAACGCTCGTTGAATATTATTTCAACGATCGTTGAATCGCAAGTACGGGGTGACCTCACGAATGCAGGGGGAAGGAACCGACGGCCGGGCGGCGGAGGCGGGCTCTGCGGCCGGAAGCCTAGGGTCGCTTGGCGGTCTTCTTGCGCCCCGGCGGGTTCGCCGCCGGCGGAGGTTGACACAACGCCCGAAATCCCGCAGCAACGAAGGGGGCCAGACGCTGGTGCACGCTGTCGAGATCCGAGGATTGGCAGAGGCCGCCCGAGAGCTTGTCGATGCGACCGGTTTCCGCGAACGTGAGCGTGAGGGCGCCGGTGAGGAACTGATACCCCCAGAAGACCTCGCGCTTCGAGCACCCCGGAAGCGCCTCGCACAGCACTTCGATGAACCGGGCCACGATCGGATCGAAATGCTCCGTCATGAGCACAGGACCCCACTCCGGCGAATTGTTGACCTGCGCCACGAGGGCGAAATAGCTCTTCCAACCCGGGCCGCCGCGTGCCGAGCGCTCGAGCATCGGGAAGGTGAAGGCGTTGACGATGGCCTCGAGCGCCGGGATGCCCGGCCGCGCGGCGCTGCGCACCTCCTCCAACATCACGAGGCGCTCGGCATTGAGCGTTTTCGCGCGCCGTTGGAACAAGGCCGTGAAAAGTTCGCGCTTGCCGCCGAAGTGGTAGCTCACCAGCGCGACATCGACGCCGACCGCGTCGGTGATGTCGCGCACCGATACGCCGTAAAAGCCATGAGTGGCAAACAGGTGCTCGGCGGCGTCGAGAATGCGGTCTTTCGTGGGCTTCCGGCCCGGCGTCTTCGCCGCCTTTTTGCGCCGCACAACGTCCATCTCGCTGATGCTCCTGATCGACGACATCCCGGCTCCCCCGTCACCCCGATCCGCGTCGGCCACGTTAGCACAATTGTGGATGGCCACTGCTCCACCCCACACCGCCACGTTTCCCGCGTCTGACATACTTTTGGGTGATGGTTTGCTACTGTTTTTTGCATTAAGTTGCAAAAAGCCCCGTCAGGGTCGTCGCAAGGCTTCCCCAGCGGTCCGGTTCAATGGGCAGTGCGTTTCCGCGAGAGGAACAAGCAATGACCGAGCACGAGCCTGTCCCGCTGACACGTCCTTTATATGGTCGTGCCTTCGAACCGCTCTGCGCCGTGGGACAACTCACCGAACAACTCGCCAGGCGATGCATCCAGGTCACGGCGACGGACTTCCGGCCGGAGGTCGTCGAATCGGCGCGCGTTCGGTGCTCACGATTCGAACACGTCGACATTCGGCAGGCCGAACTGCTCGCCGACCCGCCGGCCGGCCGTTTCGATCTGATCGTGTTGCGCGATCTCACCCAGTACGGAGCGCCCGACGACGTCCTCCACTGGCTTGCCGCCCTCGCCGGACGCCTTCAATTCGGCGGCGAACTCGTGCTGATCCACCGCCTTCGCCCGCACCCCGGCGACTTTTTCACGACCGACACGCTCCGTCGGCTGCTCTCGTCCGATGGAGCATGTATTTGGATATGCGCCGTACGGTGGGGCGAGTCACGCGTCGACACCTGGCGGCGTCTGTAGCGTGCGTCCCTCCGGTCGGCCAAATCTGACAGTACGGCGGAATGAGTTACTACAGTCTGTGCGCGCACGCACTGGTAAAACGCAATGCCACAATTCCACCCGGTTGCATCGCAAGGAACCTCGAAAATGAACCATACGTGGGCGGTTGTCTTGGCCGGCGGCGATGGGCGCCGTCTGGAGTCGCTGACCACCGGCGTCGGCGGCATCACGGTTCCAAAGCAATACTGTTCTCTGCAGGGGGGAGTTTCTCTGCTGCAATCCGCTCTGGCGCGGGCCCGGGCGGTGGTGCCGACCGCGCGCCTGTGTACCGTCGTTGCCGCTCAGCATCGCATGTGGCGCTTTGCCCAGTTGCGCTCGCTGCTCGATGACAACGTCATCGAGCAGCCGCGCAATCGGGGGACGGCCCACGGCGTCCTGCTGCCTTTGCTGCACATACTGGAGCGTGATCCCGCGGCGACTGTCCTGTTGCTCCCGGCCGATCACCACGTCCAGGACGAGGCCGTTTTTGCCGACGCCCTGCGACGAACGATCGCATGTGCCTGCGCGGACCCCGGCGGGGTTTTCCTGCTCGGCGCGGAGCCCGATGCGCCCGAAACCGAGCTCGGCTACCTGGTACCCGATCAGGAAGACGCACGACAACCTGCACGCCTGGTCGAATTTGTGGAAAAGCCGTCGGCGGACCGGGCGCGTGACCTCGTGGAACGCGGCGCCCTCTGGAACACCTTCATCATCGCCGCCTCGGCGCATGCGTTGCTCGCCCTATATGGCCCGGAATTCGCCTCGACCATCCTTCACATGAAAAGGACAATCGACCGGCGGGGAGGGCCGCAGGTCCGTCAGGAATTTACCGAGTGGTATGAGACGTTGCCCACCCGCGATTTTTCGCGCGACGTCCTCGAGGGCCAGGAGGCGCACTTGAAGATGGTCCGACTCGCCCCGTGCGGATGGTCCGACCTGGGTACCCCGCAAGGCGTAGCCCAAACCCTGGCCCGACTGCCTCGCTCCACGCGCCCGACGGCGCTGATCTCGGATGCGGCCTTGGGACTCGATTTGGCGACGCAGCACTGGCAGGTGGAATACGCCCGGCAGAGCCCGTCGAATGGCCGGGCCGCGAACGGCAGGGCCACGAACGGCCGGGCCGCGAACGGCCGGGCCACGAATGGGCCGCCCGCTACCAACTAGAGTAGACGGCAACGCCGGCGGCGGCGCACGTACGGTTGCGCACAGACGCGCGATATCGCGATTGCTAGCGTTCGCCGGTGCCATCAGAGACTTCTCCGCCCCACGGCGCCGCCGGCTTGACGACCGCGCAGGCGCAGCTTCGTCTGCGCCAGGCGGGCCCGAACACGGTACCCGATGCGGCGTCGAATCCGCTTCGCAGGGCCTTCGCCAAATTCTGGGCCCCCGTGCCCTGGATGCTGGAAGCGGCGGCGGTGCTCGAACTCGGTCTCGGCAAATACGTCGAGGCGGCCATCATCGTCGGCCTGCTGCTGTTCAATGCCGTTTTGGGTTTCCTACAGGAAGGGCGCGCACAGGCGACGCTGGCGGCGCTGAAATCTCGCCTGGCACTGTACGCCTCGGTGAGGCGGGACGGCGAGTGGGCCCTCGTGGCCGCCGCCGGTTTGGTCGAGGGAGACCGCGTGAAACTCTCGCTGGGAGCCGTCGTGGCCGCGGATGTCCGCATCATCGACGGTGAGGTGCTGGTGGACCAATCCATGCTGACCGGAGAGTCCGTGCCGATCGAGGCCGGACCCGGCACGCATACTTACGCGGGCGCCTTGGTCCGGCGGGGCGAGGCGGAAGCCGAGGTCACGGCGACCGGTGCGCGGACCAAATTCGGGCGCACCGCCGACCTCATTCGAACGGCGCACGTCGAGAGCTCCCAGCAAAAGGCGGTATTTCGCGTCGTTCGCGATCTGGCCGCCTGCAATGGCGTGGTCATTCTGCTCATGACGGGCTACGCGTTCCTCTTGAAGATGCCCGGCGCCGACATCGTCCCCCTGGTGCTCACCGGCATATTGGCGTCCATACCGGTTGCGTTGCCCGCCACGTTCACGCTCGCCGCCGCGCTCGGCGCCCGAGTGCTGGCGAAACAAGGGGTCCTGCCCACACGCCTGTCGGCGGTCGACGAAGCGGGCTCGATGGATGTGCTGTGCGCGGACAAGACGGGCACCCTGACGCAAAATTCGCTGTCGGTCGCGAGCGTCCGCGCGCTCGCCGGACACGACACTGCCCACGTGCTGATACTCGCGGCGCTGGCGAGTTCGGAGGGCGGCCAGGATCCCGTCGATGGAGCGATCCGGGCGGCGGCGCGTCAGCAAATGACGGCGTGCCAATTCCATCGCATCGCGTTTACGCCCTTCGATCCCGCGAACAAGCGTTCGGAGGCCACCTTTACGGACACGTCCGGTGTGCCGCAGCGGGTCGTGAAAGGGGCGTACTCGGCGCTCGTGGCGCTGGCGCCCGCCACCGCGGCAGCGGCCAGCGCCGCCCAAGGTCTCGAAGCCCAGGGATTTCGGGTTCTGGCGGTCGCCACCGGAGCCGGACCCGCGCTGCAGCTGATCGGCCTGATTGCCTTGAGCGATCCCGCCCGCGCCGACTCTGCGGGGTTGATCGCGGCCTTGCGGGCGTTGGGGGTGCGGACGGTCATGGTGACCGGGGACGCCGCGGCGACGGCCGCCATCGTGGCGCGCGCGGTTGGACTCGAGGGCTCCGTGTGCCCGACCGGCGAGATTCCGCCGGTTGCGGCACCGGAACAGTTCGCCGTCTACGCCGGAGTCCTCCCCGAGGACAAATTCAAGCTGGTCAAGGCGTTCCAGGCGAGCGGACATACGGTGGGGATGTGCGGCGACGGCGCGAATGATGCGCCCGCGCTGCGCCAGGCGCAGATCGGCATCGCCGTTTCCACGGCCACCGATGTCGCCAAGTCGGCGGCGGGCATGGTGCTGACGACACCGGGGCTCGAGGGCATCGTCGCCGCCGTGAAGGAAGGCCGCCTGATCTTTCAACGCATTCTGACCTACACGTTGAATTCCATCACCAAGAAGATCGTTCAAGTCCTGTTCTTGGCCGTTGGGCTCGTCATGACGGGGCAGGCCATCCTCACGCCGCTGCTCATGGTGATCGTCATGATCACCGGCGACTTCCTCGGCATGTCGCTGACCACGGACAATGTGCGCCCAACAGCGGCGCCCAATGCCTGGAAAATCCGCCGCTTGACGTATGCCGGCATTTTGATGGGACTCGGGGAGCTGGCGTATTGCACGACACTTCTCGCCCTCGGCAAATATCGGTTGCATCTGGATATCGAGGCCCTCAGGACGCTGGGCTTCGTGGCCATCGTCTTCGGCAATCAGGCGACCACTTATAACAATCGCGAGCGGCGGCACCTCTGGGCCTCGCGCCCAAGCTTGTGGGTGCTGCTGTCATCCTGCGCGGATCTGCTCATTGCCTCGGCACTGTCCATCGACGGAATCGCGATGCTGCCACTACCGCCGCTCACGGTAGTCGGCGCCTTCATGGGCGCCGTGGTATTCGCCGTGATCTTCGACATCGTCAAGGTGCCCGCGCTTCGTCGGCTGGGCATCGCCTGACACCGCGAAAACGCTCAGCCTGCCCGACGCACCGGGCCGGGCTTTCCATGGAGGTCACCGCCTTGTTGACCTTCGACGCTGATGGTAAACCACCGGCAAGTTTCTTACTGCATGCAGCGGTCGAGCACCCGACCGAGTTCCTCTTTCAGCTGAGCGATGCCAAAGGGTTTGGACAGGACCGGTGCCCCCTGGAAGGACGGGGGCAGCGCAGCCGGGCCATACCCTGTCGCGAAGAGAAAAGGAATCTTCCGTGCGCGCAGCACGTCGGCAATCGGGTAGCTCAACCGCCCGTCCAAGTTGATGTCAAGCATTGCGACGTCGATCGCCAGAGTCGATGCCTGGTGCACACCTTCCTCGAGCCCCGCCGCGCTCGCCACGACTTCGCAGCCGAGATCGAGCAGAAAATCCTCGATCATCATGGAAATCAGCGCGTCGTCCTCGACCACCAACACCCGCGTTCCGTGCAGCGTCACCCGGCAGCTCCCGCGACGGCCCCGACGTCCGGGAAAGGCGGGACTCCGGTCGGGGCCACCACGTTGACGAGCGACGTTTCGAAGGTAAAGGTGCATCCCTCGGAGTCGGCGCAATCCAATCTCGACGTACCGCCCAGGTCCCTCCCGAGGAGGCGTTCGATCAGCCGCATGCCGAACCCCGTGCGGATCGGAGGGGCGACTGTCGGGCCTTGCCGCTCGAGCCAGGTGAGACGCATCACGGGCACGGCGTCTCGCGTAACCTCCCACCGCACCGCCACCGTCCCCGTCTCGTTCGACAAGGCGCCGTATTTCAGCGCATTGATCGCCAATTCGTGCAGTCCCATGGCCAGCACCAGGCTGGCCTTCGCGGAGAGACGCAGCGGCGGCCCCGTCAGCTCTATCCGACCGCCGATCGGGCCACCGGCGGGCAGCAATTGAGCGGCCGCAACGTCGTGGAGATCCGCTCCCGCCCACTTTTCGCGGGTGAGCACGTCATGCGCCGCCGCGAGCGCCCGCAGCCGGCCCTGAAAGGCATCGTACAGGCCGAGGTTCGAGTGTCCCAGCGTTTGCGCCGCGATGGCCTGCACCGTGGCGAGGGTGTTCTTCACCCGATGATTGAGCTCATCCACCATGAGGCGCAGCCGCTGTTCGAGTTGCTTGCGCTCGGTGATCTCCATCGACACGCCCACCAACCCGATCGAGTCCCCGCGGGCATCCCGCAGGGGGGCCTTGATCGAGAACCACACCCGCTCCTCCCCGTCTTCGGCGCCCACCGCCTCCTCGAACGCTTCGGTGGCGTTCGCCCGCATCAGTCGCTGGTCGTTTTCGGTCACGCGGAGGGCCTGCGTTTGGTCCGCCAGCAATTCCATGTCCGTCCGCCCCTCGACTTCCGCCCACGATTTGCCCAGCAGCGCCAGCGCCGGCGGGTTCGCCAACAGCATCCGGCCATCGCGATCCTTGGCGTAGATCAAACCGGGGGCGGATTCGACGATGGTTTGCAGCAACGCGGTGGTCCGTGCCCGATCGGTCTCCACCGCCCGCAGCTGCTGTTCCGCCACGTCCCGGGCCTCGATCTGCGCCCGCAGCTGCCGGTTGATCTCAGTCAGTTCCTGTGTACGCTCGCCGATGAGCGATTCCAGTTGGCGGGGAGTCTTGAGCAGCAGGGCCTGCGGCAGTATCCGGATCAACGATAGCAAGGTCGCGAGAGAGACGAGTCCGGTCAAAAGTTTCAACGCCCCGGCCACCCGGTACATGGGAGTCCACACCGTCCAGATTTCCATGACGTGCGTCGCACCGCACAAGAAGATGAAAGCCGCGAACATCATCGGGACCCAGGCATAGCGGATTCCGTCGTGCCGCTGCCGCAGGAAATAATAGATCGCCACCGGAATGGCGAAATAGGAAAGCGCAATCAACGCATCGGAGCCGACGTTGAGCCACAAGGTGGCCGGTTGCCAGAGAAAACAATGCCCGTGAGGCATGAAATTCTCCGCCGAGAACAGCCAGCGAAACGCCTCGCTCATCCCGATTCCTTACTGTGATGTCGTCGTCATGAAGCTATACAGGAGCGCGCACCAAAACGCTGTCGGCGCGACCCGCGAAATCGCCGGGTTGCGACGCAGGTCCTTTCCTCGAATAATGCGTCCCGCCGCCACGAGGACTCCCGCTCATGAACACTCCTGCCCCACCGGCCGCGGCTTCGCCCTCGCGGCATGCGCTGCGCGCCAAGCTGGTCGGGGGCGTGTCGCAGGGACTGATATCCGCGACGGCGGCGCTGCTGGCTTACCTTCCCGCCAAACCGCTGGGTCTGCAGGAGGGATTCTGGGGCTCCATCACCGCCATCGCCGTGGTGCAGACCGAACTCGCCGCGACCCGGAACTCGGCACGCGATCAATTTGCCGGTGCGGCCACCGGCGGCCTGATCGGCGCTGCGGTCGTGAGCATTTTGGGTGAATCCGTCCCCGCCTACGCTCTTGCCGTCGTTGCCTCCATGACCGCTTGTTGGGTGCTCAACATCAACACCGCCGCACGGCTGGCGGGCATCACCGCGACGATCATTGCACTCGTTCCCCACAGCACCACGGTAGCACGCATGATGCTATCGCGCGTCGCCGAGGTGGGTTGGGGCGTCGCGGTGGCGATCGGGGTCGTGTGGAGCGTCGACGCGGCGGTCGGCCGGATGAGCGGGGGGTCCCGGTCCGTCAAGTCGTGATCCGGCGGATGGCCTTCGCCAACGAGCGCGCACCCTCGGTGTATTCCTGCCAGGGACCGGATTTCTCGAGCAAGCCGGGTCCGGTGCGCACGGTAAAGCGCGTGGGGTCGAGACCGGCTTTCACCGCCTTCCAATCGATCGGCATGGAAACCGCAGCACCGGGCCGCGCCCGCGGCGACAGGACTGCGACCGCAGTGGCCGTCCTGTCGTTGCGCAGGTAGTCCAAAAAGATACGGCCCGCCCGTTCCTTCTTCGACATCGTGTCGAGGTATTTGGTCGGCGAATCGTGCGTCATCTGCGCGCAGATGACGTGCGCGAAATCCTTTGCGGCCTTCCAGGGCACTGCGTCCCTGCCACCGGTCATCGGTGTCACCACGTGCAGCCCCTTGCCTCCGGTGGTTTTGCAGAACGACTCCAGTCCCACTGCCTGCAAGCGTTCACGGATTTGGAGGGCCGCGGCAATCACGGCCGAAAATTTGACGTCCGGTGCGGGATCCAGGTCGAACACGAGGCGGCCGGCCGTTTCCGGATTGCCGGGGGTGCAATTCCAGGGATGGATCTCCAGCGCGCCGGTCTGCGCCACGGCGGCAAGCGCCTCGACGCGATCGATTTGCACGTAGGGCGCCTTGTCGCCCTTGATCCTGGTCAGCGTGAAGAGATTGGACATACCCCCCATCGCATGCCGCTGAAAGAAGTGCTCCCCCCCGATTCCGTCCGGGGCGCGCACCAGCGAACAGGGTCGCCCTTTCAAGTGGGGCAGCAGCCATTCGCCGACGGCCTCGTAATAATGAGCAAGATCGAGCTTGCTGACCGGCTCACCGTCGCCGGCATCAGGCCACAGGGCTTTATCGGGGTTGGAAATCGTCACGCCCATCACCACGGCCGGCCCTGCAGCCCTCGCCGGGACCGCAGCCGCACGCGAAGACGACGCCCGCGTCGACTTGCCTCGCGAGGCAGGAACCGCGGTTGGGGCCGACCGCTTGACCGCGGCCTTCAGTTTCTCGTCCGGCGCATTCTGGTCGGACTCGACCGCGCTCGGGAGCTCGGTGACGACTTCCGCCGCCGGTTTGTCGCGACGCAGCCCCTTGAACGAGGCCTGCCGGATCATCCCCGTGGCGGTCCATCCCGCAAATTCAATTTCCGCGACCAGTGTGGGCTTCAACCAGCGGACGTTCTCATCCTCGGGGGGTGCATTGGTGCCGCCGAAGGGACTCGCCTGCCGCGTGAGCTTCTGCAGGGTCGGCAACAGCTTCGCCGCAACGGTGGCGCCATAGCCCGTACCGATGCGCCCGACATAGACGAGGTGGCCGTCCCGGTTCACCCCCGCCAGCAGGGAGCGCAGTGTCCCCGCCGCGGTGGTCCAACCGCCCAACACCACTTCGTGCCCCGCGCGGCATTTGGCCTTGGTCCATGCCCCCGAGCGTCCCGACACATACGGCGATTCGAGCCGCTTGGAGACGATCCCCTCGAAATGCATCTTGCACGCGGAGAGCAGCACCGAGTCGGCCGTCGACTCGAAGTGCTCCACGTACCGGATCGACTCGTCGACGTCCGCCTTGTCGAGCAGCGATTTGAGCCGCGCTTTGCGCTCGGATAAGGGCAGCGGGCGCAGGTCCTCCCGGCCCTCGAACAGCAGATCGAAGGCGAAGAGCACCAGATTCTCCGACCGGTTTTCCGACAGCGCCGCCTGCAGCGCCGCGAAGCTCGGCAGCTGCCGCGGGTCCAACGCGCAGACTTCGCCGTCCAGGATTGAGTCCGGCAAGTTTCGCGCGCGGCGCGCGATGGCGGCAAATTGGCGGGTCCAATCCAGGCCGCTGCGCGTGCGGATGCGCGCGCTGCCGCCCTCGACACGCAGTTGTACCCGGTAGCCGTCGAACTTCACCTCATGGGCCCAACCGGATGCCGCCGGCGGCCGGTCCACCAATTTGCACAGCTGCGGCTCGATAAAATCCGGCATGGATTTGCCGGTCACCGGCGTCGTGCGCCGCAGTAGCTTCACGGGTTTCACGGCCGCGGCGACGGTCTTCCGGGCGGGCTCCGCCCGACCGTCGGTCGTCTCCGGTGTTTTACTGTCCCACACGGCGTCCGCGTCGAGCGCGTTCCCGCTCGTCATGAAGGGTGACGGGGCCTTCCCCTTCCCGGCGCCGATCTGTTGCATGGAGCGTCCGGAGGCGACGGAGCGGTCGAGATCGAGCAGCGCCTGGGCTTCGCCCGGCATCGCGAATGCGTCCCGGTGCTTGATCAGCAGCCAGTTGGTCCGCTTCGTTTGGGCACGGTCGTTCTTCATCCGCACCAACACCCAGCTGCCCTTGAGGCGTTTGCCCGCCAGTGTGAATTTCAAGTCGCCGCCCTTCAGGGCGTCCTCGGGGCGCCGGGCACCCTCCGGCGTCCAATAGCCGCGGTCCCACAGTTGCACGGTGCCGCCGCCATATTGACCCGCCGGGATGGTGCCCTCGAAGTCACCGTAATCGAGCGGATGGTCTTCCACTTCGACGGCGAGGCGCTTGTCCGCCGGATCAACCGACGGCCCCTTCGTGACCGCCCACGACTTGAACACGCCGTCGAGCTCCAACCG
>Ga0182030_10010234_pt1 | contig 19090 bp, 21 predicted proteins | sample 812S3MmetaG_FD_121299 | JGI IMG/M metagenome (GOLD analysis project Ga0182030, IMG submission 121299) | Permafrost microbial communities from Stordalen Mire, Sweden - 812S3M metaG (Illumina Assembly) | ecosystem: Environmental > Terrestrial > Soil > Wetlands > Permafrost | place: Sweden... | reverse complement strand
GACCGAGACCTGCCGCGTAGTAACACGCGTTCCAGGGGGCCTCGCGGCGAACACCCAGCTCACGCTCCCTATTCGTTCGCTCGTCTACCTACATACTGCGGAAGCCCGGTTAGTGAGACTGGCAAGCGACACCGTGTGACGTGAGTCAGATTGCAGCCCGAACGGGTTCCTATGTGGCGCCAGTATCTGATTCTGCATCCCATGCTTCACGCCGTGGCTCTCCCCCCAGCGCTTCCAAATCCCGCGTCAAGGTGACTCTGGCGCTCGGCGAGCCGCCAGAACCCTGCTATTGTTACATGTAACAAGGAGGTGATCATGCGCAGCGCGAGTTCCCAAGAGCGGGTCCGTGAGCATCGGGCCCGGCTCAGAGCCCAAGGCCTACGTCCAGTCCAGATCTGGGTTCCGGACGTGCGCGCCCCCGGGTTCGCTGAAGAGGCACACCGCCAGTCCCGCGCGGTCGCCGCTGGCGTCGCCGCTGCCGACGACCAAGAGTTCATCGACTCGGTCTCCTTGTGGCCAGATGAGTGAGGCGTGCTGAAATCTGGACCGTTGCAGGCGGTTCCGGCTACGCCGGGAAGCCTCGGCCTGCAGTGATCATCCAAGACGACCGCTTCGACACCGACTCGGTCATCGTCTGTCCCTTCACGACGGACCCTACCGACGCCCCGCTGCTCCGCTTGAACATTGAAGCGACCCCGCTTAACGGTCTGCAAGAATCTTGCCGACTCATGGTCGACAAAATGACTACGGTGTCGCGCTCCAAACTCGGGGCACAAATCGGTGCCCTCCAGGACGCCGATCTCGTGCGGCTCAATCGTGCGATTGTCGTGTTTCTCGGTATCGCTTCGACGTCGTGATGATCTGACCACCATGGGGACCAGGCGCACCGCTCATGAACGCGCCCTTTGAGTCGCCAATCGTCTTCGAGGATCGAACACACGACCGAGTCGCACCACGCACCGCCGACAGACCGATCGTCCCGCCTCCGCACCTCTTGCGCTGACCGGTGCATGGATCTGAACGTTGACATTGTCAGTCTCGATCTCGACCAATCATTCCACGGTCAGCGCTTCCTCCATTTAAAGTGCCTACAGCAGGAAGGACAACTCCCATCGCTGTTCAACGACCAGATCGCTGCGGCACGCTGGCGCGACGCCGCAGCGGACAAGAGCACGACTATCCCTGTCCCCTTGGTGAGATCGTTCTGGCACTGGCAAACAACAACTCAGTAGACTCAAGTTAGGGCGACATGTGTCTCAACAGAATATTGAGATCCTTCCCACGTAGGTCTTCGAGTTGGTGGTGGTGGCGAGTTCACATCCAACAGAGTTCACAGCGATACTGCAACTAACCCAGGACCCAATGAGAACAAACGGCGTTATCTGGACCACGTAATCCGATTACCCAAGCTGTCGGCCTTCACGGGCCGATCTTGGGAGATTTGAGGTCGACTTTGGGCGAACTGAACAAACCCGACTGCACCCGCAGGCCGCTTGTCCTGATAACAGACTGCGACCACCCCGACACCGACATTGAGCGCGTCGTCTTCGCGGCTGCTGGGCTAGACGTGCGTCTGGCCAACTGCCGAACAGAGGACGACGTTCTGACGGCCGGAGTCGACGCGGTGGCCCTCCTAGTACAGTACGCCCCGATCGGCGCCAGGGTCCTTGCCGGACTGACTCACTGTCAAGTGGTGGGGCGCTACGGAGCTGGGCTAGACACCATCGACCTGTCAGCAGCCCGGATCCGGGGAGTGGATGTCGTCTGCGTGCCTGACTACTCCGTCCAGGAAGTCTCGGACCATGCCATCGCCTTGACGCTCTCCCTGTGTCGACGGATCGTGGCCTATGCCGACGCCGTTCGCTCCGGCCGCTGGGACATGCGTGAGGGAGCCGTCATGCGTCGGCTCTCCACTCTGCGCCTAGGTGTCGTCGGACTGGGTCGGATAGGGCGGCTAGTCGCCGCCAAAGCCGCCGCCCTCAATTTCGAGGTGGTGGGCTATGACGTGATTTCCCCCGCCAACCTCAGCTTGCCCATGCTCAGCCTGGAAGAGCTGCTCGCCACGAGCGACGTCGTCACCCTCCACCTCCCCCTCTCGGCAGAGACTCACCACCTGATCGACGCCTCTCGGTTGGCCCTTATGCGCCCCACCGCGGTGCTGGTAAACACCTCCAGGGGCGGCCTGGTCGACCAGGCCGCCCTGGCTCATGCGATCGCCGCGGGACGCCTTGGCGGAGCGGGCCTAGATGTCCTAGAGCTCGAACCTCCGGATCCGGCCGATTCCATGCTCCAGGACGAGCGGGTGATAATCACTCCTCATGTCGCGTTCTACAGCGAGGAGTCGCTGGCAGAGCTGAACCGCCGGGCAGCTGAGAACATCGTCGCGGCCCTGGCCAGGCGAGGCGTAGTGAATCATCCGCCTATGCCCGATGAAAGCGTCGACTGAGGCGACCCAAGGCAGAACCGCCAACCCGTCTATTGCAGCACTCCCAGTAAGGAGATGATCAAGCGTGACTGATATTGCCAAAGCCATTGGTGCCCTGCGCCTGGTGCCGGTGATCGTGATCAACGAAGAGGAGAACGCCTACCCTCTGGCGCAGGCGCTCAAGGCCGGTGGTCTTCCTTGCGCCGAGGTCACCTTCCGCACGGCAGCAGCCGAGCGGTGTATCAAGGCTATGGCCAGCGACCCGGAGATCCTGCTCGGAGCAGGGACTGTGCTCCGGCCCGAGCAGGTCGACCGGGCATTGGAGGCGGGTGCCCGTTACATCGTCACCCCGGGGTTCAGCGCCGAGGTGGTGCGAGCATGCCAGGCGAGCTCGGTCCCGGTCTTCCCCGGCGTGGCCACCGCTACTGAGCTGCAGATGGCCCTGGAGGCTGGCATCGAGGTGGTCAAGGTCTTCCCTGCCGAGGCCATGGGCGGCCTGACTCTGCTGAAGGCACTCGCTTCACCCTTCTCAATGATGCGCTTTATCCCCACCGGTGGCATCGGCATTTCGCTGCTGGCTGACTACCTGGCCTTCCTCCCGGTGCTGGCGGTGGGAGGCAGCTGGATCACCCCACCGGCGCTGATCGCGGCCCAGCGCTTCGACGAGATAACCGCGCTGGCTTCACAAGCGATGGCCATTTGCGAGGCGGCTCCCGGTAACAAGAAGGTGGAACAGTGAGCGCGCTCAACCCGTCGCTGCCGCCGTTAGAAGTGCGGCCGGCGCAGGACTGTCGTTTCGACCAGGTGTCCCTGGGTGAGATCATGCTTCGTCTCGACCCTGAACACAATCGCATCCGCACCACCCGGGAGTTCCGGGTCTGGGAGGGAGGCGGCGAATACAACGTGGCGCGGGGTTTGCGGCGTTGTTTCGGCCTACGGACAGCGGTCGTCTCGGCTTTGGCTGACAATGACGTCGGCCGGCTGATCGAGGACCTCATGCTCCAAGGAGGCGTGGACCTCTCCTTCCTTCGCTGGGTGCCCTACGACGGCATCGGGCGGCGAGTGCGTAACGGCTTGAACTTCACCGAACGGGGATTCGGGACGCGCGGAGCCGTCGGCGTTTCGGACCGCGCTTACAGCGCTGCCAGCCAGATCCGGCCGGGTGAGGTGGACTGGGAGCACCTCTTCGGCGAGCTGGGGGTTCGCTGGTTCCACACCGGCGGCATCTACGCCGCTCTGTCGGAGACGACCCCCGAAGTGATCGCCGAGGCAATGCAAGCGGCCAGAAGATACGGCACCGTGGTGTCCTTCGACCTCAACTACCGGCCCAGCCTGTGGAAGGACTTCGGCGGGCAGAGCAGGGCCAGAGAAGTAAACCGGCGCTTGGCGTCCCTGGTCGACGTGATGCTGGGCAACGAGGAAGACTTCACCGCTTGCCTGGGTATCGACGTGCCTGGGGGTGACCCAAACTTCGCCTCGGTCGAGGTGGAGAACTTCAAGAGGATGATCGAGCAGGTGACGAAGGAGTTCCCCAATCTCAAGGTAGTGGCAACCAGCCTCAGGGCAGTGCGCTCCGCGACGGTAAACGACTGGAGCGCAGTGGCCTGGTCCCCCGGAGGATTCGCCCAGTCGGTCGAGCGACCCGGCTTGGAGATACTCGACCGAGTCGGAGGGGGTGACAGCTTCGCCTCGGGGTTGATATACGGCCTGATGGAAAAGGGCGACCTGTCAGTCGCGGTCGAGTACGGAGCCGCGCACGGGGCCCTGGCAATGACCACTCCGGGTGACACGAGTATGGCCAGTCGAGCCGAAGTAGAGAACCTGATGAGAGGTGGCGGTGCACGGGTACAGCGCTAACGCCGCTCTCCAAAGGTGATGGTTAGTTTGAGCAGGCGCGCTCCGTCGCTCCGGGCTTGATGAAGACAGTTTGAACCCACCAAGGGGGTTGCAATGAACATCGGACTCCAAGGTCTCGAAGGTCGCGTCGTGCTGGTTACGGGCACAGCCAGCGGGATAGGACTTGCCACGGCCAAGGCGCTTGTCGATGCTGGCGCGCGCGTCCACGCCGCAGACTTCCGCGCTCCGCTCGCGGAAGAGCGCCTCGGCGCCGACCGGCTCGCCACGGGTTTGCTCGCCGTCCATCAACTCGACGTCGTCGACCCGGCTGCTATCGAGGCACTCGTGGACCGTATAGGCAACAAAGCTCCACTCGACGCTCTCGTCTGTTGTGCGGGCACAAATATCCTCGAGCGACGCATGGAGCAGCTCACCGACGCGAACTGGCGCTTGCTACTGGAGACGAACCTCACCGGCGTTTTCTCCTGTGTCCGTGCGGCGATGCCCCAACTGCGCCGAACCCGCGGGCATGTCGTTGTCGTATCCAGCGTCTCCGCGCTCTGGCCGGATGTGTCAGGTCCTGCGTACCAAGCATCGAAAGCGGGCGTCCTCGCCTTCATGCGTGCGGTGGCGCTTGAGGAACACGGGCGAGGTGTCCACTTGACCTCCGTCCTGCCTGGAATGGTGGCAACCGAACTGTTGCACAAGCGCGCGGAGCCGCCGAGGCCGGAGGTGCTGGAACAGTGCTTACAACCGGAGGACGTCGCGGCGACAATCATCTTCGCGCTCAGCCTTCCCGAGCGGGCGTGCCTTGCGGAGCTGACCATTCTGCCCAACGAATTGCAGGCACTAGGGAGGACCTGACTGCCTTGTCCTCGTACATTTCGGGCAGGACGGCTACCGCTCGGGCATGCGGCGCGCGGACGCGACGGATGTACCTCAGCGAACAATCTTGCTGCAGACTCCCTTGCCCCCTCGCAGGAGCCCACATAGAGACCACAAGGCTCGGCGGCGTGTCATCCAGAGCGACGGCCGACACTCCGCGCGAGCTTTGCTTCCGAGGAAGCTCCCGGCACGTCGAGTTCCTGTTGGGGAAGCACCACGAGCGCCAGGCACTGCCTGTTCCTATGGGCACCATCGACGCGGCAAGGCCGATCATCTCCCGCACTGACGTTGGCCCGAGAGATCCAATGATTGAACGTACCGCGATCAGCGCGCCGAGCCAGTGTGATGCGTCGATCACTTCGGCGCTCGAGATTCCAGGGAAAGAAACACTTGTTACCCCCAGAGAGTCCGACGACCTCGTGTGGGAAGACTGGCCCGAGGACGATCGCTATATCATGGTCGAGCACAGCCCTGTTGCATTTGACTTGAATTGATCGATGCAACCGGTTGTTGATCAGTCGGGCCGCCGTCGACTCGTCGATCTCGCCGCAGAGGACAAGGTCGCGCTCTGACCGCCACGAGTGGTTGATCACCTGGTCCCCGTGAGAATCGCTGCCGTCTACGTCGAGGGAGACTCCTACCAGAGCTTCGAGCTCGGATCTGGACGCCTCGACTGTCGAGACCTTGGTCGACAATCGGCGACACGTCCTCATCGCCAAGGATCAGATTCGACCCGCCGACACCGACCGTCTCTCCGGTGGTCGCGGCGAGAGACGACCTCGCCCCCGCACTTGCGCAGTCGGAGTTACCGGGGACCGCTGGACCAACACGCGCTGTCCGGCCAGGAAGGAAAGGTCTTCTCAGTTGCTCGACGCTGCACTTCCTCCGAGGACTCCCAGAGCCACGTGGGTTCGCCCCTCCGAAGGTTGGTCATGAAGATCCCGGGCTGAGAAAAGCGAGCACAGCCCCGGTGAGGGCAAAAAGCCCTGTGACGATTGCGCCTTCTGGCTCTGGAGCAAACGAGCCGGTGTGTGCCCCGGGAAGGCTGGTCACCTTGGCCCAATAAGTTGTCCCGGGGGCATCCTCCCAGACTTGAGTCGGGTAGCCGCCGAAATTCCAGTAGCAGTAGGGAATCGCGGGACCTTCGTAGTGATGAACTGGGTCGGCAACGCCGAAGGCTGAGAAGTCTTCGCTACCCATCGCGACGGGCAAGTCGTGCACGTTGGAGACGCCGAACAGCTCCTCGTGGACAGCCCGCGTCACCGAGGTGACAGCCTGGTCGTTCACTGTCACTGGGAAGTAGCACGATGTCCGCATCTCCGGATCCCGGGGGCACCGGGCGGCTACGCACTCAGCGCGAGTGATCCTCTCAATCGCCTCGAGCAGCTTGTCTCGGGTCGCTTCAGATTGGAAGCGAAGGTTCAACGCCAGATGAGCGTCGTCCGGGATGACGTTCGCCTTGGCACCTGAATGGAAGGCTCCAATGCTCACAACCGCCGGTTCGCCTGGGGGTAGCTCGCGAGACACGATGGTCTGCAAACGAAGGACGACTGCAGACGCGACGACAATAGGGTCGACGCACACCTCGGGCGTCGCGGCGTGTCCGCCGCGACCGTGGATATCGACCTCAACGTTCAGCGCGGCCGACGCCATGAGCCCGGGAGCGTGCGCGACGTGGCCAATACCGAGTGCCTCTACGTGCTGGGCCAGCGCCACGTCCGGCTTTCCAAAGCGCCGGAATATGCCGTCACGCAGCATCGCCTCCGCGCCCTCCGCAGTCTCTTCTGCAGGCTGGGCGATGGCCATGAGCGTTCCATGCCACTGGTCTTTCGCTCGCGCCAAGGCATCTACCATCCCGACCAGGGCCGTCACGTGGACATCATGGCCGCACGCATGCATCACCGGGGTCGGTCGCCCGTCCTGCCCCAAAGCGACGACAGTGCTGGCGTAATCAAAACCTGTCTTCTCGGCCACGGGGAGGGCGTCCATGTCAGCTCGTGCCATCACCAAGGGTCCTTGACCGTTTGAAAGCAAGCCAACTACTCCAGTGCCGCCGATCCGGGTCGTGACGTCTGCTCCAGCGGCTCTTAGGTGATCAGCAACCAGTTCGCTCGTGCGAACCTCCTGCCCCGACAGCTCCGGATGGCTATGAAGATCCTTGTAGAACTCCACTAACTCTGTCAGAGGGGAGCCGGCCAGGAGTCGGCGAGTTCGAGCAGCCACCTCTGACGGAGCCCCCCCGCTCTGCAACGACGAAATCTCGGTCATGGTGGAGAGGAATTCCTTTCGTAAAGACTTGCGCGGATCTGACCCCACGTCTCACCAACAGCTCGATTCACCCACACCTGTCCCAATTCGATTCTCGGGATCATTCACGTGGCCGAAGGCTTGCCGGATGCCACTGCCGATGCCCACGGTTTGTCAGAGGACCGTGTTTGGCAAAGGCCTAACGTCCTTCGGGTACCGCGGCCAAAGCCTCGACCTCTATGAGGAACTCAGGCTCAGCCAACCGCTCCACGACCACAAGCGTGTTAGCCGGAAACTCCCCGTCGGGGAACCAAGCAGGGAAAAAGGCGGGCCGGACGGCATAGTACTCAGCAATGTTTGCTGCTCCGACGAGGAAGGTCGTCGTCTTGACGATGTCGGAGAGCGTGGCGTCGGCTCCGGCCAAGACCGTGGCCAGATTGGCGAAGGCGAGTTCAAATTGCGCGGGGAAGTCACCTGCTGCAACCGGTCGTCCTTCGCCATCTACAGCCGTTTGCCCCGAGACGGCTAGGAGTCGTGATCCCGGGGCGACCTGACGTATCTGCGAAAACAGTTTCTTGGCCATCACGCTACGCCACGTACCCGTCGGCAACACTGAGAGCGGCGTCGAGCGCCTCGATGATCAGGCCAAGATGCTCCTGGTCGATGATCAGAGGCGGAATCAGCCACACGCACTGGCCGCTGAACACGGGTATGAAAGCACCTCGACGTAGGGCCTCTTGATGGACCAGTTCAGGCAGCGTGTCTGAATCGGCGTTCCCGTACCAATTCCCTTCTGCTTGCTGTTCAGGCACGGCGAGCTCGAACAGCCACAACAGGCCCTCCCCGATGACAGCCTTCACGCATTCATGGCGCGAGACCATGGCGCGCAACTGGGACTCAGCCCACTTGCCAAGCGAGGCCGCATTGGCGACAAGTCCTTCCTCCGCGACCACGTGCATGGTCGCGGAGATGGCTGCAACGGCCAGAGGCTGACCCCTGAAGGTGCTGGAAGTCTTCCAGCGGCGATCGCCCATCGACTCGACCACTTGTCGGGACAGCACGATCGCGCCAGCGGGCGCCGCGCCCCCTGTAATCCCCTTGCCCAATGTCACTATGTCCGGTCTGCTCTCGCCTCGGTGAAAGGCGAACGGATGGCCGAGGCGACCGAAGGCCGTCACCGTCTCATCGGCTATCCAGAGCGAACCTGCCCGGCGTGCAGCATCGGCCAGCTTGTCTTGATACTGGGCAGAAGGCATCACAGCACCCTGGGAGTAGTCCATGATCACGGCAGCGGAACCTTCGAGGAGCTTGTCGGCGTCGACCAAGCACGTGTCGTAACAGTCATGACTCGGGTCGATTACGCCAAGCCCGCAGTCAGGCACGGGTAACTGCCTGACGTGTGCCAGCCCCCTAGGCGAGTTGAGCACCGGAGCGGATTCCATCGGCGCCACAAGCGCACCGCTCCAGAGCGGATGAAGGCTCACCTCCCGGGCAAAACCGACGGCGCCGTGATACGAACGCTCCCGACTTACGAGCACCTCGCGCTCGGTCAACATTTGCGCCAGCATGAGAGCGAGGTCGCCAGCCTCGCTCGAGGCGACGGTAAGAATCACACCATCTGCCCACGGATCGTCGCCGAAAGCGATACCGAGTAGGTCCTCGGCGGCCTGATCCCTGGGACCATAGCCGTTGCCATCGCTGACATATACGTCCGAAGCAGCTCGCTGCACGGCCTCGACCACCTTTGGGTGGCAATGACCCACGATGCACGAACTTAAAGAGCCGCCGTCCAGCACCACTTCGCCGGTGCTGAGGGTCAAATGAACGCCGCGACCGTGCAACACACGATCTCGTTGTCGTTCACCAGGGGCCAGCATCGAGGGGATGAGCCCGGTCCTTTCCGTCTTCATACTCCGTCCCTTCCTGGGTTGTAGCGATGTGGTCAGGCGCGCGGCCAAACAGATCAGAGACCCTGCGACGTGTCAGCTCTAATCTGAGAGAAGTGGCCGTCGTGATTGTTACCGACGTCTGCCCTCGTCCCTACGGGTCGATCGAGGGGAAAATGGCACGCCACCCGGTGCTCAGCAAGCTTGAGTAATCCCTGCGGATCCGACTCGCAGCAGATGGCCCGATCTGGTTGGGTAAGCGGACCTTGGGGACAACGTGTGTGGAACCTACATCCCGCAGGCGGGTGTCGCGGGTCAGGAATCTCGCCCGTCAGAATGCGCTCCTTGGCCGGCCGACCCTGGCCGATCACCGGGATTGACTCGATGAGAGACCTCGTGTACGGATGCGCCGGTACGCGGAACAGCGAGTCGGCGTCCGCCAGTTCGCACACTTGTCCCAGGTACATGACAGCGATCCAGTCACTTAGGTGCCTGACGACTGCAAGATCATGTGAGATGAACACGTATCCAAGCCCGAGCTGCGCCTGAAGTTCCCGCAACAGCACCAGGATGGTGGCTTGCACGGAAACATCGAGCGCGGAGGTGACCTCATCGAGAATGAGTATCTGAGGTTCAACAGCGAGCGCGCGGGCTATCGCGATCCTCTGCAGCTGCCCGCCCGAGAATTGGTGAGGGAATCGCTCTCGGACGCTTGGGTCCAGGGCTACGAGGTCAAGAAGCCTCTCGGTTTCCGCAGAGCGCGCTTTACGGCTCATCCTCCCCTTGCGGCTGGCGACTGCCTCGTCGACTGCCTCTCCTACGGTCATGCGTGGATTCAAAGACGAGTGAGCGTCCTGGAAAACCATCTGAAGCGCTAGCCCTTTCCGCCCGTGCATACCCTTGGACGGCAGGCAGACGCCGTCGAACAGGATCAAACCGTTACTCAGCGGCAACAGGCCCACGATCGCACGGGCCAGCGTTGATTTGCCAGAGCCGGACTCTCCGACGATACCAAGTGTCATCGACCCATCTAGAACCAGGTCGACGTTGGAAATCGCCGTCACAGAGTTACGTCCTGTGCCGTATTGGACCGATACGTCTTCGACGTCAAGCCTCGCCACGACTCATCACCTCGCTTTCGTGCTTAATCGCGACGAAGCAGGCAACTCGATGATCTAAGCTCATTTCTGCCAGCTCTGGGCGCTCCGTGCTGCACTGAGCTATGGCCACGCCACACCGCGGGGCGAACGCGCACCCAGGAAGGCGCTCTTCGAGCCGAGGTGGTCGACCAGGTATCGTCACTAGTGGCGCTGACCGGTCTCTCTCCAACGAGGGAACGCTCGCCATCAGTGCCTTTGTGTAGGGGTGAGCCGCACCGGTCGCCAGAGCAGTGACATCAAGATCCTCCACGATCCTGCCTGCGTACATGACGAGGACACGTTGGCAGATCTCAGAGATAATGCCCAGATTGTGGGATATCAGGATTATGGCAGTCCCGTGCTCCCGATTGACCTGGCGAAGCACCTCGAGCACCTGTGCCTGCACTGTGACATCGAGTGCCGTCGTGGGCTCGTCGGCGATCAGGAGTTCGGGCTCAGCCATGAGAGCCATGGCGATCATGGCGCGCTGACGCATTCCACCGGAGAATTCGAACGGGTAGCGGCGCATTGCGGCCTCGGGTCGGGCGATGTTGACTTCGCCCAACAGATGTCTCGCCCTTGCGCGCGCCTCGCGGCGGCGGAACTCCTTACTTGACCGCAACCCGTCGATGAGCTGGGGGCCGATCCTCATCGCTGGATTCAAAGAGGCCATGGGGTTCTGAAATATCATCGACAGCCGGGACGCGAGGATCGTCCGCTTGAGCTTCGGTGGAGCCGTCAACAAGTCATAGCCGCCGAACAACAACGCTTTGGCGCTGACCTGCGCCGGAAAGGGGACCAACTGCGCTATCGCAAGAGCGGTCAGGGTCTTTCCGCTGCCCGACTCGCCAACGATCCCTACCACCTCGCCCGCGGCCATCTCGAATGACACAGAATCCACTGGCAACAGTCGCCCAGTGGCTCCAGGTAGAGAGACGGTCAGGCCATCGACGTGCAGAAGAGGGCCACCGACCACCGTTGTGTCGCCATCTCTTGACATCGCGCTCATTGTTGTCTCGCCAATTTGCGCGGACGCAAGGCACCGGGACGCAGCTCCTTGGCCGCGGTCCACAGAGCGGGATTCAGAGCCCTGGCAAGTCCTTCCGCAAGGAAGTTCACCGCCAACGCGGTGATGGCGATCATGACCGCCGGACCGAGAGCTCCAGCTGGATCCGGGTAGAAGTTCTGCAGCCCCGCGTTGAGCAGTGCTCCCCAGTCGTAAGCGGGCGGCTGTACCCCCACGCCGAGGAAGCTCAGCGCAGACACATCGATGATGGCCCCAGCAATATATGTGATCCCCATGATCACGATGGGTTCCGCGACGTTCGGCAAGATGTAACGAAAGACAAGCCGCCTCGGCTTGATACCGATAACCCTTGCGCTGGCGACGTACTCCCTTCCGACAGCCGCAGAGGCCAATGACTCCGTCAAGCGGGCGAAATACGGAGCGCTCCCAATGCCGACGGCGATAACGGCTCCGTTCGTTCCGATTCCGACGATAGTAACGATGATGAGCGCGAGAAGAAGCGAGGGAAAGCTGAGAAAGATATTGATAAGCGCGCGCCCGGCGTCTCGCGCACGATGACCGAGCAGGGCGACGATGGCTCCCAAGGGGACCCCAAGTCCGAACGCCAACGCGGCGGCGGCCGTCCCCAGTTCGAGAGAGAGTCGGGTGGCCACCAGCATCCGCGCGAGGACGTCCCGGCCCAACTGGTCAGTGCCAAGCAGGTGGGCGGAAGAGGCGCCAGCGCTGAGATCGGCAAAGTTACTTTGGTTCGCGTCCCGACCTAGCACAATAGGAGCAACGATCGCGAGCACGACCAGGATCCCGACCGACACGATTGCGATCCATCCACTGGGAGCCCGAAAGAAGGCGACCACCACTCGTCGGGTCTGAGACTGGCGTTTCATGGACCCCCCACTGCCGCTTGCGGGTCGACGAGCGCTCTCACAACATCGACCACCGTGTTCAGGAGCACGACTATCAATCCGAGAAGCAAGGTCGCACCCTGGATGACGGGATAGTCCAGAGCCGGTATCGACTGAACCAGCAGGGTTCCCAAACCTGGCCAAGCGAAGACGTTCTCCACAACCACGCTGCCTCCGATTATTCCGACGAACAGCAGACCCCCAAGAGATACGGCAGCATTGAGAACGTTTGGTAGCACGTATCGAAAGTAGATCCGCCATATGCTCAGCCGGTTACTGCGCGCCGTTCGGATGTAGTCCTGCGCAAGCACATCGAGGGTCGCAACTCTCACGACGCGCGCCAAGAGGAGCGAAAGCGGAAGCGCTATCGCCAGCGCAGGGAGCACAACCGAGGATGCCCCGTTCATGCCGGCGACCGGGAAGATACGCAAGGTGACGGCGAAGATGAAAGATAGACCAACAGCGCACACATAGCTCGGGACGCCGCCACCGAATCCGGTGATCCCCATGAACACTATTTCGAACCACCGATTCCTATGAGCTGTCGTCAAGGCCCCCGCGAGGAGCCCAAACAAGACTCCGACCAGCATCATGATCACCAAAGCAACACCGTCGAGCCAAAGGGTGTAAGGCAGTCGTTGCAACAGGATGCTCGACACCGGCTGTCCCGTAGTAAACGAATTTCCAAGACGTAGCCGCAGAGCACCCTTCGCATAATGGAGAAACTGCGTCACAAGCGGTTCGTCGAGTCCAAGCTTGTGACGCAGAACCTCCACGGCCTGCGGAGACGCTTTCGGCCCGAGAACCAGCCGGGCGGGGTTGCCTGGGATCAACTGGACAATCGCGAAAGTAACCACCAGCAAGACGAGCAAGGTGACGACCAGATGGACGAGCCTGCCGATGCCGAACGCGACCCACTTCTGGCGAAACAGCCGCTGCACCGAGTCATAGATGCCGTGCTTCCGCATAACCCGGGAGCGCGAGGCGCCCCCGGGTTCTACGGTTGGCGACACTACCTGCACTAGGACACTTTGTAGAAGGTGAACGGGTCGATGTACCCGTACTTGACAGAGAACTTGAAGCCGGCGGAGAACCAGGTGGTGTCGTTGTACCCCAACGGGTCAACAAAATTCAGCTCAATCCGTAGCGCCTTGTTCCACGCAGGACAGCTTTGCGCAACCGGCAGGGCACCAGCGGCATCCACAGCCGCGTAGTAGGCCGGATCCTTGATGCCAATGCCGATATCCTGGCTCGGCATGACCGATGGAGTCGTGAAGAAGTCCTGATACGCGTAAGGGATGATGTCGTACTGATGGGTCGTGTAAAGCGTGTTCAGCAACGTTGTGTCATTGAGAACGGCAACCGACGCCGACATTCCAATGGAATCAAGAGCGTCGAGAACGTAGGCACCGGCTGAGGCCCAGACATTCGACTCGGCTATGCGGATAGTAAGCGGTTGTCCGTTCTTCTCCAACTTCCCGCTCGAGTTGAGTTTCCACCCATCCGCTTTGAGAATCTGTTCTGCCTTCGTCGGATCATATGGGGCTGCGTACTTTCCAAGCGCCGGGCTATAACAGGTCATGCCAGGCGTGAGCATTGTCTTCGACACCACTCCCTGGCCACCTGCGGCAGCCAGCATGAAGTCGTTCCGATTGATCGCGAGGTCGACGGCCTCTCGGACGACCGGGTCGGAGACGGGCGCCGACTTTGGCTCGATCGGATTGAAGACCATACCCATGGCGCCAAGATCAGCCTGGCGCTGGTACATCAGGCTCGGATCCCTGGACTTCATTTCCTCGACGGCTTTTCCGTTGATGTATCCGTCGATCTGCAGAGCCCCGGTGAGGCCTTCATTCATCGCTGTCACCGGATTGACGATCACTCGCTCGATGATCTTCTGCGGCACACCGTTGTCACGGGTTGACCAGCCACCCGGACCCCAGTTGTACTTCGGGCGGGCTTGCAGGGTGTACTCAACACCGCGCTCATCGGATGTCATCTCGTACGGGCCGCTTCCCACTGGCTTCTCGCTCATGAGGGAGGGATTCTTGAGACCGGCAGGGCAGATGACATAAGCGGCCGTGGCTGCGCCGTCGAGCAGATAGCCCCAGGGCTTGCTTACGGTGATCGTTACGGTGTCAGCGGCCGCATTGGCGGTCGCGTGCGCGCTGCCGAGTCCGAAGATTACGCTTTCGATGCCTGCGCCGGTCTTCGGATTGGCGTAGTAGTTCATTGAATTGGCGATGACTGCGGGCGTTACAGGCGTACCGTCGTCGCAGGTGGCGCCTTTGTGAATCCAGAACGTCACCTTCAAGGGTGTACCGGTCCACTTGGTTGCCAGGCCTGGCCTCAGATTGCCTTGCGGCGACAGAGTCGCCAGGGTGTCGTAGGTGAAGGCATAGGTAGAAAAGTCCAGGTAGGTACCATTGTCAATGGCCGGGTTGAAGGTGTCGATGTCCTCCTGAGCACGGACGATTACCGTCCCACCTGAGCCCTTGACAATCGGCGCAGTGCTCATCTGCTGAGTCTTCGTGCTAGTTCCAGAGCCAAAAGCACTGCTACCTCCGAAGGCCGAGAACACCAGCAAGATGCTGAGCCCAGCCGTAAGGGGCGCCACTAGCCTAAATGTCCTTTTGTGACGCGGGGGTTGATAGTTCATGATGTGCCTTTCCGTGAATGACCTGATTGGTGTTTACGGCTGGCTGGCTGGGCACCGACAACTCAGTGATTGCCCCTCACGCGTGTCCGAAAGTCAGTCCTTCTTTGCTTCTGGTTGCTACCTTTCTTCTCCTGACCGACCTCTTCGCCGGTCTATCTCACGAGCCCCATTCGGAAAGAGAGCGGGGGTGAAGCTAATGAAGTGCGTACCTAGTCGACTAGGTCGGGTGGTTGGCCCTCGACAGGGGGAGGTGCGAGACAGCAGAGAATTTTCAGTTCATCGATTTTCGAAGTATTCACCTGACCGTGAACGAGATTCGGGGCGATGTAGACCGATCGACCAGGAAACAGCTCGATCTCCCCCACTCCCTCCAGTTGCATAACTCCCCTGCCTTCAACGACGAAGTACGCCTCTTCGTACGAATGGCGGTGGTTCTTTATGCTCGACTCAGGGGGTATGAGGCAGATCGACACCCCCAGAGCCACTGAGCCTGTGGTCAGCGGGTGCACCAACCGCCTGACAGGTGCACCAAGACCAAGGAATTCGCGGCCTTCGTGGAGATCAATGAAGGATTTCACGCTGCCGTCCCCTTCGTCGTGTCACAGAATGCGCCCAGCCGCTCTGAGATGGCGGCAGCGGTGGTCAACAGGGCTTCGACGATCCGCTGTTGTTCAGCGCCAAGCACGTGCGGGTACAAACCTCCGACGGCAATCGCGCCGAGCAAACGGTGTTCGCCTCCGAATACCGGCGCACCGAGCGCCGCTGCGGCGTTCGTAACGTCCTCGTCCGAGATCGACCAGCCGCGCGCCCGGGTTTCTGCCAGCTCCCTTCGGAGCGCCTCCGGATCGGTCACCGTCTTGGCGGTGAAGGACTGGAGGGGCGAACGACGCGCTAGGTAATCGTCTATAACTTCTTCCTTATCGAGGGCGAGGAGCATGCGCGGTGCGGCCCCGGTGTGTAGGGGTAGCCCACTGCCAGCCTCGGCCGCCATCGAGAAGGAGTCGCGACCGTCGATGCGCTCGAGACAGATCGCTTGGTCACCTTGCCGCACCCACAAAAAGGAAGTCAGATTCGTCGTCTCTGACAACTCCTTCAACAGCGGAAGGCTGCGGACGCGTAGGTCGAGGCCCGCCTCGACGCGCTTGCCGAACCCGTACAGTGCGAGTCCAAGACGGTAATCGCCGTCCGGGTCCTGTTCGCAGAGGGTGTTTTCCACCAAGGCAGTCAGAATCCGGTGAGCCGTGCTGCTGGGAAGTTTCGCGGCGCGAGCGACCTCGGTCAGACGAAGGGGATGATCCACGTCGGCCAGGGTTCGCAAGATACCCACTGCTCGGTCAAGTACCTGGACCTTCGACAACGTCGCGCCCTTCTCGAGAGAGTTCGCCACGATACGGAACGATCTCCTACACCGCGGAAAACAGTATCCTGTTGCCAAATGAGCGTCAAGGAGCGCTGTGGAGATGAGAAGAACAGCAGGTCGCAATGGATTTGTCTCCAGGACAACAGAGCTTTGGTATCGGTCGCGGCTCATGACCACGACAGCACAAACACGCGAGCAGCAGTCGGTGGCACCGAGGCTGCCCCGGGACGCCCGGGCGGGACCTGCAGACCCGGACAACGACTGGGTGGAACCAAGCCGAGCGCCTTTGGTATTGCCCTCGCTCACTCCCCGTCAACTGCACCCTGGCAGTCAGACAGTTCCCGATATAGAACGGATAAAGCTACGCCACGCCACCCTCTGTCAGCGTGGCACCGCAGCACACTCATTACCCTACAGATGGCGAGGATGTGATATGGATGGCGAATAGTCTGGAATCGAATGATTCGCGGCTACCGCTAGGATGCCCGCTTCCTATCGTAGACCTTGAGGCGATCGCCAAGGCCGCTCGACGCGAGATTGTGAAGACGGTGACCCTTGCAAAGGGAGGGCATCTTGGTGGGCCGCTGTCTGCCACCGATATCCTCGTGGCATTGTACTTTCGCGTGCTGAATATCCGTCCGGAGGAACCGGCATGGCCTGAACGTGATCGCTTCATCCTCTCGAAAGGCCACAGCTCAATTGCTCTGTATGTGATTCTGGCCTTACGTGGGTTCTTCCCGTTGCAGGAGCTGCAGACCTTCGATGCCCTCAACTCACGTCTCCAGGGTCATCCCGATATGAATGCCCTTCCGGGACTGGACATGTCAACGGGTTCACTTGGTCTCGGTTTGAGTGCCGCCGTCGGCGTAGCCATGGGGGCCAAGCTCGCCGGTGCCCGTTTCGTAACGTTTGTCATGGTTGGTGACGGGGAGTGCAACGAGGGCGTCGTCTGGGAGGCGGCACATGTGGCACAACGAAACCACCTGGACAACCTTGTCGTCGTAGTGGATGAGAACAAGCTCCAACAATTCGGTTGGGGTGGCCTTTTCGGCAAGCGGCAAGCGCCGTACGCGGACGGGGAACTGAGGAGTCGCTGGACAGCATTCGGGTGGAACGTGTCTGAGGTCGACGGACATGACATCGCCGCGGTCATCGAGGCCCTCGAAAGAGCGAGAACTGTCGAAGGCGCGCCAGCCGTTATCATCGCCCACACGGTCAAGGGCAAGGGAGTTTCCTTCATGGAGGGCAACTTCCGATGGCATAGCCAGATCCCAACGGAAGTCGAACTGGCCGCCGCGCTCTCTGAGCTGTCAGCCTCGAGCACCCAGCCGATCGCGAGTCGACATGAGTAGCCTCCTACTTGGTAGGCCGTTCAAAGAGGTATTCGGCAACACGATTGCCGAACTGGCGGATACCGATCCGCGAATTGTGGTTCTCGACGGGGACTTGGGCACCTCCACCGGGACAGAGCTGTTCGAGGCCGCTCACCCTGATCGGTTCATGCAGATGGGAATTAGCGAGCAGAACATGCTGGGCGTCGCTGCGGGGTTAGCTACGGTCGGCTTCGTCCCGATCGTCTCGTCCTTTGCGTGCTTTGTCGTCGGCCGCGCGTTCGATTCGATACGTGTGCTGATCGCCCAGCCGCGACTCAATGTGAAGATTGTGGGAGCCTACACCGGGATGCTCACAGGTAAGACTGGCAAGACCCATCAGATCTTTAATGATATCGCCATTATGAGGAGCTTGGCAGGCATTATGGTTCTCGCCCCGGCTGACGAAGAGGAGGCGCGACAAGCTATTCGTGCAATGGTTGAGGTAGATGGCCCCGTCTACATGCAGATGCCGCGCGACCCTTCACGGCTTCTATTCACGGAGGATTATCGGTTCGAAATTGGCCGGTCGGTCGTCGTCCGCGAAGGGACTGATGTCACGCTTATTAGCACTGGTCCACAAACTGGTCGAGTATACGAGGCTGGCGAGATCCTCGCTCTCCGAGGCATCGAAGCCCTGATCCTGCATGTGCCGACCATCAAACCCATCGACAAGGAGGGCATAGTAAGAGCTGCGCAGGCCACGGGCGTGGTGCTCGTCTTTGAGGAGCAAAGCGTTCTCGGTGGACTCGGCGGCGCCGTTGCAGAGGTGCTGTCGGAGCATTACCCAGTGCCAGTGAAGCGCTTTGGTATTCAGGATACTTACGGAGAGAGCGGACGTGAAGACCAACTTCTCGAGAAGTACCGCTTGTCCGCGAACGCAGTTGCGGTCGACGTCCAGGCGACTCTCGTGGGCTCGTTGGACTTCTAACTCGCGAGGTACTGCTCGAGGGCGCGACGGATGACCTCGCTGGCGGTCGTTTGCTCTTGGGTGGCGCGATCGTCGAGAGCCCTGCTGATGTCAGAAGGGAGCCTGACAGCAGTCAATCCCGCTGGCTCGTCTCCTAGTGAAGGTCGTCCGACGCGCCGACGAAGTCGGGACGGATCGAGTCCGGCTTCGGCCTTGTCCTCCGCGTGCCGCCAGAACTCGTCAGTCATAGGTTGACCGTTCGAGGCCTTGGGAGGTTCGGTCATGGAAGGAGGCTTCTGTATTTCCGGCATATGGGCATGACGTGGAACGCGATCTCCTCGCCTTGATCGTCCACAGCAGTCAGCACCTCCAACATGGCACCAGTCAGGTCCGGTCCGAGATAGAGCACTTAGGGGTCGTCTGGGTCGTCGTAAGGCAACGAGG